>Ga0209468_1000475_pt1 | contig 19363 bp, 19 predicted proteins | sample GraSoiAngelo_102_FD_185871 | JGI IMG/M metagenome (GOLD analysis project Ga0209468, IMG submission 185871) | Grasslands soil microbial communities from the Angelo Coastal Reserve, California, USA - 14_0903_02_40cm (SPAdes) (version 2) | ecosystem: Environmental > Terrestrial > Soil > Grasslands ...
TTTCGCCAGAGAAGGTTGAGGACCAAGACTCTGGAAATCTCACCTGAATCACTCTGCGGTGGAGTCGTTCCACCAACCATCGATTCGACCTAACACTCGGCCATGATTCTGCTATGCGAACATCCCGTCGCTACGGGATGCGAGAGCGCCCAATCAATTCCTTCGGTCTAGCTCGCGCCGACCAGGGGCACCCGCGGGCTGCTCTCGATGCGAACGACGGCTGGATACGGCTGCTGGGTACGCAGCATCCAGTACAGTCGTACCGCCAATTTGCGCGCCGCTGCCACCTTGGCCACCGCTTTCGGCTTCTGGTGGCAGCGATGCAGATACTCTCTACGAAACCCGGGATCGTAACGCACCGCGGCCTGCGCCGCTTCCACCAGCAACATGCGCAGCATGCGGTTGCCCTGCTTGGTGATCGCACCCAGCTTCTGCCGTCCGCCCGAGGAGTGCTCGCGCGGAATCAGGCCCAGGTAGCTGGCCACCTGCTTGCCGCGCGGGAAGCGGCTGACATCGCCCAGGGTCAGCACGTAGGCCAGCGCCGTGATCGGACCGACTCCCGGCTGGGTTTGCAGAAGCAGCGCCATTTTGTCTCGTTGAGCTTCTGCTTTGACCGCCTGGTCCAGCGGCTCGATCTGCTGGTCGAGCATCGCCATCAGCTTGAGTAAGTCGTCTCGCCGACGTCCCGCCCACGGCTGCAGCGGTAGTTCGCGCAAGATCTGCTGTCCGGCTTGGCTCCACAGCTTGTGCTTCCGCTGCACTCCTTTATTCAGGCAAAGGTGTTGCAGTTCGTTCTTCACCCGCGCCCGCATGATCACCAGCTTGTAACGATGCAACAGCAGTTGCCGCAGGTCGCGCACTTCACTCGACGGCATCCAGATCCTCGGAAACCGCCCCTCGACCAGCAGCTTCAGAATATGCGCCGCATCGCGCTTGTCCGTCTTCTGCTGCCGCACGTAGCTGGCACGAATCTGCGCCGCATCGCCCACCCACAGCTCGTGGCCCAACTCGGCCAGCAAATCCACCAACCAGTGACAGTTGCCGGTGGCTTCCATGCCGATCAGCGCCGGCGCCGCCACTTGCCGGTAGAACCGTTCCGCGTCGCCCGAGGCCTGTACCAGCTTCCGCTCCCCGGTCTCTCCCGTCTCCGTATCCAACCAACTCACTTGTTGCCAACTGGGATGAAAATCACATCCTATAATCATCATGTGCGAAGGCTCCTTTCTTTCCGAGAAGCCTTAGTCCTCAAACCAAGACTACCGGACTCGATCGAGCCTTCGCTCTTATCCAATCAACCCTTTTCGCGCTGTTTTGCGAAAAGGGTGGGTAAAACGACGATTCGAGGAGCTCCGGCCTTTTAGCTATTGCGCCGCTTCGACGTCGGACAGGAGTGTCCGACCCACACGAGCGAGGGCGATCAGGAGCACGCGAGACTCGTCGGCATCCTCCAATGCGGCGCGGAGGTATTCGGCGGCGAACTCCGGACTTTTGCGCAGTTCGCGAATTGTGGCTTCATCGTGGATGTGCTTGCCTTGCGTTTCATGGCGTCCTTGTAACTCATAGATCACATCCAAGCGGCCTGCGTTTCCAGCGGCCGCCGGCCTTGACAAATAATTCCATAGAAGTTATATTCCTTCAGTGGAATGGGAGGTTGAGTACACCGATGAATTCGGCGTGTGGTGGGATTCTCTCTCGGAAAGTGAGCAGGCAGAACTCGCTGCCAAAGTTGAGCTGCTACAAGAATTCGGCCCGACGCTGCCCAGGCCGCACTCGGACACCATCGTCAGCTCTCGGCATTCCAACATGAAGGAATTGCGTGGCAAGGTGGACGAGCGGCAGTTGCGTGTTCTCTATGCTTTTGACCCGAGACGGACGGCGATTCTCCTGATTGGCGGAGACAAGACTGGCGATCCAAAGTGGTATGAGCGCTTTGTGCCTGTAGCAGATGATCTGTTTGACCGGCACTTGAAGGATATTGACAGACGACGATAGGAGTGTTTTCAGAATCACAGGAGCAGGATATGGCGAAGAACTTTAAGAATCTGCGGGACAAGATGTCTCCGGCATTAAGGGAGCGTGCCCGCGAGCTGGCGAAAAAGTACCGCGCTGAGATGGCGCTGGATGAACTCCGGGAAGCGCGGGACATGACGCAGCAGCATCTGGCGAAGATTCTCGGCGTGAATCAGGCTGCGGTGTCGAAGATGGAGCGCCGCACGGACATGTACATCAGCACACTTCAGGACTTTGTCCGCGCCATGGGCGGACAACTGGTAATCACGGCGCTTTTTCCGGAAGGCGAAGTTCAGATTGATCAATTCGAGAATCTCCGCAGACAAGAAAAACGGCCGCAAGAAATGGCATCCGTACGCTAGCGGGTCGCTCCACAACTCAGCAAGAATCCCAGCGTAAATACGCCGAAATTTTTCATGGTGTCCTTCGCAGGCGGCAAATACGAAGGGCGGCTTCGCAGCCGCCCGAAATCTCCTAAGCAGAGCGCCTAGGTTCGCACCTTACAAACCAAGTTTCCTGCCGCGTTCCGTTAATGTCAAGGAGGAACGGACTACGGCCAGTAACTTTGGGGAAGGCCCGGCTTTCAAATTCCCCAAAAGGCACGTATCATGGCCACGCTTTTTCAGTTCAATCCATTTCACATCCGAGGAGAAACTTAAATGGCCAAAATACACTGGGCCCTGGCTTGTCTTTTGCTGTTCGTAACGGCGGCGGCAGCGCAAGAGCACTACACCGAGGGCCCCGTCTGGCGGGTTACTCTGGTCAGAGTTAAGCCCGCTCAAATGGACGCCTATCTAACCAGCTTGCGTCAAGCCACCAAGCCATTACTCGAGGAGGAAAAACGTACGGGAGCGATCGTCGATTACAAGATCTTCCTCAAGGAAACAACCAGTGGCCCGCAGGATTGGGACCTTGCTCTTGCGATCGAATACAAGAATCATGCTGCCATGGACGGCTTGACCGCAAAAGGCGAGGCGGTGCGTGACAAGATCATGGGTGGCAAACAGCAGGCGCAGCAGGTCGCAGAAAAGCGCCAGGAGATACGCGAAGTCGTCAGTTCGGAATTGCTGCAGGAGATCATGCTTAAGTAGGCGGGTGTGGGCGGCGGTGTGCCCCATCCTCTCGCGTTTTTTGCGAAAGGGTGGGGACGTTCACTCACCCGTCAAGAACTTGTACTGCTCTTTCGTCAGCGGCACCACGCTCAACCTTCCCTGCCGCACCAAAGGAGACTCCGCGAACAACTTGTTCGCCTTCACCTCCGCCAGCGACACCGGACGCGCCAGCGCCTTCCCCACTTTGATCTTCACCCGCGGATTCTTCGCGTCGCTCGCATCCACCTCGGCCACCGACGCCGTCCCCACCGCGCTCTTGCGCTCGCCGGTTTCGTAAATCACCAGCCGCTCGCCCGCCTTCATCCCGCGCAGATGCTTCAACGCCACCGGATTCGACACCCCATCCCAGATCGTCGTCTTGTCACGCTGCAAATCCGCAAACGAATATTCAGAAGGTTCGGTTTTGAGAAGGTAGTCCATAATTAAAGGTTAAACCTTGTCATCCTGAACGAGCGCCGCTTTTGCGCGAGTGAAGTTGAGGCGCATGCGCGGCGTCCGAGCCGCGCGCCGAAATCCCGAGCGAAGTCGAGGGAACTCTGCGCGAACTGCGATTGCAATAAGCGCCAGACGAGCTTCCTTATTACTGCGGCTTCTTCTGCTCCGGCTGATCTTTCTTATCCCCCGGATGCTCCTCATAAATCGAATACTGCCCCGACGGCCGCTTCATGCGAATGGTAATCTCCATCTCCGGCTTGTTGACGTCATAGTCGTCGCCGAAAGTCTGGAATCCCTCGGCCAGCACCTGCACGCGCAGTTTGCCGTAAGGCACGCCGTCGAAATTCGCCTTGCCGTCCGGATCCGTCTTGATCTGCAATCCGCCGCGCGATTGTTTCCCATTCTTCTCCACCGGATGCATCACCACGCTCGCATTCCGCACCGGCTTCCCGTTGTAGTCGCGAATCACTAAAAATTTCAGCGAAGCGCTCTCGTCCTGTGCCAGTGCCGCCATCGCCGTCAGCACCACGAGGACCGCCGCCGATATTGCTCGTCTCATGCCGCTCATTCTAAGCAGTCCGCGCCGCATTGTCATCCGGGTCCGTGTGGGACGAAGAGCGTGCCCGCGCGACTCCCGTTCGCCGAGGGGCCGCCCATCTGGACATTATGCAGGCCAATCGATCAAGATAGTTGACGTGCACTCAGGTGCGATAGTTCGAGAATTAACTTACAAGCATTTCGGTCCAACTAGCGAAGTATTGCTTTCGAGGCAAACTGGTACCTTGGCAACGGTAAATGCTTGGCGAAGTCCATCGGAAAATCGGGCCGATATCGAGAAGCCTGAGCAACTCCTGGTATTCAGACTTGATCAAACAAAGCCTTTATGCGTGATTGAACACTTCCCGCAGGCCCAAGGCACGATCTCTGGTGATCCAGTGCAAGCGTCCATGGACCTAAGTCTTATCGGTGTTTACCTTAGCGACCGAATAACGGTTTATGAAATAGCGAATTGCAGTCTAGTAGCTGGTTCCAACCTACGACGCCAACGGGTATCTAACCAACGACACTAGCAAGGTGCCCCAGGTTCGCGCCGGGTTTTGGGCGCTAACCTGACCTGCTGGGCGGGCTGGCCCTCCCTTTGGGTCCCTTCCCGACTGAAGGCTGCCCCACCCTTTGTGGTTTTCAAAGGGTGGGTACCACGGACCCTGAGAGCCAAGCCCGTCCACAGCCGGACGAATTTCGAGGTACCCACCCTTGCAAAAAACGCAAGAGTGGGGCAGCCTCAACTGTGGTGGTCTCAAGAACACAGCAACGCAGGGTGGGCCAGCCCGCCCGCAGCACGCAAGTCAGATCAACAATACCGCCCTGGATGAATTCGGCCAAGCGCTGCACACGGCAGCGGACAGAACTTCGCCCGCTCACACCGATGCAAATGGTGACCCGCGAGACTGGAATGGCATCCCGGTGACGCCTGGCCAGGTTGCTGCGGTTCAGGAGCACGAGGCTGAGGAGGCAAATCCGACACCAGAGCAGTTCGGGGGCGCGGTAGTGGCTGCGCAACAAGCGTTCAAGAACACCTTTGGACAGGCTGCGTTCCAAGATGCGACCACGATGCCAACCCCAACCTTGAACTCCACTCACAGTCTATCGCAGGAATTAGACGAAACCGTCCAAAGGGTCGAGCAATGACAGACAATATTGTGGGGCTGACCCGCTATGAAGGTGAACCAACCAGGAGTGAAGAGCGTGAGTAAGATATTGAAAAACATTTTTGTAAGGTCAGGGGCATTTGCTATCGCAACGTTAGTCTTGGTCGGGCTGGCAGGCGACACCCTCCCTTACAGCCGTACCAGGGACCGAATTACTGATGCGCTCGCGAGCCCCGGTGCCCGGATTGCCGGCTTGATCTATCCTCAAGGGGTCCATACTGGAACCGGTGCACGTTTTTGGGGATCGCAGTGCTTGCCTGTAATTTTGCCGCCTATCTTGTGTTCTGGTTCGTCTGTTTAAAGCTAGCGAGCCATCTTTTTGGGCGGGCTGGCCCACCCTTTGGGTCCCTTCCCGACTGAGGGCTGCCCCTCGATAAGAGCGAAGGCGTTGTCAAGGACGAAGATCTCCTTTGCAGTGCCGAGCACCGCGTTTTTCGCCAGAGAGGTTGAGGACCAGGACTCTGGAAATCTCACGTTGAATCACATCTCGGTGTGGAAGATCGTTTCCACCAACCATCGATTCGGTCCAGCACATCGACCATGATTCTTCTATGCGAACATCCCACCCTATGCGGGATGCGAGAGCGCCCAATCAAGGTTGCGGTCTAGCTCGCGCCGACCAGGGGTTGACCTCTGCCCCTCCTTCCGAACATATCTGAGTATGATTTCGGGCGGAGGGATGGAAGGTCATCTGAATACGTTTCCGACTTTGGTCTAATACCCGGGCAGGTAATCACGATGAATACGCCGGGAGCATTCTTCAATAGTAGCTACAATGGAATGTCCCTGACGACAGACAGGGGCAAGATTTCTGGCGGTACGCAGCAGGCACAGGTCTTCTTAGATTTGCACGAGTTGGCTCACTCAACATTGGAGTCCTCCAATGCCTACCTCCATGATGCCCACAACCAAAACGCAGTAAATCAGAATGACAAGGTACTTGAGAGCCACTGTGGGAACACGATCAAGGCGGCAAGGCAATGAAGCTACTGGAACTATTTGCCCTATTAGCGATTTCCCTTAATTGTGCTGGGCAAGGAGGTTTATGTGTCCTTCGCCTGGAATCACCCAATTACCCTGATCTTGCCCGTCAAGCGCAGCTAAGCGGCACTGTCACTGTAAGAGTGACCATAGACGAGAACGGTAGCGTGCTTTCAGCGAATGCGTCAGGTCCTCGTTTGTTGAGGGAAGAAGCTGAGCGCAACAGCCGCACGTGGCTATTTTCGAGAGGAGCCACTCGTGAGCTTGAGATTGTTTATCAATTTCAATTGACGGAGCCTAAGCTCTCGTATCGGCCTGTTCCAGAAGTATGGTTCAACCTTCCACGCAGCGTAACCATCACCTCTCATGCACCAGTTCCGATCCGCGATGGCGTGGTCCTCAAACCCAAAGAGAAATAGAGCGTGCCGGGCATGCTTCGGCTGGGTGGCCCAGGTTCGCGCCCGGGTGTTTGGGCGCTAACCTGGGCGACACTGCTGCCTCCCTTCCGAACATATCCGAGTATGATTTCGGGCGGAGGGATGGAAGGTCATCTGAATACGTTTCCGCGGGGTGGCCTTCCCTGCATTCCTTCCAACGGCGCGGCTTTTGGCATTCCCAAATACGACGGCTGTGAAGCGCCACCACCCCTTCCAGCGCCACTTGACATCCACCCACTCATCCTTCTACAATTAGCACTCGTCAGCTTGGATTGCTAGTAGCTGGCCAGCAACCCTGTAATCAACTCAAATTAAACGCAATTCAAACGAAAGGAGTCTACCGATGGCTAAGTTTACCCCACTCCACGACCGCATCCTGGTGCGCCGTATAGAAGAAGCCGAAACCACCCGCGGCGGAATCATCGTACCGGATACGGCGAAAGAGAAGCCGCAGGAGGGCGAGGTTATTTCTGTTGGCAAGGGCAAGATCAACGAAGAGGGCAAGGTTCGTCCGCTCGATGTGAAAGAGGGCGACCGCATCCTGTTCGGCAAGTATTCCGGAACCGAAATCAAGCTGGATGGTGAAGAGTTCATCATCATGCGCGAAGAGGAAGTTCTGGGCATCCTGAGCGGCGCTGCTAAGAAAGAGACCGCCGGAGCTCGCAGATAGCTTTCAGCTTTCAGCTTTCAGCTCTCAGCTATCAGCCGTCAGTTAAACCTGACTCTGACTGCTGAAGAGGCTGCCACAGAATTGTCCTGAGGCGACACGCCTTTCGTCGGCGAAGGATCTGAGTGAGCGACCGCGCGTCCGGTGAGCGAAGCGAAAACCGGACAATAAAGCGCGACGCGAACATCCAAATTTCACGAGGAGAAAAGAATTATGGCAAAGCAGATCGTACATGGAGAAGAATCGCGGCAAGCGATTCTCCGCGGCGTCAATCTTCTGGCAGACGCCGTGAAGGTTACGCTGGGCCCCAAGGGCCGCAACGTGGTTATTGAAAAGAAATTCGGTTCACCGACGATTACCAAAGACGGCGTGACCGTAGCCAAAGAAATCGAACTCAAAGACTCGCTCGAGAACATGGGCGCGCAAATGGTCCGCGAAGTCGCCAGCAAGACCTCCGATGTCGCCGGCGATGGCACCACCACCGCCACCGTTCTCGCGCAGGCGATTTATCGCGAAGGCGTCAAGACCGTCGCAGCCGGCGCCAATCCGATGGCGCTCAAGCGCGGCATCGAAAAAGCAGTCGAGCTCGTTTGCGGCAAGATCAACAAAGAAGGCGAGCGCGACAAAGGCGAGCTGGATAAATTCTCCAAGCCCGTCTCCGGCGAAATGATCGCCCAAGTCGGCACGATAAGTGCAAATAATGACGAAACGATTGGGAGGATTATTGCCGAGGCGATGAAGAAGGTTGGGAAGGATGGCGTCATCACGGTGGAAGAGTCGAAGACGCTGGAAACTCAGCTTGACGTGGTCGAGGGAATGCAGTTCGACCGCGGATATCTGTCGCCTTATTTTGTAACCGATCCTGAGCGGATGGAGGCGGTCCTCGAGAACGCTTACATTCTGATTCATGAAAAGAAGATCAGCTCGATGAAGGACCTGCTGCCGTTGCTTGAGCAGATTGCCAAGGGCGGTAAGCCGCTACTCATCGTTGCTGAAGACGTTGAGGGTGAGGCCCTCGCAACCCTCGTAGTCAACAAGCTGCGTGGTACGCTGCAGGTGTGCGCGGTGAAGGCTCCGGGCTTTGGCGACCGGCGCAAAGCTATGCTGCAGGATATCGCCATTCTGACCGGCGGCAAGGCCATCACTGAAGACCTGGGCATCAAGCTGGAGAACGTGCAGATCCAGGACCTCGGCCAGGCCAAGAAGGTGACTGTCGATAAGGACAACACCACGCTGGTTGAAGGCAAGGGCAAGCACTCCGAGATCGAAGGCCGCGTGAAAGAGATTCGCAGCCAGATCGACAAGACCACCAGTGACTACGACCGCGAGAAGCTGCAAGAGCGGTTGGCGAAGCTGGTTGGCGGAGTGGCAATAATTAAGGTAGGCGCGGCGACCGAGACCGAGATGAAGGAAAAGAAAGCTCGTGTCGAGGACGCAATGCATGCAACCCGCGCAGCCGTCGAGGAAGGCATTGTCCCCGGCGGAGGTGTGGCGCTGAGCCGCTGCGTCGGCGCGCTCGACAAGTTGAAGGTCGAGGGCGATGAGCAGATCGGCATCAACGTGGTGAAGCGCGCCCTGGTCGAGCCGTTGCGTCAGATCGCCGAGAACTCCGGCGAAGAAGGCGCAATCGTGCTGGGCAAGGTGAATGACTCGAAGGACAACAACTTCGGGTACAACGCTCTGACCGGCGACTATGAAGACCTGGTCAAGGCGGGCGTGCTCGATCCGACTAAAGTGGTGCGTACGGCGCTGCAGAATGCCGGCTCGATCGCGTCACTGATGCTCACCACCGAAGCCCTGGTAGCGGAGATCCCAGAAGAGAAGAAGGGTGCTCCGATGCCGGGTGGACATGGCGGCGGCATGGGAGACATGTACTAAGAAGCTGTCAGCTATCAGCCGTCAGCTTTCAGCAAAGGCCCTGCCGGAAACGGCGGGGCTTTTTTATTTGAATCTGGATGGCCCACGCGGGGACGGCCGCCCTCGGCTGTCCTGGGCATAGTCAAAGGGCGGTCTGGCGGAGTGCAGCTCTTAGCAAAGTCTCTGTTCCAATTCGGGAAGGCAATAACACAGATTGCGAATTGAGTTTCGTCTGACTGAATGGTGCGAACTAGAATACCATTCACGGGCAAGCGTTTGGAGCGTGTTGCCAGTGGGTACTGGACGCTGTCCGTCAAACAGTCGAGTGGCCTATCAGCCACTAGGGTTCGAGTCCCTCTCCCTCCACGCGTCACTCGACGACTTCATTTATTCTTGACTTCGCTTTTCATTGCGCTATCCTTGTATTGACGGACAGCGTCCACTACTAATCGCTTGGCAAGCTTGCCCAGTAATTAAGGCAATAAGATTTACGGAAGCCCCGCTCGTGATAGCGGGGCTTTTGTTTCTGGGCACCACTTTGGGACGGCACGACTTCATTCCGTGCCGAAAAAGCGGCCAACAATAACTTCGCCGCCGAGCGATACTCGGCCGGGACGGGTCGGAGACCCATCCCCACACAACCCACGGCGATGCACGAGCGAGGACGCTCGCGCCTACATCTTTGTGCTCGCCCCCACGCTACAATTGCCGGACTATGGCAGATTGGGCGAGGCGTCTGGGACTCAGCCGCGAGGCTCTCATCAACTCGGCGCGGACGGCTGTGGCTACGGTTGCGTCTCTGCTCTTGGCGCGCAGCCTGAAGCTGCCGGAATTTTATTGGGCGCCGATTTCGACGATCGTGATCCTGCTCTCCACTATTAATCCGCTGACGCTCGCCTGGCAGCGCTTTGCGGGGACAGCTTTGGGCGCGGCGCTGGGCGCGCTGATCGCCACGTTTTTCAGTTCCAACTGGATAGTCTACGGCGCCGGCATTTTTGCTTGCGGAATCGTTTGCTCGTTCTTGCGCGTGGGCAGCGCTTATCGTTTTGCCGCGATTACGCTGAGCATCGTCCTGCTGGTCGCACATGAACGCGCGCCCTGGATCGTCGCGTCTCACCGGTTCGTGGAAGTGTCGCTGGGAATCGCCGTGGCGCTGCTGGCCGCGGAGGTGTGGCGGGTGCCGGGGGCGAAGGCGGGCTAGAGCTGGCGACCGGTCGCTGTCTGCCCGGCGGCAAGGAAGGTCTTCGGGTACTTGCCTTCGCCGCACAGTTTGAAAGAGCCGAAATCTTTATACCAACGTCCTTCAGGCGCATTCGGCTTCGATTCGATCCAGATGCGAAGCTGGTTCAGGTCTTCGAGGTTGATGCTGCGATCACGCATTCGTTCGATGAGGTGATCACGAATGCCAACGGGCAGCCGTGACCAGGTTTCTATCTGCGGCATTACTCACCGAAGACGAATCGTCCCAACTCGTTGCCCAATTCTTTGGTCTCTGCGGGATCGTTCGATGAGCGAAAGCGCTCGGCCAGCTCGAAGAAAGCCTTCTCTTTTTGCTTTTGGGCTTCGATGCCCTCCTCAATAAGCTCTACGAGGACGCGGTTGTCGCTCAGGCGGCGGCGCTTCGCGAGCCTATCAACCTGCCTGGCGACTTGAACTGGAAGGCTCACGCTACGACGGACGTGTTTGCTTGCAGGCATGGCACCAGTATACACCATTGTGGTGCATAGAGATAGCAGGCATCGACTCTCCTCGAAATCCGCCGGGTACCTGGCGTGGAAAAGAATTCTGCAGGTCGAGCGGGGATAAAAAGCGGCGTCCTCGCTCGCTGAGGCATTCCGTTCGAAAGAATCCCTCAATGTGGTGCGAGATCCTTCGCCGGTGAAGCCGGCTTGGGCTCCGGTGTATGACTGTCCCAGTTCCCTCCGCAAAGTTGATCAACTTGGTAGGTGTAGCTGTCCTTCAGTGGGACCTGGGCCGCTAAAAACGGCCAGTAGCTGCTGGGGCGCTTACCTTCGATTTGTACGTAGAAGGCGACCAGCGTAAGGGGTTTATATTTGAAGAAAAGATCAAATGATGCGGTGTTTTCTACACCTTCAGTATAATGATCGGCCACGTCGTGGGAGACCGAGCCGCCATTGCCGGTGTAGAAATACTTCAGTAAGCTTACCTTACCCGGAGAAACGGCTTTGGGATCAGATGCGTCGGTTGGAAAAAGCCCATTCTCCTTCAAAGGTACCAGCCAACCCGTGACCGTGGCTTTTTCGACGTCAAACGGACTCTTGCCCGGATTGTTGACCTTCACCTGAAGGCTCGCCTCACAGATTTTAGTACCCCTTTTAGTACCCGGTACGGCCACCCAGTGGAGTTCGGAGCTGACCCCCACCTTGGTTTCCAGGCCTGGCGCGACAGTTTGTTTAAACCCAACCCATGCCCAAGCACCTGCTACGGTTAGAGCGGCGATCTGAAATAGCTTGCTGCCCGTGTCTGCCCATTTGTGAATCCACGATTTTTTCTCCTGAGCTGCCACTACCTGCATGGCTTGGGGCCCGCCTGTGCCGGAACGCCCTCCTTCACTCATATCGGCAATCCTCGCGTTGTCAGCCGACGGTGTAGGTGATGTTTCGCTAGGAGACATACTGAATACCTCCGATCAGTGGCGAGCTTCCCCATCCTTTCTCGGCGGAAGATATACCGGAGGGCCAGGGGCCCATCTTTTCCCGATTTTGGGAAGGGAGGGTACTCTTCCGGTAGAGTTCCAAGCCGCGCACGTCCCTCGAAAAAACCACGGATGACGCACCGGGCAATTTGCGACCCGCTGGAGTGGCAAAGAAACTGCGTCACGGTTGACATACGTGACGATACCTCAAGAAGGGGTAATGTGAAGAAAATCGAGGAATCTGTTCCGAAAACAGAACAGAAATCGAGATCCTAGGATCTTTTGCGGGCCCCTTCCAGTCACGGAATCCGTTCCCACACACCCAGGCGCCGAGCTATCGCTCGGCCTGGACGGGCGGGACGCCCGTCCCCACACAATCCAGTCCCCACACAATCCCCGTCCCCACACAATCCAGTCCCCACACAATCCCCGTCCCCACACAATCCTGTCCTCCACAGAATCCCGCCCCCACACAACAAATTATCAATGCGCAGAACGGGCCAAGGTTTGCACCCAGGTGGCGAGCGCGTGCCAGGCACCGGTGCTGCCGAGGGGAACGCGAAGCTGCTGCGCGATCACCAAAAAGGCGCCGGCCCAGATAGTCGCGCGATGCACTTTGCGCGTGGACCACAGGTCATAGCCCGCCAACAGCAGCAGGAAAAGCCAGCAGAAAATGCTGTCCAGGTGGGGTCTGCCTGTTATCACAACGAAGGGCGGCCGACCAGTGGGTGCATCCATAAGGGCGATGGTTGCAATCAGAATAAGACGTTTGTGTGCGGAGGGATTGAAGCGGGCGCGGAAGGCAAAGAAAACCAGCGTCGAAAAGATCAGCATGTCGCCGATGGGAATGGCATAAAACGTCTTAGGATCGAGGTCCGAACCCGGCGGGGCGAATCCGCGTGCGAGCGAGTTGCTCGCCGCCAAGATACCCATGACGATCATGAGAGACGCCAAGCCGAAACCCACAAGGCCCAGGCGGCGATGAATATCCACGCGGCCTGCCGAGACGAGCGAGATCTGCGCGATCAGCAAAAGAATCCAGCTCGCAAACACCGCGCCGTGAATGTGGATGATCACGCTGGGAAGCGGCGCCCGGAACACGCCGGCGAGAAAATAAGTGCGTGCAAAACCCACAAAAACGGTGGCCAAAATCAGGAGCGCCATTCCCGAGAAAAAGAAATTATCGAAATGGCGGCCCTTTCCAAGCCTCTCGGTGTCGCTTCGTGCTAAAACGGCTGTCGCCATGGCGCCTCCCCAGGCCAGTGGTTTTCCGGTTCGCCCGGAAAAATGAAAAGCATTGTATACCAGGTTTGCCGGTTATGACATGGTTCGGCGGCCCGGTAGTGGTGCAATTTGGTAAGGAAGCGAGCCAAGCGCACGATTATTGCGTCGCAAGAAATGCGACGCTTCGCGTGGCTCGCCCAGATCCTTCACTTCGCAAAGAACGCTTGCTCAGGATGACAATCGAACTGCACCACTACCTCTACCCCTCGAGAGTTGGCGATTGCAGGCGTACAGTTGCTTCAGTTCAGCGGCTTGCCGGAAGCGAGGCAAGTTGCGGCTTTGCCATCCACTGCGTAGCGAATGACCGCGGTCTGGTCGCTGCAAAAGGCGCGCGCTCCTACAGCGGACTCAGCAGGAACTGCGGTCACTTTGAAAGTTGATGCGGGAGATCCGGTGCATCCCGAAACAGTGAAGACATACCCGGCCTTCTTCCCTGTTGCCAGGCCGCTGTCGATGAGCATGGCGTGATGTTCGCTGGTTTCAGAGCTGCCGAAGCCGTCAAGATCCCAAAGCGAGCAGGTGTAGCCATGGTTCGGATAGGCGACCGAGTAGGTGATCTCAGCGGTGGCAAGAGTGCGCAGGGCTGAAATAGCCGCGGCTTCATTGGCTGATGAGCGAGTGGCGCCCAGATTTGACATGTTCCCGGCGCCGAGATTCGCCATATTCTTCATCATTTCTTTCAGGAATTCCGGATTGTCCAAGGCCATGTGTATCGCCACAGTGATTTCATGCATTCTCCAAATGCCGGTTTGCTGCTTCATGAGAAAAGTAAGATGAGGACTAACAAAGGAGGCTTGTGGCTGGCCGTCCTTGTAGGCGTGAAACGAGAGTTCGATTTCGTCGGCTTCGCCGCGCAGGTCGTCGCGTTCAACCGTCACGTCGAACTTGCTGTTGGTGCGGGAATCTTCGACGGCCAGCAGCGTGGGACCGGCTTCAAAGGTTTGGAGTTGCTGTCCCTGAGAGTTGAGCTGACTGGTCATGAGAGAAAGCTGTTGCAGGAGCAACAAACCCTGGCCATCGGCGTTGCGCAGTGCTGCGCGGGTGGCTTCAGGAAGATGTTTTTCGAATGTCCCCGGGGTTTTGCTGAAGAACATTTCCAGCAATGCCTGACGAGGCTGAGGCTGCGCCCATGTGGCCGTGACAAGCGCCAGAGTGGTTGCAAGAACGGAGATTGGCTTCATCGGTTACTCCCGCGGAACTTTCGGGATGATGGCAGCAGCTTGCAGGGTATGCCAGTTACCGAAGTAAGACGATGAAGCCCAGTGGGGTGTACACACAACAGTGTGTATTCGTCGGCTGCGTTAGGCTGCTTTCTTTGGTGGTTTCTTCGAGCTGCTTCCTCCTTCCAAATTGGAGTTTACGATTCTTCCTACTTCGAACATGGTGATTCGATCTTTTCCAAATAGCGGGCGAAGATTGGCGTCGGCGCGAATCTCTCTTCTGTTTTTTGGATCTTGAAGATTGTGCTTTTTAAAGTAGTCCCACAGTTCCTTGACCGCGTCGGCGCGGCTGAGCGGCTGCGAACTGCCGAGGATTTCTGCCAGTTTTGGTGAGGGCTTCAGTTTTTGGCTCAGGGCTGCGTTTGGCATTCGGCTTTCCTCCGCGAGTGGGATGCTGGGATTGCGCAGCGGGTTTTAAGGCTGGCGAAGTTCCACGAATCGAGCAACTCGTCGGCGCAAAACAAGCGGGACGGGAGAACAGGCAATAGGCAGAAGCAAACGCTAATGTCTCGCCACGATTCCAACCGTCCGCGCATGGATTGGAGTCATTAATCGTGACTGTAGTTGTTCGTAAGTCTGAAAATCGAGAGTACCCGGATGGGAAAAGGGGGCAATTCCCGGGGCGGAATCTCAACGGGAATACATTTACCCTCGCGGCTGAATCCCACGCTATCGACCAATGGTGCACGTGTGATTGCTAATCAATTCCGCCTGCAACACGCGAGTCTCATTCCGCCAAGTAGCCAAAAAAGCAGCTCGCAACACGGACGCTCACGTTTAACTGGTTGCGGAACAAATTCGCGAAAGCAGATTCCTCACCGCTAAAGCGGTTCGGAATGACAAACGTAAAGGGTTTAGCGGTACGGTAAACTTCTGCCGTCCTCAAATTCGCACACTGCTCGCGATCACTTTGGCGGCGGCTGAGGCTGCTGTTGTTGCTGTTTCTTTTTTCCAAATATTCCGATCAACTGCTGGACCGGATTCTGCTGCTGCTGCTGTTGTTGTTGCGTCTGCTGCGGTGAGCTTTGCTGCTGCTGATTCTGTTGCTGCTGGGCTTGCTGCCCCAGCAGGTTCCCCAGCAGTCCTGAGACGGCGCCTGCAGGGTTGTTAAAATTCGGCACAAAGCCTTTCAGCTTCATTTGCGCGACTTGTTGCATATCGGGCGCGAACCTCGGGTTCGAGAATGTGCCGGTTATCAAGGCCGGGATCACCAATTCTCCCTGATTGTTGGCCAGTGCGGTCTGCATAAAGCCACCGACGGAATTACCGCCAATTTTCTGGGTGAAGTCCTTCGACAGCACCGCGGTCGCATGGAGGTTCAACTCCTGAGTGACAAGATTGGCAGTCCCCGCGACTCCAAGATTTCCAAGGTCCAGCAGGGCTTGCAAATTATTGGTCTGCGCAATGCCGTTTTTCACCAGCACATTTCCGGTCATGCGCAGGATATTCGTGAATCCTTGACTGGCGGTGTTTGATTTATTCAGAAATCCAGCAATAGATGCCAGTTCGTGATTAATGTCCGCACCGCTGTACTTCACATTATTGAAGTTAAGATTGAGCGTGCCGTTGAGCGCCTTCATGATTTCGTCCGAACTGATGGCCCGAAGTGGCCCTGCTGCGTGCATGTCAAGATTCAGAGTGCCGGCTCCGTTGATCTTGTCTACTCCCTTCACGCCATAGGCTTTCGCCATTGACAGGAGCGCGGGTAGAGCAGCGTTCGGCGCTTTAAGCGTGGCATCCACCAAGGGAGTCTTGGCCAGGTAATCGCGAAGCGCGAACTGCGCGTTCACGGTAGTCCCACCTGAGGTCACGTTGAAATTGTTCGATTGAATCTGCGCCGGCGTGAGATTCAAATTAATCGCCGGGATTTGCACTGGCTGAGGCGCATCCTTGCCGCTCATCTGGATATTGCTTCCGTTCACCGTGCCGTTGAGGCCTGGTTTATCCGCCGGACCTCGGGCGTTGATATCGGCATTCACGTTTCCAGTGACGGTCGTGCCGGGCGTCAGAGCCATGCCAGAAGACGCTGCGAGCTTCGCCATTTCGGCGATCGAAACATTGTTAGCCTTTAGATTCACATTCAACTGCGCCGGCGTGTCTTTCGAATTGACAGTTCCGTTGATGAACAGCGGCGTCGGGCCGAGCTTGATCGTCGTGTTGCGAATGGTCAGCAGATCTGCCAGGAGCTCATCGGTGACGTCGTATTGCGCCGCGATCGGATAGCCGAGGTCAATGCCATGAATTTTCGCATTCTGAATATTGGTTTGGCCGCTTGCGGTAAGCTTCCCGCCTTCGTTTACGATTTTTGTCTCGCCGGAAATCGTGCCATCGGTGTTCACCAGCGCCGGCGAGTTAAGGAATTTTGACAGATCGGCGATTCCAACCTGCTTGAGGCTCAAAGTACCGTGGAATGGCGTAGCTGCGGGCTGACCCTGCACCAGCGGTCCACCATCGCCTTGCAGACGGACTTCTTGCGCTCCCGAACCGGGCAAGTGCGCAGCAGCATCGACAGTAAACGGTTGGTCGGGGGAGAAATTCTTTAGCGTGACGTCAATGTGGTCGTAGACAGTCCGTGGAGCCTTGGCCTGCTGGTCGGTAATAGCGACCTGCCCATCCTGGATAACGAGCCTGTCGAGCGCGAACTGCTGCGTCTTCTGATTGGCGCCAGCATTTGGCTGATTCGGTTGTGGCGGCGAGGCCTGCTTTTCGGGGGAAGGTTTGTTGGCGGATGGCTGCTGCGTAGGAGTTGCCGGGGCGTTCTGCTCTTGCGTCGGACCAATAGATGCAAAGTTCCACACGCCTTGCGGATTTTTGATCAACTCCACTGTCGGCCGCTGCAAGTTCAGCGAGCTGACCTCGACAGATTTGTGGAGCAAGGGCAGCAGCTTCACAGTGACATCTAGCTCTTGCGCCTGCACAAATGGTTTTTCTGACCTGAGTCGCGGATCGTCGGCGATCGCAAGACTCTGGACCCGGAAACTGGGTGGAAGCAGACTCAGGTGCATGTCACCGAGCGTGACTTGCCGGCCGAGGCGCTTCTCGAGTTCCGATTGGATAGTACCACGATACTTGTTCACATCGAAGGTTGCCGCAAACACGACAGCCGCAACAATGATGATGAGAATAATGATCCCGATAACGATGGCAACTTTTCGCATGGCAGCCTCCAGACGAGCGGCGCTAACTCTCGCATCCCAGACTTTCTTATTACCAGACTTTTCTATTAGATGACTTTACGCCACTACGCGTTTGTGGGTGGGCAGAGTTTCGACCTGAAGATTGGGCGGGGTAAACCTATCATTTAATTAGAGATCGTGCCTTCACACTCCGCCTTTCAGTCAACAGAGTGGGGGGCCACGAACCCGCTGGGTCCTTCCCGCAACACGAACCCTTAACACAAATGTGCCAAGTCATTCCACAACCGGGCCATTTTCAGCGTGCAGCAATTCACTTTAAGCTTTCACGCTGCGGCTAAAGACAACTCAGCAACGGTGGCCGGACAAAAAACAAGCCTTTGGAGATTTGAGTGATAACGAAGGGAGGAAAGGAGCAAGAAATGGGGGCTGTCAAATCGGGAACGCCTACTGCCCTAAAGAACCTTTCAAACGATGAACTTTCTCATCAATTAATCGAGTCGTTGCGGAGCACTGTTGAATTAGCTCGGTTGCATTTATCTTTTGGTGATTCTTCCGGTATTCATCGAAAAACTCAGCCCTGAACTGCACCTCGGTCTGAAGCACCGCAAGCAGACACTGCGTCAGTTGGGCGATCAGTTGCTGCTGGGCCAGCAGAATCTCATATACATCAAGCAGATCGGAATTTGAAGGCGAGCGGGAGTCCGCCTGCGTGGGGTCCGCCTGTGGTGCGTCAGGCTTGATAGTTTGATTGCGCAAAGGAGGTTGGCTGAATATAAGGGCATACATTAGCGGCGGCAATAAGTAAAAAGCCTTAGAGATGTGGAAATGTGCTCTTTCAGATCGGCGGTGATTCATCAGCTCAAAAGCGGCGTGGAAATAGGCACGAATCCTGACTGCGTGTCGAGCCAGACGGCTCGAGGAATGTCTCGGGCCGATATCTAGCTCCCGCTATCGCCGGCTCGCCTCCGCCAAATGCTCGCCGATCCTCTGCTCGAGGGTGGAGTAGTCCATTCCGGTGCTGTGCTGCAGCGCCTCTTCGGACCCCACTCCAGAACCTATGCTCTTAAGCATTCGCACGATCTCGCCCATGCCGTAGCGGTCGCGCAGATACTCAGTCGCGGATAATGATTCTGCGTACGCAACCTCTGCCTGTATGGAATTAAACCGAGTGAATGAATGTTCGAGCACGGAGAGCGGAATTGCTTTCCGCTGCTGGAAAAGAGGGGCGAGGCTTGGCGCATACATATTTGCGCTGCGTGGCTCCATCAGTTGTGCCACACCTTCGTTCAGCCACACGGGACAGCGGCCACCGGCTAAAGATGCAATGAATGAGTGCGTGAGCTCATGCTTGAGCACGCGCTGCAGTTCCGGATTCATGGCGGTTACGCCGCCAATCGGAATGCGCAGCTTGCCATCATTAAGTGCTCCCGCCCACGACGGCGCTTCCGTGATGTCAACAAATTCTCTTTGCGTGTAAAGAATAACGATGATGTTCTCGGCCGGTTCATAACTGAGTTGGCGGCCGAGATCCTGGTATTGATTCTCCATGGTCGCCAGCAGTTCCTGCGTGAGCTGCTGCGAGGTTTTGTCTCCCGCGTAGTGGAGGGTAAAATGCCGGCTCTCCTTGCGCCTCGATTCCTCCTCGACCTTCAGCTCGCGTTCGGCCTTGTGCAGCAATCTCTCTGTGGACGGATCGGGCGAGAGTTCCATGGCCCGCTTCCATGCGAGAATTGCATCGCCGGTGCGGTCGGCATCATAGCGTGCCAGGCCCAACAAGCGGAGTAGATCGACTGAATCCGGCTGCAACGTAGAGGCATGCTCCAGTTCGTAAGCCGCATCGGGATACCTGCCTTGGGTT
>Ga0209468_1000479_pt1 | contig 19171 bp, 8 predicted proteins | sample GraSoiAngelo_102_FD_185871 | JGI IMG/M metagenome (GOLD analysis project Ga0209468, IMG submission 185871) | Grasslands soil microbial communities from the Angelo Coastal Reserve, California, USA - 14_0903_02_40cm (SPAdes) (version 2) | ecosystem: Environmental > Terrestrial > Soil > Grasslands ...
GCCGGCGCCACGTATTCGTGGACCGGCCCGAACGGCTTCACCTCCGCGCTTCAGAACCCGACGCGTTCCAACGCCACGACCGCGGATGCCGGCACGTACTCAGTGACGGTCACGGTCAGCGGCTGCACCTCGGCCGCCGGCACGACCAACGTCGTCGTCAACGCGACGCCCGCCACACCGACCGCGTCCAACGGCGGTCCGTACTGCGAAGGCGCGACCATCGCGCTTTCGACGCCGTTGGTGAGCGGAGCCACGTATTCGTGGACCGGCCCGAACGGCTTCACCTCTGCTCTTCAGAACCCAACGCGCGCGAACGCCACGACCGCGGACGCCGGCACGTACTCCGTCACCGTGACGGTAAGCGGCTGCACCTCGGCCGCCGGCACGACCAACGTCGTCGTCAACGCGACACCCGCCACGCCGACCGCAAGCAACGGCGGTCCGTACTGCGAAGGCGCGACCATCGCGCTCTCCACTCCGACCGTCGCCGGCGCCACGTATTCGTGGACGGGCCCGAACGGCTTCACCTCCGCGCTTCAGAACCCCACGCGCTCCAATGCCACGCTCACTGATGCCGGCACGTACTCAGTGACGGTCACGGTCAGCGGCTGCACCTCGGCCGCCGGCACGACCAACGTCGTCGTCAACGCGACACCCGCCACACCGAGCGCGTCCAACGGCGGCCCGTACTGCGAAGGCGCGACCATCGCGCTTTCGACGCCGACCGTCGCTGGCGCGACCTACGCGTGGACGGGCCCGAACGGCTTCACCTCCGCGCTGCAGAATCCGACGCGTTCCAACGCCACGACCGCCGATGCGGGCATCTACTCCGTGACCGTCACGGTCAGCGGCTGCACCTCGGCCGCGGGCAGCACGAATGTCGTCGTCAACGCGACGCCCGCCACGCCGAGCGCGTCCAACGGCGGCCCGTACTGCGAAGGCGCAACGATCGCGCTTTCGACGCCGACCGTCGCCGGCGCCACCTATTCGTGGACCGGCCCGAACGGCTTCACCTCCGCGCTTCAGAACCCGACGCGCTCCAACGCCACGACCGCCGATGCCGGCATCTACTCCGTGACCGTGACGGTCAGCGGCTGCACCTCGGCCGCGGGCAGCACGAACGTCGTCGTCAACTCGACTCCCGCCACGCCGACCGCATCCAACGGCGGTCCGTACTGCGAGGGCGCGACCATCGCGCTCTCCACTCCGACCGTCGCCGGCGCGACCTACGCGTGGACGGGACCGAATGGCTTCACCTCTGCTCTTCAGAACCCGACGCGCTCCAGCGCCACGCTCGCTGATGCCGGCACGTACTCCGTGACCGTGACGGTGAGCGGCTGCACCTCGGCCGCCGGCACGACCAACGTCGTCGTCAACGCGACGCCCGCGACGCCGACCGCCTCGAACGGCGGCCCGTACTGCGAAGGCGCAACGATCGCGCTCTCCACACCGACCGTCGCCGGCGCCACGTATTCGTGGACCGGCCCGAACGGCTTCACCTCCGCGCTCCAGAACCCGACGCGTACGAACGCGACGACTGCGGATGCGGGTTCGTACTCGGTCACGATCACCGTCAACAGCTGTACGTCAGCCGCAGGCACAACGAACGTTGTTGTGAACGCGACGCCGGCGACGCCTTCGGCTTCGAACACCGGACCGTATTGCGAAGGCGCAACGATTCAGCTGTCCACGCCCTCCGTCGCTGGCGCGACGTACTCATGGACGGGTCCGAACGGCTTCACGTCTTCCCTGCAGAATCCGACGCGTACAAACGCGACGACTGCGGATGCGGGCACGTACTTCATGACCGTCACCGTCAACAGCTGCACGTCGGCCGCGGGATCGACATCCGTCGTCGTTAACGCAACACCGGCGACGCCCACTGCATCGAACGGCGGTCCGTACTGCGCCGGTGCGACGATCCAAGTCAACACGCCGACAGTGAGCGGCGCGACGTACTCGTGGACGGGTCCGAACGGCTTCACGTCTTCACTGCAAAACCCGACGCGCTCTAACGCGACGACTGCTGATGCAGGCACGTTCTCCGTCACCATCACGGTGAACGGCTGCACCTCGGCGGCGGGCACAACGAACGTCGTCGTCAACGCGACACCGGCAACACCGACCGCGACCAACGGCGGCCCATACTGTGCCGGCTCCACGATCCAACTGAACACACCGACGGTGAGCGGAGCGACCTACGCGTGGACGGGCCCGAACGGCTTCGCCTCCACACAGCAGAACCCGACCAGAGCGAATGCGACGACGGCTGATGCCGGCACGTACTCGGTGACCATCACCGTGAACGGCTGCACCTCGGCGGCGGGGACAACGAACGTCGTCGTCAACGCGATACCGGCGACACCGACTGCGAGCAACGGCGGTCCGTACTGCGCCGGTGCGACGATCCAACTGAACACCCCGACGGTGAGCGGAGCGAATTACGCATGGACCGGTCCGAACGGCTTCGCCTCCACACAGCAGAACCCGACCAGAGCAAACGCGACAACAGTTGACGCGGGTGCCTACTCCGTCACCATCACGGTGAACGGTTGCACGTCAGCCGCTGGAACGACGAACGTTGTCGTCAACGCCACACCGCCAACACCGACCGCAACGAACAGCGGTCCATACTGCGCGGGCTCCACGATCCAACTGAACACACCGACGGTGAGCGGAGCGACCTACGCGTGGACGGGCCCGAACGGCTTCGCCTCCACACAGCAGAACCCGACCAGAGCGAATGCGACGACGGCTGATGCCGGCACGTACTCCGTCACGATTGCGGTCAACGGCTGCACCTCGGCCGCGGGAACGACCAACGTCGTCGTCAACGCGACGCCCTCCACACCCACGATCGCCGGTGGTCCGACGACGTTCTGCGCGGGCGGCAGCGTGACGCTCACATCCAACAGCGCAAGCGGCAATCAGTGGTATCGCAATGGATCGCCGATCGGTGGAGCGACAGCGCAGCAATACGTCGCGTCGATCGCCGGCGACTACACCGTCGTCGTGACGAGCGGAAGCTGCAGCAGCGCGACCTCGGCAACCACCACCGTCACGATCAATCCGAATCCGAATGCGACGATCACCGCACCGTTGAATGTCGTCGCCGGCTCGACCGGCAACACCGCGTCAGTCGCGAATGCCGGTGCGGGCGCGACGTACAACTGGTCGATCACCAACGGCACGATCACGGCCGGCACGGGCACGTCGAGCGTCACGTTCACCGCCGGTGCGGTGGGCACGCTGACGCTGCAGGTCACGGTCACGACGTCGGCCGGCTGCTCCGATACGAAGTCGGCGAACGTCAATGTCACCCCAGGCGGCGGCGGTGTCTCGATCACTTCCGTGGTGCCGTCGTCGGGGAAGACGACGGGCGGAAAGAACGTGACGATCAACGGCACCGGCTTCCAGAACGGCGCAACGGTCACGTTCGGCGGCGCCGCGGCGACGAGCATCGTCGTCGTGAGCTCCACCACAATCACCGCGAAGACGCCGGCGCACGCTGCCGGCAGCGTGAACGTCACCGTGACGAATCCCGACACGACGTCGGCCACGCGGACGAACGGCTACACCTATGTCTCGATGCAGTTCGATGCGAACGGCGACGGCATCGTCGATCCATCCGACATCTTCTATCTCGTCAACTATCTCTTCCTCGCCGGTGCGCCGCCCGCGGGCGCGGCAGGAATGGATTCCGGTGATGCGAACGGCGACGGCGTGGTCGACCCCGCCGACATCTTCTATGTCGTCAACTATCTCTTCCTCGGCGGCGCCGCGCCCGCCGCGGTCGCGCCGCACGAGACCGCGGTGGCGCAGCCGATGGCCGGCAGTCTCACGCTCGGCAATCCGGTGCGACGCAACGGCCACGTGTTCGTCCCGGTGATGCTGAACGCCGCGCCGGGATCGGAATCGCCGCGGGCGCTTTCGCTGCACGTTCGCCTCGCAGGAGATGACGTTCGCGATGCCGCGATTCATCGCGTCGGCGGCGAGTACGCGTTCGAGATCAGCCGCCGCACATCGGATGGGCTGGTCTATCTCGCCATCGGTGATGGTGTCGCGCGCAGCGGCGTCATCGCGGAGATCGAAGTCGACACGCGTGCCGGCACGAGCGTTTCGATCGAAATCGATCCCGCGTTGACGATGATCGCCAACGCGAGTGGAACCAGGACCGCGACCGTCGCCGCCGGCACGCTGCAGGTGAAGGGGACGGTCATCGAGTCGAGAAGGAATCGCGAGTAAAGGGTTTGTGGTGACCGCTGCCCTCAGCGGTCACACCGCCGCCACTAGCGGCGGCTCAGCGGCTCAGCGCGCCGCTGCGACCGCTGGGGGCAGCGGTCGCTACATAGAGCATCGCTACGTGAACCGCACCGCCTCGGTGTTCGCGCCGCAGACGAGCACGCCCACGCGCTCGCCCGCCTTCGGCTGGTAGCGCCGCGCGAGGATCGCCGCGAACGCCGCCGCGCCGCCGGGCTCGGCGACGATACGCAGCCGCTCCCACAGCGCGCGCTGCGCGTTCACGATCTCCTCGTCGCTCACGAGCAGCACCTCGGCGATGTGTTTCTGCGCGATCGGAAACATCCGTTCTCCGACGCGCTTCGGTGCGAGCGAGTCCGCGGCGATGCCGCCGGCCGGCGCGTCGACGGGATGTCCCGCTTTCAACGCGTCGGTCAGCGTCGGCGACAGCTCCGGCTCGACTCCGATCACGCGCGTGTTCGTTCCGGCGAACCACGCCGCGACGCCGCCGATCAATCCGCCGCCGCCGACGGCGATCAGCACCGTGTCGAGGTCGGGCGACTGCCGCTCGAACTCGAGACCGACCGAGCCCGCGCCGAGGAGCGTTTCCGGTTGGTCGAAGGCGTGAATGTTCAACACGTCGTGCTGCGCCGCGAACGCTTCGCATTCGACGAGCGCGTCGGCGTAGCGCTCGCCGGTGATGACGAGCTCCGCGCCGTACTGGCGGATGCGCGCGATCTTCGCGGGCGAGCAGATCGTCGGCACGAAGATCGTCGCCTTCGCGCCGTGACGCTGCGCCGCGTACGCGACGGCGGTGCCGTGATTGCCGCCCGAGGCCGCGGTCACGCCGTCGCGTCCCGGCTTGCGCAGCAGCAGGTTCGCCGTCGCGCCGCGCGCCTTGAACGAGCCGGAGTGCTGCATCAGCTCGAGCTTGAAGACCAGCGTGGAGTCGCCGAGTCCGAAGTCGCTGGCCGGAATCTCGACGACGGGTGTGCAGCGGAGGTGCGGACGGATGACGCCGTACGTCTTCTCGATGCCCGCGCGATCGATAGAGTTAGTCATTTGGCTAATTAGCTTATGTGCAAACAGACATAGCGTCAACTCGCCATCGGCTCGACTTCCACCCGGTCCCGTCCACCGGACTTCGCGCGGTACAGCGCGGCGTCGGCGGCTGCGACGAGCGACAGCGGCGCGGCGTTGCCCGTGGCGGCGGTGACGCCGAGGCTGGCGGTCATGACGCCGGAGGCGGTGCCGTCGTGGCGGATGCGGGCGTCGCGGACGACGAGGCGGAACGCCTCCGCTTCCGCTCTCGCGGCGTCGAGAGCGACGCCGGGGAGGAGCCAGGCGAATTCTTCGCCGCCGAAGCGCGCGACGAGTCCGCCGCGCGATTCGGCGCGCGTGGCGAGGAGCGTCGCCATCGCGCGCAGGGCCTCGTCGCCGATCTGGTGTCCCTGCGAGTCGTTGAGGCGCTTGAAGTGATCGAGGTCGATGAGGACGAGCGAGAGCGGCGCGCCGTGTTGGCCGGCGGCGCTGCACGCTTCTTCGAGCGCTTCGTCGAAGCGGCGGCGGTTGGCGACGCCGGTGAGTCCGTCGACGTACGAGAGCGCGCGCAGCCGCTCGTTTGCGACGGCGAGCTGCCGGTTCGCGTCTTCGAGCTCGGTCGCGAGGTGCGCGAGCTCTTCGTTCTTGCGCGCGCGCATCGCCGCGATGCGGATGCGCAGCGCGCCCCAGATCGCGGCCGCGATGAGCGCGATGCCGAGGAGGCGCGCCCACCAGGTCTCGAACCAGCGCGGATCGACGGTCATGGCCAAGCGTGCTTCGCTGCGGCTGCGGACTCCGTCTTCGTTCGTCGCGATCACGCGGAACGTGTAGTCGCCGGGCGCGAGCTTCGTGTAGTGCGCGACGCGCGCCGTGCCGGCGTCCACCCAATTGGGGTCGTAGCCTTCGAGCATGTAGCGGAACGTCACGCGCTCCGGCGCGCGGAGGCTCAACGCGGTGTAGCGCAGCTCGACGCGTTGCGCGCCCTGCCGCACCCGCAACGGTCCGGGCGGCGCGGCGTTGCCGTCGATCAGCACTTCCTCGACGTACACCGGCGGCGGCACCATGTTGCGCGTGTCGTTCTTCGGGTCGACGACGCCGATGCCGCGGGCGGTCGCGATCCAGAGCTTGCCGTTCCGCGCGCGCATCACCGACGGCCAGGCGCCGACGCATTCCGCCGAGGGCATCCCGTCCGTGGTTCCGTACACCGTGCCGGAGAGGTCGCTCTTGCGCCCATCCATCGCCGCGCGCACGCGATCGCGCGCGACGCGATACAGCCCGCGGTTGCTCGTCAGCCAGAGATCGGCGCCGGTGTCGACGACCTGGAACACGACGTCATCGTGCAATCCGTCGCGGCGCATCAGGGAGTGCACGCGGTTCGTTGCGAAGTCGAGTCGCGAGAGGCCGCCGCCCGACGTCCCGATCCAGACGCCCGTGCCGTCGGAGTCCATCGCCAGGCTGAACACGCGATCGCTTTCGAGTCCGTGTCCGAGTTGCGCGATGACGCGCGCGTGCGTGCCGTCGCGGTCGACGCGCCAGAGTCCCGCGCCGTCGGTACCGACGAGGAGACTGCCGTCGCGCAGCTCGAGGAGCGGTCGCAGCTGGCGGTCTTCGAATGCTTTGATCGGCGTCGCGCGGCCGCCGCGGACGAGCGAGAGTCCGGCCGACTTGCTGATCCACAGACTGCCGTCCGCGGTCTCTACGAGCGCGCGCACGCGATCGTTCGGCAATCCGGGAACGCGACCCACGATTTTGCCGTCGCGAAAGCGGACGACGCCTGCGCCGTCGGTGCCGATCCACATGCTGCCGTCGCGGCTCTCGAGCAGCGCGTAGATGCTGTCGTGCAGACCTTCCGCCTTCGACAAACACCGCACGGGACCCGGCGAGACGGAACAAAGTCCGCCGCCTTCGGTGCCGGCCCACACGCGGCCGTCGCGATCTTCGAGAATCGCGCGGATCGTGTCGACCGGCAGTCCTTCGCGGCGCGTGTACGAGAGCACGCGCGTGTCGCGCAGGCGCACGAGACCGCCGGCCGTGCCGACCCAGAGATTGCGCTCGCGGTCTTCGAGCAGCGAGCGGATGCCGCCGTTCGGCAAACCTTCGGCGATGCCCATCGGCTCCGCGCGCTCGCCGCGCCAGCGCGCGAGTCCGTTGTCGGTGCCGATCCACAAGCTGCCGTTGCTGTCGCGCAGCAGCGTGCGCACGTAGTCGTTCGGCAATCCGTCGCGCGTCGTGACGCTGCGGACGATCGCGCCGTTCTGCCACACGACGACACCGCCGCCGTCCGTTCCGATCCACAAACGTCCATCGGTATCGCGCAACACCGCGCGCGCGACGTCGTTCGGCAGGCCGGTGGTGATGCGCTGCACCACGCGGCCGTTGCGCCAGCGGACGACACCGCCGCCGTGCGTCGCGACCCACAGTCCGCCGTCGCCGTCATCTTCGATCGCCCAGATGCGATCGCTCGGCAGTCCGTCGCGCGTCGTGAAGCGCGTCACGCGATCGCCGTCGATGCGCAGCAGTCCGCCGCCCGCGGTGGCGATGAACAGCGTGCCGTCGCGCATCGCATGAAACTGACGGATGCGATCGGTCGCCAGCAGCTCCGGATGAAAGTCTTCGACGCGACCGCCGCGCATGCGCGCGATGCCGCCGCCGTACGTGCCGATCCACAGCGTGTGATCGGGCGTCTCGGCGACGCAGGAGATGAACGGACTGCGCAGCGCCGGCGCATTCTGCCGGTCGCGGACGACGAAGCGGATGCCATCGAATCGCGCCAGTCCCTCCTCGGTGCCGATCCAGAGATACCCCTCGTGCGACTGCACGATCGTGTTGATCGTTGTCTGCGGCAACCCCGACTCGCTCGTCCACACCGTGAGGCGCGCCTGCGTGAGCGCGCGATTCACGTCGAGCGCGAGCGCGCGCGTGACGGAGAGAAGCGCGATGAGAAGAACGAGGGACCGGTTCACGACGTGGAGCGCATTTTAGCGGGCTATTCCCCTGCGATCATGCGCTCCTCGATCGTATCCTTTGTGGGTGCCGCTGCCTTTGTGGGTGCCGCTGCCCTCAGCGGCACCGCCGGCTTTGCCGGCTGGCGGCGCTTCGCGCCGCGCGACCGCTGAGGTCAGCGGTCGCCACATTCTCAGACGCTGTGAAAAATCACCCGTCATCCTGAGCGAGAGCACGGCGCGGGCGCCGCGGCTGAGGAAAAGAAACCGATTGAGTCTGGTTGACTCATAGCAGAGCGCAAAGTGCTGTTAATCAATGACTTGCAAATACGAAAAAAACGGTTTCTTAGAAGCGGAGCGAAGGCTTGCCGAAGCACGACCAGCGCTTCTTTGTGGGTGCCGCTGCCTTTGTGGGTGCCGCTGCCTTTGTGGGTGCCGCTGCCCTCAGCGGCACCGCCGGCTTTGCCGGCTGGCAAGAGCAGTGAACGATGTCAGAGTATCGTTTGCTCACGCATGCGCGTTCTTATCGGCACCCAGGGCTGGAACTACGCGGCGTGGGTCGGCCCGTTTTATCCGCCCGGCACGCGGCCGGAAGAATTTCTGTCGACGTATGCACGCGCGTTTCGCGTCGTGGAAGTCGACTCGACGTTCTACGCGATTCCCGACGCGAAGGTCGTGCGCGCGTGGATGGAGCGGACGCCGGCGGAGTTCACGTTCGCGCTCAAGATGCCGAGGGAGGTGACGCACGACCGGCGGCTGCGCGATGCGGAGGATGTGGTGCAGGAGTTTCTCGATCGCGCGCGCGAGCTCGGATCCAAGCTCGGACCGGTCCTGATGCAGATGGGACCCGACTTCGCGCCGGAGGAGATCGCGGCACTCGAGCAGTTTCTTCCGGCATTGCCGCGCGACGTCCGCTTCGCGATCGAAGTGCGCGATCGCGGTTGGATGCACGCGAACGTACTGCCGCGGCTCCTCGAACTGTTGAACGCGCACGGCATCGCGCTCGCGCTCAGCGACGGACGCTGGATTCCGCGCGAGACGATGGTGCAGCTGGCGGAGCAGTCGACCGCGGACTTTTTATATGTCCGCTGGATGGGACCGAACCGCGACATCACCGACTACTCGCGCATCCAGTTCGATCGATCGGAACAGATCGAGTTGTGGTCCGACGTCCTGCGCCGCGCCGCGAACACGAAAGAGATTTACGGCTTCTTCAACAATCACTTCGCCGGCCACAGCCCCGCGAGCGCGCGCGAGCTGCAGCGAATGCTGGGGCAGACGCCGGTGGACCCTGCATCGCTACGCGTGCAGAGGACGTTGTTTTGAAAACGAGAGCGGTCGGTTTCGCCTTGACGATCGCCGGTGTTTTTCTCGTCCTCGCTCCGTGGCTGCCGCAGGGTCTCGATCTCACGGATGACGGCTGGCACCTCGCGAATCAGCAGCAACTGCTGATGAATGGATGGAAGCAGGAGGATCCGTCGGCGTGCCCGATGTGGCTCAGCGACGTCGTCGGAGCGGCGTGGCTGCGCGTCGCGGGCATGGGACTGCTCGAGGCGCGCATCGGCTGGCTCGTCCTGGCGTGCATCACCGCGGCAATCAGTTTTCTGATCCTGTCGCGCGATTTCCCGCCGGCATCCACCGCGGCGGCGCTGATCGCCGCAGCGCTCGTGATCCATTCGCAGGGACGGCTGCTCATCGACTACAACGTCGTGCCCTCGCTGTTTCTCCTCGCCGCCTGCGGCTTGCTTCTCATGCGCGGCCGAGGAGAGCGGGCGTCCCGCCCGCCCATGCACGTCGGGCGAGACGCCCGACGCGTGCGGGCGGGACGCCCGCTCTCCTCGGCCCTGACAGCATTCCTCTCCGGAGTCTGCATCGCACTCGCTGCCGCGGCGCGGCTGCCGTGCATCATCGGCGTGCTGCTGCCGTGGACGATCGTCGCGCTGCGGCGCCGCGACTCTCTCAACGCCGTGCTCTCCAACGCCGGCACGCTCCTCACACTCGGCGCGATCTATGTTCTGACGCCGTACGATCCCGCGATCGCGGAGACGCAGAAATATTGGGGTCCGTCGCACGGCGTCGGAAGCTTGATGGCGGCGTACAGCAACCATGCGATCAAAGTGATCGTGCTCGCGGCAGTGCTTGTCTGGATGTCGATGCGCCGTCCTGCATGGATCGCCGGACTCGGTGCGGCCGTCGTTCCTCTCGTCCTGCTTTGGCCCTCTCCCACGCTGGTCTACGGTTTTGCTCTGGCCGGCGTGGCGGTCGTGATCGCGGCTCTGGTGCAAGCGATGAGGACGCGTGTGGTCGATCGAAAAATGGAGTTGCTCGTCCTCGGCCTTCTCGCCGCGCTGGCCGGCTGCATCGGCTCGAACAACGGCCTGTCGAAGATGCGCTACGGACTCTGGCTCGCGCTTCCGGCCGCGTTCCTGATGCTGGTCGAACGAGCGCAGCCGCGGAATCGAAAGGCGATGTGGACTGCCGTCGCGATGCTCGCGCTCATCGGCGGAGCCGTACGATGGATCTCGCCCTATCGCGACGCCGATCGATTGCAGCTCACCGCACCGATCGATCACCCACGATTGCGCGGCATCTACACATCGCGCAACCGGGCGGCAGAACTGGAGTCCCTCCTGCGCGAGCTGCAGAAGCACGTCCGGCCGGGAGACTCGATGATCGCCTTCGGCTCGATTCCCATGCTGCACTTCCTCACCGCCACCCGTCCCGCCCTCGGCTACGCCTGGCCCGACTTCCTCTCCGAAGAACCATTGCGCGCACGACTCGACCGAAGCGTTCCTCCCGCCATCGTCGTCGAGGGAATCACCGATCCCGCCGCTCCGCAGACGCGCGCGTTCGAGGAGTGGCGGGCGCGGAATGGATATCGGGTGATTTGGCGGGGTGTGGGGTGGGTGGTTTGGGGGAGGGGGCTTCGAATTGAGAATTGAGAATTGAGAATTGAGAATTGTGAATTGAGAATTGTGAAAGGCGCGCCGGAGGCGCGCACCACTCCCCCAACCTCCTAGTATTATTGACGGATCGACGGCGGCGAGATTACGGAGTATCTCAGGGCCTGGGAGCAGGGGGACGATGGCGCGCTCGAGCGGCTCCTGCCCCTGGTGTACGCGGAGCTTCGTTCGATCGCGGGCAGGCATCTCGGGTCGGAGCGGACCGGGCACACGCTGCAGCCGACGGCGCTGGTGAACGAGGCGTATCTGCGGCTGCGCGGTCTCGGCGACGTGCCGTGGCACGATCGGACGCATTTTTTCGCTATCGCTTCCAGGATCATGCGTCGGGTGCTGGTCGATCACGCGCGAGCGAAGGGCGCGCAGAAGCGCGGTGCGGATGCGCCGCGAGTGTTGCTCAGCGACGTTTATCAGGAGCCGCTCCAGGCTTCGATGGACGCCGCGGAGCTGATCGATCTCGATCGCGCGCTCGATGAGCTGGCCGTGGCGGAGCCCCGGCTGGCGAAGCTGGTGGAGCTGCGATTCTTCGGCGGCCTCGGCATCGACGAGGCTTCCTCGCTCCTCGGCTGCTCGACTCGCACGGCCAAGCGCGATTGGGCGTTCGCGCGCGCGTGGCTCCTCAATCGATTGAGCCAGCGATTGAGCCAGCGGTGAGCCATGATTGACGCGCTTCCATCGCACTTCCGCCGTTTGCACGAGCTCTTCGATCGCGTTCTCGAACTGCCGCCCGAGGAACGCGAGACGGAGATCGCGCGGTCGACGGCGGACGCGCCGGAGCTGGCCGCGGAGCTCCGCGCGCTCCTCGACCACGCGTCGCGAAACGACAGCCCGCTCGACAGCGGCGCGTTGCGTCTGGACGAGGATGACGAGCTGCTGCCGCGCATCCCCGGCTTTCGTCTCCATCACTGCATCGGCCACGGCGGCAGCGCGATCGTTTACCTCGCCGAGCAGGAGCACGCCGAGTTCTCGCGCACGGTAGCGCTCAAGGTCGTGAATCGGATGTTCGACGACGATTTGCTGCGAAGCGTGCGCGAAGAGCAGCGCATCCTCGCGCGTCTCGAACATCCCGGAATCGCGCGGCTGTACGACTCGGGGAGGACTCCGTCGGGCCGGCACTGGCTGGCGATGGAGCACGTCGAGGGCGCGTCGATTCTCGAGCATTGCCGTTCGCGCGGGTTGTCGGTGCGCCGGCGGATCGAGTTGTTTCTGCCCGTACTCGACGCGGTCGCCTATGCGCACGCGAGAGACATCATTCATCGCGATCTCAAGCCGGCGAACATCTTCGTCACCGCGAGCGGCGAGCCGAAGCTTCTCGATTTCGGTATCGCCAAGCTGTCGGATCCGACGGATCGCGACGAGACGCGCACGCTGCGGCGGGCCCTCACGCCGGCGTATGCGAGTCCCGAGCAGATGCGCGGCGGCCGCACGACGACGGCATCCGACATCTATTCGCTCGGAGTCGTGCTGCACGAACTTCTTACGGACACGCTGCCTCATGAGACGGACCCACGGCCCGCGCTCGGCGGCGATCTCGATACTGTTCTGAAGAAGGCCCTTCGCGAGCGGCCGGAGGAGCGATACGCGTCCGCGACGGCGATGGCGAAGGATCTTCGCAGGATTCTCTCGGGTGCGCCCGCGCTTCGGCGCCGCGTCCGCGCTGTCGCCGCCGTCGTGATGGTCGCGTTGTTGCTCGCGGCGGGCTGGCGGATTGCGAGCCGCTGGCGCGAGCAGCGGGTCGGCAACGAGATCGCGGTCTACTACGACACAAAGTCCCTACGCGACGGCGCCGATCGGCTCGCGCGGTTGGATGGCGCAGGTGCTCGCGACAGCTTCCAGCGCGCGGCAGCGTCGTTGAAGGGCCGTCTGCCGGACGAGGCGCTGGCGTGGGACGGCGTCGCGCGCGCGGAGGGCACGCTCGGCGAGATCGGCAAGTCCGCCGATGCCGCGCGCCGCGCGGCTGCGCTCATCGCCGGACACGCCGACGCTCTTCCGCCGCACGAAGCGGAGCGTTTGCAAGCGCGCGCGCTGGTCGCGAATCGCGATTGGAACGCGGCCATCGCCGCGCTGGAAGGATTGTTCAGCGAGCAGCCGGAGCGCGTGGACATCGGCGTCGATCTCGTCTCCACGTTGCTCGCCTGCGGGCGGACCGACGCCGCGGACACGGCCCTCGGACGGTTGCGTCAGATCGCGTCCGCCGGCGATCCGCGCATCGATCTCATCGAGTCCGAGGTCGCGCTGCAACTGTCGGAGTTCCAGCGCGCGGCCGCCGCGGCATCTCGCGCGCGCGATCGCGCGGCGCAAATGCAGGCCGTCGCATCGAGTCAGCGCGCCGCGCGCGTGCACGCGGAAGCGATCGGGCGCCTCGACCGGCGGGACGAAGCGCGCCGCGAATTCGCGTCCATCATCACGAGCGATCTCGCCCACGGTCTCACCGGCGAAGCCGCCGCCGCGCGCTTCGCCCTCGGCACGATCCTGGTCAGAACCGCGAGCACCGGGGAGGCGCGCCGCATCTTCGAAGCGGCGCGTGCCGGATGCGCGCGGTCGGGAGACCGCCGCTGCGAGATCTCATCGCGCGCGCTGCTCGCCATGATGGACGGCATGAAAGGCAAGTTCAGCGAGGCGATTCCCGCCGCCCGCGTGGCGCTCGAGGATGCGCGCGCGACCGGCGATCGCTGGTGCGAGGGCTACGTCCTTTCTCAACTCCACACGCTGTACAACTGGGCGGACGACACGCCGGCGCTCGAGGCCATCACCGAGCCGCTGCTGGCGGCATTGCGCGATTCCGGCAATCGCCGGATGCTGTTGACGACGCTCACGAATCTCGCCGTAGTGGCGATCGAAGCGTTGGAGCTGGAGAAAGCGGAGGCGTACATCAGCGAGGCCGAGGGGCTCGCGCGGCGCGTCGTCGGCAGCCAGCTCGCCAACGCCTCGATCGATCGCACGCGCGGCTATCTCGAAGAGACGCGCGGAGACCTCGACCTCGCGCGGAAGAGCTACACGTCGGCGCTGGAGAAGGCGCGTCAGGCCGGAGTGCCGTGGAACAGCGGCAACTACCTTTCCGATCTGGCCTGGCTCGAAGTCCTGGCGGATCGTCCCGTTCCCGCGGCGGAGCGCGCGAAGGAAGCGATTGCGGCATTCACCCTCGTCGGCGACAAACTGACGGCCACGAGTACCGAGGGCGTCCTCGCGTGGAGCGAAGCGCGGCAGGGTGACAGCGCCGCGGCGCGACGGCGTCTCGAGAGGATCCGGCAGGTCGCTGCGGAGGACGGCTCGGACGAAGCGCGCTTCACGTTCCTGGACGTCGAGGCTTACGTCGCGGAGGCCACCGGCGACTGGCGCCGCGCGATCGATCTCCGCCGGCAGACCGTACGGATCGCCGCCGCGGGAAACGAGCGAGGCATGGTGATCCGGCAGCAGGTGCGTCTCGCCAAAGACCTCCGCGGCGCCGGCGAACGCCGCGCGACGGAGAAGCTCGTCGCCGAGATGCTGCCGGAAGTCGAGCGCCAGGGACTGCGCGGCGTCGCGCGCGAACTGCGCGCTCTCTCGTCAACGCCATAACGGTCCTGTGGAGCGGCGGCCGCCCTCGGCCGCCGAATACTCGCGAGAAACCGGCGGCCGAGAGCGGCCGCCGCTCCACAAGACCGCCGAATGCGAAAGTTTTCCGCGACGATCGCCCGTGCCCGCGCCCGCTCCCGCGCCCGGGGCTGGGTGGGCGCGAGCGCAGCGAAAATATTGACGTCTTTATCTCTAGCAGGATATGCTGCGGAAACAGAAATCGTCCGCGCAACTCCGAAAGGAAACGGTGCTGAGCATGAAGCGTCTTTGCCTCCTTCTGGCGGGTCTCGTCCTTTTCATCCTGCCTTCTGCGTTCGCGTCTACGGTCACGACCGACAAGCCAATTTACGCGCCCGGCGAGGTGGTCACGTTCCGCGGCGAGGATTGGGCGCCGGGCGAGCCGGTGACGATCGTCGTGACCGCCGAAGGTGGGCGGGAGGCGACGACGCTGCGGGCGGTGGCGGACAGTACGGGCGCGTTCGAGCTGACCGCGACGATGCCGGATGCCGACGACGCGCCGAGCAGCGCGCGTGTGCTGTCGACGGGCAGGGCAGCGGCGCGGCTCGCCGGTCCTGACGGCGCGAGGTACCGCGCGCTCGCGCGCGGCAGCATCTCCGGCGCGAGCTCGCAGGCGGCCTTCAGTGAAGGCGAAGCCGAAACGGACGGCGCGCGCCTCCTCCAGCTCGAGGACTACTGGCATCAGCGCCTCACGATCCCGACCGGAAAATTCAATCCGGGATGGGTGCGCAAGGCCGCGGATGACGACAAGAAGATTCCGCGCGGCAAGCCCAAAGGCAAGAAGAAAGGACAGGATGGACTCACCGCCGTCACCACGTCGGCGGGCAAGTTCCAGGCCGGCGTTCTCTCGCTCGATCCCGACAACTTCATCTCCCTCGGTCCGCAGCCGGAGCACATGACCGGCTGCACCGGCTGCTACAACTACACGACCACGCAAGGGCGCGTGAACAACATCGCCATCGATCCGACGACGACTACGCCCGGCAGCATCACCGCCTACATTGGAACCGTCGGCGGCGGCGTGTGGAAGTCGACGAACTGCTGCAGCGCGTCGACGACGTGGACCGTCCTGACTGACGATCCGCTCATCTCCACCACGAGCATCGACACCGTCACGCTCGATCCGAACAATCACAACATCGTCTACGCCGGCACGGGCGATCTGAATTACGGATCGTTCTCGATGGGAAGCCAGGGCATTCTGAAGTCGATCGACGGCGGCGCGAACTGGACCATCCTCGGGTCCAGCATCTTCGGCCCCGCGCTGCCGGAGCCGGCCGGGCAGTTCCCGCAATACAACGCCGTCGGCAAAGTGCGCGTCGATCCGAACAACAGCAACAACGTCGTCGCGGGCACGAAGCTCGGGTTGTACTTCTCCTACGACGGCGGCGCGAACTGGACCGGTCCATGCCTGACCAACGCGTTCAGCACGATGCGCCAGGACATCACCGCGCTGGAGCTGACGAACATGGGAGGCGGCGTCACGCGCATCCTCGCTGCCGTCGGCGCGCGCGGATTCGCGACGACCGTGCAGTACAACCTCAATCAGAACGGCGCGAACGGAATCTACAGCGCGAACATGGCGGCCAGCGGGTGCCCGAGCTTTACGTCGATCGCGGGCAACGGCAACGGCTTCAAATATCAGAGCACGGCCACGAGCGCGTATCCGGCGAACGCGAACATGAACGCCGGCAGCGGCACGGCGTACGTGAGCTCGTCGAGCGGCAATCAGCTCGGCCGCGTCGATATGGCCGTTGCACCGGGCAACTCCAGCGTGATCTACGCGCAGGTGCAGTCGATCACGCCGAACAACGACAGCGGCTGCGGCAACGCGAACGGCTGCCAGCTCGGCGTCTGGGTCACGACCAACGGCGGCACGAGCTGGAGCTTCATGGGCGGATCGGCGGGCTTCTCGCTGAAGAAGTGCGGCGCCGGCGCGGCGGCCGGGAGCGGCGACTATCCGCAAAACTGGTACGACCAGGCCGTGGCGGTCGATCCCAACAACGCCGATCGCGTCTTCATCAGCACGTTCGACGTCTGGTTCGCCACGCGCACCGGCACGACCTTCAACGACACCACCTGCGGCTACAGCTTCAGCGGCAGCGCCGGCCCGGTTCACACCGATCAGCACGCGCTCGCGTTCCTGCCGGGATCGTCGAGCACATTGGTGCTCGGCAACGACGGCGGCGTGCACGGCGCGACCAACGCGAATTCGGCATCGTCGAGCGTCGATCCGACCTGGTTCAACATGGACACCGGCCTGAATACGATCGAGTTCTACTCCGGCGACATCAGCGGCAACTTCGCCACCTCCGGCAGTCCGCAGGTCAGCGGCGGCGCGCAGGACAACGGCCCGAGCTCGGCGTCGTTCGCCGGCAGTCCGACCGGTCCGGTACAGTGGCAGATGGGCCTCGGCGGCGACGGCTTCTACTCGCGCATCGATCCCGTCGGCACCGGCTCGAACCTTCGCTTCTGGCAGGGCAACAACAGCGGAGGCCTGAGTCGCTGCATCAGCAACTGCACCGCCAGCGGCGCAACGTGGACGAGCAAGAAAGGCGGATGGGGGAGCGACACTCAGTCCTTCATCCTGCCGTTCGACATCTTCCGCGGCGGCATTTCCGGCGGCACCGACTGCCCCGCAGCCGGAGCGAGCGGCGGCTGCGGACGACTCGTCGCCGCCACGACGCGCGTGTGGGAAACGATCACCGGCAACGCCGCGAACTCGAACGGCACCGTGACGTGGTACGTCACGAACAATCCGTCCACGCAGAACCTGACCAAGCAGACCCTCGGCAACCGCTCATTCATCAATCAGGTCAAGTACGCCCCGAAAACGCACACCGTGGCCATCGCCGGCACGAACGACGGCAACGTGCAGATCGGCTTCAATCTCGGCACCGGCGTCGCGTCGCAGGCGACGTGGGTCAACGTGACGGACAGCAATGCCGTCCTCCCGAACCGCCCGATCCTCGGCATCGCCATCGATCCGACGACCACGACCTCGCCGATCGCCTACGCCGCCGTCGGCGGCTTCGACGCAAATACCCCATCGACCACCGGCCATCTCTTCCGCGTCGATTGCACCGCCAACTGCGCGTCGTTCACATGGACCAACAAGACCGGCAATCTGCCGGACATCCCGGTCGACTCCGTCATCGTCAACCCCAACATCCCCGCGCAAGTCTTCGCCGGCACCGACATCGGCCTCTACTTCACCGACGACATCACCGCGGCCCCACCCGTCTGGCAACGCTTCATCGGCGGACTGCCGTCGGTGATGATCTGGGACATGCAGATCGACCGCGGCGCGACCACGCTGTCGCTCTGGACGCGCGGGCGGGGAGCATTCGTGTGGCCGTTGCCGACGCTATAGCACTTGAACTAGTGGAGGACAGGCAATCCTGCCTGTCCGTTCTGACAGAGCTCCGAGAGCTGGACAGGCAGGATTGCCTGTCCTCCACTGTTTAGTCATCCCGACCGTCAGCGCGGCACTTCGAGCTTGCGCTCTTCCATGCCGACTGCGCCGGTCTGCAGGTTGGGTGGGATGTGGCCGGCGTCGCCGATGGAGATCACCCGGAAGCGGCCGTCGGGTTCCACGCGGATCTGCGTCAGGCTTGCGTGCGCGACCGACATCTCCAGCCACGCTTCCGGATCGACGCCGAGGGCGCGGGTGATGAGGGAGCGGATCACGTTGCCGTGGCAGACGAGGATCTCGCGTCGCTCTTTCCCCTGAGCAGGGACGAACAGCCGTGCGAACAAGGCGTCGAGCCTCGCGGCGCACGCGGCCAGGTCCTCCGGCTTTTCCTTGGCGATGGCCTCTTTCCGGCGCGTCGACGGAGTGCACTCGGCGAGATCCGGAACGATCTCCAGCGCGACGCCCGGGAGCTCGGCGGCGATGATCCTCGCGGTCTCATGCGCCCGCGTCAAAGGGCTGCTCCGCAACGCGTCGAACGCTCCGGGCATGCCGGCCAGCCGCGCCGCAACGAGCTTCGCCTGCGCGACGCCGAGCGGCGAGAGACCGGGCCCGGGCGACGCGTCCTTCGGATCGGCCACATAGGCGCCGTGCCGGACAAGGATGATCGTGCGCGCCGCCGCCGCGGGAGCGTCCGCCGCGCGCAGAACCCCCGGCGAGGCGAACGACAGAGTCGCGAAAACGAAAGCGGCGGTTCGCGGGACGATTCGACGGACGTGCATTCGCACAATCTATCAATTCGGGGGATGACAGCGCCTTGCAAGACAGCCAGACGCAGCCGACGGCCGGCGGCGAATCACCGCCGGCCGTCACTGGCGACTACGGAAGCTTGGCGCCGAGGACGTCGAGACGCTCGATCGAGGGAGGCGCGGCGAGAAGCTCGGAGGCATTCGCCATCAGCGCCTGTGCAATCGGGCCGTTCAGATGATTCTGGCGTCCGGTTT
>Ga0209468_1000485_pt1 | contig 19079 bp, 17 predicted proteins | sample GraSoiAngelo_102_FD_185871 | JGI IMG/M metagenome (GOLD analysis project Ga0209468, IMG submission 185871) | Grasslands soil microbial communities from the Angelo Coastal Reserve, California, USA - 14_0903_02_40cm (SPAdes) (version 2) | ecosystem: Environmental > Terrestrial > Soil > Grasslands ...
TGGCAGTTCCTCGTACGCGGAACGGAAAAGGTGCGTTCGGTCGCGCTGCTGCACGCAATCGTCAATAACATGCGCCGCGGGTGGGCGTTCGCCTAACCAGAACCGCGAAAATCGACCGCACCGACCTCCGTGCAGTTTTCTCGACGCTCTTCAGCGGCTATCTTCTTGTCTCGGCCCGCACCATCCCCTTGAGTTCTTCGCGGCTCGAGGTCTCGCGCACGCCATCATCTCGCTCCTTCTGACTCGCTTCTGTCGCCGATCGCGAATCCTTCACAGCCTCTCAGGATGACGCTGCGATTTCTGCTTTCTGCTTTTTGCTTTCTGCTTTTTGCTTTCTGCTTTTCATTGATCCGCTAGAATCGTAAGAACTTGCCCACTGTCCACGTCGCCCCCTACGGCAGCATCGCTTCCTCGGTCGCCCAACGTCTCCTCGAAAATCGCGGCAAGGATCCGCTCGCCCCGTGGAGCGAAGACGTGGTCGTGCCGTCGCGGGGGATGGCGGAGGCGATCGCGGCCGAGGTGATCGCGCGCGAGCCGCGCGGCGTCGCCGGATTGCAGATTCGCTTTCTCGAAGAGCTCGCGCGGACGATCGTGAATCGCGCGGGACAGTGGCCGCGCGTGGCGAGCGAAGCAGAGCGACGGCTGGCGATGCGGATGGCCGTGCGTGCGATTGATCATCCCATCATGGAAGGACGCGGCATCGCGGCGATGATGGAGCGGTCGTACCGCGACATCCGCGACAGCGGTTTGCGCGTGACGCAAATCCAATCGCGCAGGCCGGCGGTCGTGCGCGCGTTTCACGAGTACGAGCGATTGATCGCATCCGTGAATGCGATCGATCCTGCCGATTTGCTGTCGCTCGCCGAGCGTTCGATCGGCGACGTGCGGCCGCAGATCATCGCCGGCTTCTACGACATGACCGGCGCGCAGCTCGCGTTCGTGCGCGCGCTGCTGCCAAACGTGAGCGCGGTATTCGTGCCGACGGAGATGCCGTTCGCGCGGCCTTTTCTCGATGCGATGGGGCCGTACACGACGTCGACGTTGCCCGAGAGCACCGCGGACGCGAGCAAATGCGATGACGAGATCCGCGAAGTCTGCGCAGAGGTCGCCTCGCTGATCGCCGAAGGCGAGACGAGCATCGGCATCACCGCGCGCGCTCTCGATCCGTACGACGTCTTACTCATCAATCGCTTTGTTTCGACGACGCATCCCGGCGAGACTCCGCTCGCCGCGCACCGCATCGGACGCGGCGCGATCACGCTCCTCCGCCTGCGCGAGCGAGGCTTCCCGCGCGGCGACGTCCTCGAGTTGCTGCGCGACGGCTTGCAGACGCGCACGCGCATCGACGCCGACCGCGCCGACTACGAGACGCGCAAATATCGCATCGCCGGCGGCACGCACGAAGAGCTCGCGCCGTTGCGCGGACGATCGGAAACGATCGATGCCTACATCGCGCTCGTCGCCGAGCTCGAAGAGCTGCCTCTCGACTTCGCGCAACTCTCGAGTCTCTTCCGCCTCGAAACCGAACTCGATCTCCAGGCCGCTGAAAAACTCGACACCCTCGCGATCATCTTTGCGCGCCTCCGAGCGACCGACATCGCGTCTTACATCGATGCCATCGAAAACGAATCCCTCCCCTGCGCCCCGCCCTCCACCCTCCGCCCTCGAGTCTGGCTCGGCGACGTGATGCGCCTCCGCGGCCGTTCTTTCAAACACCTCTTCGTCATCCGCATGCAGGACGATGTCTTCCCGCAGCGCCGCACCGAGGATCCGCTGTTTCCGGATGCGGAACGGCGTGCGCTCGGCGTGCGCGAGATCGGCGACGGGCGGGCGGAGGAGGAGCTGCTGCTACAACTGCTGCGCGACTCCGCCGAGCACGTGCATTTTTCGTATGCGGTGAGCGATGGGTTCGGAAAGGTCTTGCGGCCATCGCGGTATGTGCGGAACACCCCTCATCCGGCCTTCGGCCACCTTCTCCCCGCAAGCGGGGCGAAGGGCCACCGCCCGGCGTCGCCCCTCGCCCCGCTTGCGGGGAGAGGGTGGCGCGTAGCGCCGGGTGAGGGGCCGCGCCACGTGCGAGCCCTCCAACTCCTCGCAAAATCCGGAACGAAGTCCCTCTTCGACGGCTACCTCCCCCCCCTCGCGCCCGCGCTGAGCGCGCTGTCGCCGACGCAGCTCGAAGACTTCGGCGAGTGTCCGCAGAAGTTTCTCCTCAAGCACCTCCTCGGCGTCGAAGACGTCGAGCACCCGGAGCGCGAGCTGCAGATCAATCATCGCGACAAGGGCAGCATCGATCACCGCATCCTCGAGCATTTCTATCGCTCGATGTCCGCCGATGAATTCGCACGCGCGGCTGCGGCGCTGCCGAACCTTCCGGAGGAAACGATCGAGCGGCTCGAAGAGATCATCGACGAGCAGTTCGACGCGCACGAGCGCGTCGTGCCGCCGTTCAATCGCACCGTGCGCGCGATCGAGCGGCGCGCGACGAAGCGCATCCTGCGCGAGTTCGTCGCCAACGACATCGCCGACCTCGCGGCGAACGAATTGGTGCCGCGTCATTTCGAATATCGATTCGGCGCGAAGCATCGCGTCACGGCCGATCATCCCGATCCCTTCATCGTAGACGCGCGCGGGATGCAGGTGCGCGTCGAGGGAACGATCGATCGCATCGACGTCGGTGCGTCGCGGCTGCGCATCGTCGACTACAAGTCCGGCAAGGCGCTGCGGCACAAAGATCTGGCGGAGAAAATCGATCGCGGCGTGCGACTGCAGCTCGCGCTGTACGCCATGGCGGCGGCGGAGTTTTTCTCGGTCGACGCGGCGAACGTCAGCGGCACGATCAAGCCGATCGTGATTACCGACAAGGCAAAGTTCGCGTTCGAGCTGCAGGAGAAACGCGACGGCCTGATCGAGACGCTGGAGATTTTCGTCAACGCGATCGCCAATGGCGTCTTCCCCGCGTTTCCGATGGACGACGACTTCAACTCCTGCAAGTACTGCCCAGTCAATCACTCCTGCCGCACGCGCCACGATCAGGAGGAGCGCTACGCGATCCAGCAGCAGCGCGATCCGCGCACGCTGCTCGCGGGGCGGCGGGCGCCATGACGGTGCAGCACTCGTTCGAATTTGCGCCGCGCGTCAAAGCGTCGCGGCGAAATCTCGTCATCGAGGCCGGCGCGGGGACGGGCAAGACGACGGCGATCGTCGCGGAAGTGCTCAAGCTGATGCTGGAGCGCGAGGATCTCGCGCCGGAGCGCATCGTACTGATGACGTTCACGGAGAAAGCGGCCGGCGAGATCGCGGACCGCATTCGCGTCGCGCTCGAAGAATTAAGCGCGAGCGATGCCACGACGTGGCCGGTCGGCTCGCCGAATCCGCTCGTCGTCGTCGGCGATCGCGAGAAAGCGCAGCGCGCGATCGCGCATCATCTCGAGAACATCGATCTCCTGCGATCGCAGACGATCCACTCGTTCTGCCAGTCGCTGCTGCGCACGTTTCCGATCGAGGCGGGACTCGATCCGCAGTTCAAGATCATCGAGGGATTCGAGCGCTCGCTGCTGCACGGCCAGTTGTACGACGCGTGGATCGACGATGAGACGCGCGTGCATCCGACGCCGGAGATCGAGCGCGAATGGGAAACGCTCTTCACGCACGCCGGCTATCTGTTTCAGATCCGCGATTTGATTTTGCAGATGATCGAGCGCCGCGATCTGCTCGACGAGACCGGCTACGACTTCGGCGCGTTCGAGGAAGTGGAAGAGCAGATCATCGACGCGCTGTCGGCGATCCGCCACACGTCCGACGACATCGGCGACGATCTCGCGCGGCAACTGTTCGCGTACGTCCGCGCGAAGACGCCGCCGGAGACGAGCGACATCGACGACTGGCTCGCCTACCTGCATCCGATCGCGACGCACATTCGCGAGGCGAACCTTCCGCGTCACGGCGTGCTGAAAGAAGCGCTGAAGATTCTGCGCGCGGGCAACAAAGGCCGCAGCATCTACGATCGCCTGGTCAGCCATCGCGCGGCGATGGCGCTTCTCGCGCTGACGCGCCGCTTCCTCGCATTCCTCGATCGCGAGAAACGCCAGCTCGGCGTCGTCGACTTCGATGACTTGTTGCTACGCACGCTCGCGCTACTCGACGACGAGCGCGTGCTCGCGCGGGCACGCGCGCAGTTCGACTACATCTTCGTCGACGAGTTCCAGGACACCGACCGCACGCAGGCGCGCATCATCGATCGACTCGCGCGCGACGCATCCGGTCAATATGTTGACGGACGGACGATCGTGGTCGGCGATCCGAAGCAGTCGATCTACGGATTTCGCCGCGCCGATCCGGAAACGTATTATCGCTTGACCGAAGATCTCGTACGCGGCGGAGCGGAGCGGCGGCTCATCGTCGATCAATATCGCAGCGACGCTCCGCTGCTCGACGCCATCAACGCGATGTTCGCGCGGCTGTTCCCCGACGCGGAGCACGATCCGAACGTGTTCCGTCCCGTGTACACGCCGCTACGCGCGGCGCGCGCGCAGGCGCGGCGCGACATGGACGCGCGATTCACGCTGCTGCATGCGGAGTACGACGACGGCGCGGACCGCTTCTTCGTCGAGGCGCAGGCGATCGCGGAGTGGATCCGCGCGAATTCCGAAGGCGATCTCCGCCGCTTCGCGCTCCTCTTCCGCAGACTCACGAAGCTCGACGACTACCTCGACACGCTCGATCGCTACGGCATCGACTACGTCCTCCCGCCGACACGCATGTTCCTCGACCGCCGCGCGCCGGTCGATCTGCTCGCCGTGCTGCGAGCGATCGCGCATCCGTTCGACAAAGGCGCGCAGATCTCGGCCGCGCGCACGCCGTACTTCGCGCTGACGGATGAGGAAATCGCCGGCGGAATGCTGGGTGCTGAGCACCGAGTGCTGGGAAACGATACCCAGCACCCAGCACCCAGCACCCAGCACCCGTGGCAGACGTTCAAGGCAACGATCGAACAATATCGCCAGGCAGCGCGCCACTTGACCGTCTCCCAACTCATCGATCTCATCATCGAGACCTCGAACATCGAGGCGATCTACGACGCGGCGGCGGACGGCGCGCGTCATCTCCGTCATCTCGAGCATCTCCGCGCGATCGCGTTCGAGTACGACCAGCGCGCGGGCGGGTCGGCGGGACAGTTTGTCGAAGAGATCGCGCGGCGGCGCGGCGAGCCGGACGAAGTCGAGCCGAGCCTCATCGACGAGTCGCAGAACGCGGTGCGCATCCTCTCCGTGCACGCGGCGAAGGGACTCGAGTTCGACACCGTCATCCTCCCCGATCTCGCCGTCCAGCCGCCGAGCAACGAGCTGCAACTCTTCACCGTCGAAGAGCCGCGCAGCCTCGTGCTCACCGGCCGCGCCGACTCGATCTCCGCGAACTTCCGCATCGCCGGCGGCGAGAAGCTGAAGAAACTCGCGGGAAAACGCGAAGAAGCGGAGAACCGCCGGCTCTTCTACGTCGCGGTCACGCGCGCGAAGACCGACGTCGTCTTCGTCTGCAATCACGGCGACGACGTCAAGAACGTCGGCTTCGCGAAGTGCCTGCGCGAAGCGATTGGTCCGATCGATGCCTGGCAAAGCGAAGGCCGCGACATTCGCGAAACGCTCGTCGGCCCCGTCGCGTTCGAGAAAATTGGAGTGGTGCGCGCCTGCGGCGCGCCCTCGTTCCAAGGCGCGCCGGAGGCGCGCACCACTCCGCGCAGACGCCTGAAGGATCAGGACCTCGAGGCAACGCTCGTGCAGTCCGACATCGTGCCGCTCGAAATCGTGACGCCTGTCGTCGCACCGCGCCTCACAACCGGCGAGATCGCCGCGCGTCGCGCGGGATCGCGCAACCGCATTGCCGGCATCCTCCTCCATCGCGTGCTCGAACATTGGGACGGACGCGCCGACGTCGAGCCGCTCCTGCAACAGCTCGCATCCGAAGTCGCCGCAAACGCCGACGCCGTGCTGCGCGTCCGCAAACGCCTCGCGACGATCGCACCTTCGGAAACGCTGCAGCGCATCGCGCGCGCCGAAACGATCGGACGCGAAGTGCCGGTGCGCTTCATCGAAGAAGGAGCGCTCGTCGAGCGCCGCATCGATCGACTGATCCGCGAGAACGGCAGCGAAGTCGTCATCGACTACAAGAGCGGAATCGCCGAGGAGTCACGAGTCGAAAAGGACCGCGCGCAGGTCGAGCGCTATTGCCGCGCGATCTCGGACATCACCGGCCGCGAATGCTCCGGTTTGCTGTGGTATGTGGATCTTGAGAGTGATGTTGCGATCAGTTTATCCCGCGCGTAGACGCGGGATCTCCCGGTTCCACCGCGAGGCGACTGCCCAGAGATCCCGCGTCTTCCCGCAGGATAAAGTCTTGCACTGCAATCCCGCATGCGAAAACCACTCAACAACATCCTCATCGGCGCGGCAGCAGGCGCAGCGGCGACGTGGCTGATGGACCAGATCACGACGAAGATGTACGAGGCGCAGCCGCAGGAGATCACCGACCGCGAGAATGCAGTGCGCGGCGACAAGACCGCGTACGAGATCGCGTCCGAGAAAATCTTTCACACCGACAAATTCGGCACCGCGATCCATTGGGCCCTCGGCATCTCCGCAGGCGTGCTGTACGGCGCGCTCCGCAATCGCACGCCGTTCCGCTACGGCTCCGGCGTCGCCTTCGGCGTCGCGTTCTGGCTCCTGATGGACGAGCTCGCGAACACCGCCCTCGGCCTCACGCCACCGCCGAAACAGTTCCCGTGGCAAACCCACGCGCGCGGGTTGGCGGGACACGCGGTTCTCGGCGCTGCGCTCGAGCTGCCGTACGACGCGATGGACGTTGGCCACTAGCCGCCACGGGCGGCTGCGTGGATTGCTCCGCCTCGCGGCATGCTTGTCGCCACGTCAGGACCTGCGACTTCGAGCGGCGCAACGCGCCTGAGATCGTCGTTTCTGCCGCGCAAGCTCCTTGACCGGCGTCAATAGCGAGTCTGTGGAGCGGCGGCCGCCCCCGGCCGCCGGAGCGCAGCGATATGTCATGCGGCGCGTGCCGGGTTTCGGCGGCCGAGCGGCGGCCGCCGCTCCACAGAGCGTCGCTGAAGAAGAACTAAAATCGCGGCGCAATGCCGCTGTCGAAAGTCCTGATCGTCTCGTTCACCACTCTCCTGACGATGGTGAACCCGCTCGCCGTCATTCCCGCGTTCGTCACGTTGACCGAAAGCGTGTCGCGCGCGGGAAGAGCGCGCGTGGCGCTCGTGGCGGCCGTGTCGAGCATCGTCGTCCTCGCGCTGTTCCTCGTCGCGGGCAACTATGTCTTCCAATTCTTCGGCATCACCGTGCCGGCGTTTCAGATCATGGGCGGCGTGATCTTTTTCACGAACGCGCTGCGCACGCTCGTCGAGCAGGACGAGCGGCGCGTGTACAACATCGGCGGCGAAAAGCGGATGGACGACAGCGACGTCCAGCGCGCGGAGATCGATCCCGCGTCGATCGCCGTCGTGCCGCTCGCCGTCCCGATGCTCTCCGGCCCCGGCGCCATCACGTCGACGATGCTGCTCGTCAATCTCTACCCGCGCTACGACCAGCGCGGCGCTCTCCTCCTCGCCATCGCGGGCGTCGGCGCAATCTCGTACGTCGTCCTCCTCGCCGCCGCACCGCTCTCGCGCTTCATCGGCGACCGCGGCCGCGCCGTGTTCACGAAAGTCATGGCCCTCCTCCTCGGCGCGATCGGCATTCAGTTCATCATCAACGGACTGAAGCCGGTGCTGATGGAGATTTTGCGGACGGCGTGAATTGGATGGCGTGAATCGGATGGCGGATGGCAGATGGCAGATGGCGAGCCATTCACCGCCATCTGCCATCCGCCATCCGCCATCCGCCATCCGCCATCTGCCATCCGCCATCTGCCATCCGCCATCTACAATGCCCCGATGTTCATCGGCCATCACGCCGCCGCATTCGCCGCGAAACGCGTCGCACCGCGCGTTTCCCTCGGCACGCTCATGGCCGCGGCGATGTTTCTCGATCTGCTCTGGCCGATCCTCACGCTCGCCGGCGTCGAGCACTTCCGCGTCGATCCCGGCAACACGGCATTCACGCCGCTTGCGTTCGACGACTATCCGATCACGCACAGCCTTGCGATGGCGCTGGTGTGGTCGCTCCTCGGCGCCGTGCTCTACGCGATCGCACGCAAGTCGTGGCGCGACGCGACGATCGTCGGACTTGCGGTGCTGAGCCACTGGATCCTCGACTTCGTCACGCATCGCCCCGACCTTGCGCTCTGGCCCGGCGGCCCGAAAGTCGGCCTCGGATTGTGGAGCTCCGTCGCAGGGACGATCGTCATCGAGTCCGCGCTCTTCGTCATCGGCGTGTTCCTCTACCTCCGTGCGACCGAGGCGCGCGACCGCATCGGGTCGATCGCGCTCTGGTCGCTCATCGCGTTCCTCGTCCTCATCGATATCGCGAACATCGTCTCCCCTCCGCCGCCGAGCTGGCGCGCGGTCGCATACACCGCGCTCGCGGCGTGGCTCTTCGTGCCGTGGGCGTGGTGGATCGATCGGCACCGGCAGGCGCGTTAGAATTCGCGTATGCGCCAGTCGCAGCGGCAATACACCCTCGACGTCGATCTCCCGCTCACGCGCATTTATAAGCGCGTCGAGTTCGCGTGAAAGCCCTCTTCCTCGTCAACGAACGCTCCGGTGCGCGGCGCAGGTTCGATGTCTCCGACGTGATCCGCCGCACGACGATGTGCGAGTACGAGATCGTTCCGTGCGGCGCGAAGGGTGAGCTGCCGGCGATCATCGAGCGCGCGGAGCGCGAGGCGTTCGACGTCGTCTACGCGGTCGGCGGTGACGGCACGGTTCACGAGACGGCGAAGCATCTCGTCGGACGCATGCCGGCGCTCGGCATTCTGCCGATCGGATCGGGCAACGGGTTCGCGCGGCACATCGGCTTGCCGATGGATGCTGCGAGAGCGATTCGCGCGTGCGCGGCGGGGACGATCGTGGCGATCGACACGGCCGAAGTGAACGGCAACCCATTCATCGGCGTGATGGGCGTGGGCTTCGACGCGCTCGTCGCGCAGCGCTTCGCGTCGAGCACCGTTCGCGGACTCAAGACCTACCTGACGGTCGGCACCGTGACATTCGTGCAATATCAGGCCGACGAATACGAGATCACGACGCCGCAGACGACGCTTCGCAAGCGCGCCTTCACCGTCGCGATCGCGAACTCGGGGCACTACGGAAACAACGCGCGCATCGCGCCGCTGGCGTCGCTGCGCGACGGTCTGCTCGACGTCGTCATCGTCGACGACGCATCGCTGATGCGGGCGCTGCTGCTTCTCCCTCCGCTGTTTCTCGGGACGCTGCATCGCGCGCGCGGCGTGACGTGGCTGCAGACGCCGGAAGTCACGGTCCGCCGCTCCGCGGAGGGCGAGGCGCATCTCGACGGCGAACCGTACATCCTGCCGGCCGAGCTGCACATCCGCGTCGTGCCGCGCTCGCTGCGCCTCCTCGTCCCCGATCACGTGGGACGGATTTAGCATTGGCTGGCGGCGTGAGCAGCAATCATCCGCTTCGCGCGCTCCGCCACAAAAACTTCCGGCTCTTCTTCGCCGGCCAGTTGATCTCGCTCGTCGGAACGTGGATGCAGCAGGTCGCGCAGTCATGGCTGATTTATCGCCTCACGCATTCCGCGCTGCTCCTCGGCGCCATCGGGTTCGCGTCGCAGATCCCGACTTTCTTTCTGGGACCGATCGGCGGCCACGTCGCCGATCGCTACGACCGCCGCCGCGTCCTGCTCATCACGCAGAGCGCGTCGATGCTGCTCGCCTTCATTCTCGCCGGACTCACGCTCACCGATCTCGTGCGCGAATGGCACCTCTTCGTTCTCGCCTCGATTCTCGGTCTCGTCAGCGCGTTCGACATTCCGGCGCGGCAGGCCTGGCTGGTGCAGCTCGTCGAGCGCGAGGACCTGATCAATGCGATCGCGCTCAATTCGTCGATGTTCAACGGCGCGCGCATCGTCGGCCCGGCGATCGCCGGAATCCTCGTCGCGACGATCGGCGAAGGTTGGTGCTTCTTCGCCAACGCGGTGAGCTACATCGCCGTGATCATCGGCTTGTTGATGATCACGACGCCGCGCTTCAGCGCACAGACCGGACGTTCGGTGTGGGCGAACATCGCGCAGGGATTCCGCTTCGTCGGCACGACCGCCCCGATCCGCGCGCTGCTGCTGCTCATCGGCGCCGTCAGTTTCTTCGCGCTGCCGTACACCGTGCTGATGCCGCTCTTCGCCGACACGATCCTGCACGCCGGCGCACGCGGTCTCGGCATCCTCATGGGCGCCGCCGGAGTCGGCGCGCTCATCGGCTCGCTCACCCTCGCGTCGCGATCGACCGTGATCGGCCTCGGACGATGGGTCGCCATTGCCTGCGCAACGTTCGGCATCTCGCTGAGCGCGTTCGCGCTGTCGAAATCGTTCGTGCTCTCCGCGGCGCTGCTCGTCATCGCCGGCGGCGCGACGATGGTGCAGATGGCGGCGTCGAACACGCTGATCCAGTCGATGGTGCCGGACGAATTGCGCGGGCGCGTGATGGCGGTCTACACGATGATGTTCGTCGGCATGGGACCGTTCGGCGCACTGCTCGCGGGAACGATCGCGGAACACGTCGGTGCGCCGCTGACCGTGGCCGGCGGCGGCGCCATCACGGTTCTCGCCGCGATCGGATTCGGTTTGCGATTGCCGTCGCTGCGCGGTGAAGGCCGGCGCCTCATCATCGCGCAGCAGGCCGCGGCCGGCGAGCCGGCGCAGCAGACGACGGCGACGGGCGCGGAGGCGTGAATGACGAGGCGCATGGGCGGCATGGGCGCATGGGCTCATGGGCTCATAGGCTCATGGGCTCATAGACTCATGGGCGCATCGACGTGCTGTGAGCCTGTGCGCCCAGGCGCCTATGCGCCTGTCATCGTCGGAATGAATGCGTCGATGCGCCGCGCGAGCTCGTCGCGCGTGGCGACGAACCGGTCGTAGCGCGTCGCCGGATCGTCGGGGCCGTACGACGGATCGACGATCGGCCAGTGCTCGACGCGCTTCGCGCCCGGCCAGTTCGGACAATCCGCGGCCGCGGAGTCGCAGACGGTGATCACGGCGTCGAACGGTTGATCGAGAAACTCTTCCGCCGACTTCGAATATTGATCGTGAATGTCGACGCCGATCGCCGCCATCGCGCGAATCGCGAGCGGATGCACCCACCCCGCGGGCCGCGATCCCGCCGACACCACATCCACCTCGTCGCCATGAAACGCGCGCGCCAATCCCTCGGCCATCTGCGAGCGCGCCGCGTTGCCGGTGCAGAGAAAGAGGATGCGCTTCTTCGTCACGCGCGCGTCGCCTCGTACGTGCGCTCGTTGCGGACGTTGCCGGTGTTGAGCGTGTTCGCCGGCTCGAAGAGCATGACGTGCACTTCTTCCGCCGCGACCGGACGATGCTCGATGCCGCGCGGGACGATGAAGAACTCCCCCTCGCCGATCTGCACGTCGCGATCGCGCAACTGGAGCGTGAGATTGCCTTTGACGACGAAGAACATTTCGTCGGCATCGTCATGGTGATGCCAGACGAACTCCCCCTTCACCTTGGCGATCTTCACTTCCTGGCCGTTCAACTCCCCCACGATGTGCTGCTGCCAGTGCTCGGCGAAGGAATCGAATTGCTGTGCGAGGTTGATCTTGTCCATGAGGTGTTAGTTTAGGCCAATGCTTCGTACGTTCGCGCTCGTTCTCGGCTTATTCACCGCCTCTTGCACGACATTGGCGCCGCGGCACGTGATGAATTCATTCGTCGATGCGTTCAATCGCCTGGCCGCGGCCGACCTGCGGCCGCTGCTGGCCGAGGACGCGACGGCGTTTCTTCCGATGCCGCAGCATCCGGAGCTCGTGCGCGGCCGCGACGAGATTCTCGCCATTCTCGCGCCGCTGCTCGAAGCCGATCGCCAGCGACGCAACGGGCAGCCGTTGAATCTCGTACCAAAGGACATCGTCATTCAACAGCACGGCCGATCGGCCGTGGTCACGTTCGACGTCGGAACCGCAGAGGTGCACTCTCGCCGCACGCTGGTGCTGGAGCGGAGAGGCGGACGATGGATGATCATTCACCTGCACGCGTCCAACGTGCGGCCATGACTACGGCGACAGCCGCTCGATGATCCAGCTTGTGGCGGATGGCACCAGCTCGTGGGACGGTTTTCGCGCATGGCCCGGGAATGCAGAACGCAGAACGCAGAAGGCAAAAGGCAGAAGTAAGAAGCACGGCCGCCCGAAAATCGCGTGCTGATTGCGGCCGGGTTTCTTACTTCTGCGTTCTGCGCTCTGCGTTCTGCGTTCCGGTACCATGCGCGGACATCACGTCTAGAACGCAACACGCGACGAGCCGACGCACGCGCTCGTCCCCCGCCCCTTAGGGTGACAGCCGCTCGATGATCCAGTCCTTCGGCTCGCGCAACCGATACACGAACCGGTCGTGCAGCCGATCCGCCCGTCCCTGCCAGAACTCGATCTCGATCGGGATCACGCGATAGCCGCCCCAGTGCGGGGGACGCGGGATCTGGCGCTCGCGATAGGTCGCTTCGATCTCCGCGAAGCGGCGGTCGAGATCGCCGCGGCCCGGAATCACGGTGCTTTGGTTCGACGCCCACGCGCCGATCTGGCTGCCGCGCGGGCGCGTCGCGAAGTACGCATCCGCTTCCTGTTCGGTCGTCTTCACCACCGCGCCCTGGATCTGCACCTGGCGTTCGAGCGCGGGCCAGAAGAAGCAGAGCGACACGCGCGGGTTCTCGGTGATCTGCGCGCCTTTGCGGCTGTTGTAGTTCGTGTAGAAGACGAAGCCGTGCTCGTCGAAGCCTTTGAGCAAAACGATGCGCGACATGACGATGCCGTTCGCGCACGTCGAGAGCGTCATCGCCTCCGGCAGCTCGGCGATCTTCTGCCGTGCCTCGTCGAACCAGCGCGCGAATTGAACGAACGGACTTTTCGCCAGATCGTTTTCGAGCAGCGGAATCGTGTTCCCCACGGAGCGCAATCATAGAGGAAAGCGAACCGGCGCGGGCTCGATTAGGATTGCGCGCGTGAAACTGCCGATTGAACCGCCGATCGCTCCGATGTTGTCCGCGTCCGCCGCGGAGTTGCCGTCCGGCGAGGAGTGGCTGTTCGAGCCGAAGTGGGACGGGTTCCGCACGATCGTGTTTCGCGACGGCGACGAAGTCCTCCTGCAGAGCCGCGATGAGAAATCGATGAATCGCTACTTCCCGGAGATCATCGAGCCGCTGAAGAGCGCGCTGCCGGAGCGCTGTGTCGTCGACGGCGAGATCGTGATCGTCGGCGAGAACGGGCTCGACTTCGAAGCGCTGCTGCTGCGCATCCATCCCGCGGCATCGCGCGTGAAATTGCTCGCCGAGCAGACGCCGGTGTCGTACGTCGCGTGGGACCTGCTTGCGCTCGATGACGACGACCTGCGCGACGTCCCGCTCGAAGAGCGCCGCAGAAAACTCGAAGAGGTGATGAAGCGCGCGAAGCCGCCGGTGCATTTGTCGCCGGTTACGCAGGACCGCGCGCTGGCGGAAGACTGGTTTCAGCGATTCGAAGGCGCGGGACTCGACGGCGTGATGGCGAAGCGGCTCGACTCCACGTACAGCGCGGGCGAGCGGACGATGATCAAGGTGAAGCATCGCCGCACCGCGGACTGCGTCGTCGCGGGATTCCGCTGGCACAAGGACGGTGAGGGCGAGCGGATCGGCTCTCTCCTCCTCGGCCTGTACGACGAAAAGGGCCGCCTGCATCACGTCGGTGTGACCGCGGCGTTCACGATCGCGGTGCGCAAGCAACTCGTCAAAGACCTCGCGCCGTTGCGCGAGAACGCGCTCGAGAATCATCCGTGGCGCGAGTGGGCGGAGGCGGAGGAAGCGGCGCACGCGAACGGACAGCGAATGCCCGGCGGGTCGAGCCGCTGGAATCGCGGGAAAGATCTGAGCTGGGTGGCGCTGCGGCCGGAGCGCGTCGTCGAGGTCGCGTACGATCACATGCAGGGCTCGCGATTCCGCCACGCCGCGAAATTCGTACGATGGCGTCCCGACAAGCCGCCGGAAGATTGCCGCTACGATCAGCTGGAAGTGACGCCGCCTTACGAGCTGGAGCGGATTTTCCGCGGCACGTCCTGACAATGTGGCGACCGCTGCCCTCAGCTTTGTGGCGACCGCTGCCCTCAGCGGTCGCGGCGGCGCCATGCGCCGCTGGCGCCGCCACCGGCGGCACAGTGACCGCTGAGGGCAGCGGTCACCACAACCGACGTCAGGACGAAGAGGGCTTTCGTTCGCGACTCCACTCCACGCGCGGGTCGTAGTCGGGATCGGGCGCTTCTTCCGCGGGACGCTCCTGCTCCGGAACGTTGCGCAGGTTCACGCGCACGCGCGTCCATGTCGTCGAGCGTCCGCGCATCGAGTCGACGAGCACGTCGTCGACTTCGAGTTTCTTCGCAGCGTCGGGATGGCGCTGCTTCCAGCGCTCGAGTCCCGCGAGCGCGTCTTCTTTGTGCTTTGCCTTGGCAACCGTGATGAGCGGCTGCGTGGATTTCCGCTTCGATTCTCCAGGCTTCTTTGCCTTCGACGGCGCGACGCGCGGCGGCTCGCCGGCCTGCTTCGCGTAGTTCGGCGGCCACGGCGCGTCGCCGAGTCCCTGCGCTTCGTGCTCCGCGGAAAGTGCGAGCAGCTTTTCGAGTGAGCCCGCGGATTGGTCGATACCGTCCGAGGCGTCGCCGCGTTCGGCAAAGCGCTTCGGCGCGGTGACGAGCGTGAACTCCGCGGGATCGCACGTGGGGACTTCGTCCCACGTCAGCGGCATCGATACGCGCGCGTCGGGTGTCGGACGCACCGACCATGCAGATGCGACGGTGCGGTCTTTCGCGTTCTGGTTGTAGTCGAGGAACACGCCGTGGCGTTCTTCCTTCCACCACTTGCTGGTCGCGAGGTCGGGCACGCGGCGCTCAACTTCGCGCGCGATGGCGAGCGCCGCGCGGCGCACCTGATCGAACGACCAACGCTGCTGGATGCGCACGTTGACGTGAATTCCGCGCGAGCCGGAGGTTTTCGGCCATCCGACAAGATCGTGGTCTTCGAGCACGTCCCGCACGACCATCGCCACGCGGCGCACGTCGTCCCATCCGACGCCGGGACCGGGATCGAGATCGACGCGCAGCTCGTCGGGATGATCGAGATCGCGGGCGCGCACGGGATGCGGATTCAGATCGATGCACCCGAGGTTGATCGTCCAGAGGAGCTGGGCGGCGTCGGTGGCGACGACTTCGTGCGCGGTGCGGCCGGACGGAAATTTCAGCTCGACGGTTTGGATCCAGTCGGGATGATTCTCCGGCGCGCGTTTTTGAAAGAACGGCTCGGCGTCGGCGCCGTTCACGTAGCGCTTCAAAACGATCGGCCGGTTCGCGACCCCGCGCAGCGCCCCCTCGGCGACGGCCACGTAGTACTTCACGAGATCGAGCTTCGTGTAACCGGCTTTCGGGAAGAAGACCTTATCGGGATTCGTGATCACGACCGCGCGCCCGGCGACTTCGATCTCCATCACGCGAAATCTTACTTCGACGGGAACCACTGATAGAGAAAGAAGTAGACGAGGACGCCGGTGACGGAGACGTACATCCAGAGCGGGAACGTCCACTTCGCCACGCGGCGATGCTGTGCGACGCGCATCTTCAGACCGTTGATCACGCTGAGGATCGCCAGCGGCACGATGACGATCGCGAGAATCGTGTGCGACGTCAGCATGGCCAGATAAAACGTGCGGATCGCGCCGGTGCCGGCAAAGCGCGTGACGACGCCGTGCTTCAGGTAGTGATACGTGACATAGCAGGCGAGAAACGCGAGCGACGTGAAACACGCGGCAAGCATGAAGCGTCGATGCTGCGCGATGCGCTTGTTGCGGATGTGCACGTACGCGATGAGCAGAAAGACGCCGCTGAGCGCGTTGAGACTCGCGTTCAGCGGCGGGAAGAATTGCGTTGGCTCCACGCGCGCACTCTAGCAAATCACCATCCCCCGCCCGCGCCCGCGCCCGCTTCCGCGCCCGGGGCGGGGACGACAGCAGTCGCTTCGCTCAGCCGCCCGCCCCGGGCTCGGAAGCGGGCTCGGGCTCGGGTTCGGGAGAGTCACTGAAACTGGAGGACCATGTGCTCGGAGCGCAATTCATTCTTGTGCAGGATCGGCGCGCTCGATCCGCCGCCGGTCCACAGTCCATCGCCGGGATTGTCGTCTTCCATGCCGACGACTTTGAAGGAGTCGAATGCGTACGGCACTCCTTCGCCTTCCAGCATCGGACCGGTTGAAAGGTGGAAGTGCAGATGCGGACCGGTGGCGTTGCCGGAGTTGCCGACGCGGCCGAGGACATCGCCGCGATGCACGCGTTGTCCTTCCTTCACGCGGACGCTTCCCGACTGCAGATGCGCGTACGTCGCGTACAACCCGCCGTCGAGACGGAGCACGACGCAGTTGCCGGTCGCGGTGTCGATGCCGATCGTGACGGCGGGATTCACCGTGCCGGAAGCGTTCTCCGGAATCGAACGCCCTATGTGGATTGCTCGGTCAGTCGTGCACAAGGCCCGTCTATTCAGGTAAATGCTGATGAGAGAAGTACATCGTGGAAGCAGGAAATTCGTGAATGGAGCGCCGACCTATCCGAGCTCGGGTGAGAGTTGACGATTTGAAATCAGACCTCCGAAGATGCGGATTCGGCCGCAGGCGCCGTTCACGACACTGGCCGATCTGAACATCGCATTTAGCGCGGCGAAGACGAAGGTGGCAACCGACGCCCGCCCGCCACATGACCATTGTCGCGCGATAGCCGGCCTCTTATTTCATGCGGCGACAGCTATCGCGAAGTTCCCGACCTCACGGTCCATCGTCGCCACTGCTACGCGTTTGAGGCAAGAACGGCTCCGAGGCGCAGCAGTGCCCCAAGTGGATCAAGGCGCAACCTTCGAGCAAAGAGGTCTAAGCGGAGGGAAGTTAAGCTCTTTCAGGACGTGGTAGTAAGCGTCTAACCTCTCTTGGATGTACGTCACGACGAGAGCATGCTTCCAAAGGACGTAGTTAAATTCTCCCGATGCATAATCGGCCACCAGTCGGGCTGAATGTCTCGGCTCGGAGTGCTGGAGAATACCGTTGAAGAGGTAATCGCACTCCAACCTTCCCAGAATTGTTCCGATGGCTTGCGTCGTTTCAGCTAGATAGGTCGCGTATTCGGCACTGACATTGTTCCCCGAGCTACGATCATACATCTGATAGCACACACCGTCCGGCGGTGACGTCTTCCGAATGCGCCTCTGGAGCGTGCTATTTAACTTCGTATAAAACGTCGAGTCGCGTTGGTTCTGAATGATCGGCCGAAGGTCGTTCAGGATTTGGCGCAATTCCCACAGATTCTCGATCGACCAGTCGTTGCCGAATCTGAGGCTCATGTCCTCATCGCGGAGGTGCTTCACGCGGACAACAAAGCCCAACGCTTGCGCAGTCTCTTCGAGACTAATCATCGTGGTGTCGCCGGTGATGCGAACTTCTGGATCAAGGGGAACGTTTGTCGTAAAGTGCAGTAGCGCCGCGTCGTAAATGGCGTCCGCCTCGCTGCGCATGACCCGGAACCGATCCTGAATCACCATTGGCGTGCCTGGATCGAATATCTGAACTACCCGCACGGCCGACTCTTCATTGACCTTGCTCGTCCAATGCAAGCAGCCTTGTCTGGATCGTGCGTCGAATCTCCTCGTCGCTTACCATGACCACATGGATGTCCTCAAGGGGGATGATTACTGACTCGTACTTCCCATCCTTCCGTCTCAGATTCACTCGCACATTCCCACCGCTCGGTCCCATGTGCCACGTGCGTCCCGGAAATGACGAAGCCCCGACCTCCATCCGCGCAAGCTGTTCCACCCGACGCGTGTCCCAATCGATGCCGCCCACCTTGCCTTGAATCGACGGATCGACGACTGGATCACCCTCGACCATTTCGTATGTGCCCTGTGAGATCACCGTCAAATCTCGATCCACGACTTCCCACCGGCCCGGCTTCCATTCAGCCATCGCCGGGCAGGGCTGGTACGACGTGAACAGAGCCCGCGACATCGGCAGAGCCAAGTGGTGCCACTGCATGGCGTGCTCCATCGACGCGGGAGTCTGAATCCCGAGCACGAACGGCCCTCTGATGTACTCCTTCTGCCTGCAGTACCCGCACTCGACCCGATGCTCGTTCTCGGCTAGGACCACCACTCGGAACATGCCACTTCCTTTCGCTGAATTGTTCAGTTTAGCAACCGGCTCAATTCTCAGTTCCTGCAACGCAACGCTTGCCGCTTCTCCGCGGAGTGGAGTGCGTCGCACTCGTAACGTCACCGTTTTGCAGACCGTTCCACGAGCCCGCGTGGCTGGGACGCAAAACGGCGCCGCCACTCCGCGCCTTCCCACCACCTTCCGCGACGTGTCATCCCAATCTTCATACAGAATCTTTTTCGGAGGAAATGTGGTATTACGTCGGCAGTAAGTCTAGGCCGCGCCTCGGGTCGGCGCAGCACTTCTTCAAGTTACGCCTCGACGCCAACGCTCGAGCCGTCGCCCGGCCGAAGGAGAACGTGTGCGGATTCTCGTTTCCAAGTTTCACCCGGCGATTCCCGAACGGCTCTTCGTGGGTGCAATAGTAAGGGCATTTTCAGTCGGGACTCTTCTCACGTTCCTCGGGGTTGCGTCGATCGCCGCAGCGACAGTACCCTCAGCGCCGCAGAACCTTCAGGCCTCTCCCGACGACGGCAAGAACTATCTCGGCTGGCAAGCGCCGTCATCAAACGGCGGAGCCGCAATTACGAGATACCGCGTCTTCCGAGGAACCACCAGCTCGAACCAAACGCTCGTCACCAGCGGAGGCTGTGCGAACCTCGGTGTAATCTTCGCCTGCACGGACACAGGCCTCACCAACGGCCAAAAGTATTACTACTTCGTCAGCGCCGACAATA
>Ga0209468_1000489_pt1 | contig 18969 bp, 24 predicted proteins | sample GraSoiAngelo_102_FD_185871 | JGI IMG/M metagenome (GOLD analysis project Ga0209468, IMG submission 185871) | Grasslands soil microbial communities from the Angelo Coastal Reserve, California, USA - 14_0903_02_40cm (SPAdes) (version 2) | ecosystem: Environmental > Terrestrial > Soil > Grasslands ...
CGCTCTCGCCAGCGGTGGCTGAGCTTTGTCTCGTTAGATGCTGAGCACCATGTCCGCAGGAATTCCAGAGCGAGATTGGAAACTTTTTCGGCAACTCCACTCAGTTGCCTTGGAGCGGTTTTGCGAGCGTGTGCTTTCGGAGATTAAGGACGCCAGTTCGGCCTCCCACCAGAGCGCGCATGAGCGCTATCTGAAAGTGTTTCACATCATCAGAGAGGAAAACAAACAGCTTGCAGCGCTCTTTGATGACCCGCGGCGCTCCACCGCGTGGGATCAGCTTTGTTTGGTCCGAGCGGCTGCTCTGCTTACCAATGAGGAGATGGATCGCTTCTCGCCCGACACTCAAGAATCGGTCAAAGTGTTTGTCCCGCATCTAACCAAACGATGAAGCCAACTCCGAAAGAATTCGCGAGCAGGCTGGCCCGATTGCGATATAAGTTGACTCAGTCGCTCCCGCTCTTTCGGCCTTCGGCTTGCCCATCTATGTCGCACCGCTTCCCGCGGGCTCCATTCAGTGTGTTTGGCACGACACCCTGGATTTCATCCAGGTGCCCGGCTACCCTGGTGCGATTCTCGTCTGCGCGCTCAGGCACTCCCGCCGTATTGTTGTTCAACGCTATCCGTGGCTTGTGATGTTTTCTTCCCGCGAAAACCTCCTTCGGGCTTCCGGTCCATGTCGCACCGCTTGATTCGGCTTCAGCCCGAAAGCCTCACCCTCTCGGGTCTGCCCATCCATGTCGCTCACATCCCAGCGGCTTCATTCCCGCGGGCTCCGTTCGGAGCGTTTGCCATGGCACCCCGGATTTCATTCAGGTGCGCGGCTACCTAGCGCGATTTTCGTCTTCGCGTTCACGCACTCCAGCCGTATTGTTGTTTAACGCTAGCCGTGGCTTATGTCTGTCTCGTTAGACATTAAAAACATGTCATACCTGAAGTTGATCACAACAGTCGTATTGGCGATCTTCCTCTTTGTCGGATGTAAAGAGAAGCCAAAGGCGATCGACCCAAAAGGAAAAGATGAAGCTAGGCAGAGCACGAAGACACTGGAGGCTGCCGATCTAGTCGGATACGACGGCAAGCTTCTTAGGAAAACTACCGATCGCGTGCTCGATGCAAACGATAAACACAATCAGGACATTCGAAAAACACTGGATGACAATAAGTGAGTACTAACCAAGCGGCGCAGCCGACGGCTACCCGTTGCGCGTCGATGTCGATCTTGATTACTGCATTTTCAACTGTTGTGCAGTCTCGCTTTGATTCGCATACTCCCGATGCTCACCCGTTCGGGCTTCCCGTCCATGTCGCGGCTTCCCCCAGCTCGCTCCATTCTCGTTAGATCGTGAGTGCGCTGTTCGCAAAACCTGCCATCGGCGAAATGACGGTCGAAAAAATCGTCTAGAGCGATAGACGGAGTGCACTTAACGTTCCAGGCAAATGCAGGATGACGAGAAAACCAAGCCGCGCCTGGAGATCGCGCATGTCTTGTTCATAGATATCGTCGGGTACTCTAAGCTGCTGACCGACGAACAATCAGAAGCGCTTCAGGAGTTGAATCAGATTGTTCGCAATACCCAAGTGGTGCGTGAAGCAGAAGGAGCGGGGCAACTGATCATCTTACCGACTGGCGACGGCATGGCCTTGGCCTTCACTGGCTCAGTGGAGGGACCTGCCGAGTGTGCTTTAGAAGTGAGCCAGGCTCTGCGCGCGCAACCGAGCCTGCCGATAAGGATGGGAATCCACAGCGGGCCGGTACAGCATGTCAGGGATGCTAACGCGCGCGAAAACATTTCCGGAGTGGGAATCAACATCGCGCGTCGGGTGATGGATTGCGGCGACGCGGGTCACATTCTGGTGAGCAAACGCTTCGCGGATGATCTGGCGCAGCATCGTCGTTGGCAGCCTTACCTGCATGGACTAGGCGATGTGGAAGTGAAACACGGAGTTGTTGTTTCGTTGGTCAACCTTTATGCCGAGACGATTGGCAATCCCGCGCCGCCGGCGTGTGTCGCCGAGGTACGACACACCGAGCCTGGCGCCACAACGCGCAAAGGATTTTCTCCGCTCGCGCTCGCGATCTTTATCATCACGGCGTTACTTCTCACACTTGCCATTGTGTCGGTGATTTTCGCGCCGGCGATCATGCGCTCGGTTGATAAGAACAGAGCGACGTCAGCACCTCAACCGAGCGCTACCGCGTCCCCGTCGCTTTCCGACGCCATTCAGAACATGGTCAGACAAAGAATCACAGATGAGTTGCAGAAAGACCTTTCCGGGAAGAGTAACGCACCTACGCCAAGAGTAGCCCCTACCCCTAGGAGTCAAGGGACGCCCTCGCCGCACCCGTAGTTCGAGAGCTGCATCTGACCGATCGCACCAAACGATCTAACCAAACGATGCAGGTTCTTAATCAAGGAAAAAGTGTGTAGCTCCGCCGGCCCCATAAGGATCGGACATTTTTGCCGACTGGGGTTGGGAGGTGGAGCGTCTCTTCGGGCAGTCCGCGCGGTGGTGATTAGTTAGGCAAGCAAGGATCGGCCGCTTCTGTTATGATGTGGTAGCGTTTCTTCAGGCAGGTTCTTGGGACTCTTTTGCTGGTCCATGATCATGATGGGAAGTCGCGCTTTGAACTTGCACCCGAGCGCTCCATTCACGCCAAACGGGCGTAATGTTCTTTGCTCATGCCGCCAATCGCATTGGTCGGGAGTCATCCGGGTAAGTCTTCTTTCCAAGCAGCCATTGGTTGGCTTGCCTTTGCTCTTTTCACCCTGGCTTGCTACCCAGAAGAGTAGTCTGTTTTTAGCGCAAATTTCTCTGGCTCAAAGCGCTTCTGCCGCAGCCACATTAGCCACATGCTTTCCAAAATCTTGCGCTGGGTGTTGAGCCGGGCGTGCCGCACACTGCCGGTGCGCTGCCGGCTTTGGTGGTAAAAGGCTTTGATAGCGTTAGGCCCGGTGGTGGACTTGCAGGCGGTGCGCCAGGCGTGATAGGAGAGATTTTTCAGTTCCCGGTTGCCGCGCCGGTCCAGCCGCTGGTAGCCTAAGGGTTTATTGTCGCTGGTGCGATCGGTGATCCCCAGCCCGCTGTATTTCCAGAGCTGATGCTTGGTTTTGAAGCGGCCGGGTTCTTCGATGATGGCGCTAAACACATGCGCCGCTATCGGACCTACTCCCGGGATGCGCTCAAACTCACCCACTTCCCAAAACGCTTTTCCCACCCGCTCCACTTCCTTGAGTGTTTCTTTCCACTGCGCGACCGCGTGATCATGCTGAGCGTAAAGGCGCAGGATCATCCGGCGCTCTTCTTCTCCAGGCAGTTGTGGGAGATACTGCTGGCGCCACGTTTTGGAAAAAACTTTTAGTCCGTGAAGCTTGAGCACCCCCCATTGTCGATAGCGCGCTTTAATGAGCGCTTTGAGCTGGCGCTGAGCATCGCGCCAGTTCAAGAGCTCGTAAACCAGCGCACGATAAATCTCCCGTGTGCGATCGGTTCCCATCCACACTTCTTTGAGCTTGCCCAGGCGCAGAAGCAAACACATCCCTTCCACATCGGCCTCATCGCTCTTGGTAGGGTTGGAGTTGATCAGCCGGTTGTGCCGCGGTTCACAAATGATCAACCGCTCCACCAACGGACGCACGATCGCGCTGGCCCAACGGGTGAGCGCTCCCGCTTCCATGGTCAAAAAAAGCGGGCGCCTGGCTTGCCGCAGTCGAGCGACCTGGGCGCGAAGTGTCTCTGCCTCGGTGGCAAAACGCATCCACGCACCCGTTTTGCCTCCATGATCCATGCTGCCCAGCACGCTGTGGCGGCTGTGCAGATCCAACGCTGCGTAAACTGGACTCTTCTTCTTCATCGGGATTGATTTGTAGTAGCTCGCCTCCAGGCGCTTCATAAGCCTTATCTTTGGATCTTCTGCTGTATCAGTCGCTCGTATCCGTACGCCAGATTGCAACTGCTCCGGTTGCGGCTTTGCTGTATCGCGCACAAATTAGTCCCGAACAGCAAGGGGCAATCAATGAAGAATGAGGAAGGAGATCAAACTGCAGCGACGAAAACGGCTATGGCAGAAGCGAAGGTCGCCAATTAACCGCATAGGATTGTTTGCTGCTCTACCGATCAGGGCAGGCACGCCGATCATCGAGTTCAAAGGCCGCGTTATCCCGTGGGAAGAAGGCGCAATCATGTTACTGCGCGGCGCGAACCATATTATCAAGTTCGATGCCAATCACGATATGGATGCCCGACCGCAATGGAGCCCGGCAGGCCACGTCAACCATGGTTGTTATCCCAATTGCGCCACCAAAAAGAAGCGCGGTGGCCTCTGGTTAACCAGTATACGGCCAATCGAACAGGGCGAAGAGCTCTTAATCGACTACGGCTTCGATCTGGGCGAAGAATTTGAGCCGTGCAGGTGCGGGCATCCTCGTTGTCGTGGGTTGATGCTCAGAAGAAAAGACTGGCCGAGACTGCGCAAACTAATGTCTAAGGTTTTATGAAGGTGCTCTTTAAACGCTCGAGAGATGATCCATCTTCGTCTTGCTACGGCGCGACATGTAGTTGAGAGTCAAATTAAGCTCGTTAGGCCGGCAGCGGAAATGCAATGAAACGCACATGGACAATCATCGGCGTAAGCGACGTTCCCGGCAGCTTCAAATGGTACCAGTCGCTCTTCGGCCAGCCCGAGACGTCTCCTTGCCATGACGACTTTGGTCAGATCCTGGACACGGATGGGACCGTGTTGCTCTGCCTCCATCAGTGGGGGCGTGCACGGGCATCCCTCCTTGATGAGCCCGGACGAGGCGTCACCTGGCAATGGGCTCCTCCTGTTCTTCCGCGTCGACGATTTCAACATGGCATTGAACAGGGCCCGCGCGCTTGTCACCCCGGCTCGAAGAGGAGCCCCACGTGAACCCGAACACTCAAACAAGGGAGTTCTCACTCTGGGATCCGGACGGATACTACGTCACGATCAGCGCAGCGCCAGAATCAACCTAACACAACCACATGCCTACAAAGCCAATTCCTGAAGGATTCCACGCCATTACACCATACCTATTCGCGCACGGCGCATCGCGATTGATCGAGTTCATTTCCGCAGCACTCGAGGGAAAGTTGATCTTCCAGCAAACGCGGCCAGATGGCGCAATCATGCACGCCACGATGCAAATTGGAGACTCGATGCTCATGCTCGCCGACCCGACTCCAGAGTTCGGGCCGATGCCCACCTCAATTTACCTATACGTAGCGGATTGCGATGCCGTCTATCAATACGCGCTCAGCGCCGGCGGAGTTTCTGTCTTTCCGATGATGACGTTGCCCTCAGGTGAACGGTATGGCGGCATCAAAGACCCCTGCGGCAACATTTGGTGGGTTGCCACCCACGTCGAGGACGTTCCACCCGACGAGCAGGAACGGCGCTGGAAAGAATTTAAAATGCCATGACTCGCAGTGAATGCTAAGAAGGCCTAACGAATCGGTGAGCCAACGGCCCCATTGCGGAATAAGTTGACTCATTCGCTCCCGCTCTTTCGGCTTTCGCCTTTCCCATCTATGTCGCGGGTTCCCAGCTCGCTCCATTTTCGTTAGGCCAGGGTAAATGGCGCGGTTTCGTCGATAAATAGATTTACAAACCAATCATGAAGGCCCAAGAAGAAAAAAGAAATTGTAGCCAGATACAAGGTCACTTTATTTCGGACCATCAATAAATGACCAAAATGAATCCTAAACCGGCTCGAGAAGAATCAGAGCCCAGAGTGCCAACGGATCTTGGCAAGGCCCTGGCGGCTACCCCGATGGCGAAGGCTCAGTGGAGCGATCTGACGCCGACCGAGCGCAGGGACTTTATTACTTGGATGGGACTCAGCCAAAGACCCGGAGGCACATAAACGCCGGATCGAGAAAGCCTGTATGATGCTTGCGGCCGGAAAGCGGCGCCCCTAATGTTTTTCAACGAATGAATCCCAAGGTTGATGAATATTTAAGAAAAGCCAAAAAGTGGCAGAAAGAAATGGAGAAATTGAGAATGATCATTCTCGATTGTGGGTTGACCGAAGAATTGAAGTGGGGTTGTCCTTGTTACACCTTTCAGAAAAGTAACATCGTTTTAATACACGGATTTAAAGAATACTGTGCGCTTCTGTTTTTCAAAGGCGCCTTGTTGAAGGATCCCAAAGGTATTCTGATTCAACAAACGGAGAACGTGCAGGCGGCGCGCCAGATTCGGTTCACCAATGTTCGCGAAATACTCCGAATGGCGCCCATCCTGAAAGCCTATATTTATGAAGCCAAGGAAAAAGCGGATTTGAAGGTGAGTTATAAAAAGACTTCAGATTTCAAAATTCCTGAAGAATTTCAAAATAAATTAGATGAACTCCCTTCCTTGAAAACTGCTTTTGATGCATTAACGCCGGGACGGCAAAGAGCATACCTTTTCTATTTTTCTCAACCCAAACAATCCAAAACTCGGGAGTCAAGGGTTGAAAAATGCATGCAGCCAATTCTCAATGGAAAGGGATTAAATGATTAGTGATCCCTTCTTATAATTGTTCTTTCGGGAATTTGGATGTGGAAAGTCGATGTCAATCGACGACCTATTTCGAGAACATCGGCCTAACCACGACGCCGCAGTGAACCGCACACAAGTTCTGTCATTTACGGTTATGGAAAGCCTTACCCAACATTGTGTGTTAAACGCCGACCCCCCGTGAAGTGAGATTTTGAAATGATTAAAACATGCAGATCATATTTAACACCCGGGCTCGGTAGCCGTAGCTCAGCTTGTTCTCGTTAGGCGCATGAACTCCGTTCCTCAGCGGCGTGGCAGGACGAGCTTGGTCGTGATGATCGTCGACGGATTGCTGACAGTTGCTCCCGTTTTCGGCCCCCTCGGGAAGACCTTGCATTATTTAGCCGACTTCATCGCTGAACGGCCACAGCCGATGCGAGCGCCGGATATCTCTTTTTCGCCGAGCTGCTGGCTCTGATTGTTTGTCCTGTCGGACTGCTCATCTTTGCCATATCGCTGGTCTTTTTTATCCGAAGTGGCAGGCCGGCCGCGCCCCGCGGTGACAACGACGTCCGCATCTAACCATTCGATGAAGTCAACTTCGAAGCTTTTGATTCGTTCGATTCGCGCTCTCGTACCCTCGCCCCTCGGGTTTTGTGATGTATGTCGCGGCGCCCCCGCTCGCTCCATTCGCGAGCAGGCTGGGCGGTGACCGTACAACTTGACTCATTCACTGTCGCTCAGCAGAAATTTGTGCTGCGTTGCGAGACGCGCTACAGGATCCTCGGTAAGGCTTAACCAATCGCTGGAACCGACCCAGCACTTTGTTGTAAGCTTTCGATTCATGCGCATATCAATTCTCAAAGTGCTGAGTGGTTCAGCGGCTTCTGGTTGGGTATCTTCCTGCTGTAGAAAACAAGCTGACCAGTGATCGGATGGCTGCTCAAACCGCTAGGGAAAATATTGATCCTACTTCCGGTTCAGACCAGGAGGATGGGCTGATATGGGGCTATCATTTTGTCCCCAACCAGCCAGCGCGGCAAATCACTTCGCAGGCGGCGGTTGAGTTTTTGACCGCGGAGGGTCCGGACCTACCGGGTGAATTCCTCTGGTTGCATTTTTCGCTTTCCCATGCCGCTTCTGAGCCCTGGCTACGGAGGTATGTGACCTTGCCCGATGCCTTTTACGAATCGTTGCATGGAGCTGTAGGCTCCACTCGTCTGAAGCAGGACGCAGATTCACTGCTGGCGCATATCCATGACGTGCTCTTTGATTTCACATTTGAGGCCTCGGCGGTTGCGACGACCAGTCTATGCATAACATCGCGCTTGTTGGTAAGCGCGCACATCCGGCCATTGCGCTCGGTTGACAAACTCCGGGCGGCGGTGCAAGCGGGCCAAGTCTTTCGCTCGCCGATTGAACTTCTGTCGCACTTGTTGCAAGATCAGGCCAGTGTGCTGGTTGACATTGTGCGGAGGTTCACCACCCGAGTGGACCCAATGGAAGACCAGCTGCTTGCTAAGCGCATTTCCGTCAGTCGCAGCGAACTAGGTTCTCTGCGGCGGATGTTGGTTCGCCTCCAACGGCTTCTGGCCCCAGAACCAACTGCGTTCTTTCGCCTTCTTGATCGGCCTCCTGGTTGGATTACAGAAGAACAGCTTCAGAACCTGCAACAGGCCGCAGAGAAGTTCTCCACCGCCATCAGCGATACAGCGGCCTTGGTTGAGCGCGTCAAACAGCTTCAGGAAGAATTGGCCGCCATTGTCAACGAACAGACCAATCGCACGCTGTTTGTGTTAACGTTAGTAACTGTGTTGGCCTTGCCGATCAACCTGGTGGCGGGCTTGTTTGGCATGAATGTAGGTGGTATTCCTCTGGCTCAACACCCGTTCGGTTTCTTTTTGGTCGTGGCTCCCCTGCTGGTTTTGACAGGGTTTCTAGCGTATTGGGTATTGGCGAGACGCCGTGATTAGAGTTTTCTCGTTAGATGGCATGAGAGCGTTTCTGGCAATCATGGCGATAGTGTTATTCGCCAATTCCGCAGTCTGTGCGGACGCTGACAGCAAACGACTAGATGAGGAGTCCTTGCGTGGATACATGGCTGGAGAGTATGACCTGATCGGGCGCAAGGCTGATTCAACTGCGACTTACAGCGGGCATGTGACTCTTCAAGACGTCAACGGAGTTCTGCAAGTCACACGAATGATAGAAGGCAAGGCCGACAAATGCGTTGCGCGATTCGATACGGTAGCAGGCGACGATAAGATCCCAGTGCTGCGAATCCATTTTCATTTCGATGGCAAGGAATATGATCCCACCTACCGCTGGCAGTCTGACCCCGACAATTACCCCCGATTTACCGGTTATGTTTATCTCCCAGGCACCAAGTCGCCCGGACTCGAAGCGCTTTTTCCAATCCACCGATGACCCCATGTTTTCGGATTGGGAGAAGATGGTTCCAGGTTTTCGAACTGAGTTTTTCGATGTGAGTCCCTGGTGACTATGAAGCCTGGTTCGACGATGCGGGTAGCTCGGCCGACCGATAATCTGGCCGCGATCGCCAAGATGTACGTGAAGGGCCTTGGCTTCGACGTGCTCGCCGAGTTTGAAGATCACCGCGGCTTTGACGGCGTTATTCTGGGTCATCCGAAGCAGCCTTATCACATCGAGTTCACCTCTCAACGAGGACATGAAGTCGGGAAAGCTCCAACGCGGGATCACTTGTTGGTCTTCTACATTCCCGACAAGGAGGATTGGGAAGCAGCCTGTGAGCAAATGATATCAGCCGGGTTTCGCGAGATGTCATCATACAACCCGTACTGGGACCTGCAGGGCAGGACGTTCGAAGATATCGATGGCTATCGCGTGGCGTTACAGAATGCGGCGTGGACTAAATGAGGGGCGCTCTGTAGATCGCCGGCGGCGGAGTAGAGACCGCCGCTCCTTGGTCCCGCCAGGAACCTTCGTCTGCCTTGTTTGGCGGGCCTCGCAGGCAGGATTGACTGAGCGACTGACAATTATTTCGGCGAACGCGAATCGGCGTGCGTTTTGACGTCGCGTCTTTGCTTGTCCACAACGCGGCGCAGTTCGCGCTCCATCGTTTTGAACGCGTCGTGGATCACCTTGTTGAGCGGCTGGTGCGAGCCATTGTCCATCTGTCTTTCGTCAGCAACCAGCTCGTGGCCCCGCGACACGGTCACATCGATCCGGCATCGGTAAGGATTTCCTTTTTGATGTGTGTGATTGGTTTGTTCGATGGCCACATCGCAGCGATTGATGTGGTCGCAAAATTTCTCGAGTCGCGCTGCATAATCCAAAACGAGATTGTCGATCTGGTCAGATTTTTCCAGACCCCGATACGAGATCTTAACAGGCAGTTGCATGATTAATTAGATACTAATGCGCTCTCTCGCGTTGAGAGAATAAAAAATTCCGAGGCTGGATTCTGGATACTTGATGCTCGATGAGGAAAACGGCGCTGTTTCCATCCAGTACCAGCATCCAGTATCCAGTATCAGCCATCACATTTGTTGCAACGAACGAAACCGCGAAACGAGTTTCGCCGGTTCCACTTTCACCAAATCCGATTTCACATGTTCTACGATTCGGTCGCGCACCTCCGGAGGCAGAAGATCGACAATCGCCCCGTGAATTTCGGCCGGCGCGGCAAACGCCCAGCCTTCCTTTCCATTGGAGGAAACAATTTTCGTAATTTGATCGGCGAGCTCTTTATGAATGCGACGGTCCATTTCTGTTGCCAATCGCGTCCGTTCAGCAATGGAGCCCGCGCCACGATGAGCACCCGCGCCGTTAGTCACCGGAAAGCGTCCAGCCAGGTCGCTCAGTTTATCGACCAACCTTCCGTGTGCGTCGGTAATGTTGAATGCCTGCACTAATTGCAGGCTTGGTCCGCGCGTCGGCGTCTCGTTCACCCGATATGCTTTTAACTCGCCTCGATCAGTGACGATAACAAAAGAACTTGGTGTCATGGCTAATCACGGACCAAAAAAATTGGTCGCGCATCAAACGTGCGTTCTTTATCTCTATAAACTAATTCGTTTCTGGCAACAAGATTGCGTTGCTGAATTTCTCGTGCCTGCAGCGGGTTATTTGCGGCGAGCCCGTTCTTCCTCTGCACTTAACGGTGGAAATTCGACGCGGCGTTTTTTCCAGGATTCCTCGCGCGCCTGCGCTTGCGTCCCGCTCACGGAGGCGAATTTTCTTGGCTTAGCCAGGAACCCGTCGGGATCCATTGTGTCGAGAATCAATTGCCATTCGAGATGCTCCTGGCCAGGCAGAACAAATGGGATCGGTTCGTAATGCGCATTAATCAGCAACAGAAAGGTCTCGTCACGGATTGGTTCGCCTTCAAAACTGAGAACATCGCTGGTATCGCCACTCAGCAGCATCCCAATACAACGAACGAACGGCGACGCCCAGTCTTCGTCGCTCATTTCGCTCCCGCCGGGATTGAACCACATCACGTCGCGAATCTCCGAACCGCGTATTCGCCGACCCTGAAGAAACTTCGGCCTACAAAACACCGGATGTGCATTACGAAATCGGATCAGCTTTCGCGTGAACTCCAGAAACTGATTTTGCTTTTCGTCGCGCGTCCAATTGAACCAACTGATCTCGTTGTCCTGGCAATAGGCATTGTTATTGCCGTTCTGTGACCTTCCCCACTCGTCTCCGCCACAGAGCATCGGCACGCCCTGGGAAAGAAAAAGCGTGGTCAGAACATTCCGTCGCTGCCGTTCACGCAACGCGTTGATCTGTGGATCTTCTGTCGGACCTTCCGCGCCGCAATTCCACGACAGATTGTTATTGTCGCCGTCTTTGTTGGCATCGCCGTTCGCTTCGTTGTGCTTGTCGTTATAGCTGACCAGGTCGTTCAGCGTGAAACCATCGTGCGCGGTCACAAAGTTAATGCTGGCGTAAGGGCGTCGCCCGTTATGCAGGTATAGATCGGGGCTGCCTGTGAGCCGGTAACCCATCTCGCCGATTCGGCCTTCATCGCCTTTCCAAAAACTGCGGACCGAGTCGCGGTATTTCCCGTTCCATTCCGACCATGGCGGAGGAAAATTCCCAACCTGATAGCCGCCGTCTCCAACGTCCCACGGTTCCGCGATAAGTTTTACGTTCGAAAGAATCGGATCCTGCTGGATGACTTGGAGGAAAGGATGCAGCATGTTTACGCCCTCGTGATTACGCATCAGCGTGGTGGCGAGATCGAAACGAAATCCGTCGACGTGCATTTCCACGACCCAGTAACGGAGGCTGTCCATCACCAGCTGCAGCACGCGCGGATGGAGTAGATTAAACGTGTTACCAGTGCCAGTGAAATCCAAGTAGAAACTCGGCTTCTCCGGATGCAACCTGTAGTAGGCTGGGTTGTCGATTCCGCGAAAGCACAGCGTGGGGCCAAGCTGATTTCCTTCGGCAGTATGATTATAAACCACGTCGAGAATGACTTCGATTCCGGCAGCGTGGAGACTGCGCACCATGGATTTGAACTCAGAGACCTGTTCGCCCATTTGCCCGCTGCTGGAGTACTGCCCGTGCGGCGCAAAAAAACCGATCGTATTGTAACCCCAGTAATTCGTTAGGCTGCGATCGATCAGGACCTTGTCGTCGATGTGCGCGTGCACTGGCAACAGTTCGATCGCTGTCACGCCGAGTTTTTTGAAATAATCAATTGCCCGCGGGCTACCCAGCCCCGCATAACTGCCGCGCAAATTCTCCGGCACGTCGGGCCAAAGTTTACTGAAGCCTTTCACATGCAGTTCATAGATCACAGAACTGTGCAGCGGGGTACCGGGACTTTTGTCGCCTTGCCAGTCGAATCCGGTGTTGATGACGACCGACTTGGGCACTCCCCACGCATCATCACGGAAATCCTGAGTCAAATCTTCCTTCACGTCTCCGATGACATAGCCGAACATCTCATCCGCCCAGCTCAACTCTCCGGCGATAGCCTTCGCGTAAGGGTCGAGCAGAAGTTTCGAACTGTTGAAGCGCAACCCGTGTTCCGGATCGTACGGGCCAGAAACCCGGAAACCGTACAATTGTCCTGGACGTAGATCCGGGCGTTCGTGGACAGGAATACGAATGTTTTCTTCTGTAGCCTCGATGCTGTCGAACAAGCAAAGCTCAACACCGGTGGCGTGCTCGGAAAAGATGGCAAAGTTGACGCCGTTCCCCGTCCAGGTCGCGCCAAGCGGATAGGGGTAGCCGAGAAAAGTCTGTACGGAAGTCATAAACGCGCCGCGCATTTATCCGGCATCGAGTCCACATTGGCAATCATCAACTCGGCACGCACGCGACATTCTCACTCGTATTGCATTTGTGGCGAGCGTACTAAGATCACTGATGTGATTGGCAAAATCATTGTGGCATCGGCGGCATTGCTCGCAGTCTGTGCCTTGGCACTGTACTTCTACGCACATCACAATTGGCATCCGCTGGCGGCGGGGACAGCAATCAATCGGATCGTCGTGGAAAAATCGGCGAAGAAATTATCGATCTTTCACGACGGCAATCACATCAAGACTTATCGCATCGCGCTAGGCCGGAATCCCGTGGGCGCGAAGCAGGAAGAAGGCGACATGAAAACACCGGAAGGCATCTACCAGATTGATAGCCGAAATGCGCAAAGCAGTTTTCATCTCGCGCTGCACATTTCTTATCCGTCAGATGAGGACAACAAGCGTGCGGCCGCGCGCGGCGTCTCAGCAGGTTTTGACATCATGATTCACGGAATTCAAAACGGACGCGGCTGGATCGGCGCCTTTCATCGTTGGAAGGATTGGACTGCGGGTTGCATCGCACTCACCGACGAAGAGATCCAAGAGCTTTGGCGCGTGACGCCGGATGGGACGACGGTGGAGATTCGCCCGTAAGGGTGTAACGCGCCCTCGGCGGCGCGCCCTACCAAGTTGCCATCACGCCCGTGACATAGGTGCGCAACTAGCACTGATCTGCGCAGGCTACAAATCCTTCAGGGCACGCTTCGCTTTTTCCACATCCGACGGCCGCAGAACGATCAGACCTTTTTCCACCTCACGCCCGCCGGCGAGATATGCGTATTCGATATTCACTTCGATTTCAGCAAGACGCTCGGCGATTTTCGCCAGCACGCCGGGCTGGCTCGCGGTTTCGATCATCAACACTTCGGTCTCTAGCGCGAGAGTGCCCGCCTCGCCCAGAAGCATGAGCGCCTTGGTTGGATCGCTTACTACCATGCGCACCACTGTGTGATCGACTGTGTCTGATGTGGCCAGTGCGTGGATATTAATTTCTGCTTTAGCCAGCGCTTCACACACGCGCGCAAGCGCGCCGGGACGATTTGCAAGAAAGACTGCAAGCTGCGTGGCCGTTTCAATCGAGAGCGATGCGTTCATGCAACTTTCAACGTGATGCCGGGAATGGCTTCTGACAACTCAGGAAAATCTGAAGACGTGATTCTGCTCTCATCCTAAGCCCCTGCGAATTTTCCAACTGCGACCAGCGTATCGCACCAACTCGCTCGCCAATTATGGACTCTAATGCCGCTTCGAAAGAATTCGCTACTCCTGATAATTTCCGGATTGTCGATCTGGAGATGACTACGGTTGCTGAATCTCGTCCCGTGAAGTCGCGATCTCCGCGGCGAACTATCGGGTTCGTCACGGCATCTTCCATCGTTATCGCCAACATCATTGGCACAGGCATCTTCACCAGTCTTGGATTTCAACTGGCCGATATTCAGTCGGGATTCCCTCTGCTCATGCTTTGGATCATTGGCGGAATCACCGCGCTTTGCGGCGCACTCTGTTATGGCGAGCTCAGCGCCGCGCTCCCGCGTTCCGGAGGTGAATACCATTTTCTATCGCAGGTCTATCATCCCGCGCTCGGATTCATGGCGGGATTTGTTTCCGCTACTGTTGGATTTGCTGCGCCAATCGCACTCGCCGCAATGGCGTTCGGGAAATATTTCGTCGGCGTTTTCGGCGTCGGCTCGCCGGTGCTTCTTTCATTTGTGGTTGTTTGGGTGGTAACGCTTTTTCATCTTCGGAATCTTCAGATTGGCAGCGCGTTTCAGAATCTCTGGACGATCGTGAAACTGCTCTTGATTGGTGCGCTCATTGCAGCTGGATTTTTGATAGAGCCAAAACAAGAAATTACTTTTCTGCCGCAAAGCGGCGATACAGGGTGGATTTTCAGCGGCGCGTTCGCGGTCGCGCTAGTCTACGTCATGTATTCGTATTCTGGCTGGAACGCATCGAGCTACATCATTGGCGAAGTGAAGAAACCAGAGAAGAACGTCCCGCGCTCGCTGCTCGCTGGAACACTGATTGTCATCGTGGCTTACGTTCTTCTAAACGCGATTTTTCTCGCGACCACACCGCAAGACGAAATGCGGGGTCAACTCGAAGTAGGGCTGATCGCAGGTAAACATATTTTTGGGACGAACGGCGGGCGGGTTGCCGGCGCGGTAATTTGTCTCGGCTTGGTTTCCGCAATTAGTTCAATGACTTGGATCGGGCCGCGGGTCAGCATGTCGATGGGCGAAGATCATTGGTTGCTGCGACTCCTTGGGCGCAAGAATCTTCACGGCATTCCCACAAACGCCATCGTGCTGCAGTTGCTCATCATTAATGTGCTCTTGCTCACACGCAGCTTTGAAAGCGTGGTGCAATACACTCAATTTAGCTTGTTGCTCTGTTCGCTGTTCACTGTGGTCGGCGTGATCGTGTTGCGCGCTACGCGCCCGGAAATCGCCCGGCCTTACCGAGTGTGGGCTTATCCGATACCTCCGATTATCTTCGCTGTCATCACACTTTGGATGATGTTTTACCTCTTACGCTGGAAAACCGTGGAATCGCTCGCAGGACTGGCGACCGCACTCGTTGGTCTGCTGCTGTACTTTTGCGCACGAAACCGCCCAAAAAGACATCGCTCTGCATGAAAACGCAAGGCTTGAAGAGGAACGAACATTTCCAGTTTGCCGAGGGAATCGAAAGCTGCGTAGTGGGGCACACACTCCACGACGCAAGCGCGAACGGAACGCGGAAATTGCGGACACGTTTTGGAGTGACGCGGGACTGCGTATGTTTGTTCCTGGCGATAATCTTTGCAATTGTGCTCAACGTTTCGGCACAAGAGAATCCTCAGGTCGCGCCACGCGCCATTCCTGTGGCTCCAACAACCGCCGGGCCCAATGATATTGCACGTTTTCTTGCCGGCATGCCTGTTCCGGAGAATTCTCCGCTCGCACCGCTCACACGAGATCAGGCATGGCAAGCGCATTCCGCTTTTTTCGAAGGCGAGTTCACCAAGCTCTACCAGCGTCAGCTCCAAAAGCTGCACGCATGGACAGCCACTAATCTTCCCGAGGTCACGCAGCTGGTTCCGGTCGCATTTTATATGTTCAGCGGCCCGGACTTTTTGTACGTCGATCAATTTTTTCCCAACGCCTCGGTGTACGTGCTTTGCGGGAAAGAATCAATGGGGCCACCACCTGATCCGTTGCGCATCCCGAATCTCTCCGGCGCGCTGGGAAATCTGGAGAATGCAATGAAGTCCTCGCTCAGCACGACGTACTTCATTACCAAAGACATGAAAGTCGATCTGCAACAACAGAACCTCAACGGTGTGTTGCCGATTCTCTACGTCTTCATCGTACGCGCCGATAAGTCGATTACGAACGTGACCTTCGGCGGGCTCAACAGTAACGGTGCATTTGAAGAGGCCGCGCCGGGAAAGAAAGGCGGCATCCCCGGGGTGCGAATCCGCTACACCGATAATCAATCGGGCAATTCACAAACGCTCTATTATTTCACCACCGATATTTCCGATGGGGGAATCAAGTCCACGCCAGGTTTCATCAAATTTTGTGAGCGTCTCGGAAGCGGCTCAAGTTTTCTGAAATCGTCATCATATCTAATGTTCGAAAACGGCTTCGGCACGATCCGCAATTTCATTCTCGCGCACAGCAACAGAATTGTGCAGGACGACTCCGGAATTCCCCTGGCTTACGTCGAGCCAAACAAGTGGAACCTGCGTCTCTTCGGCGTTTATCTCGGCCCGATCGATCTCTTCAAACAACATTACCAGCCCAGACTTCAGGAGCTGTTTCAACAGAGCAATCCGCCGCCGCTCGACTTCGGTTTTGGTTATCGCTGGAATTACAAGGAAGCCAATTTGATTGTAGCGGATCGAAAGTGACCATAGCTGGGAAGCAGCGCTTTGGTAGGGCGCGACCGCCGGGCGCGCCGAAACGCAACCGACGGCCCAGCGGTCCGTCCCTACCATTCTTGCGCGTCGCTTCTAAAACCTGCGAAACCAGGAATAAGGAAAATCGTCTCCTGGGCAATCGGTTGGCCAACGCGGTGGATTCATTTCGCGGTGTGGCCGCACAGGAATCGTGCCCCTCTCGGTCTTACCGCAACGTTCTCGCAGGTAGCGGATCAGTTCCTCGCATGCGTCTAGCTGCGCGCGCGTCGGCTGGCCACGATTGAAATCGCCGACCAGACAAATCCCAAGCGAAATGTTGTTCAGATAATCACTGTGCACGTGCCCGCCGTTGATCTGGCGGCGCCAGCGCTCGCCCACTTCCACCTGACCGTTTCCTGTGGACGTTCCGTTCCCGATGACGAAATGATAGGCGAGACCATTCTGCATCCGGCGCACGTGCCGATGGTAATAATCAAAGACGCGCGCGTTGCCTTGCCGCGTGCCGCTGTTATGCACCACAATGAATTGCCAGCGACGCCGTTTCACTGGCGCGCGTCGGATCGCATCGATGACGGACCGCGTTAGATAACGATAGTTACTCGAACTGCGAGACCACGGCCAGAAACCTCGTCTTGGAGGAGGCGTCGGCGCAGGCTCGAGGCCCTGGTCCTCTTCCAGACCGGATTTTTCGATCACGACCTGAGCGCGCTCGCCGCTTGGAGTCGCACGCGGAACTTTTGACTCGGCTGAGGGCGCTGGCGTCGGCGCAGCAGCACCGAGAGCTTTCGGTGCCGGCGTGGGGCGTTCTGCCGTGGTGGCACGCTCGTCCGCGCGAGGTGGCGGCGTTTTTTGTGGTTTCGGTGTTTCCTCTTCTTCTCGCGTCGATTTGGATTTCCCGGCTTTTTTAGTTTTGCGCGAAACCTCCTTCTCATGGGATTTCTTTGATTTCGGTTTCGGCGTGGGCGTGTGGCGCCGCTTTGATTTTGGCGTAGCACCGGGCTCGGGCGTTTCGCGTGGCGTCGGCTTTGGTGTTGCCTGTTCTTCGTCGTCAGATTTTTTCGCCAGCTTTGCTTTACGAGGGCGCGGCGAGTCCTGTGCGTCTTGGGATGCATTATCGTCGCTGGTCGACTCTTCTTTTGCTAATTTTGCATGAGGAATCGCGGTGGGTGCCTTTTCCGGGGTTGCAGAAGCCAAGTGTTTTTTTCCCGATTTATTACTCGATGCTTTTGGTATCGGGCTCGGAGACTTTTTTGGTTTCGGAGACGGCGAAACGTGAGTCGCGATTTGCTCGGATTCATTGCGCCGACTTTTTTCTTCTTCGCTGACTTGCGCGTGGAGGAGAGTTCCAGCGATTGCGCCTGAGGCGAGCGCAGTTGCGAGCCAAATGCGAAAGCGCACCACTGCGACGGAGCGTAACAGAGCGCGTGACACGATCAACCCCGAAGGCTCAAATCATGCTGCGCCCGCGGCAGGTTCGGGCACGGCAGCCGCAGCCGAGCGCATTTTTTCGCGTTCGCGGCGAAGAATGGCGTTCAACTTACCGCCCAGCAACAACAGCAGACAAGTGAGATACATCCAAGTGAGCAGCACGACGATGGAGGCCAGCGCGAGATACGTCGGGTTGTAGCGATCATATCTCGCCACATACAGTTGAAAAAGTTTGGTGGCGATGATCCAGCCGACCGAAAAGAAAATCGCGCCGGGCAAAGCCTGACGGACGGTCAAGTAATTTTCGGGAGTGAGGAGATAAAGCGCGAGCGCGAGAATGACCAGCGCCACAAAGGTAAAGGGCAAATTCAGCGTCGCAATCCATGCTTGCAGCGGAAAGGCCAGCTGAAAATTGACTTCCGCAAGACCGGCCAGCCGTTCGCCAAAGACGATGGCGTTGAAGCAGAACACGATGATAATCCCAAACCAAAAAAGCATGAAAAATGAGGTGATATACTTCGACCACCAATGGGGATCTTCCCTCATTCCGTACGTATGGCTGAGGGCGCGTGAAGTCGTCGCAATGAAGACAGTCCCAAAATAAATTCCGAGAATGATGCCTGCGTTGGCGAGCAGCCCGCTCGAGCCTGTTACCACCACATTCGCCATCGCAGAATCCAGAATGTCCTGCACCTTCGGGTCCGGCGGCATGAAGCTTTTCAAGAGGAGAAACATGCGATGCAATTTGGTCGGATCGGTGCCGAACAAGCCGAGTAGATGCCAAAGAAACAGCGATCCGGGGGCCAGCGCGAAAAGAA
>Ga0209468_1000511_pt1 | contig 18599 bp, 19 predicted proteins | sample GraSoiAngelo_102_FD_185871 | JGI IMG/M metagenome (GOLD analysis project Ga0209468, IMG submission 185871) | Grasslands soil microbial communities from the Angelo Coastal Reserve, California, USA - 14_0903_02_40cm (SPAdes) (version 2) | ecosystem: Environmental > Terrestrial > Soil > Grasslands ...
TACCTCGGGTTCGGGCGTACGCCGGCGCCCGCCGAGGGCGGCTGACGGTGTAGGATGGAGGCGGCATGGCGGTCCAGCGCGGGCTCCTCCTCATCGCCGACATCGCAGGCTATACCCGCTTCATGGAGTTCCACCGGGCGGACCTGGCGCACGCGCAGGACGTCGTGGCGCGTCTGCTCGAGGCGATGATCGACGCGTCCTCGGCCCTCGACCTCGTCGAGGTGGAGGGCGACGCCGCGTTCATGTACCGCCCGTGGCCGGGTGGCACGGGCCCGGACCTCGTGGAGTCGGCGCTTCGCCAAGCGGTGGCCATGCACACCGCCTTTCACGCGCTCCAGCAAAAGATCGCGTGCCTCAACAACTGCCCGTGCCAGGGGTGCGTCCAGGTCGCCAACCTCAAGGTCAAGTTCGTCGCCCATCTGGGCGACGTGGCCCCGCAGCGGGTCAAGCGGCTCACGAAGCTCGCGGGGTTCGACGTCATCTTCGTCCACCGGATGCTGAAGAACTCCGTCCCCGTGCGCGAGTATCTCCTGATGTCCGAGCCCTTGTGGGAGCGCGCCGACGAGCGCGTGCGCACGGGCGCCCGGCTCCTCGAGGAGGAGCTCGAGGGGGTGGGCCGCGCCCGCACCTGGTACCTCGACCTCGCCGCACTCGCGGTGCCGCTCCCGCCCCGTCCCAAGGTGACGTGGCTCGCGCAGCAGCGCGAGACGCTGGGCGTGGTGCTCCGGGCCCTCCCCTATGCGCTGGGTCTGCGGAAGCTGGGCGGGCTTCGCAACCTCACGCCCGTGTAGACAAGCGGTCTCCCGCGAGCGGATGTTCCAGCCCGAGCTCGAAGCCCTCGACCGCGAGCGCCTGGAGCACCTGGTCCTCGAGCGGATGCGTGCCACGCTCGCTCGCCTCCGCGACGACCCGGCGCACGCGCGACGGCTCGGCGGGGCGCGGCCGGAAGACCTGCGGCGGCTCGAGGACTGGCGCCGGCTGCCGTTCCTCACCAAAGCCGAGCTTCGCGACGCCTACCCGTTCGGCCTCGCGTGCGGGCGGGAGCAGGGCTATCGCCGGGTCCACATGTCGAGCGGCACGACGGGGAACCCCATCCTCAACCCGTACACCGCCGAGGACGTCGCGCAGTGGGGCGAGGTCATGGCGCGCTGCTACGTCGCGGCGGGCGTCGGCCGCGGCGACGTCATCCAGGTCACGCCGTCGTTCGGCCTCTTCACGGGCGGCTTCGGCTTCCACTACGGCGCCGAGCGCATCGGCGCGATGGTGATCCCCACGGGCGCCGGGCGCACCGCCCTCCAGTTGCGGCTCATGCGGGACCTCAAGGCCACCGTCGTGGCCGCGATCGCGACCTACCCGCTGCGGCTCGTCGAGGTGGCGCGTGAGGAGAAGCTCGATCTCGCCTCGCTCTCGCTCCGCGTCGGCATCTTCGGCTCCGAGGTGTGGTCCGACGAGCTACGCCGCCGCATCGAGCGCGAGCTCGCGATCCGGAGCTTCGACATCATCGGCATGACCGAGACCGGCGGTCCCGGCATGGGGATCGACTGCGCGGCGCGCGCGGGGATCCACGTCTGGGAGGACCACTACCATCCCGAAATCGTGGACCCCGCGACCGGCGCCGTCGTCCCGGACGGCACCGAGGGCGAGCTGGTCGTCTCGACGCTCACGCGCGTCGGGCTGCCCCTCGTCCGCTACCGCACCCACGACCTCACGCGCGTGCTCTCGCGCGCCAAGTGCGACTGCGGGCGGACGGCGCTCCGGCTCGACCGGCTGCGCGGGCGGACCGACGACATGGTGATCTTCAAGGGTGTCAACTTCTACCCGTGCCAGGTCGAGACCGTCCTGCTGCGCCAGCCCGGCGTGAGCCACGAGTACCAGATCGTGCTCGACGGGGAGGGCGGGGGCGAGCGCCTGACGATCCACGTCGAAGCCGAGCCCGGCTGCGATCCCGCCGTCGGCGCGCGGATCCGTCGCGAGCTCTCCGACCTCCTGGCGCTCTCCCCGGAGGTCCGCCTTGCGAAGCTCGGCGAGCTCGAGCGCTCGCAAGGCAAGGCGGTCCGGGTCGTGGATCGCCGCACGGTCCGGTGACGCCGACCCTCGAGGGCGTCACGGTCCTCTCGCTCGAGCAGGCGACGGTCCTGCCGTTCCTCACCTATCGCCTCGCGTGCGATGGCGCGCGGGTGATCCGCGTCGAGAACGCCGAGCGTCCGGATCCGAACCGATTCGTCGGCAAGGACGTGCTGGGCGAGCACGACATGCGGAGCTATTTCCTGCCGAACAACTGCGGCAAGGAAGCGGTCACGCTGAACCTCGCCGAGGCCGAGGGGCGCGATATCCTCAGGGAGCTCGTCCGACGGCTCCGCGTGGACATCTTCGCCACGAACCAGCGCCCGAGGAGCTACGCCAAGCTCGGCATCGACGACGCCACGCTCCGGGCCGTCAAGCCCGACCTGATCTGGCTCGGCGTCACCGGCTTCGGGCCCGACCACGACGAGGCCGCCTACGACCCGATCCTCCAGGCGCGCGCGGGGTTCATGGAGCTGACGGGCGCGCCCGACGGCCCCCCCACGGTGTTCGGGCTGCCAATGGTGGATCTCGGCGCCGCGGAGCACGGCTATGGCGCGATCATGAAGGCGCTCTATCGACGAGCGATGACGGGCGCCGGGGCACGGCTCGACCTCTCGATGCTGCGAAGCGCGGTCTCGTGGATGGTCGCGCCGATCTTCTTCTCGGCGAGCCTGGGCGAGCGGATCACGCGGACCGGAACCACCCACCAATTCTTCGCGCCCGTGTCGGTGCTCAGGACCCGCGACGGCTATGTCTACCTGGCCGTCGGAAACGACGCGCAGTGGGCCGCGCTGGCGAACCTCCCCGCGTTCGCCGGACTCGACCGGCCCGAGTGGGCCGCCAACGCGGGGCGCATCGTCGACGCGGAGCGGCTCCACCGAGAGCTCGGCGAGCGCGTCGGGCGGCTCCAGACCGCGGAGGCGCAGGCCCTCCTGCGCGAAGCGGGCGTCCCGGTCTCGCGGGTCAACACGCTGGCGGACGTGGTCGGCGACCCGCTGGTGGCGCCGCGGCTCGTCCACGTCCGGGACCCGCGCACCGGCCTCACCGTCGCGCTGCCCCCGCCTCCGGTCGGCGACCCGCCGCCGCTCACCTTCCCGCCGCGGCTCGGCGAGCACAACGCGAAGATCTACGGCGAGACGCTCGGGTACCCGCCGGAGCGGCTCGCCGATCTCCGGGGCCGACGGATCATCTGATGGGGATCGCCATGAACGATCGGTTCGACCTGACCGAGGACCAGCGGCTGATCCGCGAGCTCGCGCGTACGATCGCACGCGAGCGCGTGGCGCCGCACGCGGCCCATTACGACGCGACCGAGGCGTACCCCGAAGCATCGATTCGCGCCATCAGCGACGCCGGCTTCTACGGCATCTGGCTGCCCGAGCAGTACGGCGGGACCAACCTGGGGTGCCTCGCCCTCGCGCTCGTGTGTGAGGAGATCGCCTGGGCGTGCGCGGCGACCGCGACGCAGTATCTCGACCAGCCGCTCGGCGGCCTGCCGATCCTCCTGGCCGGCACCGAGGCGCAGAAGACGAAGTACCTGCCGCGCCTGGCGACGGGCGAGCTGCTCGCCGCCTACTCGCTCTCGGAGCCCGGCGCCGGCTCCGACGCCGCCGGCCTCCGGACCGCCGCGACGCGGAAGGGCGATCGCTATGTCCTGAACGGCACCAAGCAGTGGTGCACCAACGGCGACCACGCCGACGTCATCACCGTCTTTGCGACCGTGGACCCGAAGAAGCGCGCCAAGGGCGTCACCGCCTTCCTTGTCGAGAGGGGCATGTCCGGCTTCGTCGTCGGCAAGAAGGAGAAGAAGATGGGCATCCGCGCCTCGCCCACGGTGGCGCTCCACTTCACCGACTGCGCGGTGCCCGTCGCGAACCGTCTCGGCGAGGAGGGTGAGGGATTCACGATCGCGATGCAGACGCTCGACATCACGCGCCCCGCGACCGGCGCGATGGCGGTCGGCATCGGCCAGGCGGCGCTCGACGCCGCGGTCGCCTACGCGCGCGAGCGGCAGCAGTTCGGGCAGGCGATCGCAGCCTTCCAGGGCGTGCAGTTCATGCTCGCCGACATGGCCATGCAGGTCCACGCGGCGCGGCTCATGGTCTACCACGCCGCCCGTCAGGTCGACACGGGGATCCGGTCCAACACGTACGAGGCGTCGATGGCGAAGTGCTGGGCCGGCGACGCCGCGATGAAGGTCGCGACCGACGCGGTCCAGGTCTTCGGCGGCTACGGCTACACGCGCGAGTATCCTGTCGAGCGCTTCATGCGGGACGCGAAGATCATGCAGATCTACGAAGGGACAAACCAGATCCAGCGGCTGATCATCGCCAAGGAGCTGCTGGGCGGCTGAGCGACCTGGGCCCGCCAGATTATAATCCTCGAGACGTCACGCGGGAGGACGTGCATGGCAACGATCCGACTCAGCCGTCGGATGTTTCTCAGAACCGCCGCGGCGGGCGCGGCCGTCGGCGGGGCGCCGCGCGCGCTCCGCGCCCAGCCGACCACCTTCAAGGTCGGCGTCATCCATCCCGTGACGGGCCCGCTCGCCGAGCCGGGGCAGGCGTGCCGCCTCGGCGCTCAGCTGGCCACCGACGCGATCAACGCGGCGGGCGGCATCAAGTCGCTCGGCGGGATGAAGCTGGAGCTACTGTTGGGCGACACGCAGACGAAGCCCGACCTCGGACGCCTCGAAGCGGAGCGCGTCGTCAACCAGGGCGCGCGGATGCTCATGGGCTCGTTCGACTCCGGCTCGACCGCGGCAATGGTGTCGGTCGCCCAGCAAAAGCGCGTGCCGTTCCTCGTGGACATCGCGGCGGCCGACCCGATCACGGCCAACGTCGCGAAGGCGGTGAAGGAGGGAACGCAGAAGGTCCAGTACGTCTACCGGAACTTCCCGACCGGCTCGAGCTTTGGCCGCCTGGCCGTCCGGTACTTCGACGAGATCTTCGCGGCGGCGGGCGTCGCGCCGAAGCGGGTCGTGCTGATGTACACGAACGACCTCTTCGGCCAGAACCAGTCGAAGGGGTTCCTCGCCGCGCACAAGGCGGCGAGCCCGTCATGGCGGATCGTCGAGGTCATCCCCTGGCCGGAGCCGCCCTCCAACCTCTCGACGGAGGTCTCGCGGGCGAAGGCGGCGAAGCCCGACGTCATCGCGCCGATCACCCGCCCGGCGAGTGCGCAGCTCCTGCTGCCCGAGCTCCGAAAGCAGCGCGTCGAGGTCATGGGCATCGTCGGCCCCGGCAGCCCCGGGCTCTACGAGGCGGGCCAGCTCGCGGCGCTCCGGGAGGATCTCGAGTACGTGATGGACAACCTGCCGTCGTGGCCCAATTTTAGGAAATCGCGGACGCCGCAGGTGGCGGAGGAGTACCGCAAGCGATCCGGCGGCAAGACCTTCGACACGAACGCCGTCGCGTCGTACGACGGGATCCGCATCATCGCCGATGTCCTCGAGCGGACGGGGCGCGAGGCGCTGCTGGACACGGACGGTCCGGAGGCGATCGTGGAGGCGATGAAGAAGACCACCTTCAAGGACGTCCTCGCCGTGGCGGCGGGTCCGGTCGTCTTCGACGAGCTCGGCGATAACCCCAACGCTTCGACGGCGATGATCCAGATCCTCGGCCGCAAGCCGGTCGTCGTCTGGCCCAAAGACGCCGCGGTGCAGAAGTTCGTGTTCCCGCGGCCCAAGGCCTAGGCCGGACCTCACATTCCTGCTCGGGACGGCGACATGCTCGCCGTGCGCGGCGTCTCGCTCGGGGTGCGCGCGAGCGAGATCGTCGTGCGAGATCGCCCGCGTGCCGGAGGGGTGCCACCTCGGTCCCCGCTGACCGTGCAGCGCGCGCCCGCTGGCCGATGCGCGGATCAAGCGCGCGCACGTCGGCCGCTGACTGACGGCCTGGACCCCACGGACGGGGGTTGACCGGCACAGATTCTGGTCATATTCTGGTCTGAATCGAGGAGGCGCCGATGACACGCGTCGGGGTGTACGAGGCGAAGACCAACCTTCCCAGACTGCTCAACCGGGTGGCGAAGGGGGCCCGCATCACGATCGTTCGGCACGGCGTCCCGGTGGCGGTCCTCGTGCCGGCAGACGACGGACGGACCCGCCCGCTCGCTGACGTGATCGCGGACGTCCGCGCCTTCGGGAAGGGGCGTCGCCTCAGGGGGATCTCGGTGCGCGACGCCGTCGCCCACGGGCGCCGGTGAGCCGGTTCGTCCTGGATTGCTCGATCGCCATCGCCTGGTGCTTCGAGAACCAGCGGGACCGCTACACCGACGCGGTCCTGGTGGCGCTGAAGGCGGACGAAGCCCTGGTGCCTGCCCTCTGGCCCCTTGAGATCGTGAACGTCCTCCTCGTCGCCGAACGACGGCGCCAGCTCCGGCATGCCGATGCGACGCGCTTCCTCGCACTGGTGTCTGAGCTGCCGATCGAGGTGGACCGCGCGCCGACGCTCCGCGAGGCGCGGGAGCTCTTGGCGCTCGGACGCGAGCAACGGTTGTCCGCGTACGATGCGGCGTATCTCTACCTCGCGACTCGCGAGCGGCTCCCGCTGGCGACCCGGGACGCGGCGTTTCGTGCGGCGATGCGCGCGACGGGCGTGACCGCGTTCGCGCCGTAGCGGACGCGCGCGCCGCGATATACTGAGGCCCGCATGACGAGCCCGATCATCACCGAGGCCGTCCGGACGCTGGTGGAGCGCCGGGATCTGACGCGCATCGAGGCCGCCGCCGCCATGGAGGCGATCATGTCGGGCGCGTCGACCAACGCGCAGATCGCCGCCTTCCTCACCGCGCTCCGGATGAAGGGCGAGACCGTCGAGGAGCTGATCGGCTTCGCCCAGGTGATGCGCCAGAAGGTCGTGAAGATTCGCACGCGCCCCGAGGACGTGGCCGCCCTGACCGGCACCGACCGGGACATGCTGATCGACACGTGCGGCACGGGCGGTGACGCCGCGGGGACCTTCAACGTCTCCACCGCCACCGCCTTCGTCGTCGCTGGCGCGGGGCTCCGCGTCGCCAAGCACGGGAACCGCTCCGTGTCCTCCCTGTGCGGCTCGGCCGACGTGGTCGAGACGCTCGGCGTCAGCCTCGACCTCGCGCCGCTGAAGGTCGCGCGTTGCGTGGAGGAGGTCGGGATCGGGTTCCTCTACGCGCCGCTCCTCCACACGGCGATGAAGCACGTGATGGCCGCCCGGCGCGAGATGGGCGTCCGCACGGTATTCAACATGCTCGGCCCCCTGACCAACCCGGCCGGCGCCAACGCCCAGGTGATCGGGGTCTACTCTCCCGCGCTCACCGAGCCGCTCGCGCGCGTCCTGGCCGAGCTCGGCACCCACCGGGCCTTCGTCGTTCACGGCGCGGACGGCCTCGACGAGATCTCGAACACCGGCGACAGCCGCATCTCCGAGGTCCGCGAGGGCATGGTCCGCACCATCGCCGTGCGGCCGGAGGACTTCGGGGTCACGCGCGCGTCCATCGGTGACCTGCGCGGCGGCGATCGGGAGCAGAACGCCGAGATCATCCGGGCGATTCTCGCCGGCGAGCCGGGGCCGAAGCGCGACATCGTCCTCGTGAACGCCTCCGCCGCCCTCGTCGCCGGCGGTCGCGCGAAGGACTTCAAGGAGGGCGCTGAGCTGGCGGCCCGGTCGATCGACGCGGGCGCGGCGCGGCAGAAGCTGGAGCGCCTGGTCGCCCTCTCCCAAGAGCTCGCCCGGGAGAGCTGAGCGCGAGCCCTTGCGTCGGCCGGGCTACCAGCCCTAGAATAGGCCGTCGCGGCAGCGCTCAAGTCCCCGTCGGCGTTGGGTTTCGCGTCCTCCTGGTGTCGGTGCTCCCGCGATACGCTCGGCTCGACGGTGTTCTAGAACACCGAGACGATTTCGACGACGAGGTCGGAATGAACGGGAACGGACGGGTGAATGGCCGCCTGCCGCGCTACCACCAGATCGCCGAAGCGCTCCGCACGCGGATCCGCGAGGGCACGCTGCGTCCCGGGGCGCGGCTCGACACCCAGCGCCGGCTCGCGACGAGCTTCGGCGTGACGCTCATGACCCTCCGGCAAGCGCTGGAGCTGCTGGAGCGCGAGCACCTGATCTCGCGGCGCCACGGCCTCGGGACGTTCGTGGCGGCGCCGTCGATCGACTACGACATCCTCCAGCTCCGCCGCTTCGCCGGGGACCTTTCGGCCAAGGGCGAGCACGTCGCGACGCGGCTCCTCACCACCCGATTCTCGCCTCCAGACCGCCGGGTCGGCGACGCGCTCAGCCTCGGGCCCGGCGAGCGGGTACTCGTGGTCGCGCGACTGCGCCTGGTCGACGGGCATCCGATGAGCCTGCAGCGCTCGTTCCTGCCCGCGCTGATCGGCGACGAAGTCGTCCGGGCGGACCTGACCCGCACGCCGCTCCACCAGGTGCTCGAGCGCGCGCTCGGAATCGTCATCGGGCGCGCGCACGAGACCGTCTCGGCGGTTCGTCTGGGGCGGCCAGAGGCGCGCGAGCTCGGATGCTCGGCCGGGGCGCCCGCGTTCGAGTCCGAGCGCGTCTCCTTCGACGCGGCCGGCGCGCCCGTCGTCTTCGACCGCGTCTTCATCCCCGGCGACCGCTTCCGCATCACCCGGGACCTTCGGTACGAAGGAGCGGCTTCATGAGGATCCTCGTGGCCGTCAAACAGGTGCCCGACACGGCGACGCAGGTGAAGGTCTCGGCCGACCCGCGGGTGATCGACACCACGGGCATCACCTGGATCATCTCGCCGTACGACGAGTTCGCCGTCGAGGAAGCCCTCCGGATCAAGGAGAAGCGCGGGCAGGGCGAGGTCGTCGCGGTGTCCCTCGGTCCGGAGCGCGTCAAGGAGGCGCTGCGCGCCTGTCTCGCGATGGGCTGCGACCGCGCGATCCACTTGAACGACCCCGCGTGGAGCGACGCCGACACGCTCGTCACGGCCAAGGCGCTCGCCGCCGTGGTCAGGCAGGAGGCGCCGCAGCTCCTCCTCTGCGGACGGCAGGCGATCGACGACGACATGGGGGCTGTCGCGGCCCAGCTCGCCGAGCTGCTCGGCTGGCCCTGCGCCTACTGGGTCATGGAGGAGGCGATCGACGCCGACACCAAGACGGTGCGGGCCGCACGCCAGGTCGAGGGCGGGCTCGAGGTCTTCGACCTGCCGCTGCCCGCCGTCCTCACGGCGCAGAAAGGGCTCAACGAGCCGAGGTACCCGACGCTCCGAGGCATCATGGGAGCGAAGAAGAAGGAGATCCGCGACGTGAAGGCGGCCGACCTCGGGTGGGCCCCGGAGCCGCCCCAGCTCTCCGTCGTCACGCTCGAGGCGCTCCCACCCCGTCCGCCCGGGCGCATCATCCAGGGCGACGTGCCGACGGCGGTGAAGGAGCTGGTCCGTTCGCTACGCGAAGAAGCCAAGGCGATCTGAGGGACGGGGACCATGCCGAACGCGTTCTGGTGCATCGTCGAGGATGACCGGCGGGGGACGCCGAAGAAGGTGATGGCCGAGGTCATCGGCGAGGCCGCGCGCGTCTCGAGTGGCCGGGCCGAGGCCGTGTGGCTCACCGACAAGGCGAGCGAGGCGGGCCTGACGCAGCTCGCCGAGTGGGGCGCGACGAAGGTCTGGCTCCTGGAGAACGGAGCGTTCGCGCCGTACCGGAGCGAGGTCTGGGTGGGCGCCGCGGCCGAGCTCGCGGCCAAGGAGCGGCCGAGGGCCATCTTTGCGCCGGTCACGAGCCGCGCGCGTGAGTTCGCCGCGCGGCTCGCCGCGCGGCTCGGCGTCGGGCTCGCCGCCGACTGTGTGGCGTTCGCCATGGACGGCGAGCGCCTCGTCGCGACGCGCCCCGTGTACGCGGGCAAGCTCCTGGCCAAGGTCGCGTGGGCGAAGACACCCTGGGTCGCGACGCTCCGGCCGAACGTCTTCCGCCCGGCCGACGGGGAACCCGGCCGGAAGGCGGCTGTCGAGCGTCCGTCGGGGCCGACCCCCGCCGCGCAGATGAAGTTCGTCGAGCGGCGCGAAGAGGTCTCCACGGGGCTCCCCGAGCTGACCGAGGCCGAGATCGTGCTGTCGGGCGGCCGCGGCATGAAGGGGCCGGAGCACTACGTGATCCTCGAAGACATGGCGCGCGTGATCGGCGCCGCGGTCGGTGCCTCGCGCGCGGCCGTGGACGCGGGCTGGCGGCCGCACCGGTTCCAGATCGGTCAGACCGGCCGGACGATCTCGCCCAAGCTCTATATGGGCTTCGGCGTCTCGGGCGCGATCCAGCACCTGGCCGGGATGCGCACGTCGAAGGTGATCGTCGCCGTCAACAAGGATCCCGAGGCGCCGATCTTCAGGATCGCCGACTACGGGATCGTCGCCGACCTGTTCGAGGTCGTGCCGGAGCTGACGAAGGAGTTCAAGAAGCTCCTCGAGAAATGAGCGCATGAAACTCGACCCGACCGAAGAGCAGCAGATGATCCAGGCGATGGCGCGGGAGTTCGCCGAGACGGCGATCAGGCCCATCGCCGCCGAGATCGACCGGGAGGGCCGCTTCCCCCACGAGACGGTGAAGCGCATGGGCGAGCTCGGCCTCATGGGCATCGCGATCCCGGAGGACTGGGGAGGCAGCGGCGCCGACACCCTCGCCTACGTCCTGGCGCTCGAGGAGATCGCAAAGGCGTGCGGATCGCACGCGGCCATCATGTCGGTGAACAACTCGCTCTACTGCGATCCCGTCTATCGATTCGGCACCGACACGCAGCGCGAGCGGTTGCTCAAGCCCGCGGCCACGGGCCACGCCCTCGGCTGCTTCGCGTTGACCGAGCCCCAGGCGGGCTCGGACGCGCGCAACCAGCAGACCCTGGCCGCACGCGACGGCGACCACTACGTGCTGAACGGCCGCAAGCAGTTCGTCACCAACGGCCGCGAGGCCTCGTTCGCCCTCGTGTTCTGCGCGACCGACCGCGCCAAGGCGCACCACGGGATCACCGCCTTCGTGGTCGAGAAGGGGACGCCGGGCTTTCGCGTGCCCAGGACCGAGGACAAGCTGGGCATCCGCGCCTCCGACACCGCCGAGCTCATGTTCGAGGACTGTCGCGTGCCCGCCGCCAACCGGCTCGGCGAGGAGGGCATGGGGCTCAAGATCGCGCTGGCGACGCTGGACGGCGGACGGATCGGCATCGCCGCCCAGGCCGTCGGCCTGGCGGCCGGCGCCCTCGAGCGCGCGGTCGCCTACGCGCGCGAGCGGACGTCCTTCGGCGTGGCGATCGGCCAGCACCAGATGGTCCAGTGGATGCTCGCCGACATGGCGACCGCGACCGACGGCGCGCGGCTCCTCACGCTCCGCGCGGCCGGATTGAAAGATCAGGGGCGGCCCTACAGGACCGCGGCGGCGATGGCGAAGCTCTTCGCCGCCGAGACCGCGATGCGGGTGACGACCGACGCGGTCCAGATCCACGGCGGCTACGGCTTCATCAAGGAGTACGAGGTGGAACGCTACTTCCGTGACGCGAAGATCACCCAGATCTACGAGGGCACCTCGCAGATCCAGAAGCTCGTGATCGCGCGCGCCGTGCTGGGAGGGACCGAATGAGCGAGCGGGAGCGCTGGAGGCGGGAGACGTACGGGCCGTTCACGCGGGGCGCGCCCGAGCGACCGGTCCGCTTCGAGTCGCTCTCGGGCCTTCCCGTCCAGCCGCTCTACACGCCCGAGGATCTGCGCGGATGGACGTACGACGAGAAGCTCGGCTATCCGGGGGAGTACCCCTTCACCCGCGGCGTCTACCCCACGATGTACCGCGGCCGCCTCTGGACCATGCGGATGTTCGCGGGGTTCGGGCGGCCCGAGGACACCAACGCCCGGTTCAAGTACCTCCTCGCGCAGGGGCAGACCGGTCTGTCGACCGCCTTCGACATGCCGGCGCTGATGGGCTACGACGCCGACCACCCGCGCGCCCGGGGCGAGGTGGGCCGCGAGGGCGTGTCGATCTCGACGCTCGACGATTTCGAGCGCCTCTTCGACGGCATCCCCCTCGGCGATGTCACGACGTCGATGACGATCAACTGCACGGCGTCGATCGCGCTGGCCATGTACCTCGCGGTCGCCGAGAAGCAGGGCGTGGCGTGGAGCCGGGTCGGCGGGACGATGCAGAACGACATGCTCAAGGAGTTCATCGCGCAGAAGGAATGGATCTGCCCGCCCGCGCCCGCCGTGCGGATCGTGACCGATATGATCGAATTCACGTCCACGCATGTTCCGCGGTTCAATCCGGTCTCGATCTCGGGCTACCACATCCGTGAGGCCGGCTCGACGGCGGTCCAGGAGCTCGCGTTCACCCTGGCGGACGGGCTGGCGTACGTGGAAGCGGCGCTGGCGCGCGGTCTCGACATCGACAGCTTCGCGCCGCGCCTCTCGTTCTTCTTCGACATCCACAACGACTTCTTCGAGGAGATCGCGAAGCTCCGGGCCGCGCGGCGGATCTGGGCGCGGTTCATGAAGGAGCGCTACGGCGCGAAGAAGCCCGAGTCGTTGCGCCTGCGCACCCACACCCAGACCGCCGGCGTCTCGGCGACTGCGCAGCAGCCGCTCAACAACGTCGCGCGCGTCGCCCTGCAGGCGCTCGCCGCCGTGCTCGGCGGCGCGCAGTCGCTCCACACGAATTCGTATGACGAAACGTGGGCGCTGCCGACCGAAGAGGCGGTGACGGTTGCTCTTCGTACTCAACAGATCCTCGCCGAGGAGACTGGGGTCGCGCTCACGATCGACCCGCTCGGCGGATCGTACTTCCTCGAGACGCTCACCGACGCGATGGAGGCGGCGGCGCTCGAGTACATTCGCACGATCGACGCGATGGGCGGCATGATCCGCGCGATCGACACGGGCTATCCGCAGAAGGAGATCGCCGACGCGGCGTACCGGTACCAGCTGATGGACGACCGCGGCGAGAAGGTGGTCGTGGGTGTCAACAGGTACGTGATGGCGGAGACGCGCGCGATCGCGTACTTGAAGATCGACGACGCGGTCGAGCTGGAGCAGATCGAGCGGGTCCGACGCTTCAAGGCGTCGCGGGACATGGCGAAGGTGGAGAAGCGGCTCGGGCAGCTCGCCGACGCGTGTCGTGAGGGTCGCAACGTCATGCCGGTTCTCCTCGAGGCCGTGAAGGACTATGTGAGCCTCGGTGAGATCTCGGACGTGTATCGCCAGGTGTTCGGGCTCTACCGCGAGCCGATCATTTTCTAGCCGTGAGGGAGGCCATGAGCGAGCCGATCAGGATCACGCGTGCGGCGACGAAGAAGCCGAAGCCCAAAGACCGCGACCTGACCTTCGGGACGGTGTTCACCGACCATCTGTTCGTGATGGACTTTCAGGAGGCGAAGGGCTGGTACGACCCGCGGATCGAGCCGTACGGGTCGCTCAGCCTCGATCCCGCCGCGGCGGTCCTCCACTATGCGCAGGCCGTCTTCGACGGGCTCAAGGCCTTCCGGGGTCGTGACGGTCGGGTCCGGCTCTTCCGGCCGCAGAAGCACGTCGAGCGGCTCAACCACTCCGCCCGGCGGATGTGCATCCCGCCGCTCGACCCCGAGCTGGCGCTCAAGGCGCTCGTCGAGCTCGTCGGCCTCGAGCGGGACTGGGTCCCGTCCACGGTGGGGACGTCGCTCTACATCCGGCCCACGATCATCGCCAACGAGCCGTTCCTCGGCGTGCGGCCGGCGAAGTCGTACATCTACTACGTCATCCTGTCTCCGGTGGGCGCCTACTACCCGGAGGGAATGAATCCGGTGAAGATCCTCGTCGTCGACAGCTACGTCCGCGCCGTGGAGGGCGGCGTCGGCGGGGCGAAGACCGGGGTGAACTACGCCGCGAGCCTGTACGCAGCCGAGGAGGCCAAGCACGCGGGGTTCACGCAGGTGCTCTGGCTCGACGGGCGCGAGCGGAAGTACCTCGACGAGGTCGGCACGATGAACATCATGCTCAAGATCGGTGACGAGGTGATCACGCCGCCCCTGAGCCAGGGCACGATTCTGCCGGGCGTGACGCGCGACTCGGCGCTCACGCTCATGCGCGAGTGGGGGCTCCGCGTCTCCGAGCGCCAGATCTCGATCGCCGAGGTCGCGCGCGCCGCGCGCGATGGGTCGCTCCAGGAGGTGTGGGGCACCGGGACGGCCGCCGTCATCTCGCCCGTCGGGGAACTCAGCCACGCGGGCGCGCGTATCGTCATCAACGGCGGGAAGATCGGTGAGCTGACCAAGAAGCTCTACGACGCGCTCGTCGGGATCCAGTACGCGACCGTACCCGACACCCACGGCTGGACGGTTCCCGTCTAGTGCCGGGCCACCTGACTTCGCCATGCTTCGTTCTAGGAGGCCGCGATGACCGACTGCGTCTTTTGCAAGATCCGCGACGGGCAGACCCCGGCGATGAAAGTGTTCGAGGACCAGCGGACGATCTGCATCATGGACATCAACCCGCTCACTCTGGGACACTGCCTCGTACTGTCCAAGGCGCACGCGGCGACGATCTATGACGCCGAGGTCGCCGACCTGCAGGCCGCGATCGTGACCGCCAAGCGTGTTGCCCTCGCCCTCAAGGCGTCGCTGGATCCGGAGGGCCTCAACGTGCTCCAGGCCAACGGCCCCGCCGCCTTCCAGTCGGTGGCGCACTTCCACCTGCACCTGATCCCGCGCTGGATGCGCGACGGCAAGGGCTTCGACTGGAAGCTGGTGCCGGGCGACCGCGAGCAGATCATGAAGGCCGGCGAGAAGCTGCGCGCGGCCCTCACGACGCGCGCATGACCGCCGATCGGACCGTTCGCGTGGTCGTCGCCAAGCCGGGTCTCGACGGCCACGACCGGGGGGCCAAGATCGTCGCGCGGTCGTTGCGCGACGCAGGCTTCGAGGTGATCTACACGGGGCTCCACCAGACACCCGAGCAGATCGTCGCCACGGCGATCCAGGAGGACGCGGACGCGATCGGGCTCAGCGTGCTCTCGGGCGCCCACAACTACCTCTTCAAGCGCGTCCTCGAGCTGCTCCGGGAGAAGGGCGCCGAGGACATCGTGGTGTTCGGCGGGGGGATCATCCCGCCGGAGGACATCGCCGCCCTCAAGACGATGGGCGTCAGGGAGATCTTCACGCCCGGCGCGTCGACCCAGGAGATCGTCCGCTTCGTCCGCGAGCACATCCGTGCGGCAGTCTGAGCCGTGGATTTCGAGCTGACCGACGACCAGAAGCGCATCCGCCGGGCCGCCCGTGAGTTCGCGGAGGGCGAGCTCGGGGACGCGATTGCGCCGTACGACGAGCGCCAGACGTTTCCGCACGAGATCGTCAAGAAGCTCGGGCCGCTCGGCTTCCTCGGGGTCCTCGTGCCCGACGAGTATGGTGGCGCGGGTCTCGACTACGTCTCGTACGCGCTGATCGTCGAGGAGCTCTGCCGCGGCGACGCGTCGGTCGGCATCACGATGTGGGCGCACAATTCACTCTGCACGAACCACATCACCGTCTTCGGCTCCGAGGCGCAGAAGCGACGGTACCTGCCGCGCCTGGCCTCGGGCGACGTGCTCGGCGCGTGGGGGCTCACCGAGGCGGGCTCCGGCTCCGACGCGGCCGCCCTCCGGACGCGGGCCGAGTGGCGCGACGGCGAGTGGGTCCTGAACGGAAGCAAGGCCTTCATCACCAACGCGTCGGTCGGTGGGCTCGCCGTCGTGCTGGCGCGGACCGACCCCGAGCAGCGGTCGCGGTCCATCTCGGCGTTCATCCTCGAGCGCGGGACGCCCGGCTTCCGCGCGGGTCAGCCGTACCGGAAGCTCGGCCTGCACGCCTCGGACACCGCGGAGCTGATCCTCGAGGACGCCCGCGTCCCGGCCGCGGGCCTGCTCGGCGAGCGTGGGATGGGGTTCGTTCACGCGCTGCAGGTGCTCGAGGGAGGGCGCATTGCGATGGCGGCGATGGGGGTCGGAATCGCCGAGGCGGCCCTCGGTCAATCCGTGAAGTACATGAACCAGCGGACCGCCTTCGGCCGGACGCTCGCGGAGTTCAACGGCCTCCAGGGGATGATCGCCGAGGTCGCCGCCGAGGTGGAGGTCGCGCGCCTCCTCACGCTGCGCGCGGCGTACCTGAAAGACACGGGACGGCCGGCGAGGCACGCGGCGGCGATGGCGAAGCTCTTCGCCTCCGAGACCGCGATGAAGGCCGCGAGCAAGGCCGTCCAGATCCACGGCGGCGCGGGCTACATCACCGAGTTCCCCGTCGAGCGGATCTTCCGTGACGCCAAGCTCACCGAGATCGGCGAGGGGACGTCCGAGATCCAACGGCTGGTCATCGCGCGGGAGATCCTCCAGCTCTCGTGACCGCGCCCGCGCGGCTCATCGCCGTCGAGAGCGTCTCCAAGCGCTACGTGACCAGCTCGGGGCCCGTCGAGGCGCTCCACGACGTGTCGCTCACGGTGAGCGAGGGCGAGTTCTGCACGCTGATCGGCCCGTCGGGCTGCGGGAAGTCCACGCTCCTCGGCATGCTCGGCGGCCTCGTGTACCCGGAGAGCGGGCGCATCCTGGTCGATGCTCGGCCGGTCACTGGCCCCGACCCGGGCCGCGCCGCGACCGTGTTCCAGGACCCGGGCCTCTTTCCCTGGCGCACGGTGCTCGAGAACGTGGAGTTCGGCCTCGAGCTCGCGGGCTCTGCGGCGGCGCGCCGGCGCTCGATCGCGACGGCGCTCCTCGGCCCGCTCGGCCTCAAGGGCTTCGCGGAGAAGTACCCACGTGAGCTCTCCGGGGGCATGAAGCAGCGCGTCGCGATCGGCCGCGCGCTCGCCATCGACGCGAAGATCCTCCTGATGGACGAGCCGTTCGGTGCCCTCGACGAGCAGACGCGCGTGCTCATGGGCGAATGGCTCCTCGACATCTGGCGCCGGACACGCAAGACCGTGATCTTCGTGACGCATAGCCTGCACGAGGCCCTCTTCCTCTCGACACGGATCGCCGTCATGACGGCGCGCCCCGGGCGGATCAAGTCGGTCCTGGAGCTTCCCATGGACTACCCGCGCTCGATGGAGTCGCCCGAGCTCGTCGCGCTGCGCGCGAAGCTCTGGGGCGAGATCCGCGAGGAATCGCTCCGGGCGATGCAATGACGCCGCACGCTCCTCGCTCAGGCCACCCACGGAGTGCGCCGGCCTCGCGGCCCTCGTTACAGTGACCGTGCTGGCCGTCCGGGCGGGGCTGCTCCTGGTCGTCCTCGGCCTCTGGGAGACCGTCGGCCGCGCGTCGAATCCGCTCCTGGCGGTGCCGCCCTCGGCCGTCCTTCCCGCGCTGCGGGACCTCTTGCTCCTGCGCTCGTATCCCGACCTGCCCGCCAACGTGCTCCTGACCCTGCGCGAGATCGCCGCCGCCTACGCCCTCGCCGTCGTCGCCGGGCTCGCCTGCGGCTTCGCGCTGGGCTTCCACTGGTTGATCGGTCGCGCCTGGGGCCCGATGCTCGCGGCGCTCTACGCGGTCCCGGCCGTCGTCTGGTACCCCTCGCTCATGCTCTTCTTCGGCCTCGACGCGGCGTCGAAGATCGCCTTCGGCTTCCTGCTCGGCTTCTTCCCCGTGACCCTCGCCGTGCTCGCGGGCATCCGCCAGGTGAATCCGCACCTCGTGACGGTCGCGCGCGCCTACGGTGCCGGTTCGCTCACCGTGTTCGTGCGCGTCATGGTGCCGGCGATGCTCTTCACGCTCGTCGGCGGGCTCCGGACGGCGCTGGCGCTCGCGGTCGTCGGCGTGATCGTCGGCGAGGTCCTCGGGAGCAAGCGCGGGATGGGCGCGCTCATCAACCACGCGTACGGCCTGCTGCGGACGGCGGACTACGTCGCGCTCGTGCTCGTGACGCTCGCGCTCGTCGTGGGCTCGGACGTGGTCGCGAGCCTCGTCGAGCGCCGCGCGCGCCGTTGGAATGAATAGCAGCATGGTGGACAGAGCCACGTCGTGCCCACGGCACGCCACCCACGGAGTGTGCCGACCCCGTGGCCCCCGCTCCAATGGCTAGCAGTATGGCGGCCTCGCGGCCCCCGCTCCAACGTCGTGTTCGCGCGCTCCAACTCGCGACCGTCGGCGTGGCGCTCGCGGTGTGGGAGACCGCCGTGCGCGCGGGCTGGATCGACCCGCTGTTCGTCCCGGCGCCGAGCGCCGTCGGCGCCGCGCTCGGGACGATGGGCGATACGGCGCTCGTGGCGCTCGGCGAGACGCTCTCCAAGACGGCGATCGCCTACGTGCTCTCGGTGGCGCTGGGGCTCGCGGCGGGGCTCGTCGTGGGCTCGGTCCGTCTCCTGCGCGAGGTGCTGAACCCGTTCGTCATGGCGCTCTACTCGCTCCCGAAGATCCTCGTCCTGCCCTGGATCGTCCTGCTGCTCGGCTACGGCACGGCCCCGGCGATCTTCTACGGGACGATTCACGGCCTCTTCCCGGTCACGGTCCTCGTCATGGGCGCCGTGCGCGACGTGGACCGCACGCTCGTGACCGTGGCGCGCTCCTACGGCGCGACGACGTGGCAGCTCTACTGGAAGGTGCTGCTCCCGGCGATCGTGCCCTCGGTGCT
>Ga0209468_1000521_pt1 | contig 18359 bp, 18 predicted proteins | sample GraSoiAngelo_102_FD_185871 | JGI IMG/M metagenome (GOLD analysis project Ga0209468, IMG submission 185871) | Grasslands soil microbial communities from the Angelo Coastal Reserve, California, USA - 14_0903_02_40cm (SPAdes) (version 2) | ecosystem: Environmental > Terrestrial > Soil > Grasslands ...
CCGTCCTCCCGAAATTCCGAAGAAGAGGCATCGGAAGCTCACTGCTGTCCAAGGTGGAGAGCTGGGCTACGCAGCACGGTTGCAGTATGCTCTATACAAGTCTGAACCCCAACAACACTCCCTCCCGAGTCCTCCTCGGTCGAAAGGGCTTCGCGGTGAGGAATTGGATGAAAGCTGTGAAGGAACTCTAGAGCCCGGGTTCACTCTCGAAGGGACTGCATTGGACTTCCACTCTCAGGGGACGAATTCGCTAGAGTTCCGTTCTGCCCAGAAGGTCAACGGGACCGGGACCAGTGGTCATGAATCAACCGCCAGCGTCCTCCCTTGTTCTCCCATACGCCCGTGAACCTAATATCCGACTCGAAGTTCTCGTTGTTCTTCATCCTGTACGAGATATGTCCAGTAGCAGTAGTCAAAGCCATACCATCACCAACCACGAGCCTCAAATCGTCATTCAATGTTAGGTCGAGCTTCTCTATTGTGTCAAAAGACCTTTCAATACTCTGCCGGTACTGCTCCCAGCCAAGATGAGTCGGACCTAGGTCAAAGAAAACTAGGTCAGGTGCGTTGGAATAGAATTGTGAAGCAGCGCTGGTGTCCTTGGAATTCCATGTAGAACTCCAAGTCTCTACAAGTTCACGAGCCATCCGTTTGAGTAAAGCTACATCCTCGGATCTCTTGGACAAGTTATCTAACCCATCGCAACTGGTCCTGCTCGTTGAGTGCTTTTCCTTATGTTCACCATTATCAGAGTTTTCTGCAAATGATCATCATATGCTCACTCATGCCAACCACCGAAGGATTAGTACAAGTCTTGTAGTGCGTATCCAGCCAGGCCTTCCAAAGCTTTCTGTTCTTCGCGAGTTCATTCACCTTCTCTTCTTGACCTGAGCTCAGCCCTTCGAGCCCCACCGTTTCCAAGACACGCAAATCCTTCTGGTTTTTGAAGGTCATTCTCAGCTCCTCTGGTAGGAAAGTGTGAGTCGCAGTGAATCTGTATTGTCCAAAATAGTCGCCCACATCCCGGAACTTTTTGAAGAAAGGATAGGCGATGTGTTCATTTAGATGCTCAAGGTGCGAGACGATAGCACCTAGTCTGCCAATGACGGAGACGCAGAGGATGCCCCTTCTCTTGGTAACTCGTACGAGTTCTCGTATAGCGCGACTCCTCTCTCGCTTGGTCATTATGTGAGATAATGGTCCCAGGCAGAGTACCGAGTCGAATCTGTTGGTAGCAAACTGTGACAAGTCTTCCACTGAGCCTTTCGTTGTCTCGATCTCACCCTCGAAACCCGCACGGTTCGTCTGGCGTCTAGCGAATTCTAGGCTGGCAGAGGATATGTCCAAGAGAATGACTTTATGTTTCCTTCGGGCAAGTTCTATCGCGTACCTTCCTGGACCCCCACCCGCATCTAGAACCAGACCCTTGCCTGGGAGATACTTATCGAGAAAGTGCAGAGTGGTTTCGAGTTCTAGCCTGCAATACGGATTGGAAACAAGTCTCTTCCATTCACCTACCACATTCTTATTGTAATAACTGGTTACAGATCGCACATGAACATCATCAATCGATACTTGGTCTCCCTGGGTCTGCTAGACCCATTTCTCCAGAGTCTCTCGCCTCATCTCACGCCCATCTTCCAGGACAGGTTCACGGCGTGGACTTGGGTCCTTCAATAAGTCCTTGAGAACATTAAAGTCTGATGCAAGGACCTCTTTCAGGCTCGCGTCATATAGTGCAGCTGCCGGATGATACATCGGCAGAATTGTAACGTTTCCCTTAGTCTGAGGTTTTCCATGCGCTCTGGTGGCCGAGGATTCCTCGCCCAGCACTGTTGCTATCGCTGGGGTTCCTAGAGGGCAGACTATTCGAGGCTTGACGAGTCTGATCTGTGACATCATATATGGGTTGCATGCTTCAATCTCAGCCTTTCTTGGCGCGCGGTTGTTCGGGGGCCTGCACTTGACAATGTTCGTAATGAATACGTCAGATCTGCTTACCCCAATCGACCCCAATAGTTCTGTTAGAAGTTTGCCAGCAGCCCCTACAAAGGGTCTGCCCTGTTCATCCTCGTTCTGGCCCGGGCCCTCGCCTACGAACATTATCTTGGCGCCTATGGGACCCTCTCCCGGAACAGCATTCTTCCTGCTCTTGTGAAGATCGCACTTAGTGCATGCCATGATCTCCGAATGAACCATGGCTAGTTCGGCTAACCTGTTGTCCCCCATTTGAGATGGGCCTCACTACTTTCTTGAGATGTCTATGTCTCCAGTTGCCGTAAGGGCTCTAAAACAGTTCAGGGTAACCCATTTGCTTGGCTTCCAGAGGTCTTCAACCTCGACCAGCGCCCTTCTCTTCCTCTCTCGGGCCTCCGGCTCGCGAGACCAGTCTCCTTCTAACAGCCACTTCCCATCTGGAGAACGCTTGGATAGGATGAGGTGGACAGCGTCCCTAACCCGCTCATCGTCCCCATATCCCAGTTTTGCGAGGACCCTCAGACCGTGTAGGGCGTCGTAATAGTAGTACATTGGAAAGTGGAGGCTCGTGGCGAATGGTAGGCTGTGCTTCCAGTGATGATGGTCACTTTTGTAGACTCGGTGCATCAACAAGAACTCTGCACCCTGCTCCACGGACCGTTTCATTTTACGCGTCCACTTTGTTTGTGGAATCTCCGAATAGGCCCATAACGGCTCGATGGTAGACATGAAGCTGCTGTGCTTAACCTTCTTCTCGGGATAGTTGCAGTTCCAGCCGCCGTCAACGAGTTGGTGCTCCGGCATCCAATCGATCGCCTTCTTCACCCTCCTGTCTTGTCCATACCCGAACACGAGCAGGGTCCGGATCATGTTGCCAGTGAGGCAGGGCTCCTCCCAGCGTTTGGCGTTTTTCCCGGGGTGCCGCCTTTTCCAGCGCTCCACCTCTATAGGGCTGGGACATGTGAAGGCGCCGTTGTCCAGCTGGTGGAGGTCTAGAAATTTCTCGCAGGCGCGCTTAACGCCTTCGTCCGGGGTGAACCCCATCTCGCCCAGAAGCATCAAGGGCCAAATCGTGGATGTCCATTTGGGAGTGTAGAATGTCTCCTTTGGTGGCCAGTATCCCTCATTTGTCCGAGCCCTCAGAACCTTTCGTACCGGGGAATAGTTTCGGATTCGTGCTTTGGCCTCTAAGACTTCCTTGCTAGTAGGAGATCGTCCAAGAATGTCACGAAGAGCAAAGAATCGAATTGGAGGGTCCTCTTTCTCCAAGAGCCAGTCCAGACCCGATAATTTCATCGGCCCAACTTTGCACCTCTAGCTAATCAGGTTTTCACGGACGAGGATCCAGTCATCGTGCTGAGAATAATGCAATGCCGGAGAGGTTGAAGCTGATGCGACTATTCCGTGTACCTTAGTGCTTCGGCTGGTGGAATCCTGGCAGCACGTCTACTAGAACTCACTGTAGTGAGGACTGCTAGCCCGTAGCTGAAGCCGATGATTTCGAGAAGAGATACCCAAGGGATGACAAAGCTGACCCCCGACCCCGGGCTCGTCGCAATCGCATAGCCTAGGTCTATTCCGAGGATTATCCCGATCATTATCCCTAGGAGCGCGACGTAGCTGTTTTCGAGGAGGAAGGCCGCGAGTATCATCCTCTTTCTGAATCCTATTGCGCGAAGTACTCCTATCTCTTTCCGCCTCTCGACCACAGATCTTATCGAGATTATTCCCAGCCCCGCAATTCCGACGACCAGTCCGAGTGCGAGGAAGGCTTCGAAGATTCCGAGAAATGATTGGCCGATCTGTATGAAGTCGCTGATGAGGGGCGCTATCGCGATAGTTTGCATGCCCACGCGGGCAAAGTCTCTCTTCAGAGTATTCGAGACAGCGGTCGGGTCCGTTCCGGGTGTCACCTTGACGAATCCGAATTGTCCAGCTACTATTCCGAAGCTCTGCTGGAGGAACTGGCTGGTCCCGACTATCCCGCCGAAGAAGACGCCGTTGAGCACGCCCGCCACTGTAACTTCCTTGACGACTATTGTCTTTCCGTTGTCCGGGGACCAGTAGAGTTGGAGCAGGTCCCCTGCTGCCGGCGTCCTGGCAGCGGTCGGCGGTCCTCTATTGTTTACCAGAGATAATGACCAGACAACGTTGGTTGAATTGTCCGCGGTAACCGCGTTCCACACCTCTGCGGGGGTCTGGTAGCCTTCAGCCATCTGCACCATGCTGAACGTGTTGCCCGTGAAGAAGTTGCTCTCTCCAATAGCGCTCGGGTCACCCCCGACCGCCAACTGGGGTCCAAAGTCTATCCCAGACGTGAGGTCCCGCACGACAACTCCTGTACTGTTGAACGGAATTACCGCGGCAACCTTTCCGTTGAGGCTTGCATCATTCCCAATCTGCGCCGCCAGATTGGCCACTGGCAGTGTCGTCTGGGTTACGACATCGTATCCGCCGGAGTCCTGTTTGATCAAGTCGTTGAGTGCTGCTCCCTGTTCTGCGGTGAGGAATGCGATGGTCGTGACAGAGAGCAGGACCAGGGCGAACATGGCCACCGTGGCGCCGGTTCTGAACCGCTTGTTTCCGGGATAGGAGAGTGCGGTCTTGAAGATGACCGTGAGCCTCTTCCTTCTCCGGTAGAAGACCCGGAGCATTCTGAGGATTACATCGGTGTTGTATAGGGCCAGGAGGATGGCGCCCGCGACCATGAACATCCCGCCGACGATAAGGATCTCCGGCCCGAAAGTGTAGTTCTGGATGATACTGCTGTTGAATGAGAAGCTGGGAACACCCCACTGGACAAGTAATGCTATACCTGTCAGCGTGAAAGCGTAACGGTTCAAGAGGAACCTGGCCAGTATTAGGCCAGCGCTGAAGATCACTAGACTGGGTCCTACGAGTGCTTCGATCGCTGACTTGGCCGCATAGGAGGCTTCGAAGAGGGCGACGCCAATTATCGCCAGAGAGATACCGAGGAATAGCAGCCGTGTGTAGGTTCTGACCCCTCTAGGAGGTTCTGGGATGTCTCTGACTGCTCTGATAATGTTGAGTTTGCTCACACGCCAAGACGTCAGGAGGATGGTAAGGTAGGTGATGAAGAGACCCTCTGCGAAAGCAGTGAAGAGACTTGCTGGAGTGAATGTGAAGCTGTCGAGAACCTGGGCCAGGCTCACCGGGAAGAAGCCGCTGATTATCTTTCCAAACGCGTATAGTATTCCATATGCTATGCCGATCCCGACAAGGACTCCGACCAGAGACGCTCCGGCCGCATAGAGCGTTCCTTCGAAGAGAAACAACTTTGTCAACTGGCCTCTCTTCATGCCCACGGCGCGGGCCATTCCCATCTCCGATTTCCGTTCTTCAGCAAGCATGATGAACATGTTAATGATCAACACCACACCAGCCAGTATTGTGATGGTGCTGAGAACGGAGAACAGGTTCGACAGACTCTGAGCCCCTGTTGTCGCGTTGTTGACCGCAACCATCTTCGCCCCGTAGGCGCAGAGGAATGTGGTCGAATTTCCTGGCACATCTGCGCTGGTCTTGCATGCGAACTCCTGCGGAGTTTGTTGAAGGATGTTGAGGGTCTGGTTAGCAACCAGTCCAACCGTCGATGTGTATTGGATAGAGCCTCGGAGTCCGCCAGTGTTCGTTATCGCGATGTAGTTCGCGGACCCGAGACGAGAGGTGAGTACCTGTGCTGTATTGATTGTCACGAAGAGGTTGTCTCCTTGAGAGAAGTCTCCTCTCGCATCTGAGACTGCGATACCATAGACGCTAACCGACACAGTCAGATTCTGGCTAGTAGGTGAGAATATTGTTAGTCGATCGCCGATGGTCGCGTTTAGGTCTCTTGCAGCCCTGTCGTTGACGATTGCTTGGTTGTCATTTAGACTAGATGGGATTATGGACCCGTCGCTGGCATGAAAGTCGCCTAGCGCTTGCGAGGCATTGCCATATGTTCCGATTAGCGTGACCCCTGATTGGATGATGCTTTTGGTGGTATCATTCACGGTGACGGCGCTGAGTATTTCCGGAGTTACTCCTCGCATGTAGGGGCCCGCGGTCGAGCTTGAGGAGAGGCTCTGGTAGAGGCCATGGGCAAGGCTGAGATTGAAGAACTGGTAGGCTCCCGTGGCGCTCTGCGTGTAGACGACCTCGTCGGCGTAGCCGTAACCATTGTAGGCGCCGCGGGTGAACAGGTTGCTGAGAGTGTCTCCCGTCACGAGAGAGCCTGATATCATTGCTGTGCCGATCATGAGTCCTGCAATAACAATGGCCATGTTGGTCTTTCTGCGGGTGAAGTTTCTGAGGCTCATCTTGACCGTGATTCTGTCTCTCGCCATCATTCCGAGCGTGATGAGGAGGAGGACTCCGACACCGTAGGCCTCGAGACTTGTCAACGAGCCGCCGGAGAGCGGGCCGATGAGCGTGATCCAGAGGATTAGTGCAACGAATCCCGCGATCAGCGGCGAGAGTGACCTCAATCGAAGAGATAGACGTCCCAACCTTGCCGTGGGCTTCGCAGTCGAAGCCTTGTAGGCGAGGAAGGCGCAGCCTGAGGCGACAAGGACAAGGCCAATTATCTGCTCGTAGAGTAGTGAGCTGTTGTTCGAGACGTATTGTCGCAGGTAGATGTTGTTCTGATAATCTAGAAAGAGGGCTAGAAGTTCTCCGAGCGCGATGATCAGAAGAAGAACTGTCAGACCCACGAGGATGGATCTCGAACGAGACGCGCTCAGACGCACAGCCTCTCCAAGCTAACTAGCTGTTATCGTCGGTTTGACTTCGCTTTCGATCTGGCCGTTCCGCATGCGAATAATTCGGTCTGTCTGCTGAGCGATCTGAGTATCATGACTGACCAAGACCAGGGTCAACCCGTACTGCTGGTTCAGGCTGCGTAGAAGCTTGATGATCTCCTGAGAATTCTCCGAGTCCAAATTTCCGGTCGGCTCATCAGCCCACACAATAGCCGGCTTGTTCACCAACGCCCGCGCGATAGTAACCCGTTGCTGCTGTCCACCGCTGAGCTCCATCGGCTTATGCGACCTCCATTCGCCCAGGCCGACCATCTTCAGCACGTCCAAGCTTGTAGCGTGAGCCTCCGACTCGGAGACCCCTGCCAAGAGTAATGGGAGTTCAACGTTCTCTTGCGCGGTGAGAACCGGGAGCAGGTTGTAGGCTTGAAAGATGAAACCCATCCTCTTAGCCCGAAAATCGGATTTCTGATCATCAGACATCTTGGCCAGGTCCACGCCCTCGACCGTCACCTTGCCTTTTGAGAGGTCGTCGAGCCCTGAGAAGCAGTTGAGCAGGGTCGTCTTGCCGCAGCCCGAGGGACCCATGACCGCTATCATCTCGCCCCGCTTGACCCCCATGTTGACGCCCCTCAGCGCTTCAACTCTGACGGAGCCTGTCTGGTAGACCTTCCAGGCATTCTCCACCTCGACAATGAAAGGGCTAGGTGTTGGGCTTGCCATTTTGTCGCGGAGGAAGCGGGCGAAAAGCCCAGTTTATTATGATTGCGAAATTCTCTCCCGAGTCTTCGACCGTCCGTCGAATGGCCGTCCGCGGAAAAGCTCTAACTCTCTCCGATTCGGAGTGTAAAGTAATGTCAGCATCGGTCGAGCAGCGTGCCTCCCAACAACAGGTCTATCCTGAACCAACCGTTGGTGCATTGATTGTGAACCCAGAAGGGAAGATACTACTAGCCAAGTCGCACAAATGGTTCAACAAGTACACACTCCCAGGCGGACACATTGAAGTCGGGGAGACTATGAAGGAGGCTGTGAAGCGCGAGGTCAAGGAGGAGGTCGGGCTCGACGTGGAGGTTGTCGAGTTCCTCCTTATGCAGGAGGCGATCTTCGCTCAGGAGTTTTGGAAGAAGAAGCATTTCATCTTCTTCGACTTTCTCTGTAAGGTCGGAGACCAGGAGGTCAAGCTCGACCGTGACGAACTCCAAGACTACGTCTGGGTGTACCCCGGCGCCGCGTTCAACCGCGATCTTGATTCTTTCACCTGGAAGACCCTTGCGAAATATCTTCAGAGAAGCTGATCTACTCGATCAGTTGAAATAGGTCAGGGGTCTCTCGAAGAAGATAGTCTGCTCGATTGTGGAGACCCAGTCAAGAAATGAGTAGCAATATATGCTTCAAGTTGCACTTTGATTGACTGACGGTCCTTGCCGAGTCGCACTCGGTTCCGGACACTGCTTCTGATTCTATTGTTCTCTCTAAACTTCATCGGTATTCTTTCCTCTCCAGTTCACTCCCAAAGCTCTTCAGCAAGACTCGTCCGGCATTTTAGCGACATTCTCTCCTGCGGAAGAGACAACCAGGGAAAGGGAATCTTGCTATGCTTCTCCGCGAGCACCGACTTGTACGATCTGTCGGAACACGTTAGCACCCCCCAGGGCTACTACACCATCTATGCGATCCTACTGACTCTTCGCACTGAGAACTTGACTCTTCACACTTATGCTACTGAGGACTACGTGAACCTGGTTTTTCCTGGCTATGAATCACTTGACAAATGGATTCCTGCAGGTTGCATGAGCGGTTCCTCTATTCCACTAGAGGTGGATCCCTTTTCAGGGGAGGTCTCTCTTTACGTGAACACGGTAAACGCTTGTGTCCCGGCACCAGTGGACCTAGGAACATTCAACACTTCTGTCAACTGGCATGAGTGCGCGTCGGACATTCACTGTCCTTATGATGCTATCTTCAACGACTACACTCAGTTCGCAGCTGAGGTAGGCGTTCCTGAAAATCGCACAGTCACATTCTCGTTCTCTGCAACAGTGACATTAGGCGAACCTACCGCATGCTGCTTGAACGATCTACTGGCAACTAGCAAGGTCAGCTGGTCCCAGGAGAGTGGACCCGAATCCACCGCCGCGCAGCCTCCTCCAACCCAGTGGCAGAAATTCTGGCCGCTTATCATATTCGGTCTCGCGGGGGTTGCGGTTGCAACTCCAACAGTATTCGTCAGAATACCAGCATACATGAGGTCTCATCGGAAGATCACAGCGAGGCCCCTCGGGATTCAAGCGCTATCGGCTCTATTCATGGCCGTAGGAGTCGCTATGACACTTGGAGCGGCTCGTATGCTTCTTCCCTCCCTCTCTATACTCACACTGACAAGTATAACCATCGAGGGGCATCCTTGGTGGACTCTTGCGCTGGGAATCTTCAGCCTGTCTACCGGAGTCGGTTCTTGGAACGGACGCGAATGGGCCCGGGAATTCGGCATCTTGGCAAACATTATCGTCATAATTGCGAGTGTTTTCCTTGCGCTATTTTCAGGGCCTCTGGCGCTTCTATTCCTTGGCTCGATCGTCCTGGCTCTCTACCTGATCAGCTACATGTCCAAACCACGGATCAAGGATTTCTTCGGTTACCCACAGAATGACTCTGGTACAACCGAGGATCCTAATACAGGATCAGAGAACTCGACCTGAGATCCATTCTTAAGTCGGAACTCCATCACCACGGCAAGCGTTAGTGCCTCGACAATTTCAGGTGAGAGATCAACAATGCTCAGGGGGAAACGCATCCTTCTTAGAGCTCTTGAGAGGGAGGATCTGAAATTGATTCACAAGTGGCAGAATGATGAGGAGGTCATGCGGCTGGCAAGGTCTCAGCCTGATCATGCGATCTCTATGGAGGCATTGGCCGCTGAGCTTGAGAAGAACCTGAAGGGCGAGGACGCGACAACGCGGAGGTTTGGCATTGAGGAAAAATCGAGTGAGAAACTGATCGGATGGTGTTCAATATCCTACAGCAGTTGGGCGAAGAGGTATACGAGCGCTGACATTGGACTGGCAATAGGAGAGAAAGACCGCTGGCGAAAGGGATACGGGACTGAAATAGTCGGTCTCCTCTTGAAAGAGGCCTTCGAACAGTTGAACCTTCATCGGGCAGGCTGGTGGACGTATGCTGAGAACAAGGCGAGCATAGCCCTCGCAGAGAAGATGGGATTCAAGGAGGAAGGGAGATTGCGAGAGAACGTCTTCTTCGACAACTCGTTCCACGACACCGTGGTCCTGGGTCTCCTCAAGAACGAGTACGACCGCTCTCAGAAAGGGAGATAGAACCGTTTCTGTCTCTTCGGTAGAACCGAGAAAAGCTCGAGTATATACAGCAAGTTCTTCGGCTCCAGCGCCTGCCTTCCTAACCTGTGATTTCAGAACCCACTTTCGACAGCGTCCGACTCACGACTCCGCGTCTTGTCTTGAGAGAGATTGAGGAGTCAGACACAGGTTCACTCCATAGTTACTGGTCCGACCCGGAGGTTACGCGGTACATGCCGAATGGAGTCGTGAGTGAGAAGGGCATTAGGGATCTAGTGCAGAAGGCTCTCGCGGGGCGAGGCTCCAGACCGCGCAGGTATTTCCGGCTCGCGGTAACTCGGAAAGAAGGCGGAATGCTCGTGGGAGACAGTGTATGTCGTGTCACGGACCCGGAGAGTAGAGAGGATCTTGCGAGGATCATCGGGCAGGCATACATTGGATACTTTCTCAGCAGAGGGTCTTGGGGCAAGGGGTACGCTACTGAGGTTGGCAGAGCCCTCCTCTCATTCGGCTTTGACCAATTGAAGCTCCTCAGAATCTGGGCTTGGTGCGACACTGAGAACTCTGCTTCCGTTCGTGTCCTTGAGAAGCTCGGCATGAGACGGGAAGCTCACTTTCGGAAGAGCGTGATGGTTCAAGGTGGTTGGCGGGATTGCTTCGTCTATGGCATCCTCCGGGACGAATGGGACCTATAGCAAAGATCTAGGTGATCCGCTGGCCTATTTTCCTCGGAAGTATTGGGATTCTGGAGCTGACAGGTGGGACGAGACGGTCGCAAACAAGAGTTTTCCACACTACTTCTATTACTACGAAGCCGACCTATACATCAATGATCTTCTCGAAAATTCGAGATTGTCCCTAGAACTTGGAGCAGGAACATGCGGATCAACAATCAGTCATGCATCACCCGATAAGAAAATCATAGCCACAGATTACTCGCCCAAAATGCTCCAACTCGGGAGGGAGAGACTAAGGGTTGCTAGGCTGCTAGGCCAGGTCGACTTGGTAGTGGCGGATCAATGTCATCTTCCTTTTCGAGACGATTGTTTCGACTCCGTCTTCAGTCGAGGCGTCGCTCTTTCGTATGCAACGGACCCTCAGAGGTTCTTGAAAGAAGCTAACCGTGTCCTCGAGAGGAACGGTCGATTGGGCATCGATTTCATGAACGCACTGGTAGCTCGAAAGACTAAACGGAAGATCCATCGGGTCGATCGCATCAATGGAGCCTTCTACTATGTTGAGATGTTTAATGAAGACGGTAAACAGAAACGGATAGGCTACAGGCTTCCAGACGATCTAAAGCCTCCTGACGAGTCACTGAGGGGCCCATTCTTCGGAGGATATGAGTCGAAGCTTGAGTCGCTGAAGCTCGAGTCTCTCCCAAGGGAGGAATGGTGGGCAGTGTTCTATACTCCCACCGAAGCAAAGGGGTTGGCCCGAGACGCCGGTTTCAAGGGCATCAAGCTATACCCTCTCGGATGCTTCACGAGAGGCCTACAGAAACAGTCTCTGGTAGCATTTCTGCAAGAGAACAGAGATTCACTGTCGAGGTTGCAGAAGGAAATGGCAGGGATCTTCAAGATGGATTCCGCAGTCCACATCTTCATGACTGCAGAGAAGCCCTGATCCAAGTCGGAACCATCATCGGATTTGGAGTGATCTCTCTTCTATTTTTGTACGGTTGAGGTTGCTAAGAACATTGTGACGGGATGACCATAGAATCTGCCCTGCCCAAGATTATGCTCGTACAGTTCCTCTCTCAAACCAGTCTTCTCTAAGTGTGATTGAATTTGTTTTCTCTCAAAACCAGCGTGAAGATCCGGTGGTGATCCGAGAATTCTCCAGGGATGACCGAGCCGCCATTTGAGGTTGGACATCTTCAACCACGTCACTGGAAACTGGGAGAAATCGACGATGACAATCTTTCCACCGTTGTTGCACACTCTCTTCGCCTCTAGGAGGGCCTGGACATCTTTCACTTCATGCAAGGCTCCCTTGAACAAGATGATGTTTGCAGAATCTTCCGGAAGAGGAAGGCGTACTGCGTCTCCGACGGATAGACGAACATTCGCGACGTTGATTTCTCTTTCAGCCTTCTTCACGAGGGTCTCCGAGTGTTCGATCCCAAATACGAGTCCAGTTTCGCCTACGATACTCGACAGGGTGAGTAGCTCCTTGTTGCTACCGAAACCAACGTCGACGATCCTAGAGCCTTTGGCGATATGCAGCCGATCCAAGAAATTGTCCGAATGCTCATCGACTTTATGGGTATTCCAAAGCTCTCACCTTCGGTTCTCGACTAGAGAAATTGATGACGAGGTCCCGAAGTCTCTGATGCTGATTCCATCCGCGGATTCTTATTTCGATCTGCTTCAAGTGGTAATCCTTCGGTGTGATCTTGAGATAGCCGCCTATCCCAACCGATCTCAATGGGTTGCGGCCCTTTCCCGGACTCTTCATCAACAATTCTTCAATATGGCTTCTTCTAACTTCGAAGTCTCTTCTCCTTTCTAGCAGCTTCGACGGATCCAACCCCTTACGGGACAAGATATTCTCGGAAATTCTGTTCGTTAGAATTGTTATCGGCCAGTTTGCGAGATGGAGTACTAGTGGTAGAAGAAGGGCCAGGAGTGCTGTTCCGGATAGCGTTTCGAGGATAACTACGAGATAGAGAGCGCCGATGGCTGCAACGAAGGGAGTTTTCAAAATAAGGGCGACACGTCGCATTCGGAAGCCTATGATTCGCCGGTCGGTGAAGCAGATGCCATAGCCTGAAAACCGGCCACGCGCGAAGAAGGTGCTTGTTATCGCTCCGAGAAAGAGTTCTCCGAACTCGAGCCCTTCAATCGGCTCCCGCCATTCGAGACCAGACAAGCTGTCCTGTAAAATGTTCACAGTTTGAGACTCCGAAGCTTGTGGATCTACGCTGGCTGAATCCAGGCCATATTCCTCCCGGTTAGGAACGGATCGTCTCCGGGGTTTGCGGGTTTACGATGAGTCTAGACCGAAAATTTCCCGCAGTGCAACCTTGTAAGAGATTGAGGGCTTGCCACCGTAAGTTCCTCAAGAACCATGAGCGGTGGAAGAGTGTGGGGCTTGGATTGTCAAAGACTGTCTACTTTTTCCAGAGGCTCCGTGGGAGCTGGGGCATCAGGTTGCCTGGGCTCGGGTACTTGTTGACGGCGGCGACGGGATGATAACCAGGAGGATCGTATCTGCCGTAGTATATTGCAAGTGCAAAGGCCCATAGACGATCATCATGGGTCCCTGCCGGATGTGAATACTTCAGCTTACCAGTTTCTTGTAGCTCGAAACGTTCCACATTCAACTCGTTCATGAACTCTCTATCATAAGGGATGTGGACGAGTCCGTCTTCCATACAGTGCTTCAGAAACGTCATGATATCCTGTTTCGTCGGCTGGGAAAGGTTGATGCCTCGTGCGTTCTTCAGTCCCGAGTTGTTGACCATCGACATGAACGTTTCTCCTACACCTGTCTGGTCGATCATTATTCGACGTAGGTCCCGAAGATTCTCGTTGAGAAGCTTGAGATATCCGACGACGGACCCGTACTCTGTTCCCAGCTCGAACTGCTTCAAAAGGACTAGGTCGAATTCTTTATCGCGTTTTTTCACGACCGCTACTGCTGAGTGGTCCTGTTTCTGTCCCAGGTCCACTCCTGCAACGAAGAATTTAGGAGCCTGTGAGGATGGTTCCTTCTGGGATGTACTCAAGGTTCTGATCCACACATCGAGTGATTAGGGCCATGCTGAGCCAGCTGTCTGCATCATCGGCGAACTCTGCTTCCATCTCTCTCCTCCACCTCCACGGATCAGCGGCGAACTGTCGTTTGAGCTTCTCAAGAATCTCCAGCTTGAGCGGCCCATTTGGTTCAAGCGCATCCAAGTAGCTCACATGGTGTCTTGAAAAATCGCCGAAAATGACATCGTCTGTGCACATTGCATAGAACATGCTCTCGCGCGATCCAGGGGTGCTCGTTGCGAGAAATCTGCCGTTTGTGGTCATCATGGAGAAGATCGCTGCCTCGTAGAGTTCCTTGTCATCCTTGATGTACGAGAATTCGTCTACATAGAGCAGATTGACGCCAGGTTCTCCCCGGATTGTTTCTGGACTGTTCTGGAATGCTTGGATTCTACTTCCGTTGTAGAACTCTATCTTCGTCTTGAAAGGTTTCAAGGCCACGTATTTTGGAAGTCTGGGAAGAAATCCGGTAATCTTACGGATGATGATCTTGGATTGGCGCACAGAAGGCGCCAAGACCAACACGTTGAACCATCGGTTTCGTAGACATGACCAGAGGAGGAGAACGGCTACGCAGTGGGTCTTTCCTGACTGGCGGGACCAGCGCGCAACGATGAACTGTGCAGGGTCTCGCAAAAGTTTCTCCTGGTACACAGTTGGCTTGAACCCGAGATACTGGATGCAGAACTCGACCGGGTCCTCAGGCCACTCCCTACTTCGGCCTCGAGCAGCTTTGACCCGTTCAAGTTTGTCATCCAGCCGTCGGAGTCGTCCTTTGAAGCTCATCCAAAGCCATCTCCATCTGGTCCATCTTCTCCTTCACACCCTGCAAGTCCAAGTTCTTGAGAACGCCATCAAGAACCTGAGCGAGATACCCCATCAGCTGGTACCACCGTTCCTTCGGCGAGATTCCGCCTCCTCCAGTTCTGGTCCTCTTCCCTGAGGCCTTTGCGAGACGGTCAACTTCCTCGATGGCCTCGACGAGTTTTGTCACGACCCGAGACCTAACTTCTGGCGCGACGCTTCTTTGGGTCACCCTTCGACGTCTGAATAGGGGAGCCTGTATCGATGCTGGAGTAAACAGTTCTCGCCGGGCATTGGCAAGGAGTCGGTGTAGGTGCCGAAGGTCAGGATTCTTGGTCAAAATAGACTAGCTGGGACCCTGAACGTCACGTCTTCCTATTGAGGAAGAGAGAGCACCGAACTGTTCAGTTGAGAAGTTTCAGCGTGGAAATGATCGACTTTCTAAGGAATCCAACAGACAGACTATCTCCATGGTGCCGGAGGAACAGAGTTTTCTAGGTGCCACTAGGACCCTTCGACCCAGCCCTTGATATTCTATGAACTCTGGGCCGCTGAAGATCTGGTTTGTTTCCCAACATAGCGTGGAAAGATCTTGGTCCAAGTTAGGTCGATCGCAGAAACAACAACTCCGGCAATCGCCAGCCAGAACAGGAAATCCAGGCCAACCAACACGGGGTCGTAGGAGTAGCCGCACCCGTTGAACGGATTGGGTCGCTCACAGGGTAGGTTAGGATAGCTGTAGTGAAGGGGATATCCATCTGATGCTCCCCAAGGCTCCCTGGTTGCGGAAGCACTGATGAGGAGCAGAAAAAACCCTAGCAATAGGGAAAGAACAAGAGCCTTGGAAAGGCGTCTCATACAATATCAGATGGGAAGTCCCAAATTATAGGCACTCCGGTTCGCTCGGTTCAAAATAGGAGTAGTTCGTCGATTCAAGAGAGTGAGGCAGGTCGAGTCGGTCGAAAAAGGAAGCTGCTCACTTTTTTCCATGGTGCTCGGTCGAACTTTGAACCACATGTAAGTTCCGACAGCGAGTAAGCCTATCCCGATGAAAAGGCTGCTGGACCCTAACGTTCTTTCAAGCATCCAAGCATTGTAGCTACTTTGACAGGCGAGCCCGCCGAAGCATATGTACACGCTTGCCGTTACTGCCCAATAGAGTCCGATGATTGTAAGAAGAATACCTCCGACCAGCAAAATCGGAGCCATCCGCTAGAGTAGGTTTTGTCCTGCTCGAACAAATATCTCTATCCAAACGGAGACCGTTTGACATAGGCCTTTCTCGCATCAACTCCATTCACTTGATAGTTAGCGTGTGGACCACCTTGTACCAATCGCGGTTTTGTCCGCCCCCCGAAACTCTACACAACGAGACGGTTCGTGCTTGCATAGTGAATTGTTTGTAACACCAATCTACAGTCGCACAATGTGTAAAGTGCGACCGGACCACGGTACAACTGGACGAAAGTTGTCCAACCCCAAGGTCAAGCGGAAGGGCCAAGTAACGATCCCGCTTGAGCTGAGGGAGAGATTCAAGATCAAGGAAGGGTCAGTGCTCGAAGTGGAGGCGCGGGAGCAGGGAATCCTACTGAAGCCTGCGGCTCCCTTGGAGGCTGGAGCGGTAGTGGGAGAAGAGGCTTTCAAGAAGATTCTGCGGGATTTAGAGAGCCTTAGAAAGAAGTGGCGTTGACAGCGGTAGCGGACACCCGCCTCCTACTCACACTTCAGTTTCCGTCCAGCAGGGAGATAGGTAAGCGCGTTGAGGAGGCTATTAGCCGTGAGCTGGCCGGTCGCCTTCTTGCACCATCGATAGTGTTGACGGAATTCGTGCAGATCGCAGGCGCAAGGATTGGAGAATCTCCAGCGCTCTTGAGACTGAACCTCCTCAAGGAGAGAGGTATGAGAGTGATTCCGCTCGGCGAAGAGTTGGCACTCGCCGCCGTTAGGCTATTGTTATCACATCCAGACGTCCCTATCGCAGACGCACTCATTGCATCTCTCGTGAAGATAGGGGAAGCAGAGTACGTCATCACCGACGACCCACACTATCAGGACATGAAAGTTCGGACCAAGTGGGTCTGACGTGCCCCCACCCGCCGCGAAGGTGCCTGTGACCAGCCTCTACTCGGGGCAGGTCCTCTCCCCACCCTCCGGCAGAGAACCGGCAGCCGGTTATCCGATGATATCCATTTACAGCGCCCCCACGTATTTATCGGCCCTTCTTGTGTAAGGTGGCGTGAGTGTTTCTGACAATACCCCAGGATATCAGGAATTGACACGGAAAGTAAGCGGATGAGACAGGGACTGGCGAAGCTCGCTAAGGGCAGGTGGTTCCTACCATCTTTCTTGATGCTAGTCTCCCTTTCGCTTGTCGTGTACGCGGTCGCGATCTCTATTCCAGTCTCGGACAGCATAACTATCACTACGGGAGCAGACATTCAGATCATCTATCAGCCCATGCCCTTCGCGGACACTTCTTGTCCCACGACCGGTTACACAACTAGTCCAGTAGGAATCTCGCTCAGCGAGCCCGCAGGTGGCTCAACCTTTGCATACCTATGCATCAACAACATAGGGACAGGCAGCGATACCCCTACCATCTCAATAACCGGGGTAAACTCAGCCAGCTGCGGCTTGGATGGAACGAGCCCGTGCTTCTCCGTGTCTCCAGCAACTCTACCGACCATTCCTTCTCACGGGTTTAGCTCTCCCATCACCCTCACAATCTCGAACTTCTACACAACCGCACAATCCTCGCCCATAGCATTCACCATAACGATTACCTGACCATGCCAGCCTTTGCAGTTCTACCTGCCCTAGGAATTTCTCTACTCATCCTCAGCGCCTTGGGAGTTACGCAGCTGGCTGTCTCGAACAACATGACCATATTCAGCCTCCAGGGCAACCCCCACTTCGACTATGTCCTCACCATTATTCTTGAGAACCAGGGACTGAACGATACCTACGGCGCGCACTGTAACGGAAACTGCACGTACATCACGGAGCTAGCGAACGCGTACGGCCTGTCCCAAAACTATTCGGACATTGGTCACACAAGCCTACCCAACTATCTCGCCCTGACCAGCGGAGGCAACTATGACACGCCCCCTTTTGATCGGGACTGTTTTCCCCAGAAGGAGGCTGGATGCTACGTTTCAGCCCGTAATATTGTAGACACTATCGAGGCTTCCGGCAGGACTTGGAAGGCCTACATTGAGGACTATCCGACTGGAGGCTGCTCGCTAACTCGTACATCAATCTACTATGTGAACGCGCACAACCCCTTCGTCTACTACAACGACATTTACAATAACGCGACCAGGTGCAGCAGAATAGTCAACGCGAACCCTGGAGGAACCGGATACCTCGCTCTTCCAACCCAGCTCCTCTCCGATCTCAACTCGACCTCCACCGCTTCCAACTACATGTGGCTGACCCCTAACCTCTGCAATGATGGGCACGATGGTTGTCTGCCGCTAAACCAGACAGTCTCCCAGCAGAACCAGTACCTGTCACTGCTGGTCCCGAAGATTCTCAACAGCACCCTCTTCAAGACCCAGAAGGCAGCCCTCTTCATCACCTGGGACGAGACCGCGACCAAGGTGAACAACATCGTGACGACCATCTGGGCAGGACCCACCGTAAAGCTCGGCTACAAGTCACCCGTCCCCTACAGCCACTATGCTGGAGCAAGAACAATAGAGCAAGAATGGAATCTTCCACCCCTCACCCCGCACGATTCTGCC
>Ga0209468_1000525_pt1 | contig 18213 bp, 14 predicted proteins | sample GraSoiAngelo_102_FD_185871 | JGI IMG/M metagenome (GOLD analysis project Ga0209468, IMG submission 185871) | Grasslands soil microbial communities from the Angelo Coastal Reserve, California, USA - 14_0903_02_40cm (SPAdes) (version 2) | ecosystem: Environmental > Terrestrial > Soil > Grasslands ...
CAACTTCGATTACGTGGCCAGTGTGGCCCGCCTGAACGCCGCAACGCTGGCATCGCTGGCGTCGGCGCCTGCCCCGCCACAGAATGTTCATCTGCTGACCAAAGAGCTGGAAAATGACTCGACGTTGACCTGGGACAAATCGCCGCGTGCTTCGGGATACGAGGTTCTGTGGAGGTCAACTTCTAGTCCAGATTGGGAACACGCGAAGGATGTGGGCAATGTAACCCGCGCCACACTCCCGATCTCGAAGGATAATGTGATTTTCGCCCTACGGGCGGTGGACGGAGAAGGCCATAGGAGCCTTCCAGTGACACCCATGCCAGAGCGCTGAAGCGCAAACTGGTAGGATTACTTGATGGGGGCGGTGGGCACCTTCGACGGCTCACTGGCAACTGACTACTGAGAACTGACAACTTTTCATGTATCGCGGGCGAACACTCACGCTGAGCTTTCCTCCCTTTACCTTTTGGGTGAAGCGCATCATCATCGCCAGCGTCGTTATTTATTTTCTGCAAGTCCTGCTTGGCGCCTTCTTGCCGCTTGGCGGGCGGTATTTCGAACTCTATGCGGGCCTGGTGCCTGGTCTGGTAATCCACTATGGGATGATTTGGCAACTCCTGACGTATTCCTTTCTGCATGGCAGCGTTGGCCACGTCCTGATCAATATGCTGATGCTGTGGATGTTCGGCGCCCAGGAGGAGCAAGACTGGGGGCCGAAGCGCTTTATTGAGTTCTATTTATTCTGCGTAGCGGGCGCGGGGCTGGTGACAATTGCCGTTGCCTATTCGCCGCTGCCCGGCGTCACACCTGCGACAACGACCCTGGGCGCTTCCGGAGGCGTTTACGGCATCCTCATGGCGTTCGGCATGCTTTACGGCGATCGCGAGATCATCATGTTTCCGTTGCCCTTCATGATGAAAGCCAAGTACATGGTGGCCATCATGATTTTCCTGGTCATCATCGCGACTTTTCAGCCTTCACAAGGCGGCATAGCCAACTTCGCCCATCTTGGTGGCCTGCTGTTCGGGTTCCTGTATATCAAATTTTTCCCAAAACGCGGCCTGACGCTTGGAATGAGCGAGCGCTACTTCAGTCTGCGAAATGCCTACTACCGCTGGAAGCGCCGGCGAGCCGCCAGGAAGTTCGAAGTCTATATGCGGGAGCATAACCGCACCGTGGAATTTGACGAGCATGGAAACTACATTCCGCCCGAAGACTTGAACAAGAAGAATGGTGGGTCAAAATCTGGCTGGGTAAATTAGCGATCGCCATCCGGGGACAACCGTCACACAAAGAAGATCTGAAAATTCCTCTAGCACTTTGCCAGGCAACTCCTCATTTCTCGACTTCCCTTTGAATCCCAAATCGTGTCCGGCATTATTCACGGGCAAGAGCTTCGTTTTCGCGGGAATCAGCTTCAAAGCCGATTGCATCTCTTCAATCGATCCAAAAGGATCGCGCGTACCATGCACGAACAACGCAGGCGTTTTCAGGCTTGGCAAGTGTTGAATCCGCGGCCGGTCCGGCCGGCTCGGTGCGTGCAGCGGATAGGAGAGCACGAGTAAACCATCCACCAACTCGGGTTCGTCGGCGCACAGCATCGTAGCCTGCCGCCCACCATAGGACTGGCCACCAAGAAGCATTCTTCCGGAAACAAGCTTGCGTACGGCCGCCGCCGCATTTTTCAGCCCAGAACGATCACGCTCCGCATCGCCCGGGCGCGGGGGACCATAAGGTCTTGCTTGCCGATATGGCAAGTCGCATCGCAAAACCGTGATTCCCGCGCCAGCAAAGACGTCCGAGAGAGCAATTAAAAGTGGAGATTTCGAATTTGAGCCGGCGCCGTGGGTTAGGACCAGCGCGTCTGCGGCGGAATCGGCAGCACGATAAGCAAATCCGCTGACGGCTGGATCCAGCGATTTGTCTTGGAAGAATTCTGCAGCCATGATTCGCGTCAGATTATTTCAGACTCACTTCGTCCAACGTTTCGTAAATCTTGATCACTCGAATCTCATTCCCCAGCTTCGCCCAGCACCGCAAGACGTCCGCATCTTCATGTGCCGCCTGCCGCATTGCTTCAGACGCCCACCAGCGGAACAATACGTAATGTCCTGCACCGTCTCGATAGAGCGTGTCCCGGCTGTAACCACGAGCAGCGAGCACCGCCACCAGATCGCGCATGGTCGCCAGCGAGGCCTGCTCCTGGTCGGGCACAGGCTCATAAATTGCCAATGAAAGTATTTTTTGAGCCATTTCGCTCAATCTTTCTGCTTACCGCCCCGGCGCTTTCGGCGCGCCGCCCTACGCTCTTCCTCGGCGGTGACTACATGCAAGCGCATAAAATTGGTTGAGCCCGAGGCCATTTGCGTACCCGCCACGACTCCCAGCACATTACCGCTTTTCACGCTTCCGCGGCGCAGCAATTCCTGCTCGGCAGCGGACAGCATCTGCTCGGCGGTAAGCGAATACCCTCTCCGCACCGGCTGTACTCCCCACAACAAATTCATGCGGTTGCAAACTGCTGGCGTATGGCTGAAAGCGTAGATCTCAGTCGGCGGCCGGTACTTCGAAATCAAACGCGCGGTGTTCCCTGACTCTGTAAACACCGCGATGGCCGCCATGTGCAGGTCTTCAGCCGCATGGGCCACCGATTCGCAAATCGTTTCCGCAATCGAAAGCCGCCGCTGCGCTCGGCGTCGAGGCTGAGTAAACTCAGCCATATTACTCTCTGCCTCCTGCACAATCCTGGCCATCATCGCCACCGCTTCTCGCGGATAAAGTCCGCTGGCTGTCTCGGCAGAGAGCATCACGGCATCCGTCCCGTCGAATATCGCATTCGCCACGTCGCTCGCCTCAGCCCGCGTGGGACGCGGATTTTCAATCATAGATTCGAGCATCTGCGTGGCGATGATCACCGGCTTGCGCCAATCCGAGGAGCGGCGGATCACATATTTCTGAATTACCGGAACCTTCTCTGCTGGCATCTCCACACCCAAATCCCCGCGCGCAACCATGATGCCGTCGGCTGCCTCGAAGATTTCTTCTAGTTGTTTCAGCGCCTGCGGCTTCTCCAACTTGGCAATCACGGGAAGGTCGCTGCCGCGGCCAACTATGATTTGCTTCGCCATGCGGACATCACTTGCCGAGCGGACAAACGAAAGCGCAACCATGTCTACGCCGTGCTTAAGCCCAAACTCCAGGTCTTTGCGATCTTTCTCAGTGAGCGCGGGTATCGACAACGCGATGCCCGGCAAATTGATTCCCTGATGCTCGGCCAGGACTCCGCCGTTAATCACCTCGCACTCCACGTCGTCACCGCGAACGCGCGTGACACTCAGCTCGATCAATCCGTCGGATACAAGAATCCGCGCCCCGGCTCTCACCTCGCGTGCCAGACCCTCGAAAGTAGTCGGGATCAGGGTTGAGGTCCCAGAAATGTCACGCGGGGTAATCGTCACCCGCGACCCTGTTTTCAATGTGACCGGCTCATGCCCTTTTAGGCTGCCAGTGCGGATTTTGGGGCCTTGAAGATCCTGGAGAATGCAGATGGATCTCCGCTCAAGCCTGGCCGCTCGGCGCAGCCGCGCAATATTGCGCGTGTGCTCGGCGTGTGTGCCGTGAGAAAAATTCAGGCGGGCGACATCCATCCCCAGCCGCATTAGGTCGCGAAGCATTGCTTCGGTATTGCAGGCAGGGCCTATGGTGCAGATGATCTTGGCGCGGCGCACAGATGGTTGGGTAGAACTGGAAGACACATCGGCAGGAGCCGCGTCCAACTTGCTTCGTTCCAAGTTGTCCTTAAGGCTAAGCACATTGCGGGGTGAAATTAGAGAATCCTCAACGAGCCCGGTCGCTACTGCCGTTTGTCAGGGTCCGGCTCGCCATCGCAACCAGTTCCTGCCCCAGGCGCGAACGCGGAAAGATCATAGCGTTGAATTCCGCTCCCACCAGAATGATGAGTGAGATCATGTACATCCACACCAGCAGCGCAATGCCAACGCCGAGCGATCCGTAAATGATGCTGTAGTCGGCGTAACGTTGGAGATACCAGCCGAATAGAGCGGTCGCCGCGAACCAAACGGCGGTAGCCAAAGTCGCCCCTGGAAGAACGCTGTGCCAGGGCTGGGTGCGTGGCACGGCGTTATGATAGATGAGCGCAATCACGGCGATACTCGTCAGCCCCGCGATCAACCAGCGGATCACTGTCCACATGAACAGAATGAGGTAACTGTACTCGTGATTCAGATGAAATATGACGCGTGCTTCGATGCGGCTTCCGAACGCGACCAGCACAGTCGCGAACGTGAGCGGAGTGCCCGCCAGGATCACCAGCGAAAATGCAATTAGACGCTCTTTCAGCAGTCCCCATATTTTGGGCAACTCATAAGATCGCCGAAAACCTTCCATCCAGGAAATCATGACGCCGGATGCGGTCCACAGAGTAATCAACGAAGCAGAAATCAGCACTCCGACAGGTCTTTGTGCGCTGCCCTTCAAGTAGGCGAGCGCCGTCCCGCTACCTGCAGGCAGAATTCGTCCAACCGCATAGGAAATCTCGCGCAGATAAGCTTCAGTTTTGTGTGAGGTCGCGAGCACCGAGCCAACCACCAGTAGAAGCGGGAAAAAAGTCAGGATGGAAGAATAGGCGGATGCTTTGGCGATGGCGAACGCATCATGCTGAAACGCACGCCAGAACGCCAACCGTAACAAGCGCATGAAACGCAACACGAGTGCGCCCAGAGTATCCGGAGAGGGTACTGGCTGCAACTCAGAAATGTGGTTGCGTTCCTGATCTGGCAATCGTTTGGCGTTGGCGTGCATGGGGAACTATGGGGCTAAACAGGAAAGCCAAAGGGCGGATCGCTCCGCCCTTTGCGCCTTGCTGAATCATTCGGCTGTCAGTTCCTCGGTCTCGCCCTCGTGACGCATCAGCTCGAGCGCGCGCTCGGCCTCTTCGTAAGCGGCAGAGACCTCCTCTTGCACCTTGGCGGCCGCCTCTTCCATCTCTGGCGAGAGACGCACGTTGCGGTAGTACTCCATGCCGGTACCGGCAGGGATGAGGCGTCCAACAATCACGTTCTCTTTCAATCCTCTCAGGTGATCAACCTTACCCTGAATGGAGGCTTCGGTGAGAACGCGCGTTGTCTCCTGGAACGACGCTGCAGAGATGAACGAATCTGTCGAGAGCGAAGCTTTCGTGATGCCCAGCAGCAGCGGCCGGCCCGTCGCCGGACGCCCACCCTCTTTGATGACCCGCTCATTCTCCTCGGCGAATGCGAACTTGTCCACCTGCTCTTCCAGAAGGAACTTCGTATCGCCAACGTCTTCCACCTTGCGCCAACGCATCATCTGGCGAACGATCACCTCGATGTGTTTGTCGCTGATGTTAACGCCCTGCAGGCGATAAACTTCCTGGATTTCGTTTACCAGATAAGCCTGCAGTTCTTTCTCGCCGAGCACGGCCAGGATGTCGTGGGGGTTGAGCGGGCCATCCATGAGCGGTTCTCCTGCCCGGACGCGTTCGCCCTCCTGCACATTGATGTGAACACCTCGCGGCACCGAGTATTCCTTCTCTGTGCCGTTATCGGCTTGCACATAGAGTTTGCGCTGGCCTTTCGCGACCTCGCCGAACTTGACCGTGCCATCGATCTCGCTGATGACCGCGGTCTCATGCGGCTTGCGGGCTTCGAACAGCTCGACCACGCGCGGCAGACCTCCGGTGATGTCTTTCGTCTTGGTGGTCTCGCGCGGAATCTTAGCCAGCACGTCGCCCGGGTAAACAGTATCGCCGTCCTGCACCATCAGGTGAGCGCGTGAAGGCATGAGGTAGCGCTTGCTGTTCTTGCCTTTGATTACGATCGCCGGCTGCCGCTTCTCGTCGGGAGAATCGCCGACCACGTGGCGTGACAATCCGGTGACTTCGTCGACTTCCTCGTGCAGCGTGACCCCTTCCTGCAGGTCTTTGAACTGCACTGTGCCGCCGATTTCGGTCAGGATGGCAAAGGTGTACGGATCCCACTCGACCATCACTTGCCCGAGCTGGACCTGATCGCCTTCGTTGACTTTGACCTTGGCGCCGTACACTACTGAATAGTGTTCGCGCTCCCGGCCCTTCTCATCGACAATAGCGATCGAACCCTGGCGGTTCATAACTACCAGATCGCCGGTTTTGGATTTCACCGTTTGAACATTAATGAACCGGACCGTACCGGTGTTTTTCGCGTCCAGCCGCGACTGCTCGGAAACTCGCGATGCTGTACCGCCGATATGGAAGGTACGCATCGTGAGCTGCGTTCCAGGTTCGCCGATAGACTGTGCTGCGATCACGCCAGTGGCTTCTCCCAGCTCAACCAGGCGTCCGGAAGCCAGGTTGCGTCCGTAGCACATCACGCAGACGCCGCGTTTCGATTCGCAGGTGAGCACCGAGCGAATCTTCACACGTTCAATGCCGGCTGCCTGAATCGAGCTAGCCAGTTCTTCCGTGATCTCCTGGTTAATGTCCACCACCACGTTGCCGTCGTAGTCCTTGATCTTCTCCAGCGATACGCGGCCAACGATGCGGTCGCGAAGCGGCTCGATAATCTCGCCCGCTTCCACGATACCGGAGACGTAGATTCCATCTACCGTTCCGCAATCGTATTCGCTGATGATGACGTCCTGCGCCACGTCAACCAGACGACGGGTGAGGTAGCCTGAGTCGGCGGTCTTAAGGGCCGTATCAGCCAGGCCTTTACGGGCGCCGTGTGTGGAAATGAAGTACTCCAACACGGTTAAGCCCTCGCGGAAGTTGGCCGTAATCGGCGATTCAATGATCTCGCCCGAGGGCTTAGCCATCAGTCCACGCATGCCGGAGAGCTGGCGGATCTGCTGCTTCGATCCGCGAGCGCCGGAATCCGCCATCACGTAAATTGGGTTGATGACGCCTTCCTTGTCGTGCTTTTGCATGTCACCAAACATCTCATCAGCAACCTTTTCTGTGATCGCCGACCAGATTTCGATGACCTTGTTATAGCGCTCACCATTGGTAATTGCACCGTCAAGATATTGTTGCTGAACGCTTACCGCCTGCTTCTCGCCGTCGCGGACAAGAATCTTCTTGTTGTCCGGAATGACCATGTCATCGATACCAATTGAGAGCCCCGCCCGGGTCGCATAGCGGAACCCCAGCTCCTTGACTTCATCGAGCATCTTGACCGTAGTCTCCAGCCCGAACCGCAGATAGCAATAGTTCACCAATTGTCCGATGCCCTTCTTCTTCAGCAGGCCATTGATGTACGGCATGCTTTCGGGAAGGTGATCATTCAGAATGGCGCGGCCAACTGTCGTGCTCAGGAAACTGCGATCGTAATTTACCGGATCAGTGTGGATGATCTCCTGATCGTCGTACGCGCTGGTCAAGTCGATCACTTCGCCCGTGTAGCGCAGACGAATCGGGCTCAAGGTTTCGACTTCTCCGGCTTCGAGCGCCAGCACAACCTCGTCAATATTGGCGAACGAACGTCCTTCACCCTTCGCGCCCGGCTTTTCTTTGGTCAGATAGTAGAGTCCAAGCACCATGTCCTGTGTCGGCACAGTAATGGGCTGACCCGAAGCCGGGGAAAGAATGTTGTGCGAAGACAACATCAGTACGCTGGCCTCAACCTGCGCTTCCGGAGACAACGGAATGTGAACCGCCATCTGGTCGCCGTCGAAATCAGCATTGAAAGCCGTGCAGACCAGCGGGTGGATCTTGATCGCCTTGCCTTCTACTAGCACCGGTTCAAAAGCCTGAATACCCAGCCGGTGAAGAGTGGGAGCGCGGTTCAAGAGCACCGGATGGTCTTTGATGACCTCTTCCAGAATGTCCCAGACAATCGGTTCCTGCTGCTCGACCATCTCTTTCGCTTGCTTAATGGTCGTGCAGTGGCCGGTCTGCTCCAGCCGGTGATAGATAAATGGCTTGAACAGCTCCAGAGCCATCTTCTTCGGCAGTCCACACTGGTGCAGCTTGAGCTCCGGACCGACTACGATGACGGAGCGGCCCGAGTAATCCACGCGTTTGCCCAGCAGGTTCTGGCGGAATCGCCCTTGCTTGCCCTTCAGCGTGTCTGAGAGCGACTTTAGGGGACGATTGTTCGCGCCACGCAGCACGCGTCCACGGCGGCCGTTATCGAACAGCGCATCGACTGCTTCCTGCAACATGCGCTTTTCGTTGCGTACGATGACCTCTGGCGCGTGCAGGTCCATCAGCTTCTTCAACCGGTTGTTGCGGTTGATCACGCGACGGTAGAGATCGTTAAGATCAGAGGTCGCAAACCGGCCGCCATCCAACGGCACGAGCGGCCGCAACTCAGGAGGAATGACAGGAATGACATCCAGAATCATCCAGTTCGGCTTGTTGCCGCTCTTGCGGAACGCTTCGACCACTTTGAGCCGCTTGGTGTGCTTGAGCTTCTTCTGCAGCGAGGTTTCATTCTTCATCTTCTCGCGCAGCTCGCTGGAAAGAGCTTCCACCTCAACCCGCTTGAGAAGCTCTTTAATTGCCTCCGCGCCCATCATGGCTTTAAAGCCCGCTGGCCGGTATTGTTGATCGAGTTCGCGGTATTTCGCCTCGTCTTTGATGACCTCACGCTCTTTTACAGGAGCGTCACCAGGTTCAACCACAACGTAGGCTTCGAAATACAGAACGGACTCGAGATCACGCAAAGAAATATCAAGAAGATGGCCGATGCGGCTGGGCAGTCCCTTAAAGAACCACACATGCGAGCAGGGAGAGGCCAGCTCGATGTGGCCCAGGCGCTCGCGGCGAACTTTCGACAGCGTGACTTCCACACCGCACTTGTCGCAGATAACGCCGCGATGCTTCATCCGCTTGTACTTTCCGCAGAGACACTCCCAATCCGTTACTGGGCCAAAAATGCGCGCGCAGAATAAGCCATCGCGCTCCGGCTTAAAAGTGCGATAGTTGATGGTCTCAGGCTTGGTTACTTCGCCGTGCGACCAGCTCCGGATTTTTTCCGGAGAGGCCAGGCTGATGCGAATGGCATCGAAATCGGCGATTGGATTTGCCAGGTCAAAGGGGCTCGAACGAAACAAGGTGTTCCTCCACTTCCTGCTCTCAAGGCAGCAGCCAGTTGCTAGTGGCCAGTTGCCAGTTTTAATGTTCCGTCAAGGCCGAGAGCGAACACCATGCGGAACTGTGTCTCAAATCTGTTTGCGAGCCCGGTGGCGAACTGACAACTGAGTATTGGCCACTCGGAACTGCTCTCAATCCGCTGCCGCGGCTTGCACCGGCTTTCTGTCGCCCGCCTTGATCAGCTCTACATCCAGGCACAGCGACTGCAACTCGCGAATCAGCACGTTGAACGATTCGGGCACGCCCGGCTCCATTGCGGCTTCGCCTTTGACGATGGCCTCGTAAATCTTGGTGCGGCCATAAACGTCATCCGACTTCGCCGTCAGCAGTTCCTGAAGAATGAACGCCGCGCCGTACGCTTCGAGCGCCCAGACTTCCATCTCTCCGAAGCGCTGTCCGCCGAACTGGGCCTTTCCGCCCAACGGCTGCTGAGTGATGAGCGAGTACGGACCGATGGAACGCGCGTGAATCTTGTCATCCACCAGGTGCGACAGCTTCAGCATGTAGATGTAGCCGACTGTGACCGGCTGTTCGAACTTCTCGCCAGTCATGCCGTCATACAGATATGTTTTGCCCGACTCCGGCAAGCCAGAACTGCGCAACAGTGCTTTGATCTCGCTCTCTTTTGAGCCGTCAAACACCGGCGAACCGGTGAACACGCCGCGAGTAAGGGTCGGCGCCAAAGCCGCGAGCTCTTCGTCATCGAGCTCCGAGATGGCATCTGCCAAAGTCGTGTCTTTGAACAGGGCTTTCAGTTCGCGGCGAATGACTTCCTCCTTCGAGTTCTCCTTCAGCAACTCCGCGATCTTGCCGCCCAGTTCGTGACCGGCCCATCCCAAATGAGTCTCGAGAATCTGGCCCACGTTCATACGTGATGGAACGCCCAACGGGTTGAGCACGATCTCGACTGCTGTGCCATCTTCGAGGTACGGCATGTCCTCTTCCGGCAGAATGCGGGCGATCACGCCCTTGTTGCCGTGGCGACCAGCCATCTTGTCGCCAACGCTCAGCTTGCGCTTCATCGCGATGTAGACTTTGACCAGCTTGATCACGCCCGGCGGCAGTTCGTCTCCTTTGGTCAACTTGTCTTTCTTTTCGTTGACGATCTTCTTGAGCACGTCGATCTGACGCGAGGTCATTTCCTCGATCTCATCGATCTGCTCATTCACTCGCGGATCCTTGTCGGCGTACTTGATCCGCTTCAAGTTACGGGTCGAGATGCGCTCGATGGTGTCGCGGTCAAGGATCGTGTCCTTGGTCAGTAGGCGCTTGTTGGTGCGCTCGTCGTGCAAGTCGGCGAGCACTTCCTTGCTGCCCAAAATGTTTTCCAGGCGCTTAAGGCGTTCGTCGGTCAGAATTCGGATTTCGTCCGAAAGATTCTTTTCGAGCTTCGCAATCTGCGTCGCCTCGATCGCCTTAGCGCGCTCGTCCTTTTCCTGCCCTTTCCGGGAGAAGATCTTTACATCGACGATCACGCCCTCGATACCCGGCGGGCAGTAGAGCGAAGCATCGCGCACGTCGCCGGCCTTCTCGCCAAAGATCGCGCGCAGCAGCTTCTCTTCCGGCGTGAGCTGTGTCTCACCCTTGGGAGTGACCTTGCCCACAAGAATATCGCCTTGCTTCACCGTTGCCCCGATGCGAATCACGCCCGCTTCATCTAAATTGCGCAGCATAGACTCGCTGACATTTGGGATATCGCGCGTGACTTCTTCGGGGCCGAGCTTGGTGTCACGAGACTCGATCTCGAATTCCTCGATGTGCAGCGACGTGTAGTAGTCGTCTTTCACCAGCTTCTCGGAGACAAGAATCGCGTCCTCGAAGTTGTAACCGCGCCATGGCATGAAAGCCACAAGCACATTACGGCCAAGCGCCAGCTCACCATGATCGGTGCAAGGGCCGTCGGCAATCACTTGGCCCTTCTCCACGCGCTGCCCTCGCAGCACTACTGGCTTCTGGTTGATGCAGGTGTTCTGGTTCGAGCGCTTGAACTTCGTGAGCTGGTAGATGTCGCTGCCGACTTCACGCGAAAGCTGCCCGGGATGGTGTTCGCCCTCAACACGCACGATAATGCGTTCGGAATCCACCGAATCGACCACGCCGTTGCGCCGTGCCAAAATCACCGCGCCGGAATCACGCGCCGTAACGCCTTCCATTCCAGTGCCCACGATCGGCGCTTCCGCACGCAGCAACGGAACCGATTGGCGCTGCATGTTGGCACCCATCAGCGCGCGGTTAGCGTCATCGTGCTCAAGGAACGGCACAAGCGATGCAGCGACCGAAACAAGCTGCTTGGGGCTGACGTCGATGTAATCAACTTCATCGCGGTTCACCAGCACAAAGTTGCCTGACTTGCGGGCATTCACCAGGTCGCCGACAATGCGCCCCTTATCATCAAGCTCAACGTTCGCCTGCGCTATGACGTGACGGTCTTCTTCCCAGGCTGAAAGATAGAACGAATACGGCTCAACGTCCGCCGCTTTCTTGCGCCGGTCTTTTAGGTCAGCGTTGATCTTCTCAATTTCGTGCTTCTCGACGTGGTCGCCGACTTTGAAGTCGCTATCGCCGGCATTCACAATGCTCACATAGTCGAGCACTCGGCCGTTTTTCACGCGCCGGTACGGTGATTCGATGAAGCCGTAGTCATTGATCCGCGCATAGCAACTCAAAGATGAAATTAGTCCGATGTTCGGGCCTTCCGGCGTTTCGATCGGGCAGATGCGGCCGTAGTGCGTCGGGTGAACGTCTCGGACTTCAAATCCTGCGCGCTCGCGCGACAAGCCTCCCGGCCCAAGCGCCGACAGACGCCGCTTGTGGGTAATTTCCGAAAGCGGGTTCGTCTGGTCCATGAACTGCGAAAGCTGCGAGGACCCGAAGAACTCGCGGATGGCTGCCATCACCGGCTTGGCATTGACCAGGTCGTGCGGCATGGCCGTGGACATTTCCTGGTACACGCTCATCTTCTCTTTAATGGCGCGCTCCATGCGCACCAGACCGATGCGGAACTGGTTCTCGAGCAGCTCGCCCACCGCGCGCACCCGCCGGTTGCCGAGATGATCGATGTCATCCACAGCGCCAATGTTCTTGCGCAGTTTCAGCAGATACTTGATGGTCGCGTAGAAGTCGTCCGGTTCCAGCGTGCGGTTGTCGAGCTTGGTCGCGTCCTGATTTTCAAACAGCTTGATGTTGAACTTCAGCCGGCCCACGCGCGAAAAGTCGTATTTGCGCGGATCGAAAAACATGCCGTGAAACAGCGCCGTCGCAGTATCCAGTGTCGGCGGATCACCTGGCCGCAGCTTGCGGTAGATCTCGATCAGCGCTTCTTGCGGCGTATTTACCGAGTCACGCTTCAAGGTCTGGCTGATGACCGTGCCAACGTCGTCCCGCTCGGGGAAGAACAGGTTCAGCTCGACAACACCCGAATCCAAAATCTTCGAAAGTTTATCGGCCGCCAGTTCTGAGTTGGCTTCGAGCAAAACTTCGCCAGTCGTGGTATCGACCGCGTCGCCCGCCACCCACGCGCCCTCGAGATCAGTGACGTCAACTTCAATCTCACTGATCCTCGCTTTTTGAAGTTCCTTCAGAGTTGCGGCATTGAGCTTGCGACCCGAGTGCGCAATCTCCTCACCCGATTTATTCTTGATGCTGCGCGCCAGCTTCATTCCCAACAGGTTTGTCGGCTTATCGCTGGCAGGATCGAGAGTCCAATAGAGTTTCTTGTCCCGAATGACAAGGCGATCGACCGTGTAGAACGTCTTCAAGATGTCTTCGCCCGAACGCAGTCCGAGTGCGCGCAGGAAAATCGTTCCCAGGAACTTGCGTTTGCGATCGATGCGAACGTAAAGCACGTTCTTCTGGTCGTATTCAAATTCCACCCACGAACCGCGATAGGGAATGATCTTGCCCAGGAAGTAAGTGCGGTTATTGGCAGTCTCGAAGAACACACCCGGCGAGCGGTGCAACTGGCTGACAATTACGCGCTCGGTTCCATTCACAATGAAGGTGCCGTTGTCGGTCATCAGCGGCACGTCGCCGAAAAAGACTTCCTGCTCTTTAATATCGCGAATGGAACGATTGCCCGTTTCCGCATCCTTCTCGTAAATCGTCAGCCGCATCGTCACCTTGAGCGGCGCGGAATACGTCATGCCCTTCTCTTCGCACTCGGTCACATCATTCTTTAGCTGCAAACCTACGGGGTCACCGCACTTGTTGCAGAAATCAGGTGTGTTGGCGTTGTACGTGCCGCACTTCGGGCAGAGCACATCTCCGGGGTGATACGGGTCGGTGATGACCGTCGATCCGCAATTCTTGCAAGTGGTGCGCAGATGGTGCAGCCCTTTTAGATGGCCGCACTTGCATTCCCAATTTCCGATAGCGTAATCGACAAACTCGAGCTGCGAAACATTGCGGAAATCGGTAATGGGAAACACCGACTGGAAAACCGCCTGCAAACCGGCGTCGTCACGCTCGCTGGGCAAGCGGTCCATTTGAAGGAAGCGGTCGTAAGAGCGCTTCTGTACCTCGATCAGATTCGGAATCTGGATCGTGGCGGGAATTTTGGAAAAATCAAAGCGTTTACGAAAGGTATTATTCTTCGACATTCAGATGACTCCAACTCTCAAGCGCAGCCGGAGGCTGCATTCAACCGCGGGATAAAAACCATGTGGGAATGGGACTATTCCCCGTTCGGCGGGTCACAGGCCCGCCGCCCTATCACTCATGCTTAACAGACACATATGCGCCCGGAGGGACGTAGCTCCCCGCAGGCGCCATTGGCGGCGCTTGGCCTATGTTGAAATGTAAGTTTCCGCGCCAGTTCTAAGGCCTGTTCAGTTCCGCTGCCCGCGAAACAGTCTGCCAACCCTTATTCGCGACTCTGCTCCGCTTCCCTGGGTTGTTGAGGAGAGCCGCAGCACTTCCGGTCAAAGTGGGGAAGCGGCGTTGATATAGATGATAACACCGCCCTCCTGGATTCAGCAACAGCATCTTATGGAGACCGGGCGTCCGCGCCCGGTGAATTGCACGGGCGAGACGCCCGTCTCTCCATTGCAGCTATTTTACTTCGACCGTTGCTCCAGCTTCCGTGAACTTCTTCTTAATGTTCTCGGCTTCCTCCTTCGATACGCCCTCTTTCACGGTCTTGGGAGCGCCATCCACCAGATCCTTGGCTTCTTTCAAGCCCAGGCTGGTGACTTCGCGTACCGCCTTAATCACGTTAATCTTGTTCGCGCCCACTTCCTTGAGCACAACCGCGAATTCAGTCTTCTCCTCGGCCGGAGCCGCACCCGCCGCCGCACCGCCGCCACCCGCTACCATTACGGGGGCCGCAGCCGCAGCCGAAACGCCGAGACGCTCTTCCAGTTTCTTGACTAACTGCGCCGCGTCGAGCAGCGACAGTCCTACTATTTGCTCTTCCAACTGCGCCAGATCCGCCATTTTCAGTTCTCCAGTATTTTTAATTCTTCCTTGCAGAGACGCAGCTTGCTGCGTCTCCCGCTTTCGTTATCCGTGAGCAAGTCTCCAGTGCGCTTTGGTCTTGATTTCTGCCACGCCAGACACGGGGCAACTCAGACGACGCAACCCTTGATCACTGATAACCAAAACCGTTACGCCTTGACGAACGTTTTATCCAAGCGCCTTGCGGATGTACCGCATAAGCGTTATCGCCTTGTGCTCAGCTAGCAGCGTGGCGGTTCCGAGGTCTTCCAGACTTACAGGGAATTTGTACTTAGTCCCGTCCACTTCGACCTCATAGAACGCGTGACCTGCTCGGTAAAACGAGAAGCGCGCGACGTTGTCTTTGACAATATCTCTGATCTTCAAGGCCCGTCTCAGACCCCAGCAGGCGCATTATTCGCAAACTTCTGCTTCTCCACTCCCTGATTGATCACGACCGCCAAGTCGCGTCCCACGGCATTCATTGCCGATACCAACCGTTGCGCTGGAGCATTCAGCAGGAACAGCAACTTGGAGTAAATCTCTTCCTTCGACGGCATGGTCGCCAGCGATTCGATCTCCTTGATCGAAACCACGCGGCCTTCGACCACACCGGCCTTAAACGTGAACTCCGGGTTATCCTTGGCGTACTTCGCCAGAGCTTTTGCCAGCGCCACTGGATCGCCTTCCGTGTAAGCGATCGAGGTCACGCCGGAGAGGCCCTTCAGCACTTCCTCGACTTTGGTGCCCTTGGCAGCGCGTTCCGCCAGCGTATTCTTGACGACGCGATACTTCGCTCCCGAACTGCGCAGTGTTTTGCGCAGCTCATAATCCTGAGCCACGGTCAGCTTGCTGTAGGTAGCAACAATTACGCTGGAAACCTTTTTCAGCTCCGTTCCCAGCTTCTCAACCTGTTCTGTCTTTTTTGCTCTCGTGACTGCCATTATCAAGAACCCCTTTTTATGTGGGAACGGGGCTTCGCCCCGTTCGGGCGGGTCAAAGACCCGCCCCCACACTCTTATGCCTTCGCCGCGGTCTCGATCGCCGTGGTATCAATCGATATGCCCGGACCCATGCTTGAGCTCAAATAGCAGCCTTTCACGTACTTGCCTTTGGCCACCGATGGCTTAGCCTTGATCACGCTGGTTATAAGAGTGCTGGCGTTCTCGACCAGCTTCTCGGGCGGAAATGAAATTTTTCCCACGGCCACATGAACCAGCGCCGTCTTATCCGTCCTAAACTCAACCTTCCCGGCTTTGACTTCCTGCACTGCCCGCGCGACATCGAACGTGACCGTTCCAGTTTTCGGATTGGGCATCAGGCCTTTCGGCCCAAGCACTTTTCCCAATCTCCCCACCGATTTCATGACGTCCGGCGTCGCGATCAGAGCGTCAAAGTCAGTCCAGTTCTCTTTGTTGATCTTCTCCACCATCTCTTCGCCACCAACGTAGTCAGCTCCGGCCTGCTCGGCTTCTTTCACTTTCTCACCGCTGGCAATCACCAGGACGCGCTTTGACTTGCCCAGGCCATGCGGGAGCACGACCGTGCCGCGCACCATCTGGTCCGCATGCTTCGGGTCGACACCCAGCCGCATTGTGATCTCAACTGTCTCGTCAAATTTGGCGAATTTCACTTTTTGCAGCAGCGGAACGGCGTCCTTCAACTGATACGGACGCGCTTCCACCGCCTGCCGCGCTTTCGTGATGTTTTTCCCTGCTTTCTTCATGATTTCTCCGTCTCCCACCGCTCATCGCTGTTCCGTGAGCCGTAGTGTTTTCGACTCTATTTTGTAGCGCAGGCCTCTGGCCAGCCACTGGGCCGCCGGGACGGCGGCGCTACCCGACCACATCAATTCCCATTGACCGCGCTGTCCCGCGCACGCTCCTTACCGCCGCGTCGATCGACGCCGCATTTAAGTCCGGCATCTTCTGTTTTGCGATGTCCTCCACCTGCTTCAGCGTGACTTTCCCGACCTTATCTTTATTCGGCGCTCCCGATCCCTTGGCGATTCCGGCGGCTCTCTTCAACAGAATCGAGGCCGGAGGCGTCTTGGTGATGAACGTGAACGAGCGATCGTTATAGACCGTTACCACTACCGGAATGATGAGGCCTTCCAATTCCTTTTGATTGGTGCGGGCGTTGAACTGCTTGCAGAATTCCATGATGTTGATCTGCGCCTGCCCAAGCGCGGGCCCAACCGGGGGCGCCGGAGTTGCTTTGCCAGCCGCAATCTGCAGCTTTACCGATCCTGTCGCCTTCTTTGCCATAATTCTCTTCCCTGGCGCCTTTCGCGCCTTTGTTTAGGACAATTTCTTTTCTACCTGGCTGAACTCCAATTCCACAGGTGTCGAGCGCCCGAAAATCGTCACCATAACTTTGACTGTCTGCCGGTCTTCGTTGACATCGTCGACAATACCGTCAAATGACGCAAATGGACCCTCGGTGATCTTTACGGATTCATTCTTCTCGAACTTAACCTTGAGCTTCGGCTTATCCTTCGCCTCGCTTACTCGATAAACGATGTGCTGAACCTCTTCTTCCGACAGTGGCGTAGGCTGCTGCCCGGTTCCGACGAATCCAGTCACACGCGGCGTGGATTTCACTACGTGCCACACGTGATCATCCATATCCATCTCGACGAGCACATATCCCGGATAGAACATGCGGTCCACGGTGTACTTCTTACCGCCCCGAACTTCTGTGACTGCTTCAGTTGGGATCAGCACGCGCCCGATTTTGTCCTGTAAACCGAAAGCCTGTACGCGCGACTCTAGCGATTCTTTGACCTTCCGCTCGAATCCCGAATAGGAGTGGATGATGTACCACTTCATATTCGGATTGCGCGGCTGTTCGGCCGGCGACTCAGCGCTAGTCGTCACGCCGTTTGCGCTCGTCTCCGCGTCCGCCTGATTTTTTTCTTCATCCTGCATAAGTTCTTCCAAACTTCTACCTCTCTACTCTCAGCGGTGGGTAAGATACTGGATGAGCGATGTGACACCTCTTCCCACCGTGTTGTCCACGACCCAAAAATAAAATGCGAACAGAAAAACCGTGATGACAACCACGGCCGTCGTCGCCTGCACTTCCTTGAACGATGGCGCGGTGACTTTCTTCATCTCCGTGCGCACATCACTGTAAAAACCTTTGATCCGCTCCGGCCAGGACCTTATGCGGTCACCAAAATCGCCGGCTGCTGCAAGTGTATTCGCCATCTTCTTCGTCTCGACTCCCATCACTCTACCTTGCCCTTTGCTCCCAGACTCTGGCAGGGGCGGAGGGATTCGAACCCCCAAGTCCGGTTTTGGAGACCGGCAGTTTAACCGTTGAGCTTACGCCCCTGTTTGCGTAGAGCGGGCGCCCTCGCCCGCGTTCCACGTCATTTCACTTCCTTATGCGGCGTGTGCTTCCGGCAACGCCGGCAGAATTTCTTGATCTCCAGCCGATCCGGAGTGGTTTTCCGGTTCTTGGTGGTCGAATAATTCCGCTCTTTGCAATCACCGCACTGCAACGTAATGATCTCTCGGGGCATTCAGCACCTAGCTTCTTTCTGTGTGGCGCGGGCGCCCTCGCCCGCGAAAAACTCTGCGGAGCTTCGCTCCGCCTGGACGGCCGAGGGCGGTCATCCCTACAGCTTTACTGCACAATCTCGCTGATGGTTCCTGCGC
>Ga0209468_1000532_pt1 | contig 18055 bp, 19 predicted proteins | sample GraSoiAngelo_102_FD_185871 | JGI IMG/M metagenome (GOLD analysis project Ga0209468, IMG submission 185871) | Grasslands soil microbial communities from the Angelo Coastal Reserve, California, USA - 14_0903_02_40cm (SPAdes) (version 2) | ecosystem: Environmental > Terrestrial > Soil > Grasslands ...
GGGTCGACGACGCGACAGTACGGTGGCACCGGACTGGGCCTGGCGATCGCCAGGCGACTGGTGGAGATGATGGATGGGCGCATCGGCGTGGAGAGCATCCCCGGGGAGGGCTCCAGCTTCTGGTTCACCGCGCGGCTCGGCGTCGTGGACACCGCGCTGACGGATGGGGCGCGCACGGTCGATCTGTCGGGCATTCGGGTGCTCATCGTCGACGACAACGCCACCAACCGCGAGATCCTGCACGCGCAGTGCATGGCGTGGGGCATGAACTGTCGCAGCCTGGGCAGCGGTGCCGAGGCACTCACGGTACTCGTGGACGCGGCGTCTCAGCGCGCGCCGTATCGCGTCGTGCTCGTCGACCACCAGATGCCGGAGATGGACGGCCTGACGCTGGTGCGCGCCATCAAGGCCGAGCCCTCGTTGGCGACGGCGCGCCTGGTCATGCTGACCTCGGTCGGGGTGGACTCCGCGGAGGCCGGCCGGATCGGCGTCGCCCACTGCCTGACCAAGCCCATCTGGACCGCTCAGCTTCTTCAGACGCTGCGGATGGTCACGGCGGAAGCAACAGACGATGCATCCGTCCTGCGGCACCCGCGGCCGAACCTCGCGTCGGCGCTGCCGCGGCTGACCGGGCGCGTGTTACTCGCCGAGGACAACCCGGTGAACCAGGAAGTCGCCACGAGCATGCTCGAGAGCCTTGGCTGTGGGGTGACCGTCGTGGCCAGCGGTGTGGAAGTCCTGGCCGCCCTGGAGCACCCGGTCTTCGACATCGTGTTGATGGACATGCAGATGCCCGAGATGGACGGCCTGGCGGCGACGCGAGCCATTCGGAAGCGCGAGGCGCGCACCGGCGGGCATCTCCCCATCGTCGCCCTCACGGCGAATGCGTTCGCGAAGGACGCCGAGGCGTGCTTCGCTGCCGGAATGGACGAGTATCTCAGCAAGCCGTTTACGTTCGGCCAGCTGCACGCCCGGCTGGTCCGCTGGTTGTCCGTCGATACGCAGGCGCCCGTCCCCACGGCGCCGGCGGCGGCCGCCGGCCCCGCCGCCGCAGGGATGTCCGAGGCCAGCGGCGCGCCGGCCAAGCCCCGCGAGCCCGTGCTCGATCGCAAGGTGCTCGATGCGCTCCGGAAGCTGCGACGACCTGGCCGGCCGGACGTGCTGGAGAAGGTGCTCAGCGCCTTCCTCAGCGCCAGCCCGGAACTCCTGGCCGCCATGTCCGGGGCACTCTCGCGGGACGATGCCCTGGCCATGCACCGGGCCGCGCACAGCCTCAAGTCGAGCAGCGCGAACGTCGGAGCGCTGAAGCTGTCGGCGTACTGCAAGGAGCTGGAGGCGCTGGGTCGCGCCAACACGCTGACGTCCGCCAGCGCCGTCCTCGAGAGCCTCAAGGCGGAGTACGCCCGCGTCGCGGCCGCGTTGACGGACGAGTTGCAGGGGGCGGAGCGCGCGACGCGCTAGGAGCCGCTCGGAGTGTCGAGGGGTGCCACGGCTTCGCCGGGGCGCCCCGAGCGTTTGGGGGCTGGGGGGATAGAGGAGCGCCCGGGTTCATCCCGGGCGCTCCGAACGTTTGGGGGGTTTGGGGGGCCATATCGGGGCCCCCCATCTTCCTAACGGTGCTGCACCCGCGGGACAGTCAAGGCTCGACTCTACGGCGTGGTCCAGGCATGCTTCCCTGTGAGCTCCACCGTTGGATCAGATGGGGTCGATCGGGGGCACCGTGGGGATTACGCCGTTCTGATGCGCCATCGTGAAGAGCCGCTCGACGGCGGCGCGCCCCTCGCGCCCCAGCGCCAGCGTGAAATCGTTGACGTACATGAGCACGAAGCGCCGGCACGTCTCCTTGTCGATCCCGCGCCCGTAGCGCATCGCGTACTCCAGGGCCTCGTCCACGTGGGCGTGGGCCCAGGCGATGGAGTCCCGCAGGGCCTGCGAGAGCGCGCGGTGCAGATCGTCGCCGAGGTCGCGGCGCATGACGTTGCAGCCGAGCGGCAGCGGCAGACCGGTATCGCGCTGCCACGCCTCGCCGAGGTCGAGAACTTTCGTGAGCCCCATCGTCTGGTAGGTGATCTGGCCCTCGTGGATCAGGAGGCCGAGATCGGCCTGCCCTTCCAGCACGGCGGCCGGGATCTTGTCGAACGCGACCTCGATCAGCGGCGGATCGCCGACGTAGAGGCGCAACAGAAGCGCGGACGTCGTGTGCTTCCCCGCGATGGCGGTGACGCGCTGCTCGAGCTCGACGGCCGGGATCGGCTCGCGGGCGACCAGGATCGGGCCGTAGCCCTTCCCCATCGAGGCGCCGGGATCCATCATCCGGTAGCGGTCGGCGATCAGCAGGTACGTCGCGAACGAGACGGCGGTGACCTCCAGCTCCGCCTCGCGCGAGCGGCGGTTGAGCGTCTCGATGTCCTCCAGCACGTGCTCGATCCTCACGCCGGGTACGCGCACTTTCCCCGCCGTCAGCGCATAGAACATGAACGCGTCGTCGGGGTCGGGACTGTGGCCGATGCGGATCGTTTGCATTGATTCGGCGCTCACCTCGCACTGCCACCCGAGACCGCATCCTCGACGCCGCGCTGGAGGTGTTCGCCCGCAAAGGCTATCACAGGGCCATCGTGGACGACATCGTGCGCACGTCGGGCACCTCGAAGGGCGCCGTCTATCATCATTTCCCGAACAAGGAGGCGGTGTTCCTGGCGCTCGTCGACGACTTCGCGGCGCGGCTGGCGCGCTCGGCGGCGGCGGCGATCGCCGAGCAGCACGGCGCCCTCGCCAAGGTCGAGTGCGCGCTGACCGCCGCTCTGGCCACCTTCGCCGCCAACGAGCGGCTCGCGCGGCTCATCCTCCTGGAAGCGGTGAGCCTCGGCCCGACGTACCAGGCCAAGCGCGCGGAGGTCGCCGATCGCTTCGCCGCGCTGATCCAGGGGTATCTCGACGAGGCGGTGGCCGACGGCTCGATCGCGCCGCTCGACACGCGGGTGGCCACGCTGGCCTGGCTCGGCGCCCTCAACGAGATCGTCGTGCAGTGGCTCCACGGCGGCGTGCGGGACCTCACGGAGACGATCCCCGCCCTCACGCGCGTGCTGCTGCGCTCGATCGGCGCGCGCGGCGGCTGAACCGCAGCCGGGAAACGCCGAGGCCTATCCGGTGTAGCCGCGCGCCCGCAAGCAGCTCGAGTACGCCTCGCGATACGCGGCATCGTGCTTGCGATTGTCGTTCACGCCGTACAGGGTTCCCGCGCCCGCCCCCACGAGGCCGCCGATCGCGGCGCCCTTGCCCGCCCCTTTGCCGCCGTCCGCGATGGCGCCCCCCGCTGCGCCGACCGCCGCTCCCAGCAACGCTCCAACCGCGCCGTCCTTCACGACTTCCGTCGTCTTGTCACGCGGCCCGGTGGTCGCCGCCGCCTGGTCGTTGCACGCCTTGACGATCGTCTGATCCGGCACCCGGGCGGGCGCGGTGGCCGCCGCGACGGGCCGCGCGCCCTCGACACGCGCGCGCTCGGCCGGAGCGGGCTGCACGGCGACCGGCTTGTCCTCCGGTTTCGAGCGGCTCGCCACCACGATACCTGTCGCGAGCGCCGTCGCGGCGACGAGCCCCATGCCGATGGCGGTCAGCTTCCACGGATTACGAGCCGACGGCGTTACGCTCTCGGGCATACGGCTCTCCTTTGTCCGTGAGTCTTGATCTTCGTCCGTGAGTCTTCATCTGGATTGACGCAGAAGCGTCGCGCCTATGCACCTCGCGTGCCAGACCTGGAGGCGCGGATTTCCGCAGGAGTTGGACGAACAACCAGGGCAGGATTGACGTTCGGTGTCGAGTCCCTGACGCCGGGCGTCGGGACCGCGACATCGCGTCGGCTTACGACGTCTTCGCGAAGCCCACGCGGAAGTCGCCGGCGCGGATGGCGCGGATGATCGCGTCGCGCTCGCGGGACGCCTCCACCTCGATCCACGCGCGGCCGAAGTGCGGCGGCCGGTGCGCGTCGTCGGTGGCGATCTTCACGAGCGGAATCTCCGCCGTGTCGTAGAAGGGCCGGTACATGCCGGTGTCCGTCACCTCCATGGCCTCGAGCGGCCAGCCCGCGCGGCGGATCGCGTGCATGCGGTCGAGCGTCTCGGCCACGCTCAGCTTGTAGCGCGCGGGGTGGTTCAGGATGTACAGCGTCTCGGCGTCGCCGTGCACGCGTCCGACGTGCTGGTCGAGGCGCTGGTAGCTCAGCTCGATGCCGCGGAAGATCAGCAGCTCGCTCTCGAGGGCGGCGATCGTCTCCTCGTAATCCGGGTGCACGAGGTTGTCGTGGTCGAAGTGGTCGGTGATGGCGAGGAAATCGTAGCGGAGCCGCTCGTACTCGGCGACGAGGCCCTTCGGAGTGCGCACACCGTCGGAGAACGTCGTGTGCGCGTGCAGGTTGCCCCGGAGCAGCACCGCCTCAGCGAACGGGCTGCGCGGGGACGACGCGGGCGGGCGGCCCGTCCCACGTCACCGAAAAGCCCAGCGCAAACCAGCCGTTGACTTCCTTCCAGAGCGTCGCCTCCGGACCGATCGGGGGGTTCGGCGCCGTCCAGCCCGAGAGGCCGTAGCGGCCGCTGCCCTTCGTCGTCTGATAGGAGCCCGCGAACGGCTCGATGAAGGCCGGATCGTGCTCGACGCGCGTGCCGCGAGGATAGACGTCGGCGTCGGGCGGCCGCGACGTTTCGTAGTGGAGCGGCGGCGGCACCACGCGCGCTTCGCGTTCGGAGGGCTTGCGCGTGGTCTCGATCTTCACCTGCTGGGCCTCGGCCGGCAGGGCGATCAGGGCCAGCAGCGCCGCGACGACCGCGATCAGAATCGGCATACGTCCATTCTATATCAAGATCACACCCTCGCCTCGCCTTACGGCTGCGGCTCGCACCGCCATGTTCACAGGCTCGCCTCGCCTTACGGCTGCGGCTCGCACCGCCACGATCACAGGCTCGCCTCGCCTACGGCTGCGGCTCGCACTGCCATTATCCCCGGCACAGCCGCATGAGTTCGCGGACGGACTTCAGCCGATCGAGGCCGAGCGCGGCGCGCTCGAGCGCGGTCAGGCGCGCGGCGGGCAGCGCGCGCCGCGCGTTGTCGCGGAACTTCTCGACGAGGGCCTCGGGCGGCAGCGGGCGGTCGGGGCCGCCGCGCCCGTGCGGCACGCGTGCCTCGAGCTCGCGGCCGTCCGCGAGGCGCACGCGCACCCAGCCCGGGAACGTCCTGGGAAACGGCGAGTCGGGATCGACCACGTGGCGCACGCGCGACGCCAGGCGCAGAACGCGCTCGTCCCCGAGACGCGCCGGCGCGTAGGTGTCGACGCCCACGGCGCCGTCGAGGAACGCCGCGGCCACGGAGAACGGCAGGCTGAACTGCGCGTCGTAGGAGGTCCGCGGCCGCCGCTTGACCTCCACCGGCTCGCAGACGATCGGCACTTCGCCGGCGGGCACGCGGCACTCGATGCTCTCGATGGCGTCGGCGCTGACGCCGGGCGCGCGCAGCAGCTCCAGCGCGCAGTCGAGGTAGGCATGGTTGAGGTGGCAGCACGGGTAGGGCTTGTAGCCGACCTTCAGGATCTCCCACTCGCGTCCCAGCGTCTCGAACGGCCGCCGATCCGGCTCCGCGCCCACGAACGTCCGGTAGAAGCCGAAGCGGCCTTCGAGGATGGTCGCCGGGCCGGGCACGCCACCGCGCGCGAGCGCCGCCGCGATCGCCCCGGAATGGCCGGCCCAGCCGGGATGCAGCCGTTTCACCCACGAGCCGTCCTCGAGGTGCTCCATGACGCCGGAGGCGAAGCTGCCGGCGAGCCCGAGCGCCGCCGTCAGGCGCGGCGCGTCGAGCCGCTCGCACGCGCCGGCCGCCAGCGCTGCCCCGAAGGCGCCGCACACCGAGGTCGCGTGCCAGCCGCGCGCGTGGAAGACGCCGGAGGCCGCCATGCCCAGGCGCGTGATCGCCTCGTATCCCGCGACCGCGGCCGTGATCGCGCTTCGCCCGTCGAGATCGCGCGCCTCGGCCAGCGCGAGCACCGTGGGCAGGATCACGGCGGAGGCGTGGGTGATCGACGCCGCGTGGGTGTCGTCGAAGTCGAGCCCGTGCGCCAGCGTGCCGTTGACGAGGATCGCGAACGGGATCGACGCCGTCCGCGCGGTGCCGAGCACCGTGCACTCGCCCCCACCCTCGCCCGCGAGATCGACCACGGCCGGCGCCCAGTCGCCGCGTGACGAGGCGAGCGCGATGCCCAGCACGTCGAGCGCGCGCATCCGGACGCTGTCCACGACCTCGTCGGGAAGCGCGTCGAACGAGAGCGAGGCCGTGAAAGCGGCGAGCCGCTCGGCGAGCGTCATGGGGCCGATGGTACCCTGAGTCGTGCCCGTCGTCCCCCGCCTCGTCGCGCTCCCGCTCGTGTTGCTCGTCGCGGGCTGCGCCCCCGCGGGACGGGGCGAGGCGCCCTCGGCCCCCACCGCCCGCGCGAACGACTTCCGGGCGGCGCAGGTCCGCCAGGCCGTCGTGCTCGTGCGCGTCGTGGTCGCGTCGACCTCCGAGCTGTCCGAGCGCGACCGCAAGGACCTGCCCGCGCTCTACGAGAGCGCGCTGCTCGAGGCGCTCGACGCGCGCGCGATCCTCGTCCGCGACGTCCGCTCGGTCGAGGCCCGTGGCGCGGTGCCGGAGACCGCCGCCGCCGCCGCCCGCGCGCGCGAGGTCGGCGTCGACCACGCGCTCGTGGTCAGCCTGCGCGTGGAGCCGGACGTCGTGCGCGTCTGCGAGGAGACGCGGCGGCCGATGCAGGGGCGGGCGACGGTGTGGCGGCAGGAAGCGCGCGTCGTGCGCGCCGACGGCGGCGAGCGCCTGCACGCCGAGGTCACGACGCCGGACGTGGAGGCCGAGTGCGAGGGCGCGCGCCCGAGCGTGCGGCGGCGCGGCGTGCAGGCGACGGCCACCGCCGCCGTGGACGGGCTCGTCCGCAAGATGCTCGCGCCCTGACCGGATCAGCCGGGGAGCGCGACGTTGCCCTGGGGGCCGTCGGGCGCGCGCACGTTGCCGTCGCGGACGCGGCTGCGGATCGCGACGACCTGGCGCCCCTCGCCGTCGGTGATCTCGAGCTCCTCGATCAGCCCGGCGTCGAGCAGCTGCTGCACGAGCGCCTCGCGCTCCTGCCCCGCGGGGGGCAGCGCGTGCGACTTCCAGCGCATCACGAAGTAGCCGCGGCTCACGTGGGGCAGCCGTGCCTCCGCGCGCTGCAGCTCCGACAGCGCGCGGTCCAACGTGTCGTCCGCCGGCGCCGGAACCGGCGCGCGCAGCGTCGGGCGCGGCCCGCGCGGCGGTGCGCCGCGCTCGCGGTCACGGTCGGGCAGCCGTGGCCGCTCCACGCGGAACGCCGCGATGCCCTCGCTCAGTCTGATGTGGCCGAAGCAGCGCACGCGGAGATCGCTCGACAGCTCCTCCGCCGACCACGTGGCCACCCACACCTGCTTGCCGAGCGCGTTGACCGCATCCACCGCCGGCACGAAGTCGTCGTCGCCGGAGACGAGCACGGCCGCGTCGTAGGCGCCGTTGGCCGCGTAGTGGATCAGGTCGGCCACGAGCCGCGTGTCGACGCGCTTCTCCGTCGTGTAGTCGTACTCGCCGCCGCAGTTCGGACAGCGGCCGGTGCGCCGCACGCGCGGATCGCGCTTGACGAAGTAGCCGGGGCGCAACTCCAGCCCCTTGAGGAAGCCCTCCACCTGCTGCGGCGCGCCCGCCGACACGCCGACGTAGTAGTAGGCGCCACCGAAGACGGCGCTGTCGCCGCCGACCTTCTGCGTGATCCAGACGGCGAGGCGATCGTAGTCGACGCGGACAGACTCGTCGTACCGCAGCAGCGAGCGGTAGAAGTTCTGCCCGTCAAAGAAAATGCAGACCTTCATAATGTCGCAGATGCTACCACCACGGCGGAGCCTCGGCGCCGAATTTCGCCAGCACGGAAAATGCACCGGACAGACTCACCGTGACGTCCACACGGCGAATGGCTCGAGGGCGTCGGCCATCCGCAGAAGACCCGATCGCCTGGAAGGCACGCTACCGGACGTGGTCCTCGGTCAGCATGGGCCGGACGTGCGACGGCTGCGAGGAAGAGGTCGGCGCGGCCGAGATCCAGCACGACGTCGACGTGAACGGGACGATCGTGCTGCGTCTGCACCCTGAGTGCCTCCGCGCCTGGCTCGATGGGGGCTAATCCGGGGGCGGCCCGTCGGCATCGGCGCGCAAGGCGAGCGCCGCGAGCACCGCGTCGGCCACGCCCTCGGGCCGCACCGGCTTGCAGAGGTAAGCGTCGAACCCGGCGTCCAGAATTTCCTCGCGGCCGGCGACGGCGGTCACGGCCACGACCGGGATCGTCTGCGTGCCGCGCGCGCCGCGCAGCTGCTCGAGCAGCCAGAAGCCGTCGCGCCCGGGCAGCACGATGCCGGTGATGACGGCGTGCGGCCGCACGCTCGTCAGGACGCGGAGCGCCTCTTCCGCGCTGGCGGTGCCCAGCACCATCGCGCCTTCGTAGTCGAGCATCGCGCAGAAGACGTCGCGCGCGTCCTTGTCGTCTTCGACGACCAGGAGGTGTCGGCCGACGAGGCTGCCGACGGGGTTCAGCGCATACCGGACGTCCATGGCTGCCGGGTACCTCGCAGGCAAGCGTATCGCCACCCCTGGGCACGACGCACGTCCGAAGATGTGGAGAAAATATTTCCCCGCGGGTCGGAACCTTTTACAAGACCGCCGCGCGCGACCGGCGGATTGAGGTGGTGGCCGATGCTGGACTCGAACCAGCGACCTCGTGCATGTGAGGCACGCGCTCTAACCAACTGAGCTAATCGGCCGTAGGCCCTAGAATCTACCCACTCGACCCCGGTCGGTCAAGCCGTGGCAGGATAGGACGGTGCGCCGCGTCCTGATCCTCACCGCATCCTATGGCTCGGGCCACAACGAGGCCGCCCGCTGCGTCGCCGCGGAGGTCGCGCGGCGTGGCGCCGAGCCGATCGTCGTCGACCACTTCCGCGACCTCGTGCACCCGCTCTTCGACCGCGCGACGCGTGCCGTGTATCTCGCGCTGCTTCGCCGCCTGCCGGCGGTGTGGGGGCTCGCCTACGCGCTCGGTGACCGGCTCGCCAGCGACTCGCCGCTGACCTTCGGCGCCTCGCGCGTGGGCGGGCGGCGGCTCGCCGCCCTCCTCGAGCGCCTGGCGCCCGACGCGGTGGTCACCGTGCACGCCACGCCCGCCCTGGCCATGTCCGCGCTCGCGCGCGCGCGCCGGCGCGGGCCGCCGCACACCACCGTCGTCACGGACTTCGTCGCCCACAGCCAGTGGATCGCACCCGGAATCGACCGCTACTGCGTGGCCGCCGACGAGGTGGGCCACGATCTCGTCGCGCGCGGCATCCCGCGCGAGCGCGTCGTGGTCACGGGCGTGCCGGTGCGCACCGAGTTCGCGAGCGCGCCCGACCCGCGCGAGATGCGCCGCTCGCTGGGGCTGCCGGCCGAGGTGCCGGTCGTGCTGGCGATGGCAGGCTCGTGGGGCTCGGTCGGGCGCCTGCCCGACGTCGCCAGGGTGCTCGCCCGCATCCGCCGTCCCGTGGTGGGCATCCTCGTCGCGGGCCACGACGCGGGACTGCGCGCGTCGCTCGAGCGGCTGGTGGCGGGCTCGTCGCTGCGCGTGTTCGGCTTCGTCCCCGACCTGCATCGCCTCATGGCCGCCGCGGATCTCGTCGTCACCAAGGCGGGCGGCATGACGCTGGCGGAGGCGATGGCGGTAGAGGTGCCGCTGCTCTTCTACGGCTCGCTGCCCGGCCAGGAGCGGCGCAACGAGCGGTTCGCGGCGTCGGCCGGCGTGGCGCTCGTCGCGCGGGGCCGCCCCGACCTCGAGCGGCTGCTCGACCGCGCGCTGCGCGATCCCGATCTGCTCGAGCACCTGCGCGCGCCGATGCGCGCGCGGCGCCGGCCCGACGCCACGCGCGCCATCGTGGACCTGGTGCTCGCGGACTGCGTGCGCGCCGGAGCGCCGCGGTGATCGCGCGCGCCCTCGGCTGGGGCGCCGGAGTCGGCGTGGCCGCCTGGATCGGCTACGCGTGGCTTCCCCACCTGGTCACGCCGCTCTGCGCGTGGCGCGGCGGGCGTGCCGGCCGGCGTGTGGCGCTGACCTTCGACGACGGGCCGGATCCCGCGTGGACGGAACGCGTGCTCGATATCCTCGGCGCGCGCGGGGTGCGGGCGACGTTCTTCCTCGTCGGCGAGCGTGCGGCGCGCGAGCCGGCCACCGTGCGCGCCATCGCGGGCGCCGGGCACGAGGTGGCCTCGCACGGCTGGTCGCACACGAGCCTCTGGCTCTGCGGCCCGCGTCGCACGGAGAGCGAGATCGCGCGCGCGAAGCACCTGCTGGGCTATCTCGCGGGAGCGCCGCCCGCGCTCTTCCGCCCGCCGTGGGGCATGGTGAACGCGGCGATGTTCGGCGCGCTCCGGCGCCACCGCCAGCGCTGCGTGTTCTGGTCGATCCAGCCCGAAGGGCTGCGACCGGCGCCGGCGGAGGCCCAGGTCGCGCACGTGCTGCGCCGCGCACATCCGGGCGCGATCGTCGACCTGCACGACGCGGAGGGCACGCCCGGCGCGCCCGCACGTCTCTGCGCGGCGCTGCCAGCGATGATCGACGGGTTGGCGGCGGCGGGCTACGGGTTCGCCACGGTCGGCGAGCTGCTCGCGGCCTCCTGACGGCGGCGCGCCAGGAAGCGCACGAAGTCCAGCCCCTCGCCGAGACGGCGCTTCATGACCGCGCGGTCGCGCAGCATCTCACCGCCGAGGGCGAAGATCTTGCGCGGCCGGAAGTAGAAGCGCCGGTAGAACGTCTCGAGCGAGCGGAAGATCTCGGCGCGCGGCAGGTGCGGATAGCCGATCACGCTCGCCTGCGTCCCCCGCCCGTCCACGAGGCTCTCGGTCTCGAGCCAGCCACGCTCGAGCGCCTCGCGGTAGAGCGCGGTGCCCGGATAGGGCGCGGCGAGCGAGACCTGGAGCGTGTGAGGATCGATCTGCTGCGCGAACCGGATCGTCGCCTCGATCGTCTCGCGCGTCTCACCCGGCAGGCCCAGGATGAACGTGCCGTGGATCTTGATGCCGAGCGCCCGCGCGACCCTGGTGAACTCGCGCGCGCGATCCAGCCGCGTGCCCTTGCGCACGTTGTTGAGGATCGCCTGGCTGCCGGACTCGTAGCCGACGAGCAGCAGCCGCAGGCCGTTGTCGCGCAAGATCCGGAGACTGGCCACCGGCACGTCGGGCTTGGCGTTGCACGACCACGTCACGCCCAGGCGCCCGAGCCCGCGCGCGATGGCCTCGGCGCGCGGCAGGTCGTCGGTGAACGTGTCGTCGTCGAAGAAGTACTCCTTCACCCGGGGGAACAGCTTCGTCGCGTGCGCGATCTCGGCGACCACGTTGCCGACGGAGCGCGTGCGGTAACGCTGGCCGCCCACGGTCTGGGGCCAGAGGCAGAAGGTGCACTTCGAGCGGCAGCCACGGCCCGTGTAGAGCGAGACGTAGGGGTGCTCGAGATACCCGATGGCGTAGCGCTCGATCTCGAGATCGCGCGCGTACACGTCCACCACCCACGGCAGCGCGTCCATGTCCTCGAGCGTCCCGCGCTCGGGCGTGCGGCGGAGCTCGCCGCCGGCATCACGATACGAGAGGCCGGCCACCGAGGCGAGCGCGCAGCCCTCGGCGATCTCGCGGATCGTGAAGTCGAACTCGTTGCCGCAGACGAAATCGAGCGCGGGCGACGCCGCCAGCGCCGCCTCGCGCTGCACGGCGACGTGGGCGCCCACGAGGCCGATCCGCAGCGCCGGATTCTCGCCCTTCAGCGCCTCCGCGACCTTCACGTCGTGGCCGAACGACGGCGCGCTCGTGTGCAGCACCGCCAGCTCGTACTCGCGGGCGAGCGGCAGCACGTCGGCCAGGGTGAGGTCGGCGGGCGGCGCGTCGACGAGGCGCGAGCCCGGCACGAGCGCCGCGGGCTGGGCGAGCCACGTCGGGTACCAGAACGAGCGGATCTCGCGGCGCGCCTGATAGCGTGAGCCGGCGCCGCCGTCGAAGCCCTGGAAGGATGGGGGATGGAGGAACAGGGTCCGGAGCACGCTCACGCGCCCCATCTTATCCGATCAGCGGTTGACGTACAGACGCCGGCCGCCCGCGCTCGCGATCAGGTGTCGGCCGGGCAGCGCGCCCACCGCGCTGCGGTCCTCCGCGCGCCCGGTCACCACCCACACGCGGGCACCGCCCGTCCAGGCCGCGGCGAGCCGCGCGCGGTCCCAGAACAGGTCGCGGCTCTCGGGCCGCGTGGCGCCGAAGCCGAGCACGCTGCGACGGCCGTCGAGGATGACGGGCCGCCGGCCGGAGTACCACTCGAGCGCGCCGGAATTTTCGAGGGGCCCCTCGTGCACGACCACGTCGGCCGGCCCCGCGCGGCGCGCCAGCTCGAGGGCGATAGGCTTCACCGAGCGCGTCGCGGCCACCGCCTCGAGGCCGAGGGCGACGCACGGCAACGTGGCCAGCAGGGTCACGGCCGTCGCCGCGGCGGCGACGCGCGCCGCGCGCCCTGCGACGATCAACGCGATCAGGACGAGCGCGCCGGCGCCGAACGCCAGCGCGCCCACGCCGAGCACCGGCACGAACAGCGCGGGGTCGAGCGAGGCGCCGGCGCCCGCGGCCGCCGCCTTGTGGGTGGCGACGTCGGTCGCGTCGAGCACGCGGGCGAGCGGCGCGCCGCCCGACGCCCAGGCGACCGCGCAGGCCGCGCTCAGCGCCGCGAACAGCCCCGCGTGGATGAGCGCGAGCGGCCGCCCGCTCTCCGACCAGCCGCGCGCGGCGAGCAGCGCGATCGCCGGATAGGCCGGCAGGCCGTAGTGCGGCAGCCGGAACGGCGACAGCGCGGTGAGCGCGAGGACTCCGGTCGCCCAGAGCGCGAGGACGATCCACGGCGCCTGCGCCGGATCGCGCCACGCGCGCCGCCGCGCGAGCCGGATCAGGGCGGCGGCCGCCGCGACGATCCACGGCCCCGCGCCGAGAGCGGCCACCACGAGGAACTCGAGCGCGGAGAGGGGGACGTCCTCATCGGGAAACCGGCGGGCGCGTGCGACGTTGAGGACGTGGTTGTCCACCACCGTGTACCAGGCGAAGCCCGGCGTGGCGAGGGCGACCGCCGCATACCAGGCGAGGCCCAGGACCAGGAGCGCCGCCACGCCCGGCCAGGGCAGCCACGCGCCGAGCGGCCGCGCGCGGCCGGCGGCGGCGAGCGCCAGGCCGACGGCGACCGGCGGCAGCAGCGCGCCGAGGGGATCTTTGGCGAGTGCGGCGAGACCGAACACGGCCAGCCCGAGCACGGCGAGGCCGCGGTGGCCGGCGAGGACGGCCGGAAGAAGCAGCGCGAAGCCGCCGATCAGCCCGGCGACGAAGAGCGTCTCGGGGCGCACATAGCGGCCGTAGGCGAAGAAGCCACACGAGGTCAGGAGGGCGACGCCGGCGAGGAGTCCCCACGGGCCGCCGTGCAGCCGGGACCCCAGCCAGGCCGTCGCCGCCACCGCGACGAGCGCGCCGAGGGCGGCGACCGCACGCGCCGTCCCCTCGCTGGCGCCGCCGACGGCAAACGCGCTGGCCAGCAGCAGGTAGAGCAGCGGGGGCTTGTCCACGTAACGGACGCCGTCGAGAGTGAGCCGGAGCGGATCGCCGCTGGCCGCCAGCTCGCGCGCGATCTCCGCGTGCATCCCCTCGCCGGGGTCGTCGAACGGCGCGCGGCCGAGGCCGGTGAAGAGAAACGGCGCCGCCAGCGCCGCGGCGAGCGCGGCCGCCGCCAGCGCGCCGCGCGGCTTCAGGTGCGCGATACCAGGAAAACGCCGAGCACGATGAAGCCGATGCCGGTCCAGCGCAGCGGCGTCACCGGCTCGGCCAGCATGAGCTGCGCGAGGAGGGCGACGATGATGTAGTTGACAGTCGTGAGCGGCAGCACCTTGCTGACGTCCTCGCGCGAGAGCAGCGCCATGTAGATGAAGAAGAACGCCGCCTGGAGCGCGACACCGAGGAGCACCCAGGGGTTCGACAGCGTGCGCACGAGGGGCGAGCCGACGGTGGCGGTCCCGACCACCCTCATCCCTTTGGCCAGGATGACGTGCCCGACGCCGCCGACGAGGCTCGCGATCCCCACCCACAGCAGGGTGCTCGTCATCAGAGGGCCTTCGCGATGGCGGACAAGATCGAGCGCTCGACGTCGTGCTTGTCGGAGACCGTGCCGACCGGCTCGTCCTTGTCGAACCACAGGATGCGCTCGTGCTTGAACAGCTCGCGCTCGACGGTGACCGTGGTGCGGTTGTCGCTCGCGGCCTTCACATAGAGCGTGAGGCGGTGGCGCCGGCCCGTGGCGTAGACGCCGTAGTTCTGGCCATCCATACGCCGCGAGTCGGTGCCGATCATGCCGATCGTCCGGTCCTTCTTGTCGATCTCCCAGCCGAGCTGTTTGAGCACCGCCTCCACCACCGTCCAGACCCGGTCGGCGGGGGCGTTGAACGTCTGGGCCACCGGCTCGGCGGCCGACGCCGTGGAAGCCAGCGCCAGCTCGAGCAGCAGCGCGCACGTCAGGACCTTCATTCGAGCCTCCTTAATAGTCGCCGTCGGGGCGCCTTCACAGGATTCCGGCGCCCGACGGTCGGCGAATCGTCGCGCGGTGCAACTTCCCGTCGCCGTCGGGGCGCCTTCACAGGATTCCGGCGCCCGACGGTCGGCGAATCGTCGCGCGGTGCAACTTCCCGTCGCCGTCGGGGCGCCTTCACAGGGTTCCGGCCCCCGACGGTCGGCGGGTCGCCGCCGGGTGCAGCTTCCCGGCCGCCAGCGTGAACACGGCGTCGGCGTCTCGGGCGGCGTCCGGGCGATGACTGACCACGATGACGGCGCCGCCGGAGCGCGCCCGGTCGCGCAGCGATTCCAGGATCACCGCGCCGTTCGCGTCATCGAGATTGCCGGTTGGCTCGTCAGCGAGCAAGAGGGGCGGGTCGTTGAGCACGGCGCGGCAGAACGCGACGCGCTGCTGCTCGCCGCCGGAGAGCTGGGCCGGATGGTGGTCGCGACGCTCGGCCATGCCGAAGCGCTCGAGCAGAGCCATCGCGCGGCGGCGCAGCTCGGCGTCGACGCCGCTCGTGTAGCGCGCGGCCAGCAGCACGTTGTCGAGGGCGGTGAGCCCGGGCAGCAGCAGGAACGACTGGAAGACGAAGCCCAGCCAGCGCCCGCGCTCGCGACTCTTGGCGGAGCGGCCGAGCGTGCTCACCGTGCGCTCGCCGAACCGGATCTCGCCGGCATCGGCGTCCTCGAGCAGGCCGAGGACATTGAGCAGCGTGCTCTTGCCCGAGCCCGACGGCCCCTCGATCACGACCAGCTCGCCGCGCCTGACCGTGAGCTCGGCGCCGGCCAGCACCTCGATCGGTGGACCGGCGGGCGCCGCGAAGCGCTTGACGAGGCCGCGTGCGCGAAGGACGGGCTCAGGCAGCACTGCCCCTCCGGATCGCCTCGGCGGGCGACAGGCGTACGATGCGCAGCGCCGCGTAGGCCGCGGCCGCGGCGCCCAGGAGCACCGAGAACACGAGTGCGCCGCCGAGCAGGCGCGGTGAGAAGAGGAAGAGCTGCTGGCCGCTGCGACGCGCCCAGCCGTCGATGGCGAGCCCGAGCACCATCGCGAGGAGCACGCCGAGCGCGCCGCCGGACAGCGTCACCGCGAGCGCCTCCGCCAGAATCTCGCGCCCGAGCTGCCAGTCGGTGGCGCCGAGCGCTCGCTTGACGCCGAAATCGCGGATGCGCTCGAACACGGCGGCGGCCACCGTGTTGGCGAGCGAGAGGCCGCCGATCACGAAGGCCAGCAGGCCGATGCCGACGAGCAATGCCGAGAAGAACGCCGTGGACTGGCGCAGCAGCGAGGACAGCTCGCTCGGGATCTGGACGTTCACGCCGGCGACCTGGTCACGGATACGCCGCGCGACGACGTCGGGATCCGCGCCGTCGCGCCAGCCGACGGCGGCGCCGGTGTTGAGGTCCTGCGCGCGCAGCGCGACGCCGCCCGAGGCCAGCACGGTGCGCAGCAGGCGGTCTTTGGCCACCCACTGCTCGCGCGCGTCCTGGATCGCGACGACGACGAAGCGGTCGGGCGCGGTCAGCATGCGCTCGAGCACGCCGACGACCTCGTACGCCGTGCCCTCCAGCTCGAGCCGCGAGCCGGGGGCCAGGCGCCGCGAGACCGCGAACGACGCGCCGACGACGGCCTTGCGGCGGTCGCCCTCGCGCAGGAATCGTCCGGCCTGCACCGGCAGCGTGCGGTAGTGGCGGTTCGGCGACGGCACGGAGAGATCCATGCCGATGACCAGCTCCTGGGTGAGCGTCATGAACTGCGAGGTGCTCGGGTTCAGCGGGAGCATCACTTGCGGCTGCACGCCGGCGACGCCCTCGACCTTGCGGATCGCCTCGATGGCGGCCGCGGGCAGCAGGCCACCGGCGGTGAAGCCCGCGCCCATGCCCATGCCGCGTCCCGCCACCGAGATCTGGCCGAGCACGAAGCGGTCGCCGCCGTCGATGAAGCGCACGATGCGCTCGGCCATGGCCCCGAGGGCCACGATGCCCGCCACCCCGATGGCGATGCCGGCGATGGTGAACAGGTAACCACGGAGTGCGCGTCGCAGGCTTGTCAGCATGAGAACGACGGCGACGGGATTACAGGCTCGCCTCGCCTACCACTCGAGCCGGGATTCGACCGGCAGCCCCGCGCGGCGGCGCACCCAGGCGTTGATCCGCGCGATGCCGTAGAGGATCCGGAGCGCGGCGCGCACGCGCCACGGCATCGTCACCCAGTTGCCCCCGGAGAGCACGTTGAGGACGGCCTCGTAGATCCCGAAGTGGTTGCGTGGGCGCATCAAGAGATCGAAGAACGAGGGCTCGTAATACTTGTGGATGAACTTGAAGAGCGGGTCGAGGCCCGCGCGCACGCGGCGCTCGTAGTCCGCGAAGCGCCGCGCCGAGAAGTCGCCGGCGCGGAAGGCGTCGCGGATCGCGACGGACGCGAGCTGCCCCGAGCGCAGCGCGATGTAGACACCGCCCGAGAAGATCGGGTCCACGAACGCGATGGCGTCGCCGACGGCGACGAAGCGGTCGCCCACCACCGGCGAGTTGTCGTAGGAGAAGTTGGCCACGCGGTACACCGGCGTGACGCGAGCCGCGCCCGCGAGGTTCTCGGACACGCCCCGGCAGCGCGCGATCATCGCGTCGAGCAGACCGTCGGGGTCGCCGGTCCACTCCTTCGCCGTGCGCGCGTGGCAGATGGCGCCCACGCTGGTGACGTCGCCGGCGAGCGGGATCCACCAGAACCAGCCGTCGCGGAAGACGTAGACGCGGATGTTGCCTTCCTCGAGGCCCGACCGGCGGGCCGCGCCCTTGAAGTGCGCGAAGAGCGCGACCTTGCCGAGGTTGGGGATGCGCCGGCGCCGGCCGTAACGGCTCGCCATCAGCGCGTCGCGCCCCGTGGCGTCCACCAGCATCGCCGCTCGCGCCCGAAGCGGACGGTCCTCCGCGCTCGCGGTCACGGTCACGCCGCCGGCGTCGAACTCGGTGCCCTCCACGGTGGCCGGTTGGTACACGGTGACGCCGCGCTTCGTCGCATGGTCGAGCAGCACGGCGTCGAAGTCGGCGCGGGGGACCTGGTAGGAATAGTTCGGCCACGGCTGGCCCGGCAGGAAATAGAAGGTCTGCGTCGCGTCGTCGTTCTCCTCGTCGATGAAGCTCGCGCCGTACTTGACCTGGAAGCCGCGCTCCTCGATCGCCGCCTTCGCGCCGAGCTCCTCCAGCAGGAGCATCGTGGCGGGCATCAGCGACTCGCCGACGTGGAAGCGCGGGAATCGCTCGCGCTCGAAGAGCGCCACGCGCAGTCCCCCGTCGGCCAGGAAGGTTGCCGTGCTCGAGCCGCCGGGCCCGCCGCCCACCACCACGACGTCGAAGGTCTCCATCAGGCGCTCCTGCGCAGCGGCTTCAC
>Ga0209468_1000535_pt1 | contig 17996 bp, 10 predicted proteins | sample GraSoiAngelo_102_FD_185871 | JGI IMG/M metagenome (GOLD analysis project Ga0209468, IMG submission 185871) | Grasslands soil microbial communities from the Angelo Coastal Reserve, California, USA - 14_0903_02_40cm (SPAdes) (version 2) | ecosystem: Environmental > Terrestrial > Soil > Grasslands ...
ACGTCTTCTCGTGTTCACGGATCCAGGAGAAGATTTTCTTCCGCGTGGGAAGATCATTCGATCCCGCCATGGAATGTCCGGGAGCATCCCAGAAATTTGCCCCTGCCATCACCTGCGACATAGCCAGGTTCATCATGGACTCCCGGATGTCGACCTTCTTATCTCCGTCCCACGAATAGTTCAGAATCCACGTCGGCTTGCCTTGGGCGAAGGCTCGAAACGAATGCATCCCTACTTGGTAGCGGAACCAGTCCAGCGGATCGCGCTCTGACGCCATGTGGCCGCTATCTCCGAACTCATATTCGTGCGCGATCGCGTCTACTACCGGATACAGGCTGTAGACATCGGCACCAACTCGGACCGCCTCCTCTTCAATGCCTGGATAGATTTCAGGAATCGTCTTGATCTTCGGGTTTATTGATTTCGCATTCTGATCGATCTCATGCATGAAGTCGGTGAAGGTTTGAATTCTGAACTCCACCCACTTGCGGAAGTTCGGGTCGGAAAAATCTCCCAGTTTCAGTTCGTGCTTAGCGTCGAGCGCGGTTTGTTGCTTGAAAGCCGCGACAGTGTAGTCATCGAAACTGGCCCACGTATCTTCCCAACCTTTGAAATGCGTCATCCAGTAGGGAATATCAACGTAAATACCATCGATGCCGGTTCCCGCGATCTGCCGAACACGCTCCATGTAGATCTTGCGCCATTCCATCGCGTAGGGAGTGACCCACACGTCTTCGTCTCCTTTTTTGATCCAGAACGCTGTTCCCCCGCCAAAAATCGCCGGCTCACCTGTGATCTTGCGCTGCAACCAGTCGGGATGATCTTTCGCCATCGTGTGTGCAGTTTGGTCCCCATGAGCCGTGATGCACTCCGTTCCTGCGATGTAGACGAAAGCATAATTGCCGACGCGATGGGCTTCCTGCGCGACCGCGCGAATCGCTGCCAGCTTCTCTTCCGGATGTATAAAGCTTTCGTAGCGTCCGGGAATGTCGTTATCGACTTCGATCCCGAAGACTCCGCTTTCCTGCGCGCGCTGGACAATCTGAACCGCGTCGCCGCCCTTGAGTCCATACGCGCCGATGCGAACGTAGTTGCTCCAATCCTGTTCGTGTTGCGCTGGAGCAGCCAACAGGCAAAGGCCAACCAGAAATATAAAAATTAAAGTCACGGCCACTTTTGTCTTCATAGGGATACTTGCATCTGTCCAGTCGATTCGGAGGCTAGCCCCCGGGAGTTACTCCGCCGGTTTCATCGTTTTGCCCGAGGCCGTTGGTCGATCGCAAGGTCAAACTTCCGTCCTCGTTCAATTTCTGGCGGCAGGCCCAACACACCGGATGCCGTTGGCCCTTCACCTCGATCTCGGCCTTCAACCGAAGCCCTTTCCACTTCGTTCCCTTTGGCAGTGCGAACTTTGCCTGCCGAACTTTTCCGGGTAGGGGATACCCGGCATCGAGACACCCGGCAGCATTTACCTTCCTGTCTTCACTGAACACGGAAATTCGCAGCACACCGGGAACGGCCGCGAGGCCATCGTTCACAAAGCCGATGATTAACCCCGGGTAGCCGCCTTCTTCGTAACTCCACACCCACGACGGACGAACGCGATACCCAACCCGCCGGGCCAGTTCATCCAGTGCGTCAGGGAATTGGTGATAGTAGTTGAGAAGGCGATCAGCCTGAATGCGGTGCCAATTCCATAACGAGAAGTAGCAGGGGCCTACGTCCTGAACGTGGTGAATGACATTGTCGGAATAGGTAACGCCATCGTCGAGCCGCAAGCTCTGTGGCGAGCCATCGGATATGCCTACCTCAACCGAAACGCCCGTCCACGGCGGCCGATTGCTGAGCGCCTCGATTTGCTCATTCTCGATGAAGATGGTATCCGTCCGAAGCCAGTTGAAACTGCGAATCGTTCGGTCAACTAACTCCGAGTTCCCAACTTTGCTGAAATCGGGCTGCGTGTTGGTCAGCATCGGCGTTTTCTTCCAACGCTCGGTCTGGTACTGGAGCATTGCGAGAAAGGTATTTTCCGCAGTGACGTTATCAGGGAATGGATTTGACTCTAGCGGCCACGTGTGCCCTTCGCCCCAGAATCCATACATGAACGTGTCCACGTACTCCACGCCCGCATGGCCGTCGTAGGACTCCGCGAGTAGATCGACGAGTTCGCGAAATGCTGCCTGGAATGCGGGGTCATCGTAGCGCGGTTCATATCGTGTGCGGCTTTGCCAGTCGCCCAGCTTAACCATGGGGACCTTATTGCGCAGAAACTCGGGTAACGGAGAGTCGATAATGTCGGGATTGCTCATCATCACGCGAAAGCCGACCCTCTTCTGATATCTCCGCGCCAGATCAAACGTCAGCTTCCAGTGCTCGCACAACTCCAGTTTTCCCGGCTCACGCTGCACGTCTTTCCAATGCACGCGAATGTAAAGCTTCGTGCCGAGCGGAATCTTCACCAGCTTCTCGATCGACTCCGCCAGTGTCTCCCCTTCCTTCTTGGCAGGCCCCACTTCGTCGCAAACATACGTAATAAGCCCCATTCCATAGTTCGGGACAATTTCCCGCGACGGGGTGAGTGCCATCACGACGTTCCAGCTGGGATAGTCATCCGCGGAGAACGCGCCCTGATAAAGTCGTTCGGAAACAGCAGGCCCCGAGCCGAAGTCGTAGCGGTCAAAGTTATGCGGCGGGATGTGTGCGAGCAGGGGCTTGGTGCTGACTCCCAGAGCAGCTAAGCCGCCCGCTGTGACACCGGTCTTCAGAAAGGATCGACGCTGCATTTCTACCTGGTCTCCACAGGCGATATGCATTACATGGGCAGACCTCGGCACTGCCGAAGTCCGCCTCGTCACAAGAGCACTCTTTTAAAACTGGAACCGCGCTCCAAACTGCATTCTGCGGAAGTTGTTAATAGTGGATGTGACTGTCCCTAAAGCGCCGTCTCCCGATCCGACATCCGGGAAAGCAAAGCGTTGATGATTGAATGCATTGAACATCTCAGCGCGCACCTGGAGGACCTTGCCCTCGCGGATCGTAAATTCCTTGGTTAGCGAAGTGTCCAGGTTGCGGATGCCATCGCCCCGCAGGTTGGAGAAGTAGCGGGGCGCATTGCCGGGAATATTGTCGCCAGGATCGCCAAAACAATCCTGATTAATGACGGCTCCTCCCGTCTTAGCGGCATCGTGATAACTTAAGCCGGTCGAAAGTTGAGAGCAGACCACGTTCGGTCGCTGATTGCCGTCAACCAACAGTCCGGCATCGTTAAAGATAGACAGCGGCTGCCCGGATTGCAGAGTGACCACACCGTTAAGCGACCAGCCGCCTACTATGCCATCCAGCACGGGGTTCATGGAGCCCCCGATCAAGCGATCCTTCCCAACAGGAAGATCGAAAATGATGGCAGCCGTCAGGCGGTGAGGCGTGTCGTTGGCGCTGATTGCGTGCTCCGCCTTAAGGTCGTCGAGCACTTGCGGGTTGTCCAACCACAGGTTGCCCAGCCATGCATTACGCCCCGCGGAGGAATCGTCGGTAAGTTTGGAGAAGGTGTAGTTTCCTTCAAAACTGATGTAATGGCTGGCACGCTTCTGGAATCGAATTTGCAGCGAATGGTACCAGGAGTTGGCATTCAGCGTCGGCAGCCCCTCGAAGCCGCCATCAAACTGCGGGTAGGGTTCAAGCAGCAATTGTTGCGGAATGGTGTCATCAACGTAGCGGGAATCCACCACGTCAGCCGCGTTGAAAATCGGGCTGGCCGGACACCATGGACCCGTCAGCGCCGCACCCGTGGTAAAGAAACACTGGAAAGGATTGGCGACTTCTGTGTTGAGATAATCCGAAACGGCAGTACTGGTTGGATCGTGCATCGGATTCAATGCCGCGACTAGCGCATTGCGAATCGAGGACGGCAGGAAGTTGCGGTTGCGGGTGGAAATATTGCCGGCGCCGGCCCAGGGCAAGTGCGTGCTGCGGTTCGCGGAGTAGTCGACGCCCACCACAATTTGCCCCGGGAACATGTGCTGAATTCCGAGGTTCCACTGATAGATCTCGGCATTCCGCGCCGTCCCAGTGTCCAGGTCGCTGGAGTTGCCGAAACCCCACTGTGCCAGCTTGCCGTATTTGGTTCCCTGCGGCGGTGCGAGACCGCCGGGAAATGGGCTGGTGCAACTGGGCGGCTGTGTCGGGGAAGGCCCAAGGCAAGCAAATTGGTGTGCGAAATTGTCTTTGGTGAAGAACATACTCGCCGTTTTCGCGAATGCCGGACCGGCGTACTGGAAATTAGTGGCTACGTTCATGCCATAGAAGACTCCTGCGCCACCGCGCAATACCGTATTAGAAGCAAGTTGATAGGCGAAGCCAAAGCGCGGAGCGAAGTTGTTTCGGTCCACAGGCGAGTTGCGACGACCGGAACTTGGGAAGAGGCTCGTGCCTCGGATCTCGCCAATTTGTCCAAAGTCAAGCTGCGGGTTGTTGGGGTCCAGGTTGCGACTGAGCGGAATGTTGATTCCTGTGTCTCCAGTGAAATCGTTGAACTGGAGGCGGTTGAATCGCTCGGTGTAGGGAGTACTCCACTCGTAGCGCAATCCGAAATTCAGAGTCAGCTTGGGCGTAGCCTTCCAGTCATCCAGCACGAAGAACGCGGTGTCCTTCGATTTGTCCGCCACGGCGGGAACTATGTGAAGGGAGGCGTCATGAGGATACCCGGTCAGGATCGTGGCAAACGGGTTGCCCTGTCTATGATCATCGTCTCCCAGGCCGTTATTGGGCTGAAGGGTGGTCACATCGCGGGAGAAGTTGAAAATGCCGGTGGGGTTATCGGGTTGCCAAAAGTTATTAAAGAAGACGCGCTGCTCTCCTCCAAACTTGATGGAATGAGCACCTTTTACCCATTGCAAAGCCGAGGAGTAGCTGAACAGCGTGTGGGCGAAGTGGGTATCCACGCAGCATTGCGTAAACAGCGAGAGGAACGGGTCATCGACACCAATCGTCGGCATGCGGGTGAGCCCCCCGTTCGCGGCAAGGATTGGCGATAAGCCCACATCACTGAGGGTCGGGTAGTTGTTACTTATGCCCGGAGCATGCACGCGGTCCACGCTGAAGCGGCTGGTCAACAGCTTCATCGGAGTGATCGCCCAGTTGTACTCCGCTCCTCCGTTCTGCACATTGGTGTTAAAGATTACACCATCGCCTTCGGGCCCAAACTCGCCGTCGCCAACGATGGTGGGTACGGTGTCGTGGTTGTGATAGCGGCTGTAGCGTGCGCCAATCTTGTGGTTGGCAGTAATCTGATGATCCAGCTTAACGTCGAACTGCCAAGCCGGTGAGGTTCTGAGAGTCACTGCGCGCCAGTTAGGGTCCGGGTAAACCGCACCCGGTATGTTGGCGTGCGGATAGAGATTCAGAATCGCCTGCCCGATAGGATCGATCTCGTTAGCAGGAATCTTGTTGAGCACCCCACCATCAGAGAATTGCGTGTGCGGACAAGGCGCAGATGCTTGGTTTCCGGCGCACGGATCATAGATGCCGGCCTCTGCGCTCAGGCCATCCGGATCATCTTCAGGGGGCAGAGGCAGGTTAGCCGGACTCTGGGAGAAGTCACCGGCACGCTCCAGGTCGGTGGGGACGATTCCTTTCAGGTTGACCGGATCCTGCTGGCGAACCTTCTCGAAATCGACAAAAAAGAATGTCTTGTTTTTCTTCAGAGGCCCGCCGAGAGAGAAACCGTATTGGTCTCGTACGTGGTCAGGTTTTTCGCCGGAGTTGAAGAAATCCCGGGCATCAAAATTGGCTCGCTGCCCGTACCACCAGCCACTGCCGTGAAAATTGTTCGAACCCTGCTTCAGCACCATATTCACGATCGTGCCGCCGTTGTTGCCGAACTCGGCGGAAAAGCTGTTGTTCTGAACCTTAAATTCCTGGACGATCTCGACCGAAGGCTGGTAGTAGACGTTGGAGTTGCCGCCCTCGCCCTGCTCCGGCGCGCTGATGGGACTGCCATCGAGCGTAATTTGGGCGGTGGCGTTGCGCTGACCGTTGGAGACGAAGTTGGTGCCGGTCGGGTAGTTGTCGGTGATCCCCGAACCCGTGGTTTCCGTCACCCCACCCGCCAAAAACACCAGCCCAAACATGCTGCGGCCGTACAGCGGAATGTCCCGCACGTACTCGTTCGTGACATCGGTGCCGAGAGAAGCATTCTCCGTATCCAACAAGGGCGCAGCCGTGGTCACTTCGACCGTCGTAATCAATCCCGGCGGATGCAGTGTGAAGTCAATCGTGGTCTGCTGCGCGACCTGCAGCACCACATTCTTTTCCTCGGCCGGCCGAAAGCCCACGGCATCGGCCTTAATGGTGTAAACGGCGGGTCGCAACCCGGTCAGAACGTAAAGTCCGTGATCGTCGCTGCGGGAAGTCTCGGAAATACCCGTGGCGTCATTTGTAATGGTAATGGTCGCATTGGGGACCAAGGCGCCACTCTGGTCCTTAACGACACCGCGAATCTGCGCGGTGTAACTGGCCTGCCCCCAGGCCTCCGCTACCCACACAATTGATAGCACGGCAAAAACAATGCCCATCCAAGCTGCGACTGACCTTTGAGAACGCCCATGCATAGACATGGCAGCCTCCGCCAACTCGCTTTCGTTTCATTACGAGTGAATACTATTGCTTTCGTTTATGAAAGATGTCAAGCCAAATCGTGAACGGCTTTTATTGTTCCCAAGGGATAAGAATGCCTCGGGCCGGACACTGGTTCAGCGGCTGCGCGGAAGGCGGACCGCGATGAGCGATATCTGCTCCAAGTCAGGGTAGTGGCCGTCTTTGTCGGCCTTGCGCTCCGTCGGGCCAATTTGCTGGATGGTGCTTCGTGCCGGCAGCACCGGCCCGACATACTGGGAGTACACTTCGTCGAATGCCTGCAGGTCGGAGATGTCGTCTAGGTAAACATTGGTCGCGACTACCTGGTCAAAGCTCATCTCGGTTTCCTCCAGGTTGTCGAGCAGATTGCGCATGGTTTGGCGCAACTGGTGTGAGGTGGTGGAGGCATAGACCCCACCATGCGGCCCGGGGATAAAGCCGCTCTTGGCAGAGCAATACAAGGTATCGCCGGCAAAAACGCAGGGACTGGCTGTAGGGCTAGGAGGCATGTTCTTGGGACGCACCGCCTTCCGTTGCCGGAGGTCCACTACCGCCACGCCGGTGTACTCAATGTGCGCTCCGCCGGGCAGACTCGAGACCTCAATCGTGGCTCGTGCCGGTGTGTTGCCGAACTCAAACCGCCTCGCATAGCGCTCGTTCATGACCCGCATCGGAATCTCAGATGTCAGGTAAGGATTCACGAACACCATGTTGCTGAGTTCCAAACCTGCCGCCTTCACGATCGCCTGCATCTTGTCGAGCGCGAGATCGACCTGCGCCGCCGGATCCTCCGAGACTTTCCCGTTCGCAGGATCGCTGCCTGCCATACTTGAAACGAAGAGCCGGTCGTGCGTGAGGATGCCAGCCGAAGCCGCGTCGTCCGACCGGTAATTCGGCGGATGGATCGCCCGCCGCCCGGCAAGATCGCGCACCGCGACAGCACTGATCTGGATGGGAGGCTCCGGAACGCGGGCAACGCCGAGCACCGCGCGAGCCGGCGGCGTTTTCCCGAAGTACCCTGAGAAGACCGCGTTCATTTCCGCATTTTTGCTGATGTTTTCGAGATAGACCTGTGTGTATACAACGTGGTCCATATTCAAACCGGCAGCTTCAACGATCGCCTTGACGTTATCGAGGGCCTGACGAACCTGGGCAGAAAAATTCGCTGGCAAGCTGCCATCCGGCCGGCGCGCCCCCTGCCCGGAAATGTAGACATAGTCTCCGGCGTCCACACCGGGAGAATAGAAACGATTCGCAGATGCCGATGCCTGCGCGGGAACAACAGCACGCAATTGCTGCTGCGTCAGAGCCACTCCCGAAAGCAGAAATCCGGCCAGCAGCCATCGTATTAGATGGACGATTCTCAAGCGAGGAACACCTTGCCTTTCTTACGCCGCAGCTTTCTTCTGGGCTGCGCCCAGAATTCCACGCAGCCTTTGCCCAACCACGATTTCTTCTCCGGGCTTGATGGTCATGGAAACGAGTTCGATGTGGTCGGGCTCCTTGCGTTCTTTTGGGTTCGGCTTACCTTCGCGAACCGCGGTCACCAGACTCGGATTGTCCGCCCCGAGCACCTCGATCACTGGATCTCCGCCACGCAATTCCTGCACGCAGTCGAACACACTGTATCGCCAGGCCGCCTGATCCCAATAGACCCGCAGCGTTGGATAGCGATTGCCATCCTGGGGAATGAATATGTCGGTTCTCACGCCAGGCACAGTTTCCACCAGCTTCCGGATGCGATCCACGCGCCCATTCCATTCGGCATAGAGCTTGTTCTCATCCAGACTGAGCCAGGTCTCGAGCGCCGTGAGGCAACCGATCACTTCTTCCTTTCCGACTTTCATCGGCCGGCACACGGCTCCCTCCCGCGGACTGGAATTCAGCAACGCCGCCTCGATCAGATCCTTTCGGCCGAGAAGCAAACCGCTGCACTGTGGTCCGCACAGTCCCTTGCCGCCCGAGAAGCAGTAGAGATCAATTCCCATCTTCGCGTAGAGCTTGGAATTGTCGACGGGAGGGATCCCGGCTGCGTCATCCAGCAACATGGGAATCTTGTGCTCCTTCGCAATCGCCAATTCTCGCTGGAGTTTTTCCCCGAGATCGGTGGTGTAGATCATGGCGGTGTTTTCGCTGATCGCGTTAATGAGTTCTTCCGGGGAGAAAGTGAGAACCAGCTTTGCGCCAGTCAGGCGGATGGCGCTGTCGAATGCGCTCCGTCCTCCCACCATGATCACTTCATGCTTCAGCCCGGTCGTATCGGGAAGTTGCCAGATGTACTTGTCATCGGCGCCGGCCATGCACGCGGCCGTGGCGGCTGCCATCGCGCCCGCGGCGCCAGAAGTGATGAATCCGGATTCCGCGCCCGTCAATTCCGATAAGCGCCTGCCCACCGCACGCTGCAACTCGAGCATGTTGACGAAATGCTGCGCTGCCTCCACCTGCACTTGCCGAACTTCCGGAAATTCCAGCGATCCGCTCAGATAGGTCCACGTGCCTCGGCAGTTGATGACCGTCTTCACGCCCAGCCGAGAGTAAACATTCTGTCGCGGATCCTTACCGATCGCCGTGGCGGCATGGGCGTAAAGCTCGCGTGCTGCGATCTGGCTCAGCAGTGGCGCCGCCGCTAACAATTTCACAAATGATCGGCGGCTGGAAGTCCGGATACCCATGGGACACCCCCAAGAAATGTGGTGATAATACGAAGACTTGATCCCAAACTCTCAAAGAAATCGAGCTCTAATCCGCATCTGCGGGCAGAGGAATCCGCGACCGCACCGCAAGAATATGGGCCTCGGCTCCGGGTTTGTTCTGGTTGTAGAAGCCCACGGTGCAGTTGGGACGGAAGTAATAAGCGTCTCCCGCTTTGGCAGGATAACGGCCTTCGATACCGTCCTGCCCACTACCGGCCACCATCTCGCCAGCCCCGTCGAGAACCAGATAGATTTCTTCTGCCGTTTCGTGATGATGCGGAAAATTCGTGCCTCCCGGCGCAAAGTTCATCCAGAAAAGGCTGGTCACGACGTACGCTTGATCGATAGCATCGCGCTTTCCACTCCGCGGACCTACCAATAGTTTGTACAGGACCGACGTGGGGTGACCCTCGACGGTTTCCTCTTTGAGATCGTCCAGATTGACAATCTGAGGACGGGGCATTGCCGCGTGAATGGAAATTGATGGTGGGATTCTGAAAGCCATGATCAAGACCCGCAACACTTTTTCAGAGCTGTTCTCCATCGCATGCTTTACACCAGGAGGCAAATAAGTAAAATCATTGGCGTGCATCGCGTACGTTTGTTCCCCGTAATGCAGTGCGCCATTGCCTTGCAGAACGAAATAGATCTCTTCTTCACGATCGTAGAGGGCGGTCTGACAGCTGCCGTGTGCATCGACCGTCGCCTCCCCGAAACGGGTCACAGTTCGCAGAATTCGATTGTCTGTGTCACCTTCACCGAAGATTGGCTTGTAGTGGCAAGTCCAAAATGCAAGAGACCCGGCGTGCTCGCGTAGACCCGGAACGTACCGATGCAACCAGGTGGCATCGACTTTCCTGTCCTGAGCCAGCAAATTCGGCGCGATCAGCAGAAACAGCAGCAGACTTCTCAACTTGATCCCGTAATGTGTGGCGCACGTGCTCGCCCGTTCGCGAAGTCGGTATACCACAGAAATTGCTTGACGCAAATCGAAATCTTTCGTTTTATTGGGATTCATTTCGCTCGGACGGAGGCTGTGAGTTGAGGATTCAAGCGTGTGCGCCAGCGTCGACCATGGCACCAGGGAAAGGCGCAATCACCGCACCGCATCTTCCGCTCCCAGATCACGTCCGACGTTTCGCATTAGTGTTTCTCCTTGGCTTACTCTCGCTGAAGCTTAGTTTCGCACAGGAGGGAAACCAGTCAAGTCCCAAGAATGCGGGATGTCACGTCGAGGCCGTGGACTACAAGGGATGGCAGGCTCAGCAACTTTCGAATCGATGGGTGCAATTGATCGTGGTGCCGCAAAATGGCGGGCGCCTCATGCAAGTGACTTTCGCCGGTCACCCCTATCTGTTCGTCAACCCTAAACTAGCCGGTAAATACTTCCCGCCCTCCTCGAGCCAATGGTTCAACTACGGGGGGGACAAACTGTGGCTCTTACCTGAAGGCAACAACGACGAACACCACTGGCCCGGCAGCTCTGACTTAATCGACGATGGGCAGTTCTCCTTTCGAAAAATTTCGGAAGGACAACAGTGCGAGATCGAACTTACCGGCCCTGCGGATCCTCAGACAGGAATCCAGTTTCAACGCACCATCCGCCTTGGCGGCGACTCGCCGCTCATACGCTTTCACGCCTCCCTGAAGAATGTAGCCGGGCACGTTGTCGAATGGTCCATGCAGTCGGTCTCGCAATACGAGACGTCGGACCCAGCCGCTCCCTCGGGCTTCAATCACGATTTCTGGACATTTACTCCGGCAAATCCATCGAGCGGTTATCTGAACCGCTATCACGTTCGCTTCGGTCCGGCAGAAAATCCCGCGGTTTCGGTAAGAGAAGACGGCCTGTTCACCGTGCACTACGTGCACATGGCCGCCGAACTCTGGCTCGACTCGACTGACGGCTGGCTCGCTGTCATCGACGGCAGCAGCAAGTACGCCATGGTCGAACGCTTTCAGTACGAGGAAAGCAAAAAATATCCGGGAAAGGCGTCCGTCATTTTTTGGACCAACGGTCCTGAGCTGAGATTGAACAATGATGGAACAGCTTCCCTGACTAAAGATTCGGATGCCGGACCTTATTACCTCGAAGCCGAACTGAATAGCCCGACGTACCGGTTGCGTCCGGGAGAAGCCTGCGACTTCGAAACGGAATGGTTCCCAACGCGAGCCGGGGACGAATTCCATGGTGCAACAGACGCCGGAATTCTAATTCACCCGCTTCGCGCCATCCGCCTTGGGAATGGCAAAATCAAAGTTTCCGGTTCATTCGGAGTGTTTTTCTCCGGTCGCCTGGTCGCGCATTTTTACAATGAACACGGTGCAAGCATCGGCACCATGCCGCTAGCGGACGTGAACCCAACTGAAGTAGTCTCGCTCGAAACGGAAATTCTTCCACCCGCAAAGCCTGCACGTCTCTCACTTCACCTTGAAGATGAAAATGGGCTGGACCGCGGTGCCCTCCAGGAACTGCAGATAGCCACGGGAGACAATCGCTGAATGAGCCCTTCCTGCAGGATCTTCATCCTGTTGTTAGCGGCTGCCGCGATGGGCAAGCCAACGACGTGGCAGCAAGGCGAGTCCCCTCTTACAGGCGTGAGCACCGTGAGCGAACAAGATTTGCTTGCCCAGCCGCCGGGCTCGAACTGGACGTCGTACAACGGTGACTACAGCGGGCGTCGTTACAGCAGCCTGCATGAAATCAATCTCAACAACGTCGCACAACTTCGCGCCGCATGGATCTTCCATCCCGGGAATTCCGAATGGCTCGAAGCTACGCCTGTGGTCATCCGCGGAATCATGTACGTCACTGCGGCGAATGACGTGTACGCGCTCGATGCCCGAACCGGACGTGCCTTGTGGCATTACCAGCGGCCGGTGAGTTCGGGCCTTCTCGACGATGCCGCAGCTCACAAAAATCGCGGTGTGGCAGTGTGGAAAGATTTCGTCTACACCGAAACCGACGACGCCCACTTGCTTTGTCTAGACGCTCGCTCCGGAAGCCTGCGCTGGGACGTCGCCTACGCCGACAAGACGAAGCACTACGGGGCAACAAGCGCTCCGCTTATGGTGAAGGGCATGGTGATCGTGGGCACTTCCGGCGGCGATTCAGGCGTGCGCGGATTCCTCGCCGCCTACGATGCGATCACAGGAAACTTGAAGTGGCATCGGTGGACGATCCCCGGCCCGGGAGAACTCGGCTCCTCCAGCTGGCCCGGAGATTCCTACTTACACGCTGGGGGCACGACATGGATGCCCGGTACCTATGATCCAGAACTCAACACCCTGTATTGGACAACGAGCAATGCGGCACCCGATTTTGTCGGTGACTCCCGGCCCGGCGATGACCTTTACACCGCCTGCGTTCTCGCCATTAACCCCGATACCGGAAAAATAAAATGGCATTTCCAGTTCACCCCGCACGACGTGTATGACTATGACGCGAATGAAACGCCGGTGCTCGTGGACCTTGAAGACAACGGCAAGATCCGCCATCTTTTGCTGCAGGCGAACCGTAACGGCTTCTTCTATGTTCTCGATCGGACCAACGGTAAGTTCCTGCAAGCGACACCCTTCGTAGAGAAGATCAATTGGGCCACCGGAATCGACGCCTCCGGCCGCCCTATACTGTCGGGCCGAATCCCGACTGCAGAAGGCACGAAGATCTGTCCCGGCATCAATGGGGCAACGAACTGGTTTTCTCCTTCTTACAACCCAGACACCAGGCTCTTCTTTGTGATGGCTCTCGAAAGCTGCAATCTGTTTTTCGCAAAGCCGGAATCATTCACAAAGGGAGCGACGTACTACGCCACGGGCACGAAGCGTCTGCCGGACGAGCACGCGCAGAAAATTCTGCTGGCTCTCTCCGTGCCCGATGGAAAGCGGGTCTGGCGTTATCCCCAGGTTGGACGGGGTGAGTCCTGGGCCGGAACACTCGCGACCGCCAGCGGACTACTGTTCTTTGGAGACGATGCCGGGTCTCTGGAAGCGGTTGAAGCCGCAACCGGCCGTCCACTCTGGCACTTCAATACCGGTCAGACCCTGTATGCCTCTCCCATGAGTTATGCGGTGGATGGGATTCAGTACATCGCAATCTCCGGCGGAAGTGATGTGTTCAGTTTCGCGCTCCCACACTGACCGGAGTTGCTCGGAAATCCGTGATCGTCAGGAACCGCTGCTCCCACCAATTGATGCCGCCAGCAGGTACCAGGCGGCGTGCGGCAGCCACTGCTCTCCCCAGCCATAAGAATGGGTAACCGGAAAGAGCCTATCGAAACAGAGGGGAGCGGCATCCCCAATCACCATGCACTCCACAATCGGCAATCTCAACGCTACAACTATTGCGGCGACCCAACTTTTGGGATCTTCAGCAAATGATCTCGCAGAAAGTCACGATAGTGATCGGGGTCTTTCACGCGTACACGGAGAAGATAATCGCTATCTCCCGTTAGGAAATATGCTTCCACGACCTCCGGCATCAGCTTGTTCGCTTTCTCAAAGTTTCCCGTGGTGCGGCTGGTCTTGTTCCTCAACCGAATTTCAACAAAGGCGTCGAGGTCCAGGCCGAGATTCCGCGCATTGAGAACTGCAACATAGCGCTCAATGATCCCGGCATCTTCCAGTTGCTTGACTCGCCGTCCGCAGGCTGGCCCTGCGATGGCGTCATATCCACGCAGACTGCATCACCGTTGAAGAGCGAGTCTACGAAAGGCGAGTTCGACGATGTAAAAACTGACGCTGGCGAACGCGAAGTACCGTTCGACAAGCGTGGGTTAACGAAGAGCGCCCTGATTGGGAGATGGAACGCCAGCAAGCACCGCCAACCCGATGATCTGGTGTTCTGTACGCGGAAGGGCGGACCTTTGGAGAGGCGTAATCTTCTACGCCATATCAAACCGCCGCAACCAAACTGGGACTCTCGAAGGCCCTAGGTTTTCGGAGCTTCCGCACGATGCACTCAAGTCTCATGCTGCGCGAGGGTGCAAGGCCGGAGGTTGTCCGAGACAGATGATGATGTGAAGATGTTCCGAGAAGAGGTTATCAAGGGCATGAGGGAGAAGGGCGAGCAGGAAATGTATCCCGGACGCGCTCCCTGCGATGACAGTATTATTGTAGATCCCCGCGAATTTATATGAAAGTACGAGTTGTGAGCACTAAAGATAAGAATTTGGCTGAATCGCAGCACGCGGGCGGCCGTTTGCAAGACATAATTCGGCGGAACCGCTCGTCCGAGGCGCTAGGCCTATACGCCGTGTGTTCGGCACACCCGCAGGTGATCGCTGCCTCGGCGCGCGAGGCGCATGAGAACGGGTCGGTTCTGCACGTGGAATCAACTTCCAGCCAGGTAAATCAGTTCGGCGGCTATACGGGACAGAATCCTGAGCAATTTGCCGGTTTTGTCCGTTCCGTGGCGTGGGACGCTGGACTCTCCGATGATCAAGTCCTGCGGGGCGGTGATCATCTCGGCCCATTTCCATGGCGCAGTGAATCTGCCTCGGTCGCAATGGACAAAGCATGCGCGCTTGTTCGCGCATGTGTCCTGGCTGGTTATCAGAAAATCCACCTCGACGCCAGCATGGCTTGTGCCGATGACCCCAAGCCTGGACTCGATGAACGAGCCGTTGCGGATCGCGCTGCCGTATTGTGCGAAACGGCTGAGAACGCTTTTCGTGAACTCGCCCCAAATTCACCACCTTTGTTGTATGTTGTGGGAACTGAAGTACCCGCGCCAGGTGGCGAATCAAGTTCCGAGCAATCAATTTCGGTCACTGCTGCTGGCCGTGTCCAATGCACTCTGGACGCATTCAAGCGAGCTTTTGATAAGCACAGATTAGAGGATGCCTGGGAACGGGTAATCGGCTTGGTGGTCCAACCCGGAGTAGAGTTCGGTGAAAGCAACGTCTTCGACTATGACCGTCGCAAGACGAAAGCTCTGAGTGTGGCCCTGCCTGCGAGCCCGCAGCTCGTATATGAAGCCCACTCCACCGATTATCAGCTTGCTTCATCTCTCAAGCAGATGGTTGAGGACCACTTTGCAATTCTCAAGGTTGGACCAGAGCTGACCTTCGCCTTTCGCGAGGCAGTTTTTGCGCTCTCAGCAATTGAGCACGAAATGCTACAAGGCAAGGCCGCTCGCGTTTCGAACGTTCGCGAAACCCTCGATACAGCCATGCTGCGCAACCCGAGCTACTGGCGCGATTACTACCATGGTGATGAGAATCAACTCCGCGCTTCTCGCTCCTACAGCTATAGCGATCGTTGCCGATATTACTGGCATGAGCCGGAGGTGAACGCGGAGATCGAGCTTCTCATCGAGAACCTCACCGCGTTTTCCCCAGTCTTAACATTGGTCAGCCAGTATTTGCCACTCGAATACGAGGCTATTCGTGCGGGAACTCTTCATGCCTCGCCATCCGAGATGATTCGGCATCACATCCGAGCAGTGCTGCACAAGTACGCTACGGCGTGTGGCGAAACGCTATGAGTGTGCTCCGAAGCTCTAGTTTCGGCGTTAATTTTTCTTGGTGAGTTCCAACAGTCCAAAGCGCTCCGGGACGTGGAAGGTATTGGCCATTGGAACCTGCCATGTTATCTCCTGGCGGTTTGGGCCGGGTCCTTGGCTGCGAAATAGATTTATACGCAAGATTATTGCCAGCGGCTGGCGGAGGCGTGTCGATAGCGGAATATGGAATCTTCACTGCGCCGTACCAAACGCGAGCAGCAGGGTCGATTCGTGCCGAAACCTGGAAGCCGGAATTCCAGGTCCAACCTTCCTCGTGATGCGGTTTATGGAGATCAATATCCAGGTCTGCCCATTCTCCCTGGGCGAAATCTCAAACTCTTTGTAAGGCTTGACATCCTTGAAATCGGCACCGATGAAGACTTCGGCCACGTCCCAATTCCACAATCCGTACGTCTCGGTTGAAGTCTTTGGATTCGGCCTCAGATTGAGCTGCTCGTATGGACATACAAACAAGAAGTAGAGATTCTGAGCCGTCCAACCTGTGCGCACCTCAGTTCGATACTTTGGCACAGGATTGCCGTGAGGATCGGTTTCCATATACACGGGTTGCGCAGCACGCACCAGAATTGTGATTCTGGATTTGTGTTGAGAGAAACGTCCGTTTCAGCCCAGATGCTCTTGGCAATTGGCGCTGCGACGGCTACACAGCTTCGTGACGCAAGAACCGGAATCAGAATCAGGAACAGCGAACGACAATACGGCGGGTTCATATGTCGATCTGCAACACCCGTGCTGCATTCTGGTTGTAAACTTTTTCGAGAATCGATTGGGGCAAGCCTAAACCATAGATCCGCCAACGCCCTTGGGGCGGCACTTTAGCCGACGCGTAGTCGAAATATTCATCCCCGGTCTCGAGGAACCGGTAATAAATTTCGTACAACTTGTCGTTGAAAACCTGCTGCGGAAATTCGTCTCCGTGCGGGGTGGCATCCGTTCCGAACAGAATCCTGTCCTGATAACGATCAAAGAATCGGCGCGATCTCCGCGGTTGGCGACCCAACTCACCTATGCGAGCGGCAATGTCCACCGTCATGTTGGGGAAGTGGTCGAGGTTCTCCGAAACATTGTCCAGGTTCTCTGCGAAATTCCCAACGTGCAGAACCAAGAATTGCGTACGCGGATGGCGGGCTAATACACGGTTGCGCGCCTCCAGCAGCTCCGCATTACTTGGAAAGTCGCGGTCGTAAAAAGACCAGTCAGGGTGGTTGCTCAGTTCCTCGTAGCGCTCGTTGAAGCGATCGGTCGGAGTGAAGAATGCAATCGGATCAGAAACATGGATTGCCACCGGCATGTTCAGCTGCCCGCAGGTGTCCCACATGGGATCAAACCGCGGATCGTCGATCTTCACCAATTTGCCTGACGTAATGTTCTCGCGCAGGTACAGCCCGAGCGTTTTCAGAATTTTCAAGCCCTTTGCTCCCGCGCGCTGTGCACGCTCAATGGCATCCGCCTGAATGCGTGGATAATTGGGCTCCAGGAATCTCGAATAGCAAGGCTCGGTGAGGCTGTAAAAACGCCCTGGAAAGGCCTTGTCATACTTCGTAATCACTTCCACAAGGCCATCATCATAGCCACCGGTAAGATTGACCATGGCGCGAATATTTTTACGGTCCATGACCGAAAGAAGCTCGTCCGGCTTGCCAAGGTAACTGCGTTCCGCGGCGAGCGCTACTCCGTTTTGCGATTTTGCCGACACAGTAATGTGGGTATGCACATCGACCACGGCAAACGCCGCGCGCTCGACGAAAGTTTCCTGCGCATGAAGCATGCTCCCCGGCTCGTAATCGGCAAGTGCTAATGCTGGTTTCTTATTGTTGGCCTGAGGTTTCGGTTGCTCGTTTGAGCTCGGGACAGCAAGCGCGTTCTTCGGTTGGGCGAAGGCGCTGAGAGCTAAGCCCAACTGATGGAGCCACTGCCGACGGTTGAGCACGGTTCCTCCTGTTGTCTTCACTGCGTCTAAGAATCTGCCCGACACGATCCTGTTCAACTACCTCAATTCGCTATTCCGTTAACACCTGGTCGAGCAGTTGTCCTACCGCCCGATGCGCTTCTCCGATTGCGGTGCGATGGTCTGGTGTGCCCGAGAGGTCCGTATTTGCAAATGCAATTCGTCCGAATGGTGCGGCGCGCAGAATGGCACGTGG
>Ga0209468_1000540_pt1 | contig 17901 bp, 16 predicted proteins | sample GraSoiAngelo_102_FD_185871 | JGI IMG/M metagenome (GOLD analysis project Ga0209468, IMG submission 185871) | Grasslands soil microbial communities from the Angelo Coastal Reserve, California, USA - 14_0903_02_40cm (SPAdes) (version 2) | ecosystem: Environmental > Terrestrial > Soil > Grasslands ...
CGCAATTCGGAGATGACGTTCGTGTCGAGAAGATACAAGTTCTCTCAATCCAACGCAGCCGCTGCTCGCCGCCGTCGAGCTCCGCGCGACGGCACGGGAATCTCCACTCGCGGTGCCGCGGAGAGCAAAAGCTCCTTCAATGTCGGGCGTGTCGTTTCTTCCAGTCGCCGCCATTGATCGACGGGTACGAGGACGGCCATCTCCACTCCTCGCCGAGTGACGATCTGCGGCCCTTTGGTGATGCTCGCCTCCAGCAATTCACTGAAGCGCGCTTTGGCGTCCTGCACCGGCCACGTCGTGAATTCTTTTCGCGCCACGTTGCCAACCCTGTCAGTTAGTCATCGAACTAGTCAGTTCATGATAGCGCGTGGCGGCAGTCTCTACACACAAAAACGTCGACGTTCGCGCGTCGGCGGCGAAGGAACGTTTGATTGGTGAAGCTGAGTCGGTCGAAACCACCTCCCGGTATCTAGCTCGTCGTGTGCACCGCAATCAAACGTCACTGCCGACCGTAGATCTCGTCACGCACGTCCTGCCACGACATCGAAATGAGCGGATTGGCCCCCTCTGGCTTTCGCAACGCTTCGGTCAGGCAACGTGTATCGCACGCGCTTTTCCTCCAGCAGTGTCCGGAGACCTTCCTCAACGACTGCGCGCAACGGTTTCCGCATCTGAGTGCCAGAAGCTTCGCTGCTCCGCCCTCTCCTTTCGAAGTTCTTTTCTTATATCGAACATCTGAGCGCCGGAGCCGCGACCTTCCGTTGCAACGTCGCGGATCTGACGCTCAGATCTCTTGCATGCGAATCAGCTATTCGAGTCTGAGCGCCAGCAGCTTCACTGTTCCACCTTGTCGTTTCGAAGCTCTTTTCTTCGATCGAACATCTGAGCGCCAGAAGCCGCGACCTTCCGTACGTCATCGCAGGTCTGACGCTCAGATCTTTGCATGCGAATCAGCTTTCAGCATCTGAGAGCCAGAAGCTTCACTGTTCCACCCTGTCCTTTCGAAGCTCTTTTCTTAGACGGGGACGCGCTGCACCTCGACACCAAGGATCAAGGCATCGGCATCCCGGCCGATCAACTCGACACGATCTTCGAGCCGTTCGTGCGGCTGGTCCAGTCAGGGACCGCAGGCGAGCGCACCACGGGACTGGGATTATCGATCGTCGCGCAACTCGTCGCGGCCGTCGGAGGAACCATCCACGTGACGGGCGCGACCTCTATCAGATAAACGGATTTTTTGTCGCCAGCTCGGGGAATAGCGTGAAATCCCGATCGCAGGTGATCAGCTTTTCGACACCATGGGCGAGACAAATGGCAGCCACTCGCGCATCGTGAATGAGGGGACCGCGAACGCGCGCTCGCTGTGCAAATCTCGCCAGAACGGCGGGAAAGGAGTCGGGCTCGGCCAAGAGTCGAATTGACGGAGACTCCATCCATACGGTCAACTGTGCCCAGGCTTGGTCTGGACTACTCGCAACCGATTTCCAGATTTTCGGGTTCGTCACGACACTGAAGAACTCATAAATGCACGGCCACGGAATCGCCCATGGATCGCCTCCCTCGGCAAGCGACCGCATCAGATCGTACGCAACGGCATGTTCGGCCGGTTCGCGGCGATGCGCTTACACGAGGATGTTCGTGTCCACCGCAATCAAACGTCACCGCCGGCCGTAGATCTCGTCACGCACATCCTGCCATGACATCGAAATGAGCGGGTTTGGTGCTCCGGCTTTCCCCACGCTTCGGTCAGGCAGCGTGTATTGCACGCGCTTTTCCTCCAGCACTGCCCGGAGACCCTCCTCAACCACCGCCCGCAACGGTCTCCCGGTTCTTCTGGCATGTCGCCTGGCTCGATCGAGCAAGGCATCGCTGATTTCGATCGTCGTCTTCACGGACCCATACTAGCCATACTGCGAGACACGGGCAAACCATAGATGGACCGAGGTCTGTGGAAACAAAGCCAACTCTCTCGTGGCACGCGGCGGGGGATCTCGATCGGGCCGGGCGTGGGAGCCACCACGATCTGCAGGAACACGATCGAGCAGAACGAGCAATGCGTCGTCTTGGAAGGTGGGGACCGGAGCGTCGTGCAGGGGAAACGAGATTTCTTAGAACCTCGTTGGCGGCGTGGTGATCTCGACGACGACGAACCGGCTTCGGCGCAATTCGATCTTCGAGAACGGGTGACGGCATCCGAGTCGAAGGCGACCCGGCGATTCGCCAACCGCCGAGGATGAAGCAATCGTTCGCTCCTCAGTTCGTTCGAAGGTCCGACGCGCTACCATGCGTGAGCCAACGTCCGAGTGAACATTCACGATGACACGCAAGTCGCCAATCGAGCGCCTCGCTGCTTTGCGGCAACATCGTCTCCAGTTATGGCGGGAGAAGATCGACGCCGAAGCACAGACCTTGGCGCTGGGCAACCTCTCGCGCGTCGCCTCGTCTCTCGCACATGATTTCAAGCGCGACATTGCGCTCATCTTGAACTGCGTAGACGTCCTGGAGTCGGAACACCGCGCCGCCGGTCGCGACGAGGTGAACGACACGTGCGACATGATTCGTGAGACGGGGCGCGCGGTGTTGCACCGACTGGGACGATTGCTGTTGATGACGGGTCGCGGGCAGCCGGGGGAGGAAGCCCTTTCACTGACATCGAGTGTCTCGCGATTCGCTTCCAGCGTTCAAGCGTTCTGCGCGACAGAGCGAATCGATTTCTCTGTCGTCCTTCCCGAAGATGAGGTATTGGTCTTTGCCGATTCGGATCAGATTCAATTCGTCCTCGAGGTCCTGTTCGAAAATTCGCGAGACGCTCTGGATGGGCGCCGGCACGACAAATCGATCGGGATCGCGACGCATTTGACCGAGCATGAAGTCCTGCTCTTCTGGCGTGACAATGGTAGCGGCATGAACCAAGTCGCGAGAGAGCGCTGTTTCGAGCCGTTCTTCACGACACGCAAGTCCGCTACTGGCCTGGGGCTGTTCGTTGCGCGAAACATCATGAAACGCCACCGCGGTCGCATCGACCTCGAGTCCCGTGAAGGGGAAGGCACCTGCGTGACGCTCGCGCTCCCACGCCCTGCGACGGCGGAGATCGCATGACCAGGGAGATCCTGATCGTCGAAGACGATGCGGCGTACCGCAAGTCGGTCATTCGATTGTTCCCGAAGAAGGGGCATCGCTTCGTGGAAGCCGCATCCGCCGCGGAAGCGATCGAGAAGATCGACGCCAACCCTCAGCTCCGCGTCGTAATTCTCGACCTCAACCTCGGTTCGAGCTCCGGCGCGGATGTTCTGGAGTACATCCAGCCGCGCGCGTGGGAGTACAGAGTCGTTGTCTTGACGTCCCACGAGCGCTTGCTTCGCGCCGAACGTGCGCTCGAGTATGACGTCTTCACCTACCTGATGAAAGCGGACGACTCCGCGCAATCGATCCGTTTCTCGATCCAGCAGGCCTTCGCCGATATCGAGCGGGCCGAGCTTCATACCAAGCTCGAAAGGCTGTTGGAGGTTGAGAAAACGATCAACGCGCCTGCGCCATTGAAAGAGACGCTCGCCCTGATCTGCCGCTCCGTCCTTGCGACCGTCGGCGGTTACACATGCCACATCCGTCTCTACGACTTCAGTCGAGGCGACTACTTCACCCAAGGCTTTGCGGGAGCCGAGGATCAACGCGTGGTGTTCGAGCGGCCTCGTGCCAAAGGCGAGCTTTTTTCCGGGCGAGTCGTTCAAACGGCGAAGGTGCAGGTATTTAGCAACCTTCAAGATGACCCGGACTTTAGAATCTTCGCAGAGGCATCGCTCAGTAAACCGAGCATGACAGAAGCGGAACGGAAGTACTGGGAAAGCATCAGATCGGCCTATCTCGTGCCCATCTCGACACGCATTTTCGCGAAGCAGGTAGACGCCGTGCTCAATATCAGCAGCGAGCACGAAGGTTTCTTCACGGAAGCGCGACGGCAAATCGTGGACGAATTCGCCGCGCAGGCCTCGCTCGCCATTACTGCAGATTGGCTGGATCGCAAACGACAGGAGGCGAGCTCCGATCTTCAAGAGATCGGAACTATGTTCTATGAGATTAACGACAGCCTGCGCACCAGGAACAGCCTCGATTCGGTCTACAGCATTGTCACCGGGAGGATCGCCCGCGTCATCAATGCCGAAGTCGTTTCGATTTTCCTCTACGACGACGCAACGGGTTTACTCGAGTTGTGCGCGGAGCGGCGCGGCGATGGAATGGTTCGGGACCCGATCGAGACGTACGCGGCAGGGCAAAGCCTGACTGGGAAGGTTTACTCGATTAACGAAACATTCCATCTCCCGAACGAGGAGACGGCCGCGGCCGCGGTCGACGACGACCGATTTGACACTGAGAATCGCGATGTGTACTTGAAAAACATTCCCTCGGGAGAAGTGCGGCATTATCTTGGCGTCCCGATTCGCATCGACGGCCGACCTCGCGGTGTGCTGCGCGCCATCAATAAGAGGTCCGCTCTCTATGACCCACAGACGGCCGCCCGTAATCCTTTCGCTCTTCTCGACCGCGGGTTTAGCGTCGACTGCCGAACTGCAATGGAAATCGCGGCCACACATCTCGCCGTGGCCATTCAGAACGCGGAATTGGTCGCGGAAAAGGACCGCCAGTTCCAGCAACTGAAAACCATCGGCAACGTAGGCCGACTCATCAACTCCGCGCGCGACCTCAGAGAGGTCATGCGGCAGACCATCCAGCAGATGGCGCAGGTGATGGAGGCCGAGATCTGTCTGCTCTTTCTGCGGGACGATAGCGGTGAGCGATTGGTTCTCGAGGAATCGTTCGGTATTCCATCCGACAGCCGTCTTGCCAGAGCGTCCTACGAATTGGGCGAGGGAATCACTGGCAGGGTGGCCCGCGACGGAAAGGCCACGCTTATCGGAAGAACCTCGGTCGACAACGGGAAGTACGACAAAGAGATCATCGAGGTCCTCCGCTCTCGTCACGGTGAGCCGACGCGGATCACCTCGGTCATGGTCGTGCCGCTGCAAGCCAAAGACGAGATCGTCGGCGTGATGAAAGTCATCAACAAGGTCGGCGAGGCGAGCGAGTTCACGGAGGACGATCTGTCGCTGTTTCGTACGTTCGCCTCCTACGTCGTAGTGGCGATGACGAATGCTCAGGCGAACGAGGCGTTGAAGAGGGAGGAGCACGCCGTCGAAGACCACAATCGCGCTCTCTCCTTGCTCGTCAGCGCCGTTGCGCATGAAATCAACAACACCATCGGCGTCGTCCCGGTCACCGTCGACGCGGTCCGCGCCGAGCTCGATGCGCCCAATGCACGCGTCATCGAAATGCTCTCCCGACTGCAAGACGTCGCCGAGCAGACATTGGACTTCGCGAACGAGCTCGGCGGGTTTTCCGCCCGCCGCATGGGTGAGAAGCAACTGTTCGACCTCAATGAAATGATCACCGAGGCCATTCGCGAGCTCGGTCCGACATTGGATCGATACGACGGAAATCTGGAGCTCGGCCTGAGCGAGGAGCCGATCTTCTGCAACATTTATCGGACGCCGTTCAAACAGGTCATCCGAAATATCGTTCTCAACGCATTTCAGGCCCTCGATGGAACGAGGCCCGGTCTCGTTCGCATCGCCACGGCCGTTAGCAGGCAACGGGGGGTGGCCGAAGTCTCCGTCGAGGACAACGGAGTCGGAATCCGGCCCGAGTACCTGCCAAAAATCTTCAACCCGGAATTCACCACCAAACGGACGGGGAATGGCCTGGGGCTATGGCTGGCGAAGACTCAGCTACAAGTGCTTCACGGGAGCATTGATGTCTCCAGCGAAGTCGGACGCGGCACGCGATTCGTGATCCGGCTCCCGAGAGTGGAACGCGGCGAAGACAGATCATGACGCGGCGTACGCGAGTCTTGTTGGTCGATGACCGAGACCAGATCCGCAGCATGCTGCGGGACGTGCTGACCGGGTTCGACTGCGTCTTCAGCGAGGCCGAGGATGGAGCGCGAGCGCTGGAGTTGATGGAGTCGAACGCCTTCGACGTCATCGTGCTCGATCTCAAGCTTCCCGACCGGTCTGGATTCGACGTCCTCACCGAAGCGCGCGAGCGCGGGATGACGTTTGGAAAAGTCATCGTGCTCACGGGTCTTCCGGAAGCGAAAGTCGAGAAAAAGGCATTCGCATTGGGAGCATTTCGGTTTCTCTCGAAGGGCGCGATGTCGTGGAGTGGCATCCGTCGCGCATTCCAAGACGCAATTGGAGTCGCTCCGGCCACCATTGTCCCGACCGTCCGCACGCGCTCGTCGCGCGCGCGGAAGCGGTCGTCCGCGGATCAACCGTCGCGAGAATCCGTGCTGGTCGTCGACAGCGATCCGGCCTCGCTCGACGCGATGCTGGACATCCTCGCCGAAGAGTTCACTCCGACGCCCGCGAAGAATGCCGACGATGCGTTTCGAAAGCTCGCCCGTATCAGCCCGGCGCTGGTTGTGATCGACGTGAAGTTGGCGGGCGGTGCGTCCGGACTGGATCTGCTGACGCGGATGCGCAAGAGCGTTCCCGACCTGCGGGCGATCATGATCTCGGATGAGCGCGATCCGGAGGTCGCCTTCGAGAGCGCGCAGCGCGGCGCGCTCAAATACGTCCTGAAAGAACGTCTGAATACCCTTCCCACGGCGATCAAGCGGATCCTGAATGACAAGCGACCTCCCACGAAGGTCTTTCTCTGTTATGCGAAGGTGGACCTCGCGCGCGTCTCGAGCCTGCACAAACGGCTGGTGAAGAGAGGCTACCTCCCGTGGATGGACGAAAAATCGCTCCGCGGCGGAGACGACTGGAAGCTTGAGATCGAGAAAGCCATTGAAGAGACACACTACTTCGTCTTCTTCCTTTCGGCGAGTTCGGTCGGCCGCGAGGGCGTGATGCGCCTGGAAGTGAACCTTGCCTTGCGCCAAGTCGACAAGAAACTGATCGGTGCGAGATTCTTTGTTCCCGCCCTGCTCGAACCGTGCTCGATCGAACCGTCGATTAGCCGGTTTCACCACGTCCCCGTCTTCGGAAGGAACGGGTTCGCGAATCTCGTCAGCGCCCTGTCGCCGTCAAAATGAATCGAGTGGCGCAACTAAGACGGCGCTCCTTCGGCCGCCGTTTTCCATCGGATCTTCGAAATGTGGTGGAGCCAATCGGGATCGAACCGACGACCTCCTGAGTGCGATTCAGGCGCTCTCCCAAACTGAGCTATGGCCCCACGGGAAGGTATCGCTGCTAACGGCAGCCCGGCGCGGATCATTCCGGCCGTTTGGGTCGGCGGATTATAGGGGCGCGGCGATGTCGAAGCAAGCGAAGTCGCTCGCCGCATCGGTGTTCGGGAAGATTGCGCGCGCCTCGGCGAGGAGGGGTTCGGCGTCGCGGTAGCGGGTGCTGAAGTGGGTGATGATGAGGCGCTGCACGTTCGCGTCCGCGGCGATGCGCGCCGCGCCTGCGGCTGTGGAATGGCGCCGCTCGTCTGCCTCGGCAGCCATGTCGTTTGTGTACGTCGCTTCGTGAATGAGCACGTCGGCTCCGCGCGCAAGCTCGATGGCCGAGGCGCACGGGCGGGTGTCGGTGCAGTAGGCGATTCTCCGGCCGCGTCGCGACGGACCGACGACGCGCGGATCCTGTTTCTCGATGAGCTCGCGGTATTGCGGGCCGGGCGGGATGCCGAGTGCGCGGGCTTTCTCCACGTCGAACGCGCCGGGACGGTCGTCTTCGATGACGCAGTAGCCGAAGGCGGGGATGCGATGTTCGAGCGGGGCGGCGACGACGGTGAATCCGCGTCCGCGATATGGCGGCGGTGCGATGTCGATCGGGAAAATCGGATGGTGATCGGTCGTCGCGAGCATGCTCTCGATGTAGGGCCGCAGCATGTCGGGTCCGATGAGTGTGAGCGGTTGCGAACGTCCGTTGAGCAACATCGTCGCGAGGAGTCCGGGCAATCCGTAGCAGTGGTCGCCGTGCAGGTGGGTGATGAAGATCGCCTCGATCGCGCCGCTGCGTACGGGTGCGCGGAGCAGTTGATGCTGCGTGCCTTCGCCGCAATCGAAGAGGAGCACGGTGCCGTCGAGCACGATCGCAACCGAAGAGACGTTGCGGTCGCGCGTCGGTGTGCCCGAGGACGTGCCCAGGAAAACGATGCGGACGTCTTGCATGAATGTAGTCCGTCTTCTACAACGATCTACTGCCGGGACTCCAGCGATCTACCTCTGCCACTGGAACGATTTAGTGGCTCGAGTCGAGCGATCTACTCGCTCGGATGGAACGGTCTACTCACTCGATAGGATCGATGTACTCGGTCGATCGGAACGATCTAGTGCCGCGGAGTCAGCGATCTACTTGGTCGAGTAGAACGATCTGGTCGCCTCACTGCAAAAATGGTCAGTTTCACTACGTTCGTGAATCTTGACGAGTCCATGCTTCCAGTCACCCGACTATGTCCTCCAACTGCCCAAGTCTATTTCTCTCAGTGAGTTCGACTAGATTCGTGACTCCATGTGACTAGATTCACGGCCACAGCCGACTACATGGTTGCACTCCCACCGACTACATCGTCGACTCCCACCGACTATATCGATGTAGTCGGGTGACTATTTCCCCGCCAGCTTATTTGCACGAATCGCGAGTCTCGCGTCGCCAATCGCTTCCGCCACCGCGGGGAACGCTGACGTCGGGCCGCGCCAGCGCAGTTCGTCGGTGTCATCGAACAGCGCGGCGTCGGTGCGCAGCGTCGCGAGTGTTTTGAAGAGCAGCGCGTTCTCGCGGTTCGCGTCGTCGAGGACACCCGCCGGAAACTTTTCGATCGGTCCGTGTTTGGTGATGAGGCGCGCGGCCGTCTTCGCTCCGCATTTTGGAATGCCCGGGTATCCGTCCGCGGCATCGCCAACGAGGGCGAGGTAGTCGGGGATGTATTGCGGCGCGACGCCGAATTTTTTCTCGACGCCGGCGGCGTCGCGCACTTGTCCGCTCTTGCGATCGACCTGCACGACGCGGGTCCCCACGACGCATTGCGAGAGGTCTTTGTCGGGCGTCCAGATGCTCACCTTCTCGACGCGCTTGTCGCGGTTCGCGAGATGCGCGGCCGACGCGAGCGCGTCATCCGCTTCCAGCTCGACCATCGGCCACGTCACGACGCCCATCGACATCAGGGCGTCTTCGAGCGGATGGAACTGCGCCCACAGCGCGCGGTCGATGCCCGCTCCGGTTTTGTATCCCGGCCAAAGGTCGTTGCGGAACGACTCGATGACGTGGTCGGTGGCGACGGCGATGTGGGTCGCGCCCTGCTCGAGCATCATCACGACGGTCGTCAGCACGCCGGCGACGGCGCCGAACGGCGGATCTTTCTTGCTGAAGCGGCGCAGGCCGTAGAAGTGGCGGAACAGCTCGTAGGTGCCGTCGACGAGATGGACGATCATGTCGCGGGCACAGCTTCTCGCATCGCGCGCGACTCCGCAACCTCGGCGTCCGCCGCGTGCACGTCCTCCTGCGGATGGGCGATGTAGTAGCCCTGAATGAGATCGATGCCGAGGTCGCGGCAGGTCTCGAATTCTTCCTGCGTCTCGATGCCCTCGGCGATGGTCTTCGCGCCGATTTTTCCTGCGAGCTCGACCAGCATTTTCACCAGGTCCTGCTTGATCGGCTCGTCGGCCAGCGTGGAGACGAGTCCTTTCGTGACTTTGAGATAGTCCGGCGCGAGTGCGGCGATCGCTTCGAGCGACGCGTATCCCGATCCGGCATCGTCGATCGCGACTTCGATGCCCTTCTCGCGGAATTCGTTGAGCAGTTCGCGGAACGATGCGTAGTCTTCGATCGCCGCGCGCTCGGTCAACTCGAAGACAAAGTGCCCGCGATGCGCGGCGAAAAACGAGACCATCTCGTGGATGCGGAACTCCGACTCGCCGAACATCTCCGCTTCGAGATTGAGCAGGAACTTGCGGTCGAGCAGATCGACCTGCCGCATGCGGCGCAGCGCGCAGTCGAGCGCGATCGCCTCGAGCGCCCACGCCAGCTTCGTCTCGCGCGCGAACGAAAAGAGCATGTCGGAGTTGCGAAACGACGAGTTGCCGGGGCCGCGCGTGAGGATCTCGTAGCCGAACATGCGCGTGTCGGACGCATAGACGATCGGCTGGAAAAGCGTCGTCACGCGTTTGCGCCGGATGATGTCGCGCAGCTCGCGCGTCAGTTGTTTCTTGCGCTGCTGTTCCGCGTCGCGCACGGCGTCGGCGGCGATGCGCATGCCGCTGTAGATCTGCCGCTCGAGACGGATCTGCGGCCGATAGTCGATGCGCGCCGACCCGACAAAGAATCCGACCTGTTCCGGCTGCACGTTCGGAAACCGCTGCCGCGTCGCCTCGGTGAGCGTCAGCCGCAGATCGCCGGCGACGCGCTCCGATGCGTTTTCGGCGCTGAGGTCCTGTCCGCGCGTTTCACAAAACACGTAGAAGCTCGATCCGCCCGTGCGATGACAGGTCACGATCGCATTCGAGAATCGCTTCTTCGCCTCGGCGGAGATGATCTGCCCGACATTGCACAGCAGCTCATCGAAGAACGCCCATCCGTACTCCGCTTCGATTGCCTCGATCTGTTCGATGTCGACGAACACGACTCCGATCTCGCCCTGTTCGATCAGAATCTCTTTGACGCGATCGAGCACCACCGGCAGCGTCGGCAGCGCGGTGGCGCGATCGAGCAGCATCGCCTCGAGCATCGTGCGTCCCGCCTGCGTCGCTTCGTCTCTGTCTTCGCCGCCGCGCTTCAACACGTTGCCGACGCGCTTGAGCACTTCGTTGCGATCGAACGGCTTGACGAGATAGTCGTCCGCGCCGACCTGCAGCCCGGTCAGGCGATCCTTCACGTCGCCGCGGCCGGTGATGAGAATGACGCCGATGTGCGCGGTGCGCTGCATGGCCTTCAGCGCCTGGCAGACTTCCCATCCGCTGCGCTTCGGCATCATCACGTCGAGCAGCACCGCGTCGGGAAGGCGCGTCTGCGCGACCGCGAGCGCTTCCTCACCGTCGCGCGCGATCAGGATCTCCGCGTCGAGCGAGCGCAGGTACATCCGCAGCAGCGCAGCGACTTCCTCGTCATCATCCGCGATCAACACGACCGGCCGGGACATTACGGATCGATGATTGCGGAAAACAGGCCAAAGCTCAACCGGTTGCGCGGTTTCGCGGTCGCGCGGTTACGGGAGAACGCCGTTTCATGCGCCGCGGAACCGCGCGACTGCGCGACCGCGCAACCGAGGAACGCGATGTGCTAACGTTCCGTCCCCCACGCGGGAGAGTGCGTTCATGATCAAATTCGGGACCTCCGGCTGGCGCGGCATCATCGGCGAGGATTTCACGTTCGAGAATGTCCGGATTGCCACGCAGGGCGTAGCCAATTACCTCAAGAAAAGCGGGCAGCAGGGATCGGGCGTGATCGTCGCGTACGACACGCGATTCCTGTCCGAGAAGTTCGCGTTGGAGGCGGCGAAGATTCTCGCCTTCAACGACATCAAAGCGTTCCTCTGCACGCGCGACGTGCCGACGCCGTGCGTCTCGTTCGAGACGGTGCGCCGCCGCGCGATGGGCGCGATCAATTTCACGGCCTCGCACAATCCGCCGGAGTACAACGGCCTCAAATTCTCGACGTCGAACGGCGCGCCGGCGCTCCCCGAGGTCACGAAACAGATCGAAGCCGAGATCCATGCGGTGCAGCAGATCAACGAGCGGCTCGACGTCTACGAGAAAACGGAGCTGATCGAAGAGATCGATCCGAAGAACCGCTATCTCACCGAGCTGCGGCAGAAAGTCGACATCGACGTGATCCGCAAGAGCGGACTGCGCATCGCCATCGACTCGCTGTACGGAACCTCGCGCGACTACCTCGACTACTTCCTCCTCGAGGCGGGCGTCGAGGTGAAGATCATTCACAACTTCCGCGATCCGTATTTCGGCGGCTTCTCGCCGGAATGCAACGAGAAAAACCTCGGCGAGCTGCGCAAGATCGTCAACGACGAGACCTACGACCTCGGACTGGCGACCGACGGCGACGCCGATCGCTTCGGCATCATCGACGATCGCAATCGATTCGTCTCGCCGAACACAATCCTGGCACTGCTCGCCGTCTACCTGAAGCGCTATCGCAACATCCCCGGCGGACTCGCGCGCTCGGTGGCGACGACGCATCTCATCGACGCGATCGCGAAGAAGCTCGACGTGCCGCTGTACGAAACGCCGGTCGGCTTCAAGTACATCGGCGAGTTGATTCTCGCCGACAAGATCGCCCTCGGTGGAGAAGAGAGCGCGGGCATGTCGATGTACCGCCACCTGCCGGAGAAGGACGGCATCCTCGCGTGTTTGCTCGTGGCGGAAATGGTCGCGCGCACCGGAAAGAAAATCGCGCAGCTCGTCGAAGAGACGCACGCAGAATTCGGCCATTTCTACTCGAAACGCATCGACCTCAAGCTCACGCCGCAGCTCAAGGAATCCCTCGCCAACAAACTCGCCAACCCTCCCAAACAAATCAACTCCCTCGAAGTCCGCAACGTCAACACGACCGACGGCGTGAAACTGCTCTTCGACCAGAAATCGTGGCTGCTGTTCCGACTGTCAGGAACGGAGCCGGTCGCGCGCGTGTACGCGGAGGCGTGCAGTCCCAAGGATTTGAAACACGTGTTGGATGCGGGGAGAAAGTTCGTGGCGCCGGGCTAGGAATTGAGAATTGTGAATTGAGGATTGTGAATTGAGAGGCCTCACAATTCACAATTCACAATTCACAATTCTCAATTCTCAACTCCAATGAAATATCCCCTCAAACACTTCGTCATCTGCATCGGCAAGGACTGCAATCGCGCGGACCGCGGGATCGAACGCGGCGAGTGCATTCAGGCCGAGCTGAAGGCGCACAACAAGAACATCGGACGAAAATCGGTCGCGCGCGTCTGCACGGTTTCGTGTCTCGATCTCTGCGATCACGGGCCGAACATGATCGCGTATCCGGGCGGGACGGTTTACTCGCATCTCACGCGCGAGACGGCGCTCGCGGCGTATCAGGGCGAGATGGGTGACGGTCCGCGGCGACCCGATCTGGAGTTGGAGTTGCCGCCCAAATCCGAAAACCCTGGCGAATCGTAGTCCTGTAAGATCTGCGCATGGTTCGTTCGCTCGCTGTGCTCGTGGTGGCGTTTGCTCCGCTTGTGTCGCAGGCGCAGTACTTCAACCGCGTCAACTTTTTCGGCAGCGCGGGGAAGAGCATGACCGGCCGCATCGGCCAGGCCGACATCGAGACCGCGAACCTGGAGCTCGGACACGCGATCTCGCCGCGCGTCGAGTTCGGCACGACGTTCGGCGTCGCGAACATCCGCCAGCTGAAGAACGGATACAACGACAACTATGGCCCCGGAAGCCGCGACGTGCCGGCGATCGGATCGACGCTCTTCGTGCGACGCCACTTCGGCGGCCTCAACTCGCGCGTGCGTCCGTTCGTCGAGCTGTCGTCCGGTCCGCTCTGGTCGCGCTATCGCGTGCCCGCCGGAACGTCTCGCATGAACTTCCTCTCGCAGGGCGGCGTCGGAGTCACGTTCCATCCGAGCGAGCGCTACGGCATCATCGCCGGCTGGCGCTTCGGCCACATCTCGAACGGCGGAATTCAGGGCGATCGCAATCCGGGATACAACATCAATGTGATCGTGATCGGCGTGCAGTTCCACGCCATGCCGCGATGAGCCTCCTGGCCTCCTGGCCTCCTGGCCTCCCAGTTTTCCAGCCCGCATTTCTCACAGCATCTGAAAAGGCGTGGAGCAAGTGTCAAACGTCATCCTGAGCCGGCAAAGCGCGGCGAAGGATCTCAAGTTACGTAGATTGAGATCTTTCGCCGTCTACGCGGCTCAAGATGACGATAAGGTGTGAGTGCAGACTAGGAAGCCGGGAGGCTTGGAGGCCGGGAGGCTACGCAAACAACGTATCGACGTAATCCTGCGGGTCAAACGGGATCAAATCGTCCGCGCCCTCGCCCACTCCGACGAATTTCACCGGGATGTCGAACTGGCGCATGATCGAGAGGATCACGCCGCCTTTTGCGGTGCCGTCGAGTTTCGTGACGATCATGCCGGTCACTTTCGCCGCTTCGAGAAACGCCGCGGCTTGACTGACGCCGTTCTGGCCGGTCGTGCCGTCGATGACGAGGAGCGTTTCGTGCGGCGCGCCGGGGAGCTCTTTGTCGATCACGCGATGAATCTTCGACAGCTCCTGCATGAGGTGCGATTTGTTGTGCAGGCGACCGGCGGTGTCGATGATGACGACGTCGGAGTTGCGCGACTTCGCCGCCGCGACCGCATCATGCGCGACCGCCGCCGGATCGGATCCGGCCTTGTGTTTCACGAGCGCAACACCAACGCGATCGGCCCACATCTGTAACTGCTCGATCGCGGCCGCGCGGAACGTGTCCGCTGCGCCGAGGATCACGGACTTCCCTTCGTTCTTCCAGCGCGCGGCGAGCTTCGCGATGGTCGTCGTCTTGCCGGTGCCGTTCACGCCGACGACGAGGATCACGAACGGCTGCGCGCGATCGATTTCGATCGTCGACGCTTTGCGCTGCGGAATGAGCGCGCGCGTCTCTTCGCGAATGACCTGCGTGAGCCGCTCCATGTTCGTGATCCGTTCGTCGCGCACGCGCTGCTCGAGCCGTCCGACAAGCGACATCGTCAGCTCCGCGCCGACGTCCGCGCCCAACAACCCTTCTTCGAGTCTGTCGATCGCGGACTGATCGATCGGCAGGTCGGGAGTCAGCGACTCCTTCATCTTCTCGATGATTTCCGTGTGGGTCATGAACAACCCACGTTTCAGTTTGTCGAAGAAGCTTTTCTTGGGCTCTGTCATAGGCTCATGGGCTCATAGGCTCATAGGCTCACAGGGCTTCTATGAGCCTGTGCGCCTATGAGCCTGTGCGCCTCCTCCGTCGCGCGCTGCGATCGCGCGCTTCACCATCTCTTCGTCGATCGTCAGCGTGCCGCCGGCCGTCGGCTCGAACTCGAGCGCGCGGATGACGCGGCGGTACGTTTCACGCAATGCGCGCGCGCCGACGCGTTTCTGCCGCGCGGCATCCCACGCGATCGCGACGAGCGCGCCGCGCGTGATCTGCAGGTCGATGCCGAAGCGCTTGAAGTACTCGCGCGATGTCCGAAAAATCGACTGCTCCGGCTCGACGAAAATTCGCGCCAGATCTCCCTCGGCGAGATCGTTCAGCACCACGATCGACTCGAAACGGGAGATGAACTGCGGCGTCATCCCGTAGCGGAAGAGATCGTCGTATTTCAGATAGTCGCCGAGGTGAAACGGCAGCTCTTCGCGGACCTCGCCGGACGAGGAGACGACGACGACCGGCTTCATCGGCGTCACGTCCTGTCCGATCGTCGCGCGTCGCAGCACGCTTTCGTACAGCTCCTCGAACGCGCCGCCGGCGACGAAGAGGATGTGCGACGAGTTGATGACGAACGACCATCCGTCCGCTTCAAACTCGACGTTCTCGTTCTCCATCAGCGTCAGCAGCGCTTCCTGCGCGACGATGCCGCGCACGTTCGGCGCGCCGCTGACAATCGAGCGGATCTTGTCGACTTCGTCGATGAACACGATCCCGCGCTCCACGCCGCGCACGATCGCGTCCGGCGTCGCGTCCGGCCCGAGCATCTTCCGCGCATTCGCGTACAGACGGCCGAGGACCGCGCGTCCGTATCCCTGCCGCTCCTCGGCGAGCACGTTCGCGTTCATCCGCACGATGTTCGCGAACTCGCGCAGCTCGCCATGATTCGCGAGGAAGTACTCGACCGCGCGCATCAACGTGGTCTTGCCCGATCCCGAGTTGCCGATCATCAGCATGTTCGGCGCGGGATGTCCGACCAGATGCTTCACCAGCGCCACGGAGATCTCGCGGATCGCATCGTCCTGTCCGACGACTGATTTTCGGATCTCGTCAAAGACGTCTTTGGGACGGATGGGGAAATCGGACATCGGCCGGCGATTCTATAGGAGTGGAGGACAGGCAATCCTGCCTGTCCGGACAGGCAAGATTGCCTGTCCTCCACTACGTCACGAACGAAAGGACGATCGCGATCACCAGCACGAGCACGACTGCGGCCGAGATCCACATCGCCTGAATGGTCGCGCGGTGCATGGCGACGGTCTCGCGGCGCTCGCCGAGGAGGTATTGCAGGTATTCGATGCGCGGCTTCATCACGCCGACTTTGTCTTCGATCTGCGGGTACACGACTTCGTTGATCGCCGGGATGATGATGACGGGAATGAACGTCGCGCCGCCGCGCCGCGTGATGTAGGCGTCGAGCATTTCGTTGTGCGGCGTATCGCCGCTGACGACGAGGCAGTGATAGACGGTCGTCGACTGCAGCACCGACAGCGCCATCTGCAGCGGATTTTTCGCGCGGTAGGTGTGCACGACCGACTCCGACGTCTGCCGCAGAATCTTGTCGTTCATCTCGTCGACGCGCGTGAAGATGAACACGGTCTCGCCCTTCGTCAGCGGGAGGTGTTCTTCGCGGCGATAGATCACCTCGCCGTATTCGTCCCACCACTCCGGGCCCTGCTCGGTCGTGAAGCCTTCGTCGCCGAGGCGTTCCATGAGGCGCAGAACGGGATCGCTGCCCGCGGGCGACTCGGGCGGTTTCTCAGCCTTCAGCTCTTGCATACTTGTTCACCAGACGCATCAGATCATCGAACTCGAACGGCTTCCCCATGTAATCGTCCGCGCCGCAGACGCGCGCCTTTTCGGCGATGTCGCGATCGCCGGAGAGGATCACGTACGGAATGTGCTTCGTATCGTCGCGCGACTTGAGCGCGCTGCAGAGTGCTGCACCGCCCATGCCGCGAATCGTGAGGTCGGCGAAAATCATCTCCGGCCGCGCCTTTTGCGCATGCACGAGCGCGGTCTGCCCGTCGGCGACGACCAGCGCGTCGCGGCCGTTGCGCTGGAGGACGAGCGTGATGAGACGCGCGACCTGCGGGTCGTCTTCGACGACGAGAATCACTGGCCGCCCTCCCGACCGGTTGCTCGGTTGCTCGGTCGCTCGGTTGCCGCGCAACTGCGCGACCGCGTGACCGCGCAACTACCTCTCACACCGCGAATCGCACGCGCACGCTCTTGCGCGCGTGTCCGAGGGCTGCGCCGGCGAGCGCGCCGACGGCGTTGGAGATCGTGTCGGGAAGCGCGGTCACGCGCGTCGGCAGCGACTGCTCCCAGAGGCAGATCGCGAGGGCGAACGCGAACGCGGCGAGCACGGTGATCGCGTACGACGATTTGCGCGGACGCGTTTTCGTGTCGAGCGCGACGAATGCGAAGAAGCCCCACGGCACGAACAGCAGGATGTTCGCCGTCACCGGCATCACCAGCGCGAGCACGAGTCCGCGCGAGAGCGGACGCTCGGAGCTGAGCAAGCGCGCGATCAACTCGCGAAACGGATGCGCGTTCGCGGCGTAGGCCTTGCCGGACAGGAACCAGACGAGACCGATCATCGCCGCCGTGGTGAGCGCGAGCAACGCGATCGCGACGGGCTTGCTGACCCGCACCACGTGCACCTGCCGCTTTCCCATGGCGCGTGATTATCGCCGTTCCCATGGCTTGCAGCCGATTGCCAGATTCATGCACAGCGGAAAGCAGAAAGCAAAAAGCAGAAAGCAGAAATCGGCGAGAGGCGCACCGTCATGCTGGGCCGCGTGAGACGACGAAGCATCTCAGGCTCCATAACCTGAGATCCTTCGCTTCGCTCAGAGGCTGTGAAAAATTTCCAGAGCTTTGTGGCGACCGCTGCCCTCAGCGGTCGCGGCGGCGCTACGCGCCGCTGGCGCCGCCGTGAGGCGGCGCTGTGACCGCTGAGGGCAGCGGTCACCAC
>Ga0209468_1000582_pt1 | contig 17012 bp, 10 predicted proteins | sample GraSoiAngelo_102_FD_185871 | JGI IMG/M metagenome (GOLD analysis project Ga0209468, IMG submission 185871) | Grasslands soil microbial communities from the Angelo Coastal Reserve, California, USA - 14_0903_02_40cm (SPAdes) (version 2) | ecosystem: Environmental > Terrestrial > Soil > Grasslands ...
CCCGCGCGCCCATCACGCGGCGGCGCTCGACGTCGACGAGGAGACCGATCACCGCCTCGGCCAGGCCGCCGGGATCGCCCTTGGTGAGGACGCCCGTCTCTCCGTCGCGGACGACCTCGTTGCAGCCGGGCGCCGCCACGGCCACGGCGGGCAGGCCGCAGGCCGCCGCTTCGGCCAGCACGAGGCCCTGCGTCTCCGTTTCGGAGGCGAAGACGAAGAGATCGGCCGCCTGGTAGCAGGTCGGCAGCGTGTCGTGAGGACGGACGCCCAGGAACGTCACGCGCTCGCTCACCGCCGATCGCGCGGCGCGCCGCCGAAGCTCCTCACGCTGGGTGCCGTCGCCGACCAGGACCAGCCGCGCCCGCGACACCGTGCCGGCGACGCGCTCGAAGGCGAGCAGGATCAGGTCCACGCTCTTCTCGCGATCGAGGCGGCCCACGTAGAGCACGATCATGTCGCGCGGGTCGAGGCCGAGCTGTCGGCGCGCGGCCCCCACGTCGCCGGGCTGGAAGCGCGCGAGGTCCACGCCCGTCGGCACCACCGCGATCGGCGTGCGCACGCCGCGCGTGATCAGCTCGTCACGGATGACGCAGGACGGGGCGATGACGGCATCGGCCCCCGCGGCGAAGCGCGTGCTGAGTCGCACCGCGAGGCCCTCCACGACGCTGCGCCGGAACGGGACGTAGTGGGCGTACTTGTCATAGCGCGTGTGATAGGTGAAGACGAGTGGGCGGCGCTGCTGGCGCGCGAGGCGACGCGCCGCCGGGCCGAGCAGGAACGGATGGTGGCTGTGAAAGACGTCCACCTCGAGCCGGCGCACTCGCCGGGTGATGCGCGGGGCGAACGGCACGGCGAGGGCGAACTCGGGATAGGTGGCCGCCGGAATCGACGGATACCGGATGACGCGGGGGCCGTCGGCGGTTTCAGTGCGGAAGCGAGGCGCCAGGACCCACGCCTCGTGGCCACGGATTTCGAGGCCGCGGCGCAGCGTTTCGACCGACGTCGTGACGCCCCCGCAGAACGGCAGGTAGTTGTTGGTGACCAGCGCGACGCGCACCGTCGGCGGCCCGCCCGTCAGGCCTTGTTGAACTTCTCGAAGTCCTCCGGCTTGATGCTGCCCAGCCACTCGCGCACGCGCTCGGGGTCGTCGGCCTTGAGCGTGTCGGCTTCCTTGGGCGTGGCCACGTCGAGGGTCTTGGCCTTGCGCACGACGTCCTCGTCGACGTAGATGGGCGCGCCCACGCGGAGGGCGAGCGCGATCGCGTCGGAGGGCCGTGAGTCCACCTGGTACTCGGCGCCCGCGACCTGAAGGTGGAGCACGGCGAAGAACGTGTTCTCCTTGAGGTCGGTCACGGCCACCTTGACGACGCGGGCCTCGATGGCCTCCAGGATGTTCTTGATGAGGTCGTGCGTCATCGGCCGCGGCGTCGAGATCTTCTCCAGCTCGAGCGCGATGGCGTTGGCCTCGAAGATGCCAACCCAGATCGGCAGCGACCGCTTGTCGTCTTCGTCGCGCAGGATGATGATCGGCATATTGGAGAGCGGATCCAGCGCCAGCCCGCGGACCTTCATCTCGACAAACATACGGCCTCCTCGACACGCGCAGCGAGGGTCCCCCGCAGGCTGTGATGCGAATGGCGACGACGTCGCCGATGGCCACGCCGGCCGCCGCCTCGAAATTGACGACGCGGTTGCAGCGGGTGCGGCCGCAGAGCTCCTCGCCGTTCTTCTTCGCGCGGCCATCGACCAGGACGTCGACCGTCTGCCAAGCGAGCCGTGCGCTACGAGTGGTGGCCGACCGGCCAGTGACGGCCAGCACGCGGCTGTTGCGGTCCGCCTTCACGGCCAACGGCACCTGATCCGGCATGGTGGCGGCCGGCGTGCCGGGGCGCGGCGAGTAGCGGAAGACGAACACGTTGTCGTACCCGACGCGGTCGACCGTCTCCAGCGTGGCCTCGAAGTCGGCGTCGGTCTCACCCGGGAAGCCGACGATGAGATCGGTGGAGAGCGCGACGTCCGGCACAGCCTCACGCAGCTCGGCGATGAGATCGAGATAGCGCTCGCGCGTGTAGCCGCGGTTCATCCGTTCCAGCACCCGGTTGGAGCCCGACTGGAGCGGCAGGTGCACGTACTCGCAGACCTTAGGCAGGTCCCGGATCGCGGCGATGAGTCGCGACGTGAAGTTGAACGGATTGGAGGTCGTGAAGCGAATGCGGGCGATGCCCTCCACGTCGTTCACCGCCCTCAAGAGCGCGGCGAGATCGGTGGGCGGGTCGAGGTCCCGGCCGTACATCTCGACGGTCTGGCCCAGGAGCGTCACCTCACGGCACCCGTCGGCGACCAGCCGCTCGATCTCGTCGAGCACCGAGGCGGGCGTGTGGCTGCGCTGCCGGCCCCGCGTCACGGGAACGACGCAGAACGTGCAGTGTTTCTCGCAACCCTCCATCACGGTCACGAAGGACTTCAGGCGCGAGGCGCCGTCGGGCCGGGCCGTGATCTTCACCAGCGGCGCTTCGCCGGTCTCCAGCACGGGCCGCTCGCGGCGCGCGCGCGCGACCAGTTCGCCGACTCGTGCGATCGCCGGTGAGCCGAACACGAGGTCGACACCCGGGGCACGTCTCAGGATCTCGTTCTTGTGGAGCTGCGCCATGCAGCCCATCACCCCGACCATCACGTGGGGGCGCGCGCGCTTCAGCGCCCGGAGCTCGCCGAGCTTCGAGAACACCTTGTCCTCGGCCTTCTCGCGGATCGCGCAGGTGTTGAGGAGGATGAGGTCGGCGTCGTGCTCGCTGTCGGTCAGCTCGTAGTCGTCCGCCTTGAGCAGACCCGCGACACGCTCGGAGTCGTACTCGTTCATCTGACAGCCGTACGTGATCAGGTGGAGCTTTGCCATGAGTATCAGGGCTCGATGTTGCTTCGACCGTAGCACCCACCCCCTGGCAAGTCAAACCATGACGCGGAGTTTCGGCGCACGGAATGCGTGGAGGACGAGCACCATCGGGCGGCCAATACAACAACGGAAGGGCCTCGCGACCCCTCCGTGTCGTGAACGGTGAATCCGGTTCCGGTCAGGTCAGATCAATCGATCTCGTCCGCTCGACCGGCACCCGGGCCGGCCTTCGCCGCGCGAGCGCCCTGGTGACCGTTGCCGTTTCCGTTGCCGAACATGAGCGGTGGCGAGACCCGGAACTGGCGCTCGAGGCGCGCGCGCCGCTCCTTCCAGCCCTCCTGGTACTCGAGCTCGTCCTCGTGCAGCGTCGCCGGCTGCTTGACGCCGTGAGCGAGTCTGAACTGGATGGCGAGCTCACTGGCCTGCTTGCGGACCTGGTCCCAGGGCGTGCCGAGGGCAAACTGGTCGGAGATGGCGCCGATGCGGCCCGTGTGGATGTTGCACGACAGCGTGATCGCCGACAGGATTGGGCCCGACCAGTACGAGGTCTGGGAGTTGATCGGCATCGGCAGGATGTGAAGGTTGTGGCTGCCGCGACAGTCACCTGCGACCATCGGGCACGATGCCCACGGCGATGTAATCTCGCCCGGCGCTGGCCAGTCCCCCTGAGCGCCGGATCGTCCTTCCCGCCGTAGGTGAAGCCCTTTTTCGTCTTGATGTTGTGCAGCCGCTCCGCCGACACCACGTAACCGAGCTGATCCGCCTCGCCCTTCTCGTCACGCGACCAGATGCGCGCGACGACGAAGCGTGACGATCGCGTCAGGCCTTCGATGTCGTAGAGGTCCTCCGGCGACCGAAGACGGATCACCTTCTCCTGGAGGCCCTTGGCCAACTCTTCCATCTTGCCGTCGAGGGCCTTCTGATCACGCGGATGGGCGCCGGCCTCGATCGCCTGAGCCTTGGTGTCGAGGTCGACGATGTCCATGATGTAGCCGCGCTTCATCTTCGAGGCCGCAATGACGAGCCCGGTGTTGAAGCGAGGCAGCATGTAGGCGCCGGTGGCGTAGTAGTTGAACGCCATCGGTTCGGTCTTGTCGGCGAACGACACCAGCACCGTCTGGGAGGCGTTGTCCTTGCGCACCGGGAACGGCAAGGCCACGGTGGCGGGGCCGGCGCCGCGCAGGTTCCCGGTGAAGGCGTCGGCCACGAGGTCCTGGCCGGGGCCGTATAGTCCGAGCTCGGCCGCCTTGCTGGCGCCCTCCTGCAGCGCGTCCCACATGAGCTCGTCCACCACGCTCATGGGCGTCGCTTCGGACATGATGCCGGTGACGGCGACGTCGTCGCCGGTATGCGTGACGATGAACGAGGTGAAGATCGGCTCGCCGCGATAGCCGTTATTGTCGAGCACAAACTTGGCCATGATCGACTTCACTTCGTCGGCCGCGACGACGTGGCCACCGACCCCGCCCACGTCGGCCTTGGTGGCCTTGATGAAGCGCTGGACGAGCGCGGGGTTCTTGGCGAAGACGTAGGCCTTGTAGGAGAAGATGTTCGGGGTGTTGGTGACGGGAATCTTCTCCGCCACCGTCTGAGGGAGCCCGGCCAGTTCATCCTTGGACTGGTGGTAGTCGGCGAGCCCGGACCGGGATTTCCCGTCAACGGGGCCGTAGCGCTTGGCTGCCATGCACGCCTCCCTTCGCCTCGTCAGCCGCTGTAAAAAAACCCGACAGGCCGAGTCTAACGGCGTACACTAGGGCCGTCAAGCAAGATATTTACGGCGATGAAATTACTTTCTGAACGTCACGGCGGCGAGCTCCGGCTCATGGTGCAGTGCCTGGAGCTCTATTACCGGCAGGGCCGCAGCCAGAAGGACATCGCGGTCGCGCTCGGCGTGTCGGCGGCCACCGTCTCGCGTCTGCTCAAGCGGGCCATGGACGAGGGCCTGGTCCGCGTCGAGCTCGATCTCCCCCGCACGCCTGAGCTCGAGACCGCGCTGGCCGGACGGTTCGGTTTGCGCGACGCCGTCGTGGTCCGCGCCGGCGGGCGGGCCGACGTCCGCGAAGAGCTGGGCCTGGCCGCCGCCGCCTACGTCGAGAAGGTCGTCGACAACGGCCTGTGCATCGGCATCTCCTGCGGCTTCACCCTCTATCAGACGATTCGCGCGCTGCACGAGCGCCGCTTCCGCGATCTCGCGCTCTACCCCCTGTCGGGCGAGAGCACGCTCAAGCTCGTCGACATCTCGCCCAACACGCTGGTCGGGATGATGGCCGCCAAGTACCGGCCCCACGTCACCGCCTACGCCCTGCCCGTCCAGCACCTCGTCTCCCTGCGCGACATCGAGCGCGAGCGACGGCGCCTGCTCCGTGATCCGGAGGTCCGGAAGATCTACGAGGCCGCGCGCTCGGTGGACATGGTGCTCGTCGGCATCGGCCAGATCGCCGAGCAGACGCCGGGCTTCTGCTCGCTGGCCGAGACCTACGGCGTGAGCGTTCGACGGCTCCGTGAGCTGGGCGTGGTCGGCGAGATCAACTACCAGCCGTTCGACGTCGAGGGCCACCTGGTAGACCACCCGGAGCTGCGCGTGCTCATGCGTCGCATGCTCGCCGTCGATGGCGACCGCCTGCGCGAGCTGAGCCGGCAGGAGGATCGGACGGTGATCGCCGTGGCCGGCGGCAAGGCGAAGGTGACGGCGGTGCGGGGCGCCCTGCTCGGCCGCTTCTGCAACGTGCTCGTCACCGACGAGGACGTGGCGGCGGCCGTCCTCAAGAACTAGGCCGGAACTCCTCCTCGAAGGCGCCGATGCGCCGGAACCGCTCGTGGCGCTCGTTGACGAGCGCGTCCTCGGTCTTACCTCGCAGAGACCGCAGGTGGTCCGCCAGCACGGCCTTGAGATTGAGCGCGGTGACGTCCCAATCGCGGTGTGCTCCGCCGGCCGGCTCGGCCACGACCTCGTCGATCACGCCGAGCTTCTGCAGATCGGTCGCGGTGATCTTCATGATCTCCGCCGCCTCGGCCGCCTTGGCCGCATCGCCCCACAGGATCGCCGCGCAGCCTTCCGGCGAGATCACCGAGTACACCGCGTAGCGCAGCATGAGAACGCGGTTCCCCACACCGATAGCGAGCGCGCCGCCACTGCCGCCCTCGCCGGTCACGACGGCCACGACCGGCACGCGCAGCGCCGACATCTCTCGCAGGTTGCGGGCGATGGCCTCGGCCTGGCCGCGTTCCTCGGCGGCGATGCCGGGGTAGGCGCCCGGCGTGTCGATGAAGGTGATGATCGGCTTGCGGAACTTGTCGGCGAGCTGCATCAGGCGCAGCGCCTTCCGGTAGCCCTCGGGATGCGGCATCCCGAAGTTCCGTGTGATCTTCTCGCGCGTCTCCCGCCCCTTCTGGTGCCCGATGACCACCACGCTCTGGTCCTCGAAGCGGGCGAGGCCGGCCACGATCGCCGGATCGTCGCCGAAGAGCCGATCGCCGTGGAGCTCGAGGAAGTCCTCGAACAGCAGCTTGCAGAAGTCACGCGTGTGCGGGCGGCGGGGATGGCGCGCGAGCTGGGTGGTCTGCCACGCGGTGAGGCTCGAGAACACTTTCTGGCGCAGACGCTGGAGCCGCTCTTCGAGCTTTCCGATCTCTTCGCGCTGGGCAGGATCGTCGAGTGCCTGCAGCTCGGCGATGCGGGTTTCGAGCTCGAGGAGCGGCTGTTCGAAGTCGAGCGTCTCAGGCATGGTCCACCGTCACGGCGCCGTCGCCAAAGCGCTCGTTCAGCTCGGCCACCAGGTCGGGAGCGGCGTCGACGGCGAGGCCGCGTGTCCGTACGACGACCTCCTGCGCGGGCAGGAGTAGGTGGACGAAGACGGGCACGGGACCGGGATGATTCCCGCAGATCGTCCTGAGCGCGGCGATAGACTCTCGAGGGTCACCGGCTGGGCGAATCCGTACGCGCACGGCGTTTGGTTCGCTGCTCGACTTCACCGCCCCCCGGCCGTCGGCGGCCAGCGCCGCCTCGAGCGGGCGGATGTCGTCGGCGAGCACTACGCGCCCCTTGTCGGCGTCGTCGATCCGGCCGCGTACGAGCACGGGTTGCCGTCCCCGCAGATGCTCGGCCGCCGCCTTGAAGGGCTCGGGGAAGACGGTGACCTCGACGGTACCGACCATGTCTTCGAGCGTGACGAACGCCATGCGGCTGCCGCTCTTGGTCGCCGTCTCCTTCAAGGCCGCCACCTGACCGAACAGCAGCACCCGCGCGCCCGCGCTCTTGGCGGCGATCTCGCTCGTCGACGTGATCCCGAAGGATTCCACCATCGACGCATAGCGCGCGAGCGGATGCCCCGAGATGTAGAAGCCGAGGACCTCCTTCTCGAACTCGAGCCGCTGATCGGAGTCCCACTCGGCCACGAGGGCGATCGGCTCGGCCTTCGGCGCGGCCACCGGCGTCGGCAGCAGATCGAAGAACGAGGCCTGGCCTTCGGCCTTCTCCCGCTGTTGCCGCTGGCCCGTCTCGAGCGCGGTGTCGACGCCGGCCATGAGGTGCGCGCGCGGCAAGCCGAGCGAGTCGAACGCGCCCGCCTTGATCAGGGACTCCAGCACGCGGCGGTTGACCAGGCGCAGGTCGACCCGCGCACAGAAATCCTCGAGGCTCTTGAACGGACCGTCCTGCTTGCGCGTGGCCAGGATCGATTCCATGGCCGCCTCGCCCACGTTCTTGATCGCGGCCAGGCCGAAGCGGATCGTGTCGCCGGCGACGCTGAACTGGACGGCGGAGACGTTCACGTCGGGCGGCTGCACCCGGAGGTCCATGGCTCGACACTCGTCGATGTACTTGACGATCTTGTCGGTGTCGCCCATTTCCGACGTCAGCAGAGCCGCCATGAACTCGACCGGATAGTTCGCCTTGAAGTAGGCGGTCTGATACGCGACCAGCGCGTACGCCGCGGCATGGCTCTTGTTGAAGCCGTAGCCCGCGAACTTCTCCATCAATTCCCACACGCGCTCGGCCTTGGCCGCCGCCGTGCCCTTCTCGGCGCAGCCGGCCAGGAACTTGTCGCGCTGCTTGGCCATGAGCTCGCGGTCCTTCTTGCCCATGGCCCGCCGCAGCGTGTCGGCTTCCCCCATCGTGAAGCCGGCCATCTCCGAGGCGATCTGCATGATCTGCTCTTGGTACACCATGATCCCGTAGGTGCCCTGCGTGAACTTCTGCATCGCCGGGTGCTCGTACGTGATCTTCGCCCGCCCGTGCTTGCGCGCGATGAAATCCGGGATGAGCTCCATCGGGCCCGGCCGGTAGAGGGACACCATCGCGATCACGTCCTCGAGGCTCGACGGCTTGAGCCCGCGCAGGGCATCGCGCATGCCCCCCGATTCCAGCTGGAAGACGCCGAACGTCCGCGCGTCCGTGAGCAGCGCATAGGTCTTGGCGTCGTCCAGAGGCAGCGTGTCGAGGTCGATCGCCACGCCCCGCGAGTCGCGGATCAAGGCCACGGTGTTGGCGAGGACGGTCAGCGTGCGGAGGCCGAGGAAGTCCATCTTGAGCAGGCCGAGCTTCTCGATCGGCCCCATGGCGAACCCGGTGATCAGCTCCGGCCGTTTGGGGTCCTTGTAGAGCGGAATGTGCTCGTCGAGCGCGTCGTCGGAGATGACGACGGCGGAGGCGTGGACCGACGCGTGGCGCGTGCAGCCCTCCAGCGTCCGCGCGATGTCCCAGAGTTCCCTCACGTTCGTCTGGGTCTTGACCATCTCGGCGAGTGGCGGCGACTTCTGGTAGGCGTCGTCGAGCGTGATGTTCAGCGGAAACGCCGGGACCAGCTTGGCGATGCGGTCCACGTCCGCGTAGGTCATGCCCAGCACGCGGCCGACGTCGCGAATGGCGGCCTTGGCGCCCAGCGTCCCGAACGTGATGATGTGAGCGACCCGGTCGTGGCCGTACTTCTCGGCGACGTACCGGATGACCTCGTCGCGGCGATCGTCGGCGAAGTCGATGTCCATGTCGGGCATCGAGATCCGCTCCGGGTTGAGGAAGCGCTCGAACAGCAGGCCATACCGAATCGGGTCGACGTTCGTGATGCCCAGGCAATACGCCACCAGAGAGCCGGCCGAGGAGCCGCGGCCAGGGCCCACGGCGATCCCTCGCTCGCGCGCGTAGTGAATGAAGTCCCACACGACCAGGAAGTAGCCGGCGAACCCCATCTTCTCGATGATGCGAAGCTCGTGAGCGAAGCGCTCCTCGATGGCATCGCCCGGATTTGCCCCGTAGCGGCGCTTGAGGCCATCGCGGGCCACGTGCTCGAGATAGCTCTCCAGCGTGTGGTTCTCGGGCACGACGTATCTCGGCAGGTGGAAGCTCCCGAACTCGAGCGTCAGATTGCAGCGCTCGGCGACCGCCAGGGTGTTGCGGCACGCGTCCGGGATCTCGGCGAACACCCGCGCCATCTCGTCCGCCGACTTGACGTAGAACTCCTCGGTCGAGAAGCGCCAGCGCTTCGGATCGAGGAGCGTCGAGCCGGTCTGGATGCAGAGCAGCGCTTCGTGAGCGCGTCCGTGCCCCGCCTCGAGGTAGTGCGAGTCGTTGGTCCCGGCGATCGGCGCGCCGATGGCCTGGGCGAGCTTCAGCGTCTCCGCGGTCACCTTCGTCTGCTCGTCGAGGCCGTGGGCCTGGACCTCCATGAAGTAGTGGTCCTTGCCGAACACCTCCTGGTGCCAGCCGGCTGCCTCGCGGGCGCGATCGTGCTCACCCGCCGAGATCAGCCGCGAGACTTCGGAGTTCAGACAGCCCGACAGCACGAGCAAACCGTCGGCGTGTTGCGCCAACAGCTCTTTGTCGACGCGCGGCTTGTAGTAGAAGCCCTCGAGGTAGGCCTTGGCCACGAGCTTGATCAGGTTCTTGTAACCGGTGAGATTGCGGACGAGGACCGTGAGGTGGTTGGCGCCTTCGTAGCCGCCGTCCTCCCCGCCCCGCTCCTTGCGCCCACGCGGCGCCACGTACAGCTCGCAGCCCACGATGGGCTTGATGCCCCCCTTCTGAGCCGCCTGGTAGAAGTCGATGGCACCGAAGAGGTTGCCGTGATCGGTCAGCGCGATGGCCGGGAACTTCAGCTCCTTCGCCTTGGCCACCAGCTTCTCGAGCTGGGCGGCGCCGTCCAGCAGCGAGTACTCGGAGTGCACGTGGAGATGGACGAAATCGCTATGCTGCATGCGTCATCTTCGGTGACCTATTCCCACTCGATCGTGCTTGGCGGCTTTGAAGAGACGTCGAACACGACACGGTTGATGCCTTTGACTTCATTGATGATTCGGTTCGAGATGCGGCCGAGCAGATCGTAGGGCAACCGCGCCCAGTCCGCCGTCATGGCGTCTTGGCTCATGACGGCGCGCAACGCGATGACCTGCGCATACGTGCGGAAATCTCCCATCACGCCCACCGTACGGACCGGCAGGAGGACGGCGAACGCCTGCCAGAGCTCCCGTTCGAGGCCGGCAGCCTGGACCTCCTCCTGGACGATGGCATCGGCGTCGCGCAGCAGCTCGAGCCGCTCCTCCGACACCTCGCCGAGGACGCGGATCGCGAGCCCGGGTCCTGGAAAGGGCTGCCGCCACACGACGGCAGGCGGAAGGCCCAGCAGTTCGCCCACGCCGCGAACCTCGTCCTTGAAGAGCTCGCGGAGCGGCTCGACCAGCTTGAACTTCATCTTCGTGGGCAACCCGCCGACGTTGTGATGAGTCTTGATGGTCGCCGACGGCCCTTTGAACGACAGGGACTCGATGACGTCCGGGTAGAGCGTTCCCTGAGCCAGCCAGGGAATGTCGCCGAGCCGCGCGGCTTCCTCTTCGAAGACCGCGATGAACTCGGCGCCGATGCGCTTGCGCTTCAGCTCCGGGTCGGTGACCCCTCGCAGCACGTTGAGGAAACGGCGAGAAGCGTCGACGTGGATGAGGTTCAGCTTGAAGGCGTCCCGGAAGGTGTGAACCACAGCCGCGGCTTCGCCTTTCCGGAGGACGCCGTTGTCGACGAACATGCACGTGAGCTGGTCGCCGATCGCACGGTGGACGAGCACGGCGACGACGGCGGAGTCGACGCCGCCCGAGAGCGCACAGAGGACGCGGTCACGGCCGACCTTGGCGCGAATCGCCTCGACGGCCGTGTCGATGAACGAGGCCATCGACCACGCGCGCCGGGCGCCGCAGATCTCGACGAAGTTCGTCAGGATGGTCATCCCCTGAGGGGTGTGCGCGACCTCGGGGTGGAACTGCACCGCGTACAGCTTGCGCTCGTCGTCGGCCATCACAGCCACGGGACAGTTCGTCGTCGTCCCGAGGCTCGTGAAGCCCTTCGGCGGACGCGTCACGGAGTCGCCATGGCTCATCCACACGCTCAGTCGTCCGTCGCTGTCGGGCGTCACGCCACGCAGCAGCGGGCCCTCACCCTGCAGCGTGACCTCGGCGGCGCCGTATTCGCGGCGCTCCGACTGGAGGACGTGACCGCCGAGCAAATACCCCATCGCCTGCATCCCGTAGCAGATGCCCAGGACCGGGATCCCGGCGTCGAACAGCGCCTTCGCGGGAAGCGGCGCGCCATCCTCGTAGACGCTGGCCGGACCGCCTGAGAGCACGATGCCGCAGTACCCGCCTCGGAGCACCGTCTCGATGGGCTCGGTGCACGACAGGATCTCGGAATACACGGACAGCTCGCGGATGCGGCGGGCGATCAACTGCGTGTACTGCCCACCGAAGTCGATGATCGCGATCTTGTCGGGCGCGTCCACCATGCTCGGCGGCGCCCTTACCGCGCGCGGCCGAGCTTCTGGGCCTGCTGGAAGATCTTGCCTTCGGTCTTGATCGCGGGCGCGATGATCAGCTCGGTCTGCTGCAGCTCGCGGATGTTGCGAGCCCCCACCGAGCCCATGCACGTGCGAATGGCGCCGACGAGGTTCAACGTGCCGTCCTCGGTGAACGCAGGCCCGAAGAGGATCTGTTCCAGTGACCCGGCGATGCCCACGCGGATCCGCGTCCCGCGCGGCAGATTCTGATGCGGCGTCGCCATGCCCCAGTGGTAGCCGCGGCCGGGCGCCTCGACCGAGCGCGCGAACGCGGAGCCGATCATCACGGCATCGGCGCCCGAGGCGAGCGCCTTGCACACATCGCCTCCGGTCGTCATGCCTCCGTCGGTGATGATGGGGACGTAGCGTCCGGTCTGCTTGTAGTAGAAGTCGCGGGCTGCCGCCGAATCGGCCGTGGCCGTCACCTGCGGCACGCCGAGACCGAGCACTTCGCGACTCGTGCACGCGGCGCCCGGGCCCACGCCGATGAGCAGCGCGTCGGCGCCGCAGTCCATGAGCTCGAGACACGCCTCGTACGTGACGACGTTGCCGATGATGAGGGGAATCGCGAGCTGCTTCTTGAGCTTGCGCAGGTCGACGGGCGTGTACTCGGTCGCAAAGTGGCGGGCAGTCGTGACGGTGGACTGGACGATGAAGACGTCGGCGCCGGCTTCCTGGGCGATCTGTGCGAATCGCTCGGCCCGCTGGGGAATGGACGAAACCGCGACCGCGCTGCCGCCCTTTTTGATCTCGCTGATCCGGCGGTGGATCAGGTCTTCCTTGATGGGCTCACCGTAGATGCCCTGGATGATCTTGGTGGCTTCTTCCTGATTGGCCGAGACGATCCTGTCGAGCACCATGTCCGGGTTGGCGTAGCGGGAGAAGACGCCTTCCAGGTTGAGGACGGCGAGCCCGCCCAATCGGCCCATCTCGATGGCCAGTCGGGGACCGACCACTCCGTCCATGGCCGCCGCGATGATGGGGAGATCGAAGCGACGACCACAGAGCTCCCACGAGATGTCGACTTCATTCGGATTGACCGTGATGGTTCCGGGGACCAGCGCGATGTCGTCGAACCCATAGGCAACCCTGGCCTTGCGCCCCCGCCCGACCCACATCCCCATGCGGTACCCCCTGGCTCGCTGTGTTCACCCCGCCCGGGCGATTCCATATATAGGGATCGCCACGCGTTGACCTACTAGATTTGGTGCAGTATAGCCTCGGTGATCGGGGGTGTCAATCGCGGTCGCCGCCCCTGCTCGTCGCCGTGCCGGCCACGACGCGGTGCGTCCTTCCCGCGTCTCGGAGGAGCAGCGCCCCGTCCTCATCCAGGCCGACGGCCAGCCCCATTTGCCCGTCCACCCGGACCTCACGCCCGATCGTATCGGCGAGCACGAGCCACCGTTCACGCACCGGCGCGAAGCCTTCCTTCTCGAGCCGCGCACGCCAGCGATCGAAGTGGTCCAGCAGCACGTCGAGGAGCTCGTCGCGCGGGACGCTCCGCCCGTTTTCGAGAACGACGGATGTCGCCAGTCCCGCCAGCTCGGGATCGAAGCGCGACTGGGTGACGTTCACTCCGATGCCGATGATCGTCGGAGCGAGCTCGGCAGGCTCACTGCCCGTGGCGGCGCTTCGCGACTCGAGCAGGATGCCGGCGACCTTTCGGTCAGCGACCAGCACGTCGTTCGGCCACTTCAGGCGCGCGTCGACCCTGGCCACCTCGGCGAGCGCTTCGGCGACGGCCACGGCGGCAGCAAAGGAGAGCAACGGGCGGCGAGCGAGGGGAAGCGACGAACGCACGATGATCGAGAAGAGCAGGTTCGCGCCCGGTTCATCCTGCCAGTGGTGGCCGCGACGGCCGCGGCCTGCCGTCTGATGCTCGGCGACGACGACCGTTCGATCGGCGGCGCCCTGGCTGGCAAGGTCGAACGCGACGCTCTGCGTGGACTCGACCGTCTGGAGCCTGATGATCCGCGAAGGGGTCAGCGCGACGCCTCGCTCAGCCAGGCCAGGCTTGCCTCGAGCTTCTGGCGTAGCTGCTGCTGCTCGGCAAGACGGTCGCGCTCCTTCTCGACGACCTCGGCCGGCGCCCGCTCGACGAACTCCGGGCGCGCCAGCTTCGCTTCGAGGAAGGCGAGCGTGTCGATGGCGCGCTTCAGCTCCTTCTCCAGACGCGCGCGCTCGCCGGCCAGATCGACGACTCCGGCCAGGTCCACGTAGATCTCGGACGGCCCGACGACGGCGAGAGCCGAAGCGGCCGGTCGGCTCGCGCCGGGATCGACGGTCAACCGACAGCGGCCGAGAAACTCGACGAGCCGCGCCGTCTCCTGGAGCGCCGCCGCGTGCTCGCCTCCGGGCTTGGCCGTGACGGCCAGCGTCACGCCGGGCGCGATGCGCATCTCGCCCCGGATGTTGCGGATGGCGGTGACGACGTCCATCACGGCGGCCATGTCGCGCTCGGCCTCGGCGTCATGCAGGCGCCGGCTGGCTTTCGGATAGTCGGCGATCATGATCGAGTCGGGCGCGCGCTTGTCACGCGGGAGCCGCTGCCAGAGCTCCTCGGTGATGAACGGCATGAACGGATGGAGCAGGCGCAGCGTCGCTTCCAGCACGGTGACCAGCGTGTGCTGGGCGCGCAGGCGCGCCGGGGCGTCGTCACGCCGATAGAGCGCCACCTTCGCGATCTCGAGATACCAGTCGCAGAACTCGTGCCACAGGAACTGGTACACCGCCGACGCCGCGTCGTTGAAGCGATAGCGGCGCAGGCTCGTCCGCAACTCGGCGGTCGTCGCAGCCAGGCGGCTCACGATCCAGCGGTCGGCCAGACCTGCCGGTGTCTTGGCGGCCTGCCGAGCGTCGTAACCGTCGAGATTCGAGAGCACGAGACGGGCGGCGTTCCAGAGCTTGTTGGCGAAGTTGCGGTAGCCCTCGATCCGCTCCTCGGCCAGGCGCACGTCGCGCCCCTGGGCGGCCAGCGCCACCAGGGTGAAGCGGAAGGCGTCGGTGCCGTACTTGTCCATCATCACGAGTGGATCGATCACGTTGCCCTTCGACTTCGACATCTTCTGGCCCTCGGCGTCGCGAACGAGGGCGTGGATGTACACGTCGCGGAAGGGCACGTCGTTCATGAAGCGCAGACCGAGCATCGCCATCCGCGCCACCCAGAAGAACAGGATGTCGAAGCCCGTGACGAGCACGGACGTCGGATAGAACTTCTTCAGCTCGGGCGTGTCGTCCGGCCACCCGAGCGTGGAGAACGGCCAGAGCCCCGACGAGAACCACGTGTCGAGCACGTCGGTGTCCTGGCGCACCGGGCCGCCGCAGGTGGGGCAGGCCGTCACGTCCTCGCGCGAGACGTGCACGCTGCCGTCGCGCTCGCAGTACCAGGCGGGGATGCGATGGCCCCACCAGAGCTGGCGCGAGATGCACCACGGCCGGATGTTTTCCATCCAGTGGTCGTACGTCTTCGTCCAGCCGCGCGGGACGATCTTGATGCGGCCCTGGCGGACGGCCTTGATCGCCTCGGCGGCGAGCGGCGTCACGTTCACGTACCACTGCTTGGAGACCAGCGGCTCGACGACCGTCTTGCACCGATAGCAGAGCCCGACCGCGTGGCGATAGGGCTCGATGCGATCGATGAGGCCGAGCGCCTGCATGTCCTCGACGATGCGGCGGCGGGCCTCGAAGCGATCGAGTCCGGCGTACGTGCCCGCTTCGGCCGTCATCTTGCCGTCGAAGCCGATGACGGTCTTGATCGGCAGGTTGTGGCGCTTGCCGATCTCGAAGTCCACCGGATCGTGGCCGGGCGTGACTTTGACGACGCCGGTGCCGAAGTCGCGATCGACCGCCTCGTCGGCCACCACCTTGATCTTCGCGGTGCCCTGCACCGACGGCACGTCGAGCACCTGGCCGACGTACTTCGCGTAGCGCTTGTCCTTGGGATGCACGGCGATGCCCGTGTCGCCGAGCTTCGTCTCCGGACGCACGGTGCCGAGCGTCAGCGGGCCGTACTTGATGTACACGAACTGCGCGTCCCGGTCTTCGCGCTCCACCTCGAGATCGGACAGCACGGTCTGGCAGCGCGGGCACCAGTTGACGATGTAGTCGTCACGATAGATGAGCCCGTCCTCGCAGAGCCGGACGAAGACCTCGCGAACCGCCCGCGAGAGGCCGGGATCCATGGTGAAGCGCTCGCGCGACCAGTCGCAGGACGCGCCCAGACGCTTGAGCTGCCGGATGATGGTTCCGCCTGATTCCTCCTTCCAGCGCCAGACACGCTCGACGAACGCCTCCCGGCCGAGATCGTCCTTGGTCTTGCCCTCGGCCGCGAGCTGGCGCTCCACCACCACCTGGGTGGCGATGCCGGCGTGGTCCGTGCCCGGCACCCACAGCGCGCTGAAGCCATCCATGCGCTTCATCCGGATCAGCACGTCCTGCAGCGTGTTGTTCAGCGCATGGCCCATGTGGAGGGAGCCGGTCACGTTGGGCGGCGGGATGACGATCGAGTAGGGCTTCTGCTGGGACTTCGGATCCGCGCTGAAGTAGCCGCGAGACTCCCACAGCGGATACCAGCGAGCCTCGACGGCCGCGGGATCGTAGCGGTCGGAGAGGACCTGCCCCGGGTCGCTCACCAATCGATCATAGCACCGGCGTTGCCGACACTAGCTGCCAGCGCCGGCCGGCACGACGCCAGGTGAGCGACCACGGCCGTCGCTCGGATTCCACCGCCGCGACCGAAACCGCGTCGGGATCGGCCGCTGGGTCGGGCGCGTCGCAGGCGGGTTCGGCCGCGGGCACGAACGCCGTCAGCGACGCGCGGTCGCCCGAGGCCAGCGCGGCGAACAATCCAGAGACCGAATGGTGCAGCGCCTGGTGCCACGCGTTGTACTGGCGGCGGGCCACGCGTGCGGGCACCGTTCCATCGGTTGGCAACCGGTACACGTCCTCCTGCTCGGTCTGGCCTTCGCATCCCGGGGTCCAGCCCGGGTAGTGCAGCTCGTATCGGATGCGCAGCTCGTTTCCGCGCAGCCTCCAGTCGCGCGCGACGAGACCTTCCGGATAGAGCGGCGCCGTATCCCAGGTCACCGTCACGTCGTCACCGCGCATGCGCAGCATCTCGAGGCGGAGCGGGCGAACGCCGGCATTGGTCGGCCACCCTTCCCAGGCGACCACCATGAGGGGAGCCGGGCCGCCGGCCAGCGGATAGAGCACCGGACGGCCGTCACGCACGAAGGCGTGCAGGAGTCGGGCCTCGCCACCCGCTTCACCGTAGACCCTCACCGAATTGCCGGGGCTACTGTCCACGAGCTGAA
>Ga0209468_1000595_pt1 | contig 16769 bp, 12 predicted proteins | sample GraSoiAngelo_102_FD_185871 | JGI IMG/M metagenome (GOLD analysis project Ga0209468, IMG submission 185871) | Grasslands soil microbial communities from the Angelo Coastal Reserve, California, USA - 14_0903_02_40cm (SPAdes) (version 2) | ecosystem: Environmental > Terrestrial > Soil > Grasslands ...
CATCCGGATGGAGCGCGATCTGATCCGTCGAGCCGACCTCGTGCTCGCGTCATCCGAGCAATTGTGCGCGGAGCGTCGTCCGTTCAACCCCGAGACCTATTTCGTCTCGCACGGCGTGGACCTCGCTCACTTTTCGCGGGCGCTGGACCCGACGACGGCGATTCCCGAGGATCTTCGTGGGCTGCCACGGCCGATCATTGGCTTCTTCGGTCAGCTCAACGATTGGGTCGACCTTCCACTGATTCGGGCCCTCGCGCTCGCGCGCCCGCGATGGTCATTCGCGCTCGTCGGCCGGTCGATGACCGACGTGGAGTCCCTGCGGGGGCTTCCCAACGTCCATCTGCTCGGGCTGAAGCCGTATTCGGCTCTTCCGAATTACGCCCGCGGGTTCGACGTCGGGATCATTCCGTTTCGGACCAACGAGCTGACCGTGCGTGCGAACCCCCTGAAGCTCCGCGAATACCTCGCGGCCGGCTTGCCGGTGGTCGCGACACCGTTGCCGGAGGTGGCCCGGTACGACGGGCTCGTTTATCTCGCGGACGGCCGGGACGCGTATCTCGCGCAGATCGAGGCCGCGCTGCGCGAGCGCGCCGAGGCGGCGGCGCAGCGTCGGGTGGAGGCGATGCGGCAGGAGGGCTGGGAGGGCCGGGTCGAGCGGATCTCGGCGATCGTCCGCGGGCATCTCGAGCGACGCACGTCGCGACGACTCACTTCCGTCGTATGAGCCGAGGTCGATGGGGTCTGAACGTGAGCCTCGCGGCGGCGCTCCTCGTCCTCGTCGAAGCGCACGCGGAGGCTCTGGCCGGCCGGCCGGAGCTCCCCCGCATCAAGGTGGAGACGAACCCGGTCGCCCCGGCCGGTCGCGTTCTCTCCGTCGCGGCGGGTGACAACCTCCAGACCGCCCTCGAGCGAGCCCGGCCCGGAGACGTGATCACGCTCCAAGCCGGCGCGACGTTCGTGGGCCCCTTCACGCTTCCCAGGAAGCACGGGGATGGATGGGTCACCATTCGCACGAGCGCCCCCGACCCGAGCCTTCCGCCGCCGGACGTCCGCGTCGACCCCTCGTACGCCGGCGTCATGCCCAAGCTCGAGGCCGGCAGCCGCGCCGTGATCGTCACGGCGCCCGGGGCGCATCACTATCGCTTCGTCGGGATCGAGATCCGGCCGAAGCCGCGGGCCTCGCTCGTCAACCTCGTCGATCTCGGCACGGGCGAGCCGACGGCGGAGCTCGTCCCCAGCCACCTGATCTTCGATCGTTGCTACCTGCACGGCGATGCCGAGACAGGCACGCGGCGCGGGATCGCGATGAACTCCCGGCATACGGCGGTCGTCAACTCGTACCTCGCGGACTTCAAGGCGATCGGCGCCGATTCTCAGGCCATCGCCGGGTGGGCCGGCGCCGGCCCGTTCAAGATCGACAACAACTACCTGGAAGCCGCCGGCGAGAATCTGCTGTTCGGGGGAGGCGACCCGGTCATCAGGGATCTCACGCCCTCCGACATCGAGATTCGCGGCAACCACGTCTCCAAACCCCTGCGCTGGAAGGTGGGCGATCCGGCGTTCGCGCGTGTCCCCTGGGCAGTCAAGAACCTGTTCGAGCTCAAGAATGCCCGCCGGGTGCTCGTCGAGGGCAATCTCTTCGAGCACAACTGGGCTCACGCGCAGGCGGGATTCGCGATCGTCTTCACGGTCAGGAACCAGGACGGCGGCGCACCGTGGTCGGCCGTCCAGGACGTGACCTTCGTCAGCAATATCGTTCGCCGCGCGGGCGCCGGCGTCAATATTCTCGGCCGCGACAACAATCATCCGAGCCAGCCCACCGAGCGCCTGCTGATCGCGAACAACCTGTTCGACGAGATCGACGGGGCGCGATGGGGCGGACCGGGAACCCTCTTTCAGATCCTGGACGGTACGGCCCATCTCACGATCGAGCACAACACGGCGTTTCAGCAGGGCGCCATCATCGTCGCCGAGGGCCGACCCCACGCGGACTTCGTCTATCGCAACAACCTCACGCCACACAACGCCGCGGGAATCGCCGGCACGGGAACCGGCGCCGGAGCCGCCACCCTGAGCACCTACTTCCCGGGCTCCATCGTCGCGGGAAACGTGATCGCCGGCGGACGCGCATCTGTCCATCCGCCCGACAATTTCTTCCCGGTCTCGCTCGAGATGGTCGGCTTCGTGAACCGCGCCGGCGGCAATTATCGCCTCACTGCGGCCAGCCGCTATCGGCGGGTCGGTACCGACGGGCGGGATCCGGGCGTCGACCTCGACGCGCTGACCACGGCCGTGCACGGCGCCGCGAACACCCACACCACAGAAACTCGGCCGGCGCGGTAACCGGTCATTACCGAGCCGATCTCGCCGCTGGGCCGGACATTGACGTCGCACAGAAAGGTGGGTCGCGTGTTTGGTCGGATCCTCAGCCGTGTCGTAGGAGCGCGCGGCGCCTTTGCGCTCGCGCTGAGCGCCACGGCCGTGGCTGCCCTCGCCCCCGTGGGCCCCGTTGCCGCCCAGAATCTTCCCGCTCCGCCATCAGTGTTCGTCGACACCACCTACGCGCCGCCGAGCGGCCAGGTCATCGCCGTCGCGAACGGCGGCAACTTCCAGGCTGCCCTCGATGGGGCTCAGCCCGGCGACGTCATCGAGCTCCAGGCCGGGGCCACCTTCGCCGGGAACTTCGTTCTGCGCACCAAGCCGGGCGCACAATGGATCTACATTCGCTCCTCGGCCGTAGCCGCTCTGCCGCCTCCGGGAACCCGCGTGAACCCGACGCATGCCGCGCTCATGCCGACGATCGTCAGTCCCAATACCATGCCGGCCCTCACCTCCGAGTTCGGCGCGCACCACTACCGGTTCGTCGGCGTCGAGATCACTACCACCTGGACCAGCCGGCTCGGCAACAACGCGAACCTCATTCTGCTCGGGTACGATCCCATTGGCATTCCGGCGACGACGCTCGACCAGTTGCCCCACCACATCACGCTCGACCGCTGTTACGTTCATGGCACCTCGACCGGCAACGTGGTGCGGGGTCTCGCCGCCAACAGCGCGACCACCGCGGTCGTCGACTCCTACTTCGCCGACTTCCACGCGGAAAGCAGCGACTCGCAGGCCATCGCGATGTGGAACGGACCCGGCCCCTCCAAGTTCGTCAACAACCACCTGCAAGGGGCGGCCGAGAATTTTCTGCTCGGAGGCGCCAGTCCTACCATCCCGAACCTCGTGCCCTCGGACATCGAGATCCGGCGCAACTACTTCGCCAAACCCCTGTCGTGGAACCCCGACGACCCGAGCTACGCCGGCATTCCATGGGTCGTCAAGAACCTCATCGAGATCAAGAATGCCCAGCGCGTGCTCATCGACGGCAACGTCTTCGAGCACGTGTGGCCGGCCGCGCAGATCGGTTTCGGGATCGTGTTCACGGTCCGCGACGATGGTGGCACCGCGCCCTGGACCGTCGTCCAGGACATCACCTTCACCCACAACGTCGTCCGCCACGTGGGCGCCGGCGTGGACATCCTCGGGCTCGACGACAACGCCGTCACCCAGCAGGCCAGGCGTCTCTTGATTCGCGACAACGTGTTCGACGACGTCGCCACCCCTCCCACCGATAACGCGCGGCTCTTCCAGATCCTCAACGGGGCGGCCGACGTCACGATCGATCACAACACCGCTTTCCAGATCGGTCCCATCATCGTCGCGGACGACGCGCCCGCCGCCACCGGCTTCACGTTCACCAACAACATCGCGCCGGAGCACCAGGGCGTGACGGGCAGCGGCACCGCGGTGGGCCTCGACACCCTGAATACGTTCTTCCCGGGGTTCGTGTTCCGTCGCAACGTTCAGCCCGGCGGCGTCGCTGCGGACTACCCGTCGGACAACTTCTTCCCGGCATCGCTGGACGCGGTCGGCTTCGTGGACCGCGCCGGCGGCGACTATGGCCTCTTGGCGTCCAGCCCGTACCGGAACGCCGGCACCGATGGCAAAGACATCGGTGCCGATTTCGCCGCCGTCACAGCGGCGACCGCCGGGGTGCTGGAGGGATCCTCTTCGCCAGCTTCTCCGCCGCCGCGGACCGTCACCGTACCGACTATCTCGATCAGGACCCCTCACGATGGCGCCACAGCTAAGGGCACGAACGAGGTGCGGGCGGTGGGCCGGCACCTGGGCACCGCGACCGTGCGGTTCACGCTGAACGGCAGCGCAGTCGGACCCGTGTTCACCACGCGACCCTATGGGTTCCGATGGAATACGCGACTCGTCGCCAACGGCGCCTACACGCTCGTGGTGACCGCCGTCGACGCGGCGAACATGACGATCGCGTCCGACTCCGTGACCTTCGTGGTCTCGAACCCGTTGCCCAGCGTTCGGATCACGAAGCCGAAGCCAGAGAGGAAGGCGAAGGGCGAGATCGAGGTCGAGGCGGCGGTGACTCATCGCGGCAACGTCGCCAGCCTCCAATTCCAACTGGACGGTAACGACATCGGACCCGCCATCACGAAGCGCGAGTACGAGATCGACGTGGACACCGCAGCCCTGGCTGACGGCCCGCACACCCTGCGAGCAGTCGTCACCACCCTGGCGGGGACCAAGGTCTTCTCGGATCCCGTTACGATCATGGTGCCGAACCCGTTGCCGACCGTCCGGATCGATGCGCCGAAGACCGGCAGTACCGTGAAGGGCAAGATCCAGGTCAAGGCCTCGGTGACAGAGCATCGGAAGGTGAGGAGCCTCCAGTTCCAACTGGACGGCAAGAACCTCGGGCCCGCGTTGACGGACGACGAGTTCGCCGTCCAGTGGGACACGGAGACGGCTGCCACTGGACCGCATACGCTGACCGCCATCATCACGACGACGGGCGGCGCTCAGATCGCTTCGGCGTCCGTCATCGTCACCGTCGCCAACCCGGTCAAGAAGAAGTAGCTCGCTCGACGGGACGAGATGCCAGTCGAAAAGATCATCTTCTGGGTGTGCGGGCTCCTGCTCCTCTACACCTGCGTGGGCTACCCGGTCCTCGCGTGGGTGCGGGCCGGGCTTCGGCCTCGGCTCCCCCGCGCCCAGGACATCGAGCCGACGGTCACGCTGATCATCGTCGCCCACAACGAGGCGGCGCGGATCGCCGGCAGGATCCAGAACCTCCTCGCCCTCGATTACCCGCGCGACCGCGTCGAGATCGTCATCGGCTCCGATGGCTCCACCGACCTCACCGCGCAGCGTGCGCGCGCCTACGAGCAGGACGGCGTGTCGGTGGTCGCCTTCGAGTCCCGCCGTGGAAAACCCGCCGCGCTGAACGACCTCGTGCGACAGGCGCGAGGCGAGATCGTGGTCCTCGCCGACGCGCGCCAGCGGTTCGATCGCGACGCCCTCCGTGCGCTCGTCGGCCCCTTTGCCGATCCCGACGTGGGCGCGGTCAGCGGCGAGCTCATCCTCTTGTCCAACGGCGGCGGGACTCCGGTGGGCGACGGCGTCGGCTTCTACTGGCGCTACGAGAAATTCATCCGGCGGCACGAGAGCCTGGCCGAATCGACTCCCGGAGCGACCGGCGCCATCTATGCGATCCGCCGGGAGCTCTTCGAGCCGGTCCCTGCCGACACGATTCTCGACGACGTGCTCATTCCCTTGCGCATCGCGCGCCGGGGCTACCGCGTCCTGCTCGAGCCTCGCGCGCGCGCGTACGACCACGTGGCGGCCACCGGCCAGGAGGAATTCACGCGCAAGGTCCGCACCATGGCCGGCAAGTTCCAGCTCTTCGCCCGCGAGCGCTGGAACTTGCCGGCCATGGGCAACCCCCTGTGGCTCCAGACCGTCTCGCGCATCTGTCTGCGGCTGCTGGTTCCGCTGTTTCTGTCGGCCGCCTTCCTCGCGAATCTCTTCCTGGTGCAGGACGGGTTCTACGCCGCGACGCTGGTGGCCCAGCTGCTCTTCTATGGAGCCGCCGGCGGCGGCTACCTGCTTCGGAACGCGCGCCGGCGCTTCCCCCTGCTGATCGTGCCGTATGTCGTGTGTCTGTTGAACTGGACGATCCTCGTAGGACTCGCGCGGTTTCTCACCGGTCGTCAGAGCGTCACCTGGGACAGGGCGACGGCGGAGTGATCCAGATCTGGACGCCCGCGACGTTCGCAATCTTGCAGGGCTGCGCAAGCGCGCTTCACCCCTGTGGAGAGCGCTTCCCGATGCGCGCCCCGCGCGGTGAGTCCGCCCGACCTATCCCCGCAATTTCTCACGACTGCCGGGACGTTCGGCGGGGATCGAGCCTGGCATGCAGCGTGCTCCTTCTGACGCCCGCTTCGAGTGACGCCGGTGGAGCGCCCCGCCGGAATGCCTCGAGGACAGCGGCGACGGGGTGAACGAATGACGAACGGCTCGTGGCGCACCGCTCTCTACGCACTGCTCCTGACCCTTGGTCTCGTCGTCGTGAGCGCGCCGAGCGAGGCACAGAACGCGACGACCGAGGACGCCGTCGGGTCGTTCCTGACGATGACGAACAATCGCGCTGAGGCCGGTCCGGCGGCGCTGCCCGTCGCGGGAGGCGGCACGAGTCCTTTGCTGCCCGTGCTCCCCGTGTACGTCGCCAGGGTCTCGAAGGACAAGGGCCTGTGCCCCGCGTGCACCGCGCGCGTGGTGCCCGAGCCCGGGATGCTGGCGCTGATCGGTGTCAGCCTGGTGGGCGTCGGAATTTTCGTACGGAGGCGGTTGCTCGACCGCGAGGGCGAGAGCGAGACGGCATAAAGCCGCCTCGATCACGCACCTTCCCCCGCGAGCGCCGCCGGGGCCGGGGCGCCCGCCATGGGCGCCCGGCCCTTCAGTTTCAGATTTCCCGATTGAGAGGGAAGAGCTATGTGCGGAATCGTCGGATATGTCGGACACCGGAGCGCGACTGACGTCATTCTGGACGGCCTTCAGCGGCTCGAGTACCGAGGCTACGACTCGGCGGGGCTGGCGGTACTCAACGGGCACGGGCTGGAGATCCGGCGCCATCCCGGCAAGATCCGCGGCCTCGAAACGCTCGTGCGGACCCACCCATTGTCGGGCGGCGTGGGGCTCGGCCATACCCGATGGGCGACGCACGGACCCCCGTCCGAGGAGAACGCTCATCCCCACGCCGACTGCTCGGGCTCCCTCGTGGTCGTCCACAACGGGATCATCGAGAACTACCTGAGCCTCAAGGAGCGCCTCCTGGCCGAGGGGCATCGGTTTCGCTCCGACACGGACACCGAGGTCGTCGCGCACCTCATCGAGCGCCAGCTGAAGATGGGCGCCGACCTCCTCGAGGCGACGAAGACGGCCCTCCGGCAGATCCGGGGCGCGTATGCCGTGGCGATTCTCAGCGCCGCCGAACCCGACCGCCTGATCGCCGCCAAGCATGGGGCGGGCGCCGTCGTCGTCGGCCTCGGCGAGGCCGAGGCCTATCTCGCCTCGGACATCGCCGCGATCCTGCCCTACACGCGCGACGTCGTCGTGCTCGAGGACGATGAGGTCGCGGTGCTCACGCGGGAAGGCGCCGCTCTCACGACACTCGACGGCCGAGTCATCGAGCGGGCCCATTCGCGCGTGGCCTGGGACGCCACCATGGCCCAGAAGGATGGCTACCCCCACTTCATGCTCAAGGAGATCTACGAGCAGCCGCGGGCCGTGACCGACACCTTCCAGGGCCGGATCGACGAGGAGCTCGGCAGCGTCGTCCTGGCGGACGCCAACCTCGAGCGGCGAGAGATCCGGCAGCTGCGGCGCGTGGTCCTCGTCGCCTGCGGCACGTCGTACAACGCCGGGCTCGTCGGGCGATTCATGATCGAGCGAATGGCCGGGCTCCCGGCCGAGGTCGACGTCGCGTCGGAGTTCCGGTACCGCGATCTCGTCCTCGGCCCGGACACGCTCGTCATCGCCATCTCACAGTCGGGCGAAACCGCCGACACCCTCGGCGCCGTCAAGGCGGCCCGCGCGGGCCGCGCGCCGGTCCTGGGCATCACGAACGTGGTCGGCTCGGCGCTGGCGCGCGAGGCCACGGGAATCTTCTCCACCCACGCGGGGCCCGAGATCGGCGTGGCCTCCAGCAAGACGTTCTCGGCCACGGTGACGGCGTGCTACATGATCGCGCTCGCCATCGGCCGGACGCGCGACTATCTGTCGAACATCGACGGCTGGAAGCTGATCGACGGATTGCTGGAGGTGCCGGGGATCATGGAGCGCACCCTGGCCGCCGTGGACGGCACGACGCGCCAGCTGGCCGCCGAGCTGGTGGGCTATCCCGGGTTCCTCTATCTCGGGCGCGGCGTCCACCACCCGATCGCGCTCGAGGGCGCCCTCAAGCTCAAGGAGCTGTCGTACATCCACGCCGAGGGCTACGCCGGTGGTGAGATGAAGCACGGCCCGATCGCGCTCATCGATCAGAACATGCCCGTGGTGGCCCTGACCCCGCGCGATCCCTCCTACGATCGGATGGTCGGCAACGTCGAGGAAGTCAAGGCACGCGCGGGCCGGGTCATCGCCATCGCCCACGAGGGGGACGCCGAGATCGCCCGGCGCGCCCATCACGTGGTCGCCATTCCACCCTCGACAGACTTGTTGATGCCGCTGATCAGCGTGCTTCCCCTCCAGCTCCTCGCGTACCACATCGCCGTGCTCCGCGGCTGCGACGTGGACCAGCCGCGCAACCTCGCCAAGAGCGTGACCGTAGAATGACCAGCCGGCTGAAGGTCGATCTCCATCTGCACACCCGTGAGGGTGAGCCCTGCATCACCTACGACGCCTATACCCTCATCGACCGCGCGGCGCGCGAAGGCTACGACGTCCTCAGCATCACGAACCACGATCTCTGCACGTTCAGCGAGCGGCTGGTCGACTATGCGGCCGGTCGGGGGATCGTCCTCATCCCGGGAGCGGAGGCCACCATCGAGGGGCGCCACGTCCTGATCTACAACTTCGATGTGTCCCTCTCCATGCTGCGGACGTTCGCCGATCTGAGGAGATACAAGACCCCCGAGTGGCTGGTGATCGCCGCCCATCCCTTCTTCCCCGCCCAGTATTCGCTGGGACGCCGACTACTCCGCGAGATCGACGTCTTCGACGCGATCGAGTTCTCTCACTTCTACACGCGGCGCATCGATTTCAATCGGCGGGCGGTCGAGCTGGCGCGTGCCACCGGCCTGCCGCTCGTTGGGAGCTCGGACAGCCATCTCGCGCGGCAGTTCGGGACGACCTACTCTCTGGTCGAGGGCGAGCCGACGGTGTTCGCCGTCCTGTCCGCCATCCGTCACAAGAAGGTGCAGGTGGTGAGCCGCCCGTTGACGCTGCCGGGTCTATTACGCATCGGGACGGAAATGAAAGCCCGCGAGGCCTGGGAGCACGTGCGAGGCCGGCCACGCGAGGCGGTGTCGCCGTCCCCGGCCGGCGCGGCTCTGCTCCGCAAGCGCTGAGGGTGGCGGAGGGCGGGGATTCCGGGGACGCCGCGAACGACCTGTCGGTCAAGGAGATAGCGATGGTGACGAGGTCAGCAAAGGTGAGAGGGGTTGTGGTTTCTCTGTGCCTGGTGGCGACGGCCCTGTGGACTCAGCCGTCCTGGGCGGCCGACCGGGCCTTTGCGAAGATCACGGGATCGAGCCAGGGAGTCATCGAGGGCGACAGCACGTTCAACCTGGCGCCGAAGTCCATTGAAGTGCTCAACACCGGCTTCGGCATGGAGGTGCCGCCGAGCGCCAAGCCCGTGGTCGGCCCGCTGACGCTGCTGAAGCGCTTCGACAGGGCGAGTCCAAAGCTCTTGCTTGCGGCGTTCACGGCGGAGTCGCTCCTCGTCGAGATCAACTGGTTCATGGACCAGACGGGACAGAGGACCGTCAGCATTGTGCTGGACGGCGCGGCCATCACCAAGATTGACGCGGCGGCGCAGCTCGACGGCACCAGCGCGTCTGGGTTCGAAACGGTGAGCCTGTCCTATACGAGGATCACCTTCACGAGCCGTATCATCGACGCCAGCGGTAAAGTCAGCGGCACCGTCATGGTCTGTCTGGACGTGGCAGCGGGCAAGGTTTGCTAGCGACCGCAGCGCCATTCCTGCCGGCGTTCCCCTACTCCACCTCGGCTACCTTGAGGCGCGCTTCACGAACGCCACCTTCTGGACGATCTCCGATGCTCTCGCCGAAACAGCTGCATCGCCTCATCTAGGCCTCGCCATTGCGCGCGCGCCCCCCCGATCGGGGGTCGGCGCTCCCCCCGCTTCGTCGCCGCGCCGCCTCCACACGCGGGCGGCGGCGCCCACGAACGGCCGCCGAAAATTCCCCCTCGCGCCTGTAGACGCCGCTCGCGCGGTGCAGTCTACTTCGTTTCATCAGGTGGCGGTCGGTCGCGCCCCGGGGCCGCGAGATTGGATCGAGCCATCTGCGGAATCGTCGGCTATTCGGGTGACAAGGGCGCCACGCCAAGCACTCGCTCACAGGGAGGTGCCTCCATGACTATGAGTGTCCGCCTAGCCTCCATCGCCGCGGCGTCTCTTTCCCTTGTTCTGGGGCTGGCCTGGGGGGCCCCGGTTCAGGCTGCCTCCTTCGGGGGTCGCGCCGTGAGCGCTCTCGTCAACCTTCCCGGTCTCGGGAGCGATCCGATCCATATCGTCGACACGGGTGAACTCGCTGCCGACGGTGGCTGGGAGGGCGCCGGCCTCCTCAGCACCAATGTCCCCGATGTCCTGACCGCGGACGCACTGGTGGCCAACACCAGCGGTGGCCTGTACGATACCGGCGCCCGGGCGAACAGCTCCACCTCACTGGCAGGTGTGAGCGTGTTCCCCGGGAACGCCGCTCAACTCACCGCTTCGCTCATCCGGGCCCAGGTGGAGGTGTCTGCCGATGGGCTCCTGGGCTCGACCGAGGTGCGCGATCTCGTCTTTGCCGGTGTGCCCATCACCGTGACCGGTCAGCCGAACCAGAAGGTCGAGATCTTGGGCGTCGGCACTCTCACCATCAATGAGCAGACGAGGGCATCGGGCGGTAGTTCCCAGACACTGACCGTGAGCGCCGTGCACCTAAAGCTGGCGACCGGCGAGGAAGTCGTCCTGTCGACCGCCAGCAGCACCATCAACTGGTAGGGGGAACGACAATGAAATGGCTGGCCATGATGAAATGGACGATCGGGACGGCGGCGTGCGCCGTCCTGCTGGTCGGTGTTTCCATTCTTCTGCCCGACCATGAAGCCCATGCCCAAGCGACCTGCTTCGACTTCACCACCGGTGGCGGATGGATCCAGTCGCCGCTTGGCGACGGGAAGGCGAACTTCGGATTCAATGTCGGGTACAAGAACGGGCCCGACTCACCTTTGAAAGGCGAGTTCAACCTCGTCGATCACGCGGCCAACGTCACTATCAAAATGCTGACCGTCGACACCTACGGCGGCGAAGGCAACGGGACCGGGCACCGTTGCAGCCCAACCCAGATCTGCGACCGCTTCTGGACGGGCACCGCCGAGATCACGTTTCCGGATACGGCCTTCGTTTGCGCGTTTTTCGTCGAGGTGGTTGATCGGGGGTCGCCCGGCCGGAAGGACACGTTCCACGTGACGTGCGACGGCTATAACGGCTTCGCATTCGAGCTACCGGCCGGGAACATCGAGGTCCACAAGGCAGCCTGCCTGTTGTAACCCGCAGGGGTGGTTGAAAGAGTGGCGGAGGGCGGGGGATTCGAACCCCCAAAGGGCTTGCGCCCAGGCGGATTTCAAGTCCGCTGCCTTGCCAGTTGAGGCTAGCCCTCCGTCCGAATCATCCCGCCGACTTACGATACACCGGCCTGCTGCTCAGCCGCGGTTTCGGCTCCGTGCGTTGACTGTGCGTTGATTTCCGCCCCGAGGCCCTCGAGCAGCGCTGTCGCGCCGGTGAGGTAGTCGGCGGCCAGGTGCTTGTAGATCTCCGTGGTCTTGATGCTGCTGTGGCCGAGGATCTCCTGCAGCTTCTCGAGCCGGCCGCCGCGCATCACGTAGTGGCCGGCGAAGCTGTGCCGCAGCGTGTGGAAGGTCACGTCGGGGTCGAGGATCTTCGCCCGGGTGAGCGCCGTGCGGTACGGGGTGTCGATGTCGCGCAGGGCGCCCCACACCCGCCCCGATGCGTCCTGGCCGCCGGCAGCCGCCCTCAGAGGCGCCAGCGCGCCGTATACGGCCTGATTGATCGGCACGTCCCTGCCCTTGCCGCTCTTCGTCTGCCGCCCCAGCGCGATCACGCTACGGGCGAAGTCCACGCGCTCCCAAATCAGGCGTAGGAGCTCGCCCTTGCGCAGGCCGGTATGCGGGGCGGCGGTGACGATCGCCAGCAGCAGGCGGCTGCGCGACTCCGCGCACGCGGCCAGCAGCCGGGTGATCTCGTCGAGCGCTAGATACCGCTGTTTGCCCTGCTCCTTCGTCATCTCGAACACCGGCACCCCGCTCCAGCTCGTCCCAGGCGAGCGCCATCCGCAGAATCGAGCGCAGGAGCGCGACCTCGCGGTTGACCGTGGCCGGCGCCAGCGGCCGGCCCAGGCGTGACGTCGTCGCCCGTCGCGCCATCCGGTACTCCGCCACGCGGTGCGTGCGGATGGCTGCCAGCGGCGTCGCCTTTCCGAAGAACGCCAGCAGCGGCACGCTGCGCTCCTCGTCGTCCTGAATCGAGCGCTTGCCCTCGCTCTTTTTCTTCGCGAGGAACTTCTCGACCATCGCCCCGAAGGTCATGCCGGCCGGCGCCGCAACCGTGTCGGTGGCTGACGTCACTCCCCTCGATCGTCCACTCCGAGAACGCCCGCTCGGCGTCCTCCTTCGTCCACTCCTCACGAACCCGCCGCACCTGCTTGCCGTTGCGCTGGGCCGTGAAGCCCCACGCGACGCGCTTGATCCTCCGCGGACCGCTCTTCCAGATGCGCTTGGTGATCATACTCGGTACTCCTTGTGCGCGGGCTTCGTGTCGGGGGACAACAACGGATGCCGACGATGGCTGGACTCGGAATGTGAACGATCGAGCGATAGAGATCACGGCGAAGCCCATCGCACAATTCGAAGGCGTCACGCCGGTCGCTCTTCTGGGCAGGGCGGCGCGCCTTGACACGAACTTCGTGGGCATCGATGACAACTGGCTTCAAGTCGAGTGCGCTCAGCGCGCGCGCCACATAGAAGGCCGACGTTCCGGTCTCCAGAGCGACTGGTGTGCCTGGTGGGAGCTGCAGCGCCACCGGCATTCTCAATCTGAGCGGTTTTCGCGGCGTAGCCACGAAAGTCGTCCGTGTTCCTTGCCCGTAGTTGCGTCGGAAATTGCTCGAACTACGCCCAGTCGCGCTCAACCACCCGCCCGGAAAGATTTTGATCAACGGCCTGGCTCCGGACGATCCAGTCCGCCAAGAGATTCACCGGGCTCGCTCCGGCTGAGCCGCCGAAGTGGCCGATCCGTCAGCGAATTCGACTTCGGTATCGGATTTGCGATGGAGCCATGGCGTGGGGCTCTCGGATAAGGTCACGCCCCCCGAGGATGGGGCCTGGACGCGAAAACCGCGTCGCGTCCAGCGCTCGTGGCAAGCATGCGCGCCTCAGGGCGGACGGTGGCGGGGCGCGGATCCAGACCTCTTCAGGGCCGAAATCTTTCGAATGACTTCGAGCACATCACACTCGAGACGCCAGACGACGAGTGAGGGACACGGCGTATGGGCGCAGCCGTCCTGCTATCAAGACGAATTTGAGCGCGGCACCTGAGGCGATGTCGAATCAGGCGCCGCTTACCCTGTTCCTCCGCGCCCTCGTGGCCGCCAAGAAATCGCTTGCGCTCTACCCACCGGCGAGCGGGACAGCGATGGGATGGATCGAGCGGTTACGGCACTCGTTGGACGATGCCTTCCGCCAGGGGCTGATCTTCCCGATTCGAGTGGGCCTGGACCGCTTCTCCTGGCCGGGCGGAGAGCTCACGACCACGGACCAGGGGTTCAAGAGGCTGCGGTTCGAGATGCAGTCTCGCGGGATCGCCGAGCTCAGCATCGAGCCGTCGGTGGAGAATTGGGAGCTTCAGGCACTGCTGGAGCTGCTCAACCAGCCGGTCCACCAGTTCGCCTCCACGACCGCCGCGCAGACCTACCTCCGCGACCGAGCCGTAGCCCGCGTAAGGGTCGGCGCACTAGGCTTCGGAGGTGTCCCGGCGCCCTCGGGTGATCAGAACACGGGTTGGGGCACCGGCACAGAGGAGTCGGGCTCAGGGCCACTCCTCGGTGGGGTGGACGGGGAGACCCGGGACCTTCTCGTCGAAGCGATCCTGAAGATGGCCGACGAGCGATTCGAGAGCCTCGCCTACGACCGTACCGGGTTGTTTCAGTGGTTCCAGACGATCTCGAGCGGCGGGCGTGTCGACCTCCTTTACTCGGCGGTCAATATGCTCGGCGCGATGGCAGAACGCAGTGGCGACCGCGAGGTTCGCGCGCGGACGATGCTCGAGGCGCTCATGTTGCTCCCGGACGCGACGCTGACGCCGTTTTTCACCGACTCCCTCCTGCCCGGTGCGGGGAAGGATCTCGTTGCGTTCAACCTGCTCACGCAGGTCACCGAGGGCGAACTGCGGCACATCGTTCGCCATGTACCACGGGCGCGGCTTGTCGAGCTGACGACGGAGCTGCTCGAGTTTCCCTGGGAGGAAGGCCAGCGGCTGCGGCTGCTGGAGGCGATCACGTCGATGCTTGAGCATGGCGCTGAGCCTGAGGCCCCTCTGGCAAGACCCGGCCCGCTCGTGGACAACGACCCGGTCTTGCGCGAGCTCCGTGAGGAGATCCTGGATGCCTGCCGCCCCGAAGCGCTCCTCGCCCGAAGCGTGGACGTGCTCCTGGCGCTGCTCTCCAGCATCGATCCCGCCGAGTATCTGGGGTTCGCAGGCGATGCGCTGGCGGAAATCGCCCGCGAGGCGCTGGCGGACGGGCAGTCCGATCTGGCCCTCCGGATCCTGCGTAGCGTGGCGACCGACGCCACACCCGAGGTATCCCAAGAGGTGCCGACCCCGACCACGCTGACCCGGCACAAGCTCGCCGGGCCCAGCCACGTCTCGCTCGTCGTCGATCTCCTGCGTCGGGATCCTCCGACGGGCCCGATGGACGTCGCGACCGAATACCTGCGTCTTGCCGGCCCGGAAGCGATAGAGGCGTTCACCGCGCTCCTCGCCGAGGAGCCGCACCGACGCATCCGGATACGGATCTGTGAGGTGCTCGCCCGCGTTGGGGTGCCGGCGATCCCCTCGTTGCTCTCGCAGCTCGATGACAAGCGCTGGTTCGTCGTGCGGAACGCCCTGTACACGCTCCACAAGATCGGGCACGTGCTACCGGTCCCGACCGTCATCGCTACACTGGAGCACCCCCACCCGCGTGTCCGGCTAGAGGCCGTGCGTGTCGCCATCCGGGGCGGCGGAGCAGCCACGAGAACAGCGCTCCTGCGCCGCGTGCACGACCCAGACCCCCTGGTACAGCGGGCGGCGATCAGCGCGGTCGGCACCGCGGGCGGCGACGACGCCGTTCCCGAGTTGGGAAAGGTGCTGCTGGGCTCGAGCGCGCGAAGTCAAGACGACAGCGAAATCCAGCTAGAGACGATTCGGGCACTCTCCTCAATCGGTACCTCGACCGCGCTGGCCGTGCTGGAGGAGACAGCCAACCGCCCTACCTGGTTCTGGCAGCGCGCCGAGAGCCGCCTCCGGCGTCTGGCCGCCCAGATGCTCGACAGGCCGGAAGCCGAGAGGACCTGTCTGCCGGGAGGTCGTGAATGACCGGTAGTTCCACAGAGCAGGCTTCGCACGTCTTCGGGTGCTTGCACGGCATGGTCCGGACAGCCGCGCTCTATCCACCGATGCATGGCCAGACGGTCAAAGCCAAGCAAACCCTGCACGAAGCATTGACCACCTACTTGAGCGCGCACGGAAGGCTCGTGTACGGCTTTGTCGGCGACGTGCTCGTCGCCGACAATCGAATCCTTCCCCGGGAGAGCCTTCTCTACCGGCGCTTCCTCGCGCTCTGCCAGAACGAGCGGCATATCGGGAGCATCTCCTTCATCGCGGGTGTGGAGCCACGAGAAATAGACGCGCTCCTCGAGGCCGTCACCAACGGAGCGGGTGACGAGCCGTCGTCGTGGGCGTCGCGCAAAGGGCTCACGCATGTGCTGCTGCGCCCCCCGGTCCAGCCCGAGCAACAGAACACAGAAGCTGCGGCCCGACGGGCCTACTACGGTTCCATCGAGACACTCCGCGATATCCAAGCAACCGTCCGCGCTCGCTCTGCCCTCGCCGTGGAGCAAATCGGAACGCTCCGCGTCTTCACCTCGACGATCTTGGAGCAGATGCTCGAGAGTCCAGCACTGGTCCTCCGCCTCGCGAGCATCAAATCCTACGACGAGTACACCCTCTACCACTCGGTGAACGTGGCCGTCATTTCGGTCGGCCTGGGGCTCGTGCTCGGCTTGCCGGAGGCCCTGCTCCGGGAGGTCGCCATGGCCGGCATGCTCCACGACGTCGGCAAGATCGCTATGCCCCTCGAGATCCTCCAAAAGCCCGGCCCGCTCGACGCGCAGGAATGGCGGATCATGCGACGTCATCCCCTCCTCGGTGCGGATCTGCTGAGTCGTCTGCCGGGGTCAAGCCGCCTGCCGATGATCGTCGCCTTCGAACACCATCTGCGGCTCGACACGCAAGGGTATCCCTCTGTTCCCGCCGGCTGGGTGCAGCATCCGCTCAGCCGCCTGGCCTGCGTGGCCGACGTGTTCGACGCCATGACCTCGCGCCGGGCATACAAGAAGGCCATTCCGAGGACGGA
>Ga0209468_1000596_pt1 | contig 16762 bp, 17 predicted proteins | sample GraSoiAngelo_102_FD_185871 | JGI IMG/M metagenome (GOLD analysis project Ga0209468, IMG submission 185871) | Grasslands soil microbial communities from the Angelo Coastal Reserve, California, USA - 14_0903_02_40cm (SPAdes) (version 2) | ecosystem: Environmental > Terrestrial > Soil > Grasslands ...
GCCGGCGATGCGCGAGCTGGCGCGTCAGATCGAGTTGCTGGCGGCGAGCGACCGCTCGACCGTGCTGCTCGCCGGGGAGAGCGGGACGGGCAAGGGCTGGGCCGCGCGGATCGTGCATCACCTCAGTCCGCGCTCGCGCGGTCCGTTCGTCGAAGTGAACTGCGGCGGCCTGTCCGCCACGTTCCTCGATTCCGAGCTGTTCGGGCACGAAAAGGGTGCGTTCACCGACGCGAAGGAGCGCAAGCAGGGGTTGTTCGAGCTGGCCGACGGCGGCACCATCTTTCTCGACGAGATCGGCGAGCTGGCGCCCGAGCTGCAGCCCAAGCTGCTGAAGGTGCTCGACACGAAGACCTTCCGGCGGCTGGGCGGCACGCGCGAGATGACAGTGAACGTGCGGCTCATCGCGGCGACGAACCGCGACCTGGCCAGCGACATCCAGGCGGGTCGGTTTCGGGAAGACTTGTACTACCGGCTCAGCGTGATGCCGCTCAAGCTGCCGCCGGTGCGCGAACGTTCGCGCGAGGACCGGCTCGCCCTAGTCACGCGGATCCTGCTCGATCTGGGGCCACAGATGCCGGGGTGCCCGAGCGGGTGCAGCGCCGAGGCGTTGGACCGCCTCCTGTCGGCGCCCTGGCCGGGTAACGTCCGCGAGATGCGGAACGTGCTCGAGCGCGCTATGATCCTGGCCCGCGGGGCGGCGCAGATCGGCGTCGAGCACCTCCCGGCGGACCTGAGAAAAGGCGGTGGAGGTGTTGGAGGAGGTGGAGGCGGTGGAGCGGGGGAACGGCGGCACGCGGCGCTGACGCTCGCCGACGTGGAACGCCAGCAGATCGAGCGGGCGCTCAGGTTCCACGGTGGCAACCGCACGCGCGCCGCACACGAGCTCGGGATTTCGCGCGCGACCTTGATCAATAAGATTAAAGCCTACGCGCTCGACCTTTGAGGACACTATGGTAGACAAGCCGAAGCTGATGGAACACGACGGGATGGTGTGCCGCTACTGCGGGAATGAGGAACGCGCCTCGGAGGGGTATCCCTGTCAGGACTGCGGCACTTTCATCTGTCTGATCTGCTCGTTCCGGGGAGTCACGCGCTGCAAGGCATGCGAGGAGAAGGCCAAGGCGAAGCAGCAGGCCTAGCTCCGTCGCTTGTCGACCTCTCGCGCCACGTCCTCGGGTGACGTGCCCAGCTCCTTGGCGAGCTTTTCGATCGCGTCGTCCGCCCCCGCCCAACCCCGCGCCGCCGCCAGCGCGCTCAGGGCGATCTCCTCGGCCACCGTGGTCCGCTCTTCCAGATCGCGCGTGCGCACCGCTACCTCACGGGCGAGCCATTGCTCGAGCTGCCGCCGGTCGACCTCGAGCTGCCGCAGCCGCAGCGCGCCCTGCAGCGACATCTCCAGCTCGTCTAAGTCCACTGGCTTGATGAGGTAGTCGTAGGCGCCGAGCTTCATGCACTCGATCGCCGTGCGGGGCTCGTCGATCGCGGTCAACATGATGACGGCGAGGTCCGAGTCCTGGGCGAGCGCTTTGGGGACGAGCTCCACGCCGGTCATGTTGGGCATGCGGATGTCCGACAACATCACCTGCGGCTGCTCCGCCGCCTGGCGGTCGAGCGCCTCGGCGCCGCTCGCGGCCTGGAGCACGCGGTAGCCCAGGCGCGTCAGGAACCGGTCCAGCGCCTGGCGGATCCCCTCCTCGTCGTCCACCACCAACACGGTGGTCGGAGCGGCCTGCGCATCGGTCTTGGTCATGGCGCTAACGTATGTACCCTTCAGAACCCGAGCAAGCCAAGCTATCTTCGCGCCCGATGAGTGAAGCCGCTCCGTCGAATCTCGCCGCGGTGCAGGGGATCACCGTGGGGCACTGGACCGATTCGCAGAGCGCCACCGGCTGCACTGTGACGCTCGCGCCGCCGGGGGGAATGCGCGCGGCGTGCGCCGTGCGCGGCCGCGCCAGCGGTACGCGCGAGCTCGACGCCCTCGACCCTCGCCATCTGGTGGGCCACATCGACGCGGTGCTGCTCACCGGCGGCTCGGCGTACGGCCTGGGCGCGGCGGACGGCGTGATGCGCTGGCTCAAGGAGCGAGGCCGCGGCTTCCCCGTCGGGCCGGCGGGAGTGGTCCCGATCGTCCCGACCGCCGTGATCTTCGACTTCGACCTGGCGCCGGGAGCGAAGGCGGACCGCTGGCCGGGTGCCGACGATGCCTACCGCGCCTGCGCCGCCGCGGCGACGGAGATTCCCGAAGGATCGGTGGGCGCCGGCACCGGGGCGACGGTCGGCAAGGCGCTCGGTCCGCGCGGCGCGATGAAAGGGGGCGTCGGGACCTGGGCGGCCCGCGCGGGCGACGTGGTGGTGGGCGCGCTCGTAGTTCTCAATGCCGTAGGGAACGTGCTGGACGCGAACGGCCGGGTGCTCGCGGGCGCCCGCGGCGCGGACGGCCGGTTCGTCGACGCGCTCGGGTACCTGGCCCAGGGCGGCGCCCCCTTCGCGCGCGGGGGCGCGGGCCAGAACACGACGCTCGCGGTCGTGGCGACGAATGCCCGGCTCGACCGCGTGGCGTTGCAGGCCCTGGCGCACGCGGCGGGGGACGCGCTCGCCCGGCGCATCGTGCCCTACGCCACGCCGTTCGACGGCGACGTCGTGTTCGCGCTCAGCACCGCCCAGGTGCCGGCGGCCACGCCGCTCCAGGCGGAAGCGCTCGCCGCGCTCGCGGTGCCGGAGGCGGTCGAGCGGGCGGTGCGCCTCGCGCGCGGGACGCGCGACGTCCCGGGACTCGCGGACGACAGGGCGTGATGAACGACCGTCTCGAACGAGACATCGGCGACGTCGCCCGCAAGTGGGTCCCCGACACGCGGCTCGGTGTGTTCGAAGTCGCAGTGCAGCGCGGCGCGCTCGCGGGCTGCACCACGAGCCGCGACGCACTCGCCGCCTTGCGTCGCATCGCCGCCGGCGCGCGCTTGGCCGCCGACATCCGGCTGCTCCCCGATTCCTCGGTGGGCGACGAGCAGGCGGCAGTGGTCACGGCGGCCGCGGCGCCGCTGGTGCGCGAGCCGCGGGTGAACGCCGATCGCGTGAGCGAGGCGCTGCACGGTGAGACCCTCGAGGTGCTCGAGCGGCGCACCGACACCTGGCTGCGGGTACGCGCAGCGGACGGCTACCTTGCATGGGTGCACCCGGGCTATGTCGCGCTCGGCACCGCCGCGTGGGCCGAGGACTGGGCCGCGCGGGCCAGCGTGCGCTCGCTCGGCGCCGACCTGCGATGCCAGGGGGAGCGGTTCCGACTGGCGGTCGGCGCGCGGGCGGCGCCGCAGCGCGGCGGCCAGGTGGAGACGGCCGACGGACGCGTGTGGGACGTCGCAGCGGGAGCCCTGAGGCCGGAGGTCGAGCTGCGGGTCGAGGCCCGGCTCATGGCGGCACCCGAGTGGGCGCTGCGGTGGTTCTCCGGCGCGCCGTATGCGTGGGGCGGGCGCACCGAGTGGGGCGTCGACTGCTCCGGCCTGGTGCAGGCGACGTATGCGGCCCGCGGCGTGGCGTTGCCGCGGGACTCAGACCTGCAGTCCGCCGCCGGCCGGGAAGTGCCGCTCGAGGCAACCGGCGGCGGATACCAGGCGGGCGACGTGCTATGCTTCGCCGACGGCCGGCGCATCTCGCACGTGGCGTTGTGGGCCGGCGCGGGACGGATCGTGCACTCGGCCCTATCGCGCGGCGGCGTCGTCTCGGACAACCTGCTCGCCGATACGCCGGCGATGAGGCGGCTGCGGGATTACCTCGTCTCTGTTAGACGGATAGACGGGTAGCGGCAGGCAGGAGAAAGGGGCTAGGTCGGCCTGACGCCTTTGACCACCGATCCGCTACCCGTCTACCCGTCTATCCGTCTATTTTTTGTCATGAAGCTCATCCTGTTCGACATCGACGGCACGCTGCTCTGGACCGACGGCGCGGGTCGGCGGGCGATCCATCGCGCGTTGCTCCTCGAGGCGGGGACGGCGGGTCCGATCGAGACCTACCGCTTCGACGGGAAGACCGATCCGCAGATCGTGCGCGAGCTGCTGGGACTGGCCGGCCACCCGGAGGCGACGGACGAGCAGCGCATTGAGGCGGTGTGCCGCCGCTACGTCGAGCTGCTCTCGGCCGAGCTCGGGAAGCCGACGCAGGCCACGCGGCTCATGGTCGGGGTCGCCGAGCTGCTCGCGGCCCTCGAGCCGCACGAGCGGGAGGAGCGGGCGGTTGTGGGTCTCTTGACCGGAAACCTGGAGCCGGGCGCTGCGCTCAAGCTCCGGTCCGCGGGCCTCGACCTTGCCCGTTTCCGGGTCGGGGCCTATGGATCGGACTCGCACCGCCGCGCCGATCTCCCCGCCCTGGCGGCGCAGCGCGCCGCGCTGCTGACCGGCCGGACCTTTACCGGAGCGGACGTCGTCATCCTGGGCGACACTCCGGAGGACGTCACCTGCGGTCGCGCGCTCGGCGCGCGCGCGCTGGCCGTGGCGACCGGCTTCTACGATGTCGCCACGCTGCGCGCCGCCGGGGCCGCCCGGGTGTTCTCCGATTTCGCGAACACCGGCGCGGTGCTGGACGCCATCTTCGCCCCATGAGCTCGATCGGCTCCGCCCCCGCCGACGAGCTGGAGGTCAAGGCGCGAGTCGACGACCCCGCGGCGCTGCGGCGCGCGCTCGAGCGAGCGGGCGCGCGGCTCGAGTTTCGCGGCGCGATGCTCGACCGACGCTTCGACCGGGCGGGCGACCTGGAAGCGCGCGACGAGGTGCTGCGGATGCGCATCTTCCGACCCGCCGACGGCGCCCCCGCCTTCGGCGTGCTCGGCTGGAAGGGGTCGCGCTCACAGCGGGGGCACTACCGTCACCGCCCTGAGGTCGAAGCGCGCGTCAGCGATGGCGACGCCGTCGTCACGGTGCTCGAGCGCCTGGGGTTCGCCGTCTCGTTACGGATCGACCGCACGGTGGAGATTTACCGTCTGGGGCAGGCGGTCCTCCGGATCGAGTGGTATCCCGTCATGGACGTGCTGCTGGAGGTCGAGGGCGAGCCGGCCGAGATCGAGCGCGCCATCGCCGCGACGGGCCTGCCCCGCGACCGCTTCTTCCCGGAGTCGCTCCCGCATTTCGTGGCGGCGTACGAGGCGCGCACCGGCCGGCCCGCCCGCATCGCGGAGGGTCACGCGTGAGCACGGTCAAGATCCCGATGCCGCTGCGCGTGCCGGAGCTCGCTCCCTCGCTGGGGCGTGTGGTCGTGCCGCGGCGCGTGGCGGAACCGTGGGTGCCGATCGACGACATTCGGGAGACGCTGGCCACGCGCGTGCTCGAGCTCGCGGGGGAGGCGCGGGCCGCGGCGGCGGGCGAGGACCGTGAGCGGGTGCTCGATGCGGTGAGCCGCCGGGCGTGTGCGGATGCCGCACCGCCGGTGGCGCCGCCGGCTGTTGTCGACGCCCGAGAAGCGGGCGGTCACTGCGCGCCTGGCGACGGGCGGCGAGCCGTTCGTCGCCGCGCTGGACGCGCTCGATGCGGTCGCCGCCCGCGTGCGGGACGCGAGCGTGTTGGACAAAGCGGCGCACGCCGAATGGCAGGAAGCGCTGCGGGGTGCCGCGCGCCGGCTCGAGGCAGCGTGGCTCGCCCTCGAGGCGGTGGCGGCTGAAGAGGAGCGGCGCTGGAACCCCGAGATCGAAGCGCTGGAGCGCTGGCGGCCGTCGCTCTGGCCCGTGCTCGTTCTCTGGGCCCCGCTCGCCGCCGCGCTGGTATGGCTCGGACTGGTGCTCGGCGGCTACGTTCCCGCTCCGCTATGGCTCGCCGCGCGCCTCGGCTTCTAGGACTGGCGCGCCGGTCGTGAGCGCCATCGGGGTCGGCGTGGACCTGGTGGAGGTCGCGCGGGTGAGTGCGATCTTGAACGACAAGGGCTCTCGGGTGCTCGAGCGGCTCCTAACGCCCGCCGAGCGGGCCTACTGCGAGAGCCGGCCCGACGTCGCCACGCATGTCGCGGTGCGGCTCGCCGCCAAGGAGGCCGTCTACAAGGCGCTCCAGGGGAGCCAGGCGGCGCGCGGCATTGGGTGGCGCGACATCGAAGTCACGCGCGCGCCCGACGGACGACCGGATGTGAGTCTCAGCGGCAGTGCGACCGCACGCGCCCGCGAGTTGGGCGTGCAGCGGGTGCTGCTGTCGCTCACGCACACCCATCTGGCGGCCATCGCGATCGCCGTGCTCGAGCGTGACTAGGCGCACATCCTTGAATTCCCGATAAATTCACTCTAGTATTTGTGGCCTCTCACTGAGAATCACTTTCATCCACCGTAAGCTATTTGTCGGCCTGCTGTTAGGCGCGTGCTCCGCGACCGTGTCCGCGGCGCAGGCGAGCGACTCGCTCACCGTATCGCGCCGCGTGGTCGCGGCGACGTCGCTCGCCGCCAAGGAGTATGCGGCGGGTGTGGCGCCGCACGGGGGTCGGGTCACCGCGGCCGCCGAAGTGGACGAAGCGCGCCAGTTCCTCGAGCAGGCGCGCCTCGACGCGGTCGGCCTGCCCGCCCAGGTCCGCGCCGTCGCCGACACGGAGCTCGCGCTGCTCCGGGCCATGGTGGTCCGTACCGCTCCGCCCGACTCCGTCGCGGCGCGAGCCAACGCCCTGGTGGGACGGATCGCCGCCGCGACGGGCGGGGCGCTCGATCCGTTTCCGGCCCGGCCGCCGTCACTGGCCCGTGGAGCAGCGGTGTATCGCGATCAGTGCCTGGCCTGTCACGGTCAGGCCGGCCGCGGCGACGGCCCGAAGGCGAAACAGCTCGAGGGGCCGCCGCCCGCGAACCTCGCCGACCGACACCTGATGCGTGGCGTGTCGCCCGTCGACGTCTACCGCAAGATCACGATCGGAGTCGCCGGCACGGCCATGCCGCAGTTCGAGGAGACGCTCTCGCCCGAGGACCGCTGGGCGGTGGCGATCTACCTCGCGACGCTGCGTGCGGCAAACGGCGAGGAGCGCGAGGGCGAGGGCCTGTACGCCGCGTACTGCGCGTCATGCCACGGCGCCAACGGGGGCGGCGACGGGCCGCTCGCCGCGTCGCTCTCGGTGCGGCCGCCGGCGCTGCGCGACCTCGCGGCCCAAGCGCGCTTCAGCGACGACGAGCTCGTGGAGCTGATCCTGCGGGGACGTCCCGGCTCGCCGATGCCGGGGTTCGCGCGCGCGATCGACTCGGCGAGCGCGGAGAAGCTCGTCGCCTTCCTGCGCGTGCTCCCCACAGCCGAGCGGCAGCATTACGTCGCGTCGCCCGCCGCGGCGATCTTCGCGACCGTGCAAAGCCAGGTCGACTCGGCCGTGGCGCTCCGATCGAGCCAGCTCGCGTTCGACGCGTACATCACCTTCGAGCAGGTCGAGACGGAGGTCCGCGCCCGGAATTCGGCGCTCGCGAGCGACCTGGAAGACGCATTCGCCGCGCTGCGCGCCCGCGCCGCCGGCGGGGCGGGGCACGAAGAGCTGGACGCGATCCATGCGCGCCTGCTCTCGGGCCTCGAGCGCGCGGAGCGGCTGGTGGCGGATCGGGGCTCGGCCGCGAATCTGTTCATGGAGTCGTTCGTGTTGCTGTTGCGGGAAGGGTTCGAGGCGATCCTGCTCGTCGCCGCGCTGATGACCTTCCTGGCAAAAGCGGGGGCGGTCGAGCGCCGCCGCCACGTCGCCCAGGGCGCCTGGGCGGCCGTCGGAGCCAGCGTGATCACGGCCGTGGTGATCGAGCTGCTGTTCCAGATCACGCCGGGGGAGCGGGAAGCGCTCGAGGGCTTCACCATGCTCCTCGCGACCGCGGTGCTGTTTTATGTGAGCTACTGGTTGGTCTCGAAGATCGAAGCGGCCAAGTGGAGCGCCTTCGTCAAGAGTCGCATGGAGGAGGCGCTTTCGGCGGGCTCGGGGTGGGCGCTCGCCTCCGTGGCGTTTCTCGCGGTGTACCGTGAGGGCTTCGAGACGATCCTCTTCTACAAGGCGTTGCTCACCTCGGCCGGACTCGGGGGAGGTGGGGGCGGCACTACGGCGGTGCTGGGCGGCGTCTTCGTCGGAGCCGCCGCGCTCGTGCTGGTGTACATCGGTATCAACCGGTTCGGGCTGAAGGTCCCGCTCAAGCCCTTCTTCGCAATCACCAGCGCGATGCTCTATTACATGGCCTTCGTGTTCGCGGGGAAGGGGATCGCCGACCTGCAGGAGGCGGGGCTGGTGAAGACGACGGTCCTCGAATGGGCCCCGCGGATTCCGGTCCTGGGGATCTATCCCACGCTGCAGTCGCTCTCGCTGCAGTTCCTGCTCCTCGCGCTGCTGCTGGTCGCCATCGTGTGGCTGCAGCGGCAGCGTCTCACAGACGGGGGGGAGCGCCGCAGGCCGTCATTTCCCTGAGCGTCATTTCACCACGCCGGCGTCGTACGCCACCTTCCCCCCCACCATCGTCAGCACGCTCTCGGTCTGCGAGAGCTCCCCCAGCGGAACCGTAAAGATGTCCTGCGACAAGACGGCGAGGTCGGCCAGCATGCCGGGAGCGAGCGTACCCTTCTCCCGCTCGGCGAACTCCGCGTACGCCGAGCCGCGCGTGTAGGCGAGGACGGCCTGCTCTCGGGTGAGCGCCTCCCCCGGGTTCACGGGGTGGGTCACGGCGAGCATGATGTTCAGGTACGGGTTCATCGGACCGTCCGAGCCGAGGGCGATCCGGACTCCGGCGGTGAGGAGCGAGCGCAGCGGCTGCGCCACGCCCGCCCGCCCCGGCCCGTAGCGCCGCCGGATCAGGTCGAGGATCGTGAAGCGGGCGGGGTTCTGGACCACCACGACTCCGAGGCGGCGGGCCGACGGGACCAGGTCGGCCGTGAGGAAGTCACCGTGCTCGATCCGCGGCCGCAGCGCATGCCAGGTCGATTCCGGCGCGGCGGCGGACAGCAGGCCCAGCAGCACGGCGATGGCGCTGTCTCCCACGGCGTGCACCAGCAACTGCTCTCGCGCGGCGAGCGTCTCGCGAATGATCACGCCCAGCGTCTCGGGCGGGAAGTCGAGCTCGCCGTACCAGCCGGGCCGGTCGGCGTACGGGCGGCGCATCGCGACACCACGCTCGACCGGGGTGCCGTCGAGGGTGTACGTGACCCCCGAAACGCCGAGCGGCCCGCCCGGGCGCGGACCGGCGGCGCGCGCGTCGGCGACGTCCCGGCCCCCGGCCCGGGTCATGGGAAAGCGGATGACGCGCCACCGGATCGGCACGTCCGCGTCGCGCAGCAGCGCCACGGCACGCGCCGTCGTGAGATTGTTATTCATGTCCTGCACGGTGGTGATGCCGAAGCGCGCGGCCGCATCGGCATAGCGTAGCAGGTCGGCGCGGCTCGCGCTGTCGGGGACGCTGCTCGAGAGGCGCCGCCGCGCGTTCCACCACGCGTACTCCGTGAGGCGTCCGTCCAGCACCTCCGATCCCGGCACCCGTCCGTAGCGGCCGCCCGGCGGATCCGGCGTGTCGTGGCCGATCCCGAGCGTCCCGAGTGTCGCGCTGTTGAAGATCGCCGCGTGGCCCGACCAGCTCTCCAGCACCACGGGATGGTCGGGAACGACGCTGTCCAGAAAGAAGCGCTTGGCGCGGGGGTCGTCGAGCACGCGGTCGCCCACCGTCGCGAGCAGCCACGTCCCGCGGGGGCGAACGCGACTCGCTGCGGCGAGCCCGCGCACCACCTCGAGCAGACCGGCGTCTCCTGTGGCTGCCGCGAGCCGGATGCCGCGGAGCTCGGGCCCGGGATGCGCGTGCGCGTCGTTCAAGCCGGGGATGACGGTGCGACCGCCCAGGTCCAGTGTCCGCGTGCGCGGGCCGGCCAGACGGCGTACGGAGTCCGTGTTGCCGACGGCCACAATGCGGTCATGGCGCACCGCGAGCGCTTCGGCCCAGGGGCGGGCCGAGTCCGCCGTAAAGATTCGGCCGCCGGCGAGGATCAGGTCCGGCGGTCCCGCTTCCCCCCGCGCGCAGGCCGCGAGCGCCAGCGCCGCGAGAGCGACCGCCGGCCGCCGCCGCATCACGTGGGGGTGGGTTGCAGCTGGAGGGCCGGTGGTGTCGGCAGCGCGGCGGCGTCGGGCTGGCGCAGCCGCTGCATCAGGTAGATCCCGGCGACGACGAGCAGCACGCTCGTCGCCTGCGCCAGCGTGAAGGGGCCCAGCAGCCGGTCGTCCTTCGCTCGCACAAACTCCACCAGAAGCCGCTCGGCGCCCGCGAGCACGAGGTAGACGCCGAAGCGCCAACCGGTGCCGTGGCGGTGATCGCGCAGTCGCCACAGCAGCCAGAACGCGAGCATCATCAGCGTGGTCTCGTACAGCTGCGTGGGATGCACGGCGACGATGTCGTTCGGGTTGGTTCCGGGCGGGAACACGACGTGCAGTTGCTGCTGCATATCGGCGACGCGGGTAGACGGCAGTCCGTCCGGGAACCTCACGGCCCAGGGCAGGCTCGACGGGATGCCGTAGTCATCGTTAATGAGGAAGCACCCCACCCGCCCGAGGGCATACCCCAGCGCCAGCGGGGCGGCGGTGAGCTCCATGGTCCAGCGCGCGGGGATGCGCTTGCGCCAGCCGTTCAACAGCACCGCCGCCACGCCGCCCAGAAACCCGCCGTACCACACGAAGCCGCCCCGGCTCAACAGGGCGTCCCACGTTCCCGTGAGCAGCACGTACCAGATCTTCGCTCCCACGATGCCGCCGACGACGGCCGCGAACACGATGTCCGCGGCGTAGTCTTCGTTCATCTTGCGGCGCCGCAGATCGACCTGGATCGCCCACCCCGCCATCAGGAACGCCACCATCATCATGAGCCCGTAGCCGGTGATGGTGAGGGGGCCGAGCATGAACTTCAACGGATAGATCGTCATAGGCGTGGGCCGTGGGGGGGATGGGATGGGGGTGGGGGTGGGGGTGGGGGTGGGAGTGGGGCCGTCGGGCGGAGCGGCGCGACGGGCTCCAGGCCGGGCAGGGGCAGGTCGGCGCGCGCGTCCAGCGTCCAGTCACTCCGCTCGCCGAGACCGAGGCGGTACCAGCCGGCGCGCGCGATCATGGCGGCGTTGTCGGCGTTCAAGCGCGGGCTCGCAACGGCGACACGGGCGAGCCCCGCCAGGCGCTCGGCGGCGCGGCCCGCGAGGGCCCGGCTGCAGGCGACGCCGCCGCCCACCACCGCGGTGTGGCGGCCCGTGGCGCGCACGGCGCGCTCCAACTTGGTGACGAGCACGTCGAGCACCGCGTCCTGGAACGCGCGCGCCAGATGCGGCCGGTCACGGTTCAGGTCGTCGCTCGCGCGCACGGCGTGGAGCACCGCCGTCTTCAGGCCCGAGAACGAGAACTCGAATCCGTCGTCCAGCATCGGGCGCGGGAACGTGAACCGCGCCGGGTCCCCGGCGGCGGCGAGGCGCTCGATCACCGGCCCACCGGGGTAGCCGAGCCCGAGCAGCGTCGCGACCTTGTCGAACGCTTCGCCGGCGGCGTCGTCCCGCGTCGACCCGAGCAGCCGGTAACTCCCCCACGCGGGCACGTCGAGGAGGAGGGTGTGGCCGCCCGAGACGAGCAGGGCGACGAACGGCGGCGCCAGGTCGGGATCCTCCACGGCGGGGGCGAAGAGGTGGCCCTCCATGTGATGCACGCCGATCAAGGCACGGTCGCCCGCGTACGCGAGCGCTTTGCCGTACACGACGCCGACCAGCAGCGCGCCCACGAGGCCCGGTCCCTGCGTGACGGCGACCGCGTCGACGGCGCTCCAGCCGACACCCGCCTCCCCGAGGGCGCGCTCCACGACCGCGGGGAGGGCGGCGAGGTGCGCGCGGCTCGCCAGCTCGGGGACCACGCCGCCGAACACGCGGTGCACGTCCTGCGACAGAATGATGAGGCTCGCGAGCTCCGGCGCGCGTCCCGGCCGGTAGCCCACGAGCACCGCGGCCGAGGTCTCGTCGCAGGAGGTCTCGATCCCCAGGACGACGTCAGCCACGGCCGGTCTTCCGCTTGAGGGCGACGGAGTCGGGCACGGCCCGCGCGCGGATTCCCGGGGGCGCCGTCACGGTGAGGCGGGCGTAGCCGCCGGGCCCCGCCTTGCCGACGAGGTGCGCGACCACGCGCACGCTGTCTCTGGTGAGCGTGTTGACCTTCGACTCGGGGCCGCGCATCGTCACGGTCACCCGCTCGGGAGAGAGCAGGAACCCCGCGAACCCGGAGGCCGCGGTGGTAATCGGCACGGCGGGGATCGAGCGCTCGATGATCGCCGCCACTTCGCCCGCGACCCGCACCTCCTTGGGGGCGACGCGCAAGACGCCGAGCGGCGTGGTGTCGAGCGGCACCGTACGGAAAAACGGACCGTTGACGCTCGAGATCACGGTGGGCAGCGTCGTGATCGACTCGACGGCTGCGAGGCTCTTCTCCGGGCCCACGACCCGCGCCACGCTCGGCACGATGGAGAGGCCGCGCAGCACGTAGCCCGATTCCGCCTCGACGCGCACCAGCGGAACGATCCGCACGTCCTTCTTCCCGACCGAGTCGAGCAGCACGTCGAGGTCGCGCGGCGCGATCTCCGCGACCTGCACATCCGTTCCCTTCGGGATGCTGACGTCGGAGGGCTGCAGGTGGATGCTCCACACCGACCCGGAGAACGTATCGGGGATCGTCTTGCGGATCATGCGGGGGAACGAGCGCAGCTTCAGGATCTCGCTCCCCTTGCCGCTCAAGGTGACGGTCACGCCCACGGGTTGCTGCCGCACCGAGCGCCCGGGCGGCACGGTGACGGCGAGCCGGAGGGCGAAGCGTTGCGACAGAGGTTGCTGCGCGGCGACGGCGACGTACAGCATGACGGCGAAGAAGATCGCCGCGAGCTTGATCCCCCAGTTCCGGGTGAACAGCTGTCCGATGTTAACGGGCATCGATGAGCTTCCGGATGAGCAGCTCGTTCACCGGTCCGTCCCATTCCGCCGCGCCGATCACCTTCTTGATGATGACCCCGTCCCGGTCGATCACGAAGCTCTCGGGGACGCCGGTGGTCTGATAGATCTGTTGGATGCGGCCGCCCTTGTCCTGGAGGACGTCGAAGCCGAGCCCCAGCTCCCGCACGAACGCCATGACCGTGCTCGCGTCTCCGTCGTCGATGCTCACCGCGACGACCGCGAAGTCCGGCCCCGCGAGCTTCCCGTGCAGTCGCTCGAGCGACGGCATCTCGACCCGGCACGGCGGGCACCAGGTGGCCCACACGTTGAGCAGGACGACCCTGCCGCGGTAGTCGGCGAGCGACGAAGGCCGTCCGCTGCGCAGGTTCACGGCGCGGAACGCGGGCGCCCGTGACCCTACGCCGACCAGGTCGAGCTGGGGCCAGATCTTCGCCGCCAGCGCCACGCCGAAGACCAAAGCCGACGCGGCCCCGATCCCGATCGTCCACTGCCGCGTCTGCATCATACCGTCACCAGACAGCGGTCGGCGCCCGTGAAGACCGCGTTGCCGGCCACGAACGTGTCGGCCCCCGCCGCGTGCGCCGCCGCGATCGTCTGCGGCGTGATGCCGCCATCCACTTCGAGAAACGCCCGGGAGCCGTGCGCCGCGAGTAGCTCGCGCGCGCGCCGAATCTTCTCATTCGACGCCGGGAGGTACCCCTGTCCGCCGAACCCCGGATTCACCGTCATGACCAGCACCAGGTCCAGGTCCGCGATGACTTCTTCGGCGAGCGCGAGCGGTGTGCCGGGGTTGAGCGCGAGGCCGGCGAGCATCCCGCGGCCGCGCACCGCCGCGAGCTGGCGCTGGACGTGCAGCGTCGCTTCGGGGTGGAGCGTGAACACGGACGCGCCGGCCGCGGCGAACGCTTCGATGTAACGCTCCGGTTCCACGACCATGAGATGCGCGTCGATCGGCCGGTCGGTGAGCTTGCGCAGCGCCTCGATCATGTTGGCGCCGAAGGTCAGGTTGGGGACGAAGCGACCGTCCATCACGTCCACGTGCAGCCAGTCGGCGCCCCCCGCCAGGACCTGCTCCACCTGCTCGGCGAGCCTGGTCAGGTCGGCGGCGAGCACGCTCGCCGCGATGCGGATGCCGTTCGTCATTGCGGACTCCGTGCCACGACGATGTCCACCACCGTGCCGGCGGCGGCGAGCGTGCCCGCGGCCGGGCGTTGAGCCACGACGGTGCCGGGGTTGGCGTCGGCCGTGCGCCGCCGCGTCACCGTGCCGAGCGTGAGGCCCTCGAGCTCGAGCCGCGCCCGCGCGTCGGCTTGTGACAGGCCGAGCAGGCCGGGCACCGGAATCGTCGGTGCCCCGCGGCTCACGACCACGGTCACGGGCGCCCCGGGGGCCAGCACCGTCGCCGCCGGCGGACGGGTGAGCATCGCGACGCCGCGCGGCGCGGCCGCCTGGACCGACTCCACCGGGGCGGCGGTGAGACCGGCTGCGGCCACCAGACGCTGGGCCAGGCCGCCGTCCAGTCCCGCGACGTCCGGCACGGGAATCTTGGGCGGCCCGTCGCTCGCCACCAGGGTTACCCGCAGCCCCGCGGGGGCGGAGACGCCGGGCGGTGGATCCTGCCAGATGACGGTGCCCTGAGGGGCGGTCGGATGCGGCTCCGACCCGCCGTCTTGCACCTGGAGGCCCGCCTTCCGCAGCTCGGCCGACGCTTCCTGCAGCGACAGGCCGAGCACCCGCGGCACCACCTGGTGCCCGCGCAGAATCGGCGCGGGAAAGACGACCAGATACGCCGTGAGGTAACCCGCGACGAGCGACGAGAAGAGGGCCACGCCCCAGCGCTTGGCGCCGCGGGCGTCGAGGCCGGGTAACTGCCACTCGCGAATCGGCGGGAGGTGGCGGCGGAACCGCATCAGCGCACCCGCGTCAGACGCGCCGCGTAGGCGCCGTCGATCCCGTGCCGCTGCGGGAGCGACTGAAAGTCCCCCGGCTCCGTCAGCAGCGCGGCGGGCACCGTCCGCGGGGGAGGGGGGTCGCGCCGGAACTCGGGATGTCGCTCCAGAAAATCGTTCACGACGTCGCTGTTCTCCTCCGGCTCGAGGGAGCAGGTCGCGTAGACCAGCACTCCTCCCGACTGTACGAGGTGCGCCCCCGCTTCGAGCAGCGCCCGCTGGCGCGCCGCCGCGCGCTCGATTGCCCGAGCGGAGATCCGCCAGCGGGCGTCGGGATGGCGGGCCATGGTTCCCGTGGCCGCGCACGGCGCGTCGACCAGCACGGCCGCCAGCGTCCCCGCCGCACACGGCGCCGCCAGAAGATCGGCGACGGCCGGCCGAATTGCCACTCCGGCGCGCCGCACCGTCTGGACGAGGCGCCCCATCCGGTCGCGCCGCGCATCGCCCGCGACCACGCGTGCCCCGAGCCGCTCGAGCATGACGGCCTTCCCCCCCGGAGCCGCGCAGGCGTCGTAGGCGAGCACCCCGGCCGGGAACGCCGCGTAGCGGCACACTAACGCGTGGGCGGGATCTTGCACGATGAAGGCACCCTGCTCGAAGCCCGGTAACCGTGCCGGCAGCGGGGAGCGGGGAGCGGTACCTGTCGGTGCCACTAGGAGCCCCGCATCCCACGGCGCTTCTCGTACCCCGAATCCGGCCGCTTGGAGCCCGTCGCGTAGTCTGTCCGCATTCCAGCGCGCCGGTTGGAGCGTCAGGGGCGGTATCGCGTCGTTCCACGCGACGAGCCGCGCGGTCTCATTGTCCCCGAACTGCTGGCGCCAGCGTGCCAAGAGCCATTCGGGATGGGACGGTACTGCTCCCTGCTCCCGGCTCCCCGACTCCGCGACCCGCCGCAGGGCCTGGTTCACGAACCGCGCCCCGCCCTCTCCCGCCGCGTCGCGGGCCAGTTCCACGCTCGTCGACACCGCCGCGTACGCGGGAACGCGAGCGAGCGCGCGCAGCTGGTAGGCGCCGAGTCGCAGGATGTCGTCGAGACGGGGGTCGACGGTGGCCAACGCCAGTGCCCGGTCGAGATCGGCCTGGCTGCGCAGCACCCCGCCGGCGAGCTGGTACGCCAGGCGGCGATCGCGCTCCGCCAGCCCCGCGAGGTGGCGGTCGCGCGCCGCGGCGAAGGTGGCGCCGGCGCGCACCGATTGCAGGATTCGCAGCGCCGCGCGCCGCGCCGCGGTCGCGTCCCTAATCCAACATCCCTTCGAGCGGTGACGAGGGTACGGCGACCTCGCGCCGCGGCATGCGACCGGCGAGGTGCGCGGTTCGCCCCGCGTCGACTGCCAGGCGCATCGCGTGCGCCATGGCGACGGGATCCTGCGCGGCGGCGAGGGCGGTATTCATCAGGATTCCGTCCACGCCCTGCTCCATGGTAAGGCATGCGTCCGAGGCCGTGCCGACGCCCGCGTCGACCACGACCGGGACGTGCAGCCGCCGCTTGATCGTGCGCACGCTGTAGGGGTTCAACAGCCCCAGTCCGCTGCCGATCGGGGAAGCGAGCGGCATCACGGCGGTGCAGCCCGCGTCCTCGAGCCGCAACGCCGTCACCAGGTCCTCGTTCGTGTAGGCCAGCACCCGGAAGCCGTCCTTCACCAGGATCTTCGCGGCCTCGAGCAGCCCCTGCACGTCGGGGAGCAACGTTTCCTGGTCGCCGATCACCTCGAGTTTGACAAACTCGTTGAATCCCGCCTCCCGGGCCAGCCGGGCGTAGCGCACGGCGTCCTCCGCCGTGGCGCACCCGGCCGTGTTGGCGAGCAGGAAGTAGCGCTTGGGGTCGAGGTGATACAGGACGCCCGTCTCCCGGGTCCGGTCCAGATCCACGCGCCGCACGGCGACGGTCACGATCTCCGCCCCCGACGCGTCGAT
>Ga0209468_1000599_pt1 | contig 16720 bp, 14 predicted proteins | sample GraSoiAngelo_102_FD_185871 | JGI IMG/M metagenome (GOLD analysis project Ga0209468, IMG submission 185871) | Grasslands soil microbial communities from the Angelo Coastal Reserve, California, USA - 14_0903_02_40cm (SPAdes) (version 2) | ecosystem: Environmental > Terrestrial > Soil > Grasslands ...
CGGCTCACAAAAGTTTGTTCTCGGCAAGGCCGGGGCGATAAGTGAAAGGATGGAAGGTATGGCAGAGGAACAGAAGCAAGCACCAGCGCCGGGAGGAGCTCCGCGGCGTGAAGGCGGCCACGGCGGCGGGCACGGTGGCCCACGGCGCGAAGGTGGCCCAGGTGGTGGCGGTCCGGGCGGACCTGGCGGTCCTGGAGGCCGGCCCAGGGGCAAGCGCCAGTATTTCCGCAAGAAGAAGGTCTGCAAGTTCTGCGTCGAGAGGATGGACTTTATCGACTACAAGCGCGCGGACATTCTGTCGCAGTTCGTGCAGGAGCGCGGGAAGATTCTGCCGCGGCGAATGACGGGCGTTTGCGCGCGGCACCAGCGCTGGCTGGGCGTGGCCATCAAGAGGGCGCGCAACATCGCGTTGTTGCCATTTTCTGGAAGCGCGGCGGGCACGCAGGCGCCGCGCGCGGTAGTGCCGGGGGCGGCCCATGCCGCGCCGTCGCATGGAACGCCAGCACCGGCTGCAGCGCCCGTAGCCGAAGCGCCAAAGGCGTAAACCCTCGCGGGGCTGACCCCTGAGAGGCAAGGAAACAGGAGCTTAGAGAGAAGACATGCAAATCATTCTTCAAGAAGACGTCGAAAAACTGGGCCACCGCGGGGATGTGGTGACGGTGAAGCCGGGCTATGCGCGCAATTTTCTTTTGCCGAAAAAGCTTGCTGTGGAGGCTACCGCCGGCAACTTGAAAGCGATCGAGCGGATTCGCACTTCGCTGGCGAAGAAGACGGCCACGGAGCTGGAAGCGGCGCAGAAACAAGCCGAATTGCTGAACGGCGTGGCGTTGAAGTTCACGCGCAAGACTGGGGAGAACGATCAAATGTTCGGTTCGGTCACTTCCGCGGATATCGCGGAAGCACTGGCGGCGCAAGGCTTCAAGATCGACAAGCGCCAGGCACAGCTTGGCGAGCCGCTCAAGACCATCGGAGAATTTCCGGTGACCATCAAGGTGTTCCGCGACGTGACGGCGCAGATCAGGGTGGCGGTCGAAAAAGAAGCGTAGCAATTGAGCTCAAATTCCAGCCGGTGAACACCGCAATCTGCGGCGCTACATTGAATCCACAGGCAAAACTTCGATGCGCGCCTGGCGCAACGCGGCACATTTTTCAACGCTGCACGCGGTGAACAACATTGCGCCGAGAAAGTCAAAAAGTTTTGCAGAGATTTCCGACGCGATGCACAGGCAGTCCAATTGACGCAAAATTTTCCTCCGCGCACAATGCGCCCAGCGTAGGAAAGCAGCAAACAGGAATTGGTCGAGCCCATCATAATCCTCGCCACCTGAAAATTTCTTGACTGGTGCGTCCCGTACCGAAGACGGTCTTGCGCGGCAAAAGATCTTTGTGGTATGTTGGGCGAACAAAAAGCGAACTATAGGAATGACGTTCTATGCCTGTTGACGCGACACTTGAGAAGCCCTTACCGAATAATCTGGATGCGGAACGTTCCGTTCTGGGCGCGATTCTGCTGGATAACCACGCGCTGAACCCGGCGATTGAACATCTACGGCCCGAAGACTTCTTTCTGGACCAGCACCGGCGGGTGTTTACGCAGATGATCGCGCTGGGCGAGGGCCAGCAGGCCATCGACCTGGTGACGCTGACCGAGGAGCTGAACCGCAAGGGGGAGCTGGAAGCCTCCGGCGGCGCACCGTACCTGGCGTCGCTCGCGGATGGCATGCCGAAGGTCACGAACATCGAGCACTACGCGCGCATCGTCAAGGAAAAGGCGATTCTGCGGAACCTGATTCACGCCACGCACAACATTCAGCAGCGCGCCTTTGAAGGCGAGGACGGCGCGGACGCGATTCTGGATAACGCAGAATCTTCGATTTTTGCTTTGGCGGAAGACCGCGCGCGCGCGGGGCTGATTTCGGTAAAAGACATCGTCCGCGACAATTTCGAACGGCTGGAAAGAATCTTCCGTGAAGGAAAGAGCATCACGGGGATTCCCACGGGCTACGTCGAGCTCGATAAGCTCACGTCCGGCCTGCAGCCTTCGGAACTATTGATTCTGGCGGCGCGGCCTTCGCAGGGGAAAACGGCGCTGGCGCTGAACCTGATGGAAAACATCGCCATTCGCGGCGGACACCCGGTGGCCATGTTCAGCCTGGAAATGTCCAAGGAATCGCTGCTGCAGCGGCTGGTAGCGTCCGTAGCGCAGATTGACGCGCACAAATTCCGCACCGGCCATTTGAGCAAAGAAGACTGGCGGCGGATGACGGAATCGCTGGGGACGATTTCATCGGCGCCGCTATGGATCGACGACGCCGGATCGATCAGCGTGCTGGAAATTGGGGCCAAGGCGCGGCGGCTGAAGCGCGACAAAGGATTGTCCATGCTGGTGGTGGACTATCTCCAACTTATTACCGCGCGGGGACGGTTTGGCAACCGCCAGGAAGAAGTGTCCAGCATCTCGCGAGGATTGAAGGGCATGGCGAAGGAACTGCAGATTCCCGTGCTAGTGCTCAGCCAGTTGACGCGCGCGCCGGAGCGCGACGAACGCGGGCCGCAACTATCGGATTTGCGCGAATCCGGCGCCATCGAACAGGACGCCGACGTGGTGATGTTCATCTACCGGCCGCATTTCTTCAAAGCGGGCGCGACGCCGGAAGAAAGGGAAGAAACGGAACTCCGAATCGCGAAACAGCGAAATGGACCGACCGACATGGTCAAGTTCGTATTCCGGAGCCGGTTCACGCGGTTTGAGGAGGCGGCGCCAGACGCCTTCTCACAATTCGCCCCCGACGATATGTAATTGCTGCCACAGCGCGGCAGTTTGCCCACGGTCGAGGCACGCCTGAGCCGGCCGCGTGATTATTGGACACAGCTAGAGGGAAGTGTAGGACACCTGGGAAGAAGTCCGATCCAACCATAACCGGGTTTATCCCCTCCTCTACCCTTCGTCGAGGAAGTGTGCACAAGCTGCTGATTTGAAGTGAGTTAAAGACTTGCCTGTTACATCGAGATAGTGGGTAAGTTATCCGTGGTGCCGTAAAACCTGGCCCCCCTTCAGGGCGGGGATATAAGGCACCGCTTAGCGATTAAAGCGGCGTCTTTTGCTGCTCGATGTACGCCTTGAGAACCCCGATAGGTGCACCGCCACAACTGGCTGCAAAGTACGACGGCGACCAAAGCACGCCTTTCCAATAGCAGCGTACAAGGTCTGGTCGTTCAAGGCGAAGTAACCTGCTGGAGACGCCTTTCAAACTATTCACCAGAGCAGAGATTGAGTGCTTCGGTGGATAGTTCACAAGCAGATGGACGTGATTGTCTTCGCCGTCCATCTCAACAAGTTGGGCCTCGAAGTCGAGGCAGACCTTGGAGAAGATGGCACGGAGTCGTTCGATAGCATTTCCGTCAAATATCCGATACCGATACTTTGTGATGAAGACCAAATGAACGTGAAGCTGAAAGAAGCAATGTCTACCGTGTCGAATTTCACGTGACAATAGCATAGGCCAAGAGTATACTAGGTTCTGCCAAATGGCAAGAAAGACTTTCAAGTTTCGACTGTACCCGAATCGCCAACAGCGAGATAAGCTGACGGCAACGCTAGACGTGTGCCGTGAACTGTACAATGCTGGATTGCAAGAGCGAATCGAAGCATGGAAGAATCGCACGCCAGTCAGGTGCTACGACCAGATTAACCAACTGCCGGACATCAAACAGGTTCGAGAAGATGTTGCTGGCGTCTTTTCACAAGTGCTGCAAGATACGTTGCGTCGTCTGGACAAGACCTACAAAACGTTCTTCGGTCGAGTCAAGCGTGGGCAAAAAGCTGGATTCCCGCGGTTCAAAGGACGCAACCGTTACGACAGTTTCGCGTATCCGCAAAGCGGATTCGAACTGAACGGCAAGTTGCAACTCTCGAAAATCGGCAACATCAAAATCAAACAGCATCGAGACATCGAGGGCGAAATCAAGACCTTGACGATTCGCCGTGAAGCAGGATGCTGGTATGCATGTTTCTCTGTCGAGTACCAACCAACGAAGCTGCCGCACAATAGCAACAACATCGGCATCGACGTAGGTCTGGAAGCATTCGCAACGCTGTCGGACGGCGTTCGAATCGAGAACCATCGCTACTACAAAGCAGCACAAGCAAAACTTCGTAGGGCACAGCGTAAAATGGCCCGACGCCAGAACAAGAAATCAAAACGACGCCACAAGGCAATCCTGTTGTTGCAGAAAGCGTACCAGCATGTTGCCAATCAGCGCAAAGACTTTCAGCACAAGTTGTCAACCCAACTGGTGCAAAACTTTGGCATGATTGCCGTTGAAGACCTAAACATCAAAGGTCTGTCGGCGGGAATCCTAGCCAAAGCAGTTCACGATGTTGGATGGTCTACCTTCCTAAATATGCTTGCCTACAAAGCTGAGAATGCTGGTCGGCAACTGGTAAAGGTGGACCCGAAGTATACGAGTCAAGAATGCCCCAACTGTCACGCTTTGGAAAAGAAGCCACTGTCGGAACGAGTACATCGTTGTGATTGCGGCTTAACAATAGGACGTGACCATGCGGCGGCATTCGTAATCTTAGGGCGTGGACTACGCCTTCAAGCGCAAACCATGGAGCAGTCAGTCCTTGTTGCTTGAGAAGCCCCTGCCTTCAGGTAGGGGAGTGGTCACTAAGCCATGATGACTTTATTCTGGAAGCGGCGGGCGGCGATGAGGAGAAGGATGGATCCCATGGCGTAGAGGGCTAGGCCGTCCAGCCAAAGGTGAGAGAGTCCGGCGCCGCGCAGAATGATGCCGCGCGTGATGTTGATGTAATAGCTTGCGGGAATGAAATAGCTGATGACGTAGAAGATGACGGGCATGGTCTCCCGCGGGAAGATATAGCCGGAGAAAAAAATGCTGGGGAGAAAGGTGAGGAAGGCAAGCTGGATGGCCTCGGACTGCGAATTGGCCTTGCTGGAAACGAGAATGCCGATGGAAAGGGAGACGAAAAGATAGGGCAGAGACAAAAACGCAAGAATCAGAACGTTACCGTGAATGGGAACCTGAAAGACGAAGCGCATGAACGTGAGAATCAGGCAGAGCTCGGAAAAACCAATCGCCAGGTAGGGAAGAAGCTTGCCGAAGAGCAAGCCCATGGGGCGAACGGGCGTGACGAAGAGCTGTTCGAGGGTGCCGCGCTCTTTTTCACGGACGATAGAAAAAGCGGTCAAGAAGGTGGTGACATTGAGAAGCAGAATGGCGGTAAGGCCCGGCAAAAAGAAATTCGGGGAGCGGGAGTCAGGATTGAAGAGCATTTTGGGGCGCATATCGACGGCAAAGCTGGCGCGGTCCTGGAGAACGCGGCGAAGTGATTCGTCGAGGCCGATTGCGGTGGTTACATTGATGGCCTGGCCGGCGACAGAAGAGTCTGACCCGTCGATGAGGACGAGCACCTGGGCGCTCATGTTGTGAAGCAGGCGGTCGGAATAGTCGACAGGGATTTTGATGCCGACGCGTGCCTTACCTGCAATGATGGCGTCATTGAGGTCGCCATCATTCTCGACGTAACGGATGATATGAAAGGTGTCGGAATTCTTCAGGCGATCGAGCAGCTCGCGGCTCTCGCGGCGGCCATCGGCGTTGAATACGATGGTGTTGATCTGCCGGATGTTGGTGTCAATGCCGAAACCAAGCACCACCATTTGCAGCAGCGGAATGACAAGAGAGAAAAATAGCGTCGCGGGATCGCGGCGGACATGCAGGACTTCCTTGTAAAAGACGGCGCCGAAACCGCGGAAGAAGTTACGCACGGGCGGCCTCCAGCAGAGCCTGGTGTTTGTAGGTGAGCTCGACGAAGACGTCTTCGAGGCTGGGAGCCAGCGGGCGAATTTCGGTAACAGCGATGCCGTTCTTCAAGAGCTGCTGGCGGAGATCGTCGAGATTGAAGCGATCTTCGATGAGCGCGTGGATGGATTGGCCGAAAATGGTGGCGCTGCGAATGCCGGGGAGGTGCCTCGCGAAGCGCAGCGCGCGGGTGACCTCCGGCGTCGTGATTTCGACGCGCAACGTGCCGTGCGGCTGGACGTCGGGAAGCTCGCGCAGCGAATTGGGCGTGCCATCGGCAATGAGCTTGCCGTAATAAATGTACGCGACATGGCTGCAGCGCTCGGCTTCATCCATGTAGTGTGTCGTGACAAAGAAGGTGATGCCGTGACCGGAAAGTTCGAAGAGAAGATCCCAAAGCTGGCGGCGCGCGACGGGGTCGATGCCGGCAGTGGGCTCATCGAGGAAAAGAAGTTTCGGCTCGTGCAACATGGCGCAGCCGAGAGCGAGGCGTTGCTTCCAGCCGCCTGAAAGTTGTGCGGCCAGGCGATTCAAGTAAGGTTCGAGGCCGTTGAGCTGGACGATTTCGTCCATGCGGCGCTTGAGGCGCGCGGGCTCGAGGCCGTAAATGCGGCCGTAGAACTGCAAGTTTTCCGTTACCGTCAGATCGTAATAAAGACTGAAGTTCTGGGACATGTAGCCGATGCGCTCGCGAACGGATTCGGAATCCGTGCGGACATCCAGGCCTTCGACATTAGCCTCACCCCCGCTCAGCGGCAAAAGGCCGGTCAGCATTTTGATGACGGTGGTCTTTCCGCTGCCGTTAGGGCCTAGGAAGCCGAAGATTTCACCTTTCTGGACGCGGAAACTGACATCGTTGACGGCCGTGAAGTTACCGAAGCGTCGAACGAGATGCTCGGCGGAGATCGCAAGTGCTACGCTCATTTGGGGAGCCCCGGCCACGATTTCAATTCCCCGCTTTCAGTTTCACGTCGGCAGCCATGCCTGCAAGAACATGGCCGGCGGGATCATTGATGCGGATTTTTATGCCAATGACCTGGTGAACGCGCTCTTCGCGAGTTTGAACGTTGCGCGGCAAAAATTCGGCCTGCTGATTGATCTGCTCGACGACGCCATCGAAAGCCGTGTTGGGAAACGAATCGACGCGAACTTCGGCTTTCTGGCCAACCTTGATGCCCCCGATTTCGGTTTCGGGAATGTAAATGCGAACGTAGGTCTGATCCTTTTCCAGTAGAGTGGCAACGGGCGTATTGGGCGCAATCAGGTCGCCGGGGCGAACGTCGAGAACTTCCACGGTCGCGGCGGAGGGAGCGATAACCTGGCGCTCACGGAAGCGGGCTTCGTCGTAAGCGTACGCTGCTTTGGCGAGTTCGACGTCTTCGCGGCGGTTGCCGCGCTCAAGCATTTCCAGGTTGGCTTGTGCTTGATGGTAATGGGCTTCGGCGGAGGCGATTTCCTCGGGACGGTAGCCGCGTTGAAGTTCATCGAGTTTGTGGCGCGCACTCTGTTGCTGGGCGACGGCCACTCTCCAATTGGCCTCGGCGGTATCCCGTTGCTGCTTGGAGACGAGATCTTTTTTTGCGAGCGCGTCGTAGCGGTCGAAGTCCAGATGCGTGCGGACTTCGTCAGCCTTCGCGCGATCGAGTTCGGCCTGCGCGGAAGCGATGTCTTCCTGGCGATAACCGTTCCTTTTTAATTCGTAGTCGGCTTTAGCTTGAGCCGCAGCGGCGCGAGCTTCCGCGATTTCTTCGGGACGATAGCCGCGCCGGGCTTTTTCCGCGTTGGCGCGGGACTGGGCTAGGGAGGCCTGCAATTCCTTGTCGTCAAACGTGATTAACACTTGGCCCGGCTGGACGGCATCGCCCTCGCGGACCAGAACTTTGTCGATGCGGCCTCCGATCTTGGAGCCAACCCGGATATCGCGGGATTCGACGGTGCCGGAACCTCGCAAGGCCGTGTCGCGGCGGAACCAACCAGCATAAAGGCCAGTGGCCGCCAGAACAGCGGCAGCGGCGACAAGAATCAGGACGAGCTTACGGTTCATGAAACTAATCTCCTGAAGTGAACAGAGGCACTGGTGGCAGAGCCGGATGGCCGCGAGGCGTCAAGCCAGTCCAGAGCAAGTTGAAGGCAGTCTCGATCCGGGAATGCAGCGTGGCGTCGCCGTACAGCGACCAGATCAGAAGCGTTCCGAAGATGGTTTGGCGAAATACCTGGGCGATCTCCGCGGCTGGCAGGTCGCTGCGGATTTCGCCACGGTCTTGACCAAGCTGGATCATCTCGGTGTGCAGAGCATGAACCCGCCTCTGCAAGTCCATCATGGCCTCACGAACTGGGGTCGTCGAAAGATAGGCCTGAAGAAGGGCCCGAATGATGGCGGGATTGCGGGTGGGCTCCTGAGTCATGCGGATGCCGAGGGAGCGGAGGAACTCCGGCATAGGTTCGTTGGTTTGGCGCGCCGTCTTGACGGCTGTTTCCAGTTTGCCGAGCTGCATCTCGCCGAACGCCAGAAGAATGTGGTCCTTGCTCGGGAAATAATTGAAAAAGGTCCCTTTGCCCACGTCGGCAGCCTCGGTGATGTCCTCGACAGTGGTTTCCAGGAATCCCTTTTGAGCGAAAAGCTGGAGTGCGGCGCGGAAAAGCCGTTCACGGATTTCGGCGCTGCGGCGCTGGCGGCGATCCGGAGCCGCCTGTGGTACCGCCGTCCTGGCGGAAGAGAGCGATTTGGAACCAGAAGTCATAATAGATGACCATTAACCATAAATGACTATAGGTCATTTCGCTTGGAATGTCAAGCCCTTTCTTCGCCCGTGGCCAAGCTGTGTGCGGAGGCCACCGCAAACGCAAGACACCCCGGTGGAAGCCGGGGTGCCTCGAGCCAAAAACCTATCTCAGGATTATTCTTTGAGAGAGTTGGGATCCGACAGATTCTTGGGAGATTTCTTGTTCAGGAGTGCGATCATTTCCTGGCCGGAAGGGGGCACGGCAACGGCGCCTTTGCGTACAACCTGCTCGGCTGTAACCTTACCTTTGTAGAGCCTTTCGTTCGCGCCGTTGTCCTGGCGAAGCGTCGAGCCCTCCAGGGAGATTCCCGCAAACAAGCCGCGAGAGCGGGAATACGTGAGCATCTCAGCGCGCATGGTCACGTCGCTGGCGGCAGCGGCGTCGCGGCCCTTGGGACCAGCGGCGGCAGCGGCATCCGCGCCGATCTTGACTTTACTCTTTAGAATCGCTTTGGCGCCGCGCGGGTTCATCACCACGATGACGAAATCGGTGGCTTGGCCGCCGAGCTGGAAGCCGATGCCTCCTCCCTCCAGCCTCATCATCGCGGGGGCGCTCCACGGGCCGGTGAAGTGTTCTCCCGTGCGGCAGGTCATTGCCCCTTTGCCGTAACTTCCGCCGATAACGAAGGCCGCTTTAAGCACGGACGGAATCACAATGACGCACTCGGCCTTGTCCAAGAGGTCGGTGGGAATGTTGTCGGGGATATCGAGAATTTCCTTGAGAACCGTGCCGCAATTGTCCAGGCGATCGGCCTCTTTCTGTTCGTCCGCGGCGGAAAGCGGCAGAGCGACCAGGGCCAACGCCACCAGGGTAGAGATCATTCGCTGAATCACAGTTCACCTCTTCGTAGTTTTCTGGGCTAGAGCCATCATAGAGTGCTCACTGGTCAGACGCAACCTTGCGCCTTGAGAACGGAGCCTTCGCGATGGCCGTGATGCAGGGGTTAGTTCTTTACGTTGGACGCCGAAGCGACGGAAAGTGTTGCCTTTCGACTATACTTTTGCGAGGCGGATTTGCCGCGAGCGATAAATGAACATCCAAAGAATCTTGAAGCGATTGGCGATAGTAGCGGTGGCGACTGTCGTGTGGGTTTGCGGAATTGGCGCGCCACTCCTTCGCGCGCAAGCGAAGGCAAAAACACAACCGGCGTGTTGCGGCGCAAAGAAAAAGAGCGGGGCTTCCAAGAAGGCCACCGCAAAATTCGCTGTGCGCGCGGATGCTTTGCTCGCCACCACGCCCACAAGCAAAGGAGAGTGGGGACTGCTCATTGCGGACGCCGAGAGCGGTGAGACTCTTTACGAGCAGAATGCGGACAAATATTTCGTGCCGGCTTCCAACATGAAGTTGTTCACCACGGCGCTGGCCCTCGCGAAACTCGGACCGGAGTACCGCTTCCATACGACGCTGGAGACGCAAGACGCCATTTCGAGTGAGGGAGCGCTGCGCGGAGACGTCACGCTGGTAGGTCACGGCGATCCGAATCTATCGAACAGAAAATTTCCCTATGAACGGAAGGAAGAGTTTGACGGTCCGCCGGAGAAAGCGCTCTTGGAACTCGCCGACGCGCTGGTGGCCAAAGGAGTCAAAGAAATATCGGGAGACGTTATCGGTGATGACAGCTACTTTCCGCGGGAACGCTATCCGAATGGCTGGGAAATCGACGACATGGTTTGGGAATACGGTGCAGCCATTTCCGCGATCGTTGTGGATGACAATACCGTCGCGCTGACGCTCACGCCTGGCGAACAGGCGGGCAATCCGGTGCAAGCGGCGGTAAGTCCAGCGACACCGGATTTCATGGTTCAAAATGATGTGAGCACTTCCGCTGCGGACGTGAAATCGGATCTGACCCTCACGCGTGAGCCGGGATCGCATCTGGTGGTCGTCAAAGGCACCTTGCCGGCGAAGAGCGCGCCGCGGAAACTGGTTTTGGCAATCGAAGAGCCGGCGCAGCATGCCGCGGCCATCGTGAAGCGATTGCTGGAGGAACGAGGAGTAAGAGTCGTAGGCGTGGCCAGGGCGCGGCACAATCACGCAGAACCCGTCGGCGATCCAGTTGTGCTGGCGGAGCACGTTTCGGTGCCGCTGGGCGACGCGCTGAAGCTGGTCAACAAGATCAGCCAGAACCTGCACACGGAAATGCTGCTGAGGACCGTGGCGCGACAGAGCGGAATGTGGGCCACGCCGGATGATTTGATGAAAGTTCCTGCGGACTTCTACGCGACGGCGGGAATCGAACCGGGCGATGTGATTCAAACGGACGCTTCGGGATTGTCGCGGCACGATTTGGTGACGCCGCGGGCCATCGTGACGTTGCTGAACTTTTCGCAAAAACAATCCTGGTTCGGACCCTACTTTGCTTCGCTGCCGGTGGCGGGAATAGACGGCACGCTGGAAGACCGCATGAAAAACACGCCGGCGGCGGGGCGGATTCATGCCAAGACGGGGTCCGTCGAACACGTTAGAACTCTCTCTGGATTTGCGGAAACGCCGGGCGGTCGGCGGCTGATTTTTTCGTTTCTGAGCAACAATCAGGGTGGAAAGAGTCACGAAGCCGCGGATGCCTTGACCGGACTGTGCGTGGCGATGATCGAGGAGTTCAACGTAACGCCGCCAAAGCGCGGCCGTGAGCGCAAACACCCACAGTAAGGTCGAAGATTGCAGATGGGGAAAGAACTTATCGTCACGGTATTTGGAAGTTCGCGGCCGCGCGAAAGTGACGCGGACTATGAAGAGGCGCGCGTGCTGGGGCGTGCTTTGGCGAAGCACGGATTCTCTGTCTGCAGCGGCGGCTATGGCGGCGTGATGGAAGCGGTGTCGCGCGGCGCGAAAGAAGCCGGCGGCAAGACGTACGGTGTGACCGCGGATTTTTTCAAGACGGCGAAGCTGAATCCCTGGATTGACCTGGAAGTGCGGGTGCAGACCTGGGAAGAGAGGCTCTTCGAGCTCATCCGATGCGCGGACGCTTTCGTGGCGTGCAAAGGCGGGACGGGCACGCTCGTGGAGCTTGCGGTCGTGTGGGAAATGCTGAACAAGGCCGTGATGCCGCAAAAACCGTTTGCAGTGCTCGGAAGTTTCTGGGAGCCGGTTCTGGATCGCGTGCGGCAAGTGGAATTGGGACACCACGCGCCGTGGGGGGAGGCGAATGGGCGGCTCGTCTATGTGGCAGCGACGCCGGGGGACGTGGCAAGTCATCTGACCACGAAGTTGAAGCAGACATAACGATGTCACGAACGGTGCAAGACGTATTGGAGTTCGACAAGCTGCGGGAATTGTTGCGGCTGAGGACGACGTGCGCGCCTGGGCGGCGCGCCGTGAACGACCTCGAACCGCGGATGGATCGCGCGGCTTTAAAATTGGTGTTTGCGCTGATTCGCGAGGCAGCCGAGTGGCTCCGCGCGGGGCGCGAGCTGGGATTTGGTGCGCTGGTCGATCCGCAAGGCTGGCTGGAACGCATCGAAGGGACGGGCGCGGTGCTGGAGCCGGGCGACTTCCTGGATGCGGCGTCGCTGCTGGAAACGGCAGCGTGGCTGCGGCAACAGTTTCGCGAAGAAACGGCGAAGTTTCCTTTATTGGCGGCACGGGGTGCTTCGCTGGGTGATTTTCGAGAAATGCAAGCGGCCATCCGCCGCTGCGTCTTGCCGAACGGCGAGATCAAGGATGATGCGTCGGCGGCGCTGCGGCGAATCCGCGCGAGCATTACGGAAACCCGCGAGAGCATCCAAAGAAATTTGAAGCAGATTTTGCGCGCGCGAAACGCGGAAGCAGGGGAAGACTACGTTACGCTGCGAAACGATCGCTTCGTGATTCCCGTGCGTGCCGAGCATCGGAGGAGCATTCCCGGCGTGGTGCACGGAGCCAGCGCGACGGGGCAAACGGTCTTCCTGGAGCCGTTCGAAACCGTCGAAGCCAACAACCAACTGGTGCAGCTTGCCGAGGATGAAGCTGCGGAAATTCTGCGGATTTTGCGCGAGCTCACTGAGAAATTGCAAATGATCCGCGGGCCGCTCCTCACTGCTGCAGGGACCATTGCGGAGCTTGATAGCGTGTTTGCACGGGCGCGATTCGCGGGGGAATTTGACGCCGCGATGCCCGAGTTTTCTGCAACGAATGAATTGCGTTTGGAAGGCGCGCGCCATCCGGTGCTGGAGGACAAACTCCGCAAGGAAAATCGCGCCATTGTACCCATGACGCTAACCCTCGGCGGCGAAGAACGCGTGCTGGTCATCAGCGGACCAAACACGGGCGGCAAAACAGTGGCGCTGAAGACCACGGGAATGGCGGCGCTCGCGGCGCAATCCGGAATTCCGGTGGCGGCGCAGCACGCGGTGCTGCCGCTTTTCGACCGCGTCCTGGTGGACATCGGCGACGAGCAATCGATCGCGGCAGATTTGTCTACTTTCTCAGCCCACATGCTGAATTTGAAAACCATGCTGGAGGCGGCGACGCCGAATTCTCTTGTGCTGGTGGACGAGATGGGCACGGGAACCGCGCCGGAGGAAGGCGCCGCCCTGGCGGTGGCGCTGCTGGACGAATTTCGCGCCAAGAACTGCATCGTGCTGGCAACGACGCACCATGACCGGCTGAAGACCTATGCCTCGACCACCCCAGGTGTGGTGAACGCGGCAGTGGAATTCGATGACGTGAAGCTGCGACCCACATACCGCTTGATGGTAGGCGTGCCGGGCGGCTCGAGCGGAATCGCGATTGCGAGGCGGCTGGGGATGGCCGCAGGAATCATCGAGCGCGCAAGGTTGTTATTGACGCCCGAATCGCGTGAAGCCGCGGACCTGATCGCTTACTTGCACCGCAGCCGCGACGAATTGGATCGCATGCAAAAACAAATGGTGGAAGAGCGGCATGCGCTAGAAGAAGAACGCAAGAAGCTGCGCACCGAGTGGGTGGAACGCCAGCAGAAGCGCATTCGCGATCTGGAAACGCAGTTCGCGGAAATGCAGAAGCGCTTTGACGAAAACGTTTCGCGAGTTGTCGAAGCGGTAAAAGAACGCGAGCTTCGCGCACAGATGGAAAAAACGGCGCGGCGGAAAATGCAGGACGTGCGAGGCGAGGCTCGCGAAGAGCTCAATGCCGCCGTCGTGCAGACCATCTCGGAATCGCAAGCTGATCTGGGTGCGAATGCCGCTTCCTTGGAGACGGTGAGCTTGGACCGGCTGCAACCGGGCACGAAGATTCGCGTGCGCGGATTCAGCAAGCCGGTGATGTTGCGGCGGATCGATGGATCGTCCGCGGAAATCGAAGCCGGACCACTGCGGATGAAAGTGGCGCTGGGCGAAATTACAGGCATTGAAGGTGCTGCTCCGGTGCCAAAATCAACTTCGCCAGCCGCAAAGCTGCAGAGCGTGACGGTGACTTCGCAGCGCGGCGACGCCGGCGTCTCCGATGAAATCAATGTGATTGGCATGACCGTGGAAGAAGCCACCGACCGCCTGGACAAATTCCTGGACGACGCCGCACTGGCACACAAGGCGCGAATCAGGATCATCCATGGACACGGAACGGGCGCGCTCCGCAAGGGGATTGGTGAGTTTCTGGCTTCGCATCCGTTGGTTGAGAAACATTCGTTTGAAACGGAGGAGCACGGAGGGCAAGCAATCACCATCGTGGCGTTGCAAAGATAGGAAATGAGAATCAGAAATTGGAAATTAGGAGGTGGACCAGGACCCGAAAGTTGCCTGTGGAAGGATGTATGCGGCCCTGTTTGCTATACTCGCCGCGCTCCGAAAGCCAAATTCACAACGAGGTGCCTGGATGAAATTGTTTAAGCATTCAAAATCGTACGCAAGAACAAGTCCGGAAATCAGCCGATGGGGAGCGGGCTTCGTGGCAATTCTGATGATCTTGGCCGGAATGGCATTCACGACGGTCGCGCAGGCGCAAGCGCCTAAGAGGACAGTAATTCGCGCGGGGCGTGTGCTGAATGTGCGCACGGGTGAGTTGCGCGCGAATCAGGCGATCGTGATTGAAGGCGACAAAATTTCGCAGCTCTCGCCCTCCGCCGAGGTAAGAGCGGCTGTGGGAGACACGACGATCGATCTGCCGGATGCCACGCTGCTGCCCGGTCTGATCGACATGCACACGCATTTGACCTTTGAACTGAGTTCGCTCTCGTATGAAGGATTGAAAATTTCCACGGCGCGCGAAGCGCTGCATGGCGCGAGGAACGCGCGGCGGACGCTCGAAGCGGGGTTTACCACCGTGCGCAACCTCGGCGCGAAAGACTACGCGGACATTGCGCTGCGCGACGCGATTAACGATGGCGACGTGGTTGGGCCGCGCATCGTGGCCTCGGGACCGGCCATGGGAATCACTGGCGGCCACTGTGACGAAAACTTGCTGCCGCCGGCTTTTCATTTTCAAGGAGGCGGGGTGGCGGACGGCGTGGAGGCGGTGCAACATAAGGTTCGCGAAATCATTAAGTACGGCGCGGACGTGATCAAGATTTGCGCTACTGGCGGCGTGTTATCGAAGGGCGATGATCCGAACGCTTCGCAATACACGCTGGAGGAAATGAAGGCGATCGTGGCGGACGCCCACCGGCTGGGGCGCCGCGTGGCCGCGCATGCGCACGGAGCGGAGGGCGTGCGCTGGGCTTCGGAGGCCGGTGTCGATTCGGTCGAGCATGGCCACCTGACGGACGACGCAGCAATCGCAACGCTCAAAAAAAACGGAACGTATCTAGTGCCAACGCTTTTTCTTGGCGAATACATGGAAAAGAACCTGGATCGCAGCGACGTGCCGGAGTATTCAAAGCAAAAGATGCGCGATGTGATCGCCGCCATGCGCAAGAATGTCGGGAAGGCGTTTGCAGCAGGAGTGAAAGTGGCGCTCGGGACGGATGCGGCCGTCTATCCCCATGGGCTTAACGCCGGAGAGCTTCACGTTTACGTCCAATTAGGAATGACGCCCCTGGCAGCCATCCAGACCGCCACGATCAACGCCTCCGATTTGCTCGGGCCGAAATATCTCGTCGGCTCGCTGGAAGCAGGGAAGTGGGCCGACGTTATTGCCGTTGACGGCGACCCGACGAAGGATGTCACTCTCCTCGAGCATGTAAAATTCGTGATGAAGGCTGGCGCTGTCTACAAGAACGAATATGCGAAGCGCTGACCTTCGCCAAAGAACAGAATGGCAGAAGCCGGATCATTTGCGGATCGGGTAAAGCAGCAAGCGGACATCGTCCGGGTTGTCGGCGAATACGTCCGCCTGAAAAAAAGCGGGCAAAATTTTACCGGGCTGTGTCCCTTCCATGCGGAAAAATCGCCGTCGTTCGCGGTGCATCCGACGAAACAGATTTATCACTGCTTCGGATGCGGCGTGGGCGGGGACGTTTTCAAGTTTGTGATGGAAATGGAGAAGTGCGCATTTCCCGAAGCGATTCGCATCGTGGCGGAGAAGTGCGGGATCGCCGTTCCCCGGCAGAAGGAGCGCTCGCCCGAGGAGCGCAAAGAGAATCAGCAGCGAGCCCTGCTGGTTGAGATGCACCGCGAGGCGCAGACTTTTTTTGTGAAGCAGCTCGAAGGGACGCTGGAAGGAAAAGCAGCGCGGGCCTATCTGGAGGACCGCGGGCTGGATAAGGACGCCATCGCGCGGTTCGGAATCGGATACGCGCCGAGCGGTGGCGACGCTCTGCTGTGCCATTTGAAATCCAAGTACAACGAAAAGTTGCTCGCCGAATCCGGGCTGGCCTCGCGCGACCAAACTGCCGGGCGACTGTTCGACCGTTTCCGGCGGCGCATCACATTTCCCATCGCGAATGAATCAGGAAAAATCGTGGCGTTCGGCGCGCGCGCGTTGGGCGACGACATGCCGAAATATCTCAACTCGCCCGAGACCCCGATCTATTCCAAGAGCAACGTGCTGTATCACATGGACCGCGCGAAGGAAGGAATCCGGCGGCAGGAATTCGCAATCCTGGTAGAAGGCTACATGGATGCCATCGCCGTGGCGCGCGCGGGGATCAGCAACGTGGTAGCAAGCTGCGGTACGAGCCTGGCGGAGCCGCAGATCAAGCTGCTGCAACGGTTCACCAAACGCGTGATCGTAAATTACGATCCGGACATGGCGGGCCAAACCGCAACGGAACGTT
>Ga0209468_1000602_pt1 | contig 16643 bp, 12 predicted proteins | sample GraSoiAngelo_102_FD_185871 | JGI IMG/M metagenome (GOLD analysis project Ga0209468, IMG submission 185871) | Grasslands soil microbial communities from the Angelo Coastal Reserve, California, USA - 14_0903_02_40cm (SPAdes) (version 2) | ecosystem: Environmental > Terrestrial > Soil > Grasslands ...
CTGGTCCGTGATCGAGAACGAGAAGGTCTTCCTCGTCGCCGCCGAGATCGCCGTGGCGCTGGTCCTCGTGCTCGTCCTGAGCCACGCGCGGACGAGCTGGCAGAACCGGCGCTTGTCCAGGATGGCGCGGACCGCCGGGATGGTCTATTTCAGCTCGGGGAACGGCGTCCTGTCCCGACGGGGGGCCCAGCGGCGGAAGGAGCAGCACGCCGTCATGCGGGACATCATGATCATCGGGTCCACGGGCTTTCGCACCCTGGCCGACCCCAAGGGCGACTTGCGCGCGGTGATCGAGAACTGCCGGACCGCGAAGATCATGCTGCTGAATCCCGAGAGTCGCGGCGCGATCGAGCGCATCCGGACGATCAGTGACCACACGATCACCCGTGAGAGCCTGCAGTCGCAGGTGGAGCAGACGATCGCCTTCCTCCGCGCGCTCCCGGCCGCGTCGCAACGGGTCCGACTGAAGTTCTACCCCGAGCCCCCGCTCTGGAAGCTAGCGATCCTCGGCGACCACGCCTGGGTGCGGCACTACCATCCGGCGCTCGATGTCCGCGTCTTGCCGGAATACGTGTTCGTCCACAGCCAGGACCCCCGAGGCCTCTACACCGCCTTCTACCAGTACTTCACCACGCGCTGGAACGATCCTGCAATCCCCGAGTACGACTTGCTGACCGGCGCGCTGGTGTACCCGGACGGCGAGCGACGAGAGGTCGGCGGAGTCTTATCGCGCTCGTGAGCGCATCCCGCCGACGCGCCTCAGGCGGGGATGGCGACCTTCCTGAGGAGTGGCAGGTCGTCGAGCGCCTTGCCGGCCCCGCGTACCGCGCAGGTGAGTGGATCCTCGGCCACGCGCACGGGCAGCTGCGTCAGGTTCTGGAGCAGGCGATCGAGCCCCCGCAAGAGGGCGCCACCGCCCGTGAGCACCACCCCCGTCTCGACGATGTCCGCGGCGAGCTCCGGCGGAGTCCGCTCGAGACAGGTGCGGACCGTCTCGACGATGGTCATCACGGGCTCGCGGAGGGCCTCGCGGATCTCCTCGTCTGTGACGACGATCGTCTTGGGGACACCGTCGACGAGGTCGCGGCCCTTGACCTCGATCGTGCGGTGCTCACCGGGCAAGGGATGCGCCGAGCCGAGGGCGATCTTGATCTCCTCGGAGCGCCGCTCCCCGATGAGGAGCCGGTAGTGCTTTCGGATGTGCTGGATGATCGCCTCGTCCATCTCGTCGCCGGCGATCCGGACCGAGTTGCAGTAGACGGTGCCCGACATGGAGATGACGGCCACCTCGGTCGTCCCGCCGCCGATGTCGACGACCAGGTGACCGCCCGGCTCGTGGATCGGCAGGCCCGCGCCGATCGCGGCTGCCGTCGGCTCCTCGATCAGGTACACCTCGCGCGCGTGGGCCTGGAGCGCTGCGTCGCGCACGGCTCGCTTCTCGACCTGGGTGATCCCCGAGGGGACGCCGATCACGACCCGCGGCCGCTCCAGACGGGAGCCCAGCCGGCGACCCGAGGAAACCCGCCGCGCTGTCGAAATGAAGTACCGCAGCATCTTCTGTGTGATGTCGAAGTCGGCGATCACGCCGTCCTTCAAGGGCCGGATCGCCAGGATGTTGTCGGGCGTGCGGCCGAGCATCGCCTTGGCTTCGCGCCCCACCCCGATCACCGCTCGGTCCGCCCGACGCACGGCGATGATCGAGGGCTCGTTCAGGACGATGCCTTTGTCCCGAACGAACACCAGCGTATTGGCGGTCCCCAGGTCGATCGCGAGGTCCGTCGAAAAGAAGCCGAGCAGCTGGTCGGCCAACATCCGCGCGTGGCCTCAGCAAGACCCGCGCCACCCGATGGCGCGGATCGAAGTCTGCGATTCGAAAGGCGGCCCGATTTCGAGGCTGACGCTCGAGTGATCGAACGCTGACAGCGGCGATGCTTGCCGGACAGCCAGCCGACGCGCCATCCCTTACCTCCGCGGCCCCGGATAGCCGTCCCAGCTGAGGCGCCCGCCGTCCACCGTGAAGCCCGCGCGGGTCAGCCGGGGGAGCGCCTCCGTCTCGCGAACCGGGCGGCCCTCCCAGGTGGTGACGTCCAGCCGCCGGACCGGACGGAGCACGAGCGGGCGTTGCATCAGGGACTGGAGAGCGCCGATGGCGCCAGGGAAGTCCACGTCCTGCCACCCGGCGAGCGGCGTGAGCTCACGGCCCTGGCCCTCACACAATAAGATCGGCCGGCCCTGGCGGAAGACCAGCCAGCTCTGCGGCACGCGCGGCGCCGCGGCCCGCGACCCGTCGCGACGGACCAGGGGAAAGACGCGGCCCCAGAGGTTCGCCGGGTCCACGATGTTGACGAGCGCGTGCGGCTCGGCGCGCCGCGGGGCCGTGTCGAGGTCGGGAAGGGCGTCCGCGAGGGCGTACTGCTCGCCCGAAAGACCTTCGACGAAGTAGCCGCGCGCGATCTCGCCGCCGTACTCCATGCGGAGCAGGGTGTGGCGGAGCGTGGACCAGTCGCCCTGGGCGAGCTCGCGCGCGACGACGCCGTACCGGGAGAGCAGAAGGCGCGCGCGCGCCTCTTGGTACTCCTCGGGCGAGAGACGGTCCTCCTCGCCGAGGGCGCTCCACCGCCCGATCACCGGGAGCTGGCGCAGCACGCCGCGCGCGAGCCCGCGACGCCGCCGCCGGGCGGCAGGCGCGGCGTCGAGCCGCTTCGCCGTCGCGGTCCCGGCGACGATCGCGCTGAACGTGTCCGGGGTCACGAACCCGACCCAGAAGAGCCGCCAGAGCGCCGACAGAACCTCGGGCGCCCCGAGGCCGGCGCAGCGCGTGAGATCCTGGGCGAAGGACGCACCGCGGAGCTGGAGATGCAGGAACACGTTCTTCGTCTGGGCGTCGATCTCCGCGGTTGCGACCGGGCCCTCCCGCAACCAGCCGGCGTTCTCGCGGAGCGCCACCCCGACGCGTCCCTCGCGGCGCTCGAACGGCGTCCAGACGATCTCGCCCGACAGTCCGAGCCGGTCGAGCCACTCCCGCTCGTAGTCGTCGACGCGTGCGGGGAGCAGGTCCTGCTCCCACAGACGCACCGGGAAGTCTTCGCCCTGCAGGAGCTCGAGCGCGGCCAGCACGCCGGGTGGCCCGACGAGTCGGTGGTCCGGATGGAGATGATGCCGCCGGAGCAGGAAGGCCGAGAAGCGCTCGGCGGTGGCGACCGGGCGCGGGACGCGGCGCGCGTGGACCTGGCGGCGCTGGATCTCTTCGAGCACCGCGACGTGGACGTACTGCGGCCCGGGACGGTCGGCGAGGAAGTCTCCACGACGCACGAGCCCCTGCGCGGTCAGGCGCTCGATCGCCTGCGTCGCCGCGTCCTCCACGACGCCGTAACGCCCGGCGAGCCACGCGGGAGTCACCGGGCCGCGCGTCCGGGTGAGTCGCAGTGCCACGCGCTCGAGGCCGTCGGGCGTCCCGACGGCGTCGTAGAGCTGCCCGTCGGGCGCGGCGATCCACGCGCGTCGGCCGCTCGCGAACTCCACCTGGACGACCCGGCGCTCGCCGTGGAGCGCGGCGATCAGCCCGTCCGCGTCGCCGAGCGCGCGCTCGGCGAGCTCCGCCGTCGTGAGGTCGCCGAGGTCGTCGAGGATGCCGGCCAGCTCGTTGGCGTCGCGCGCCCGGCGCTCGGGCGTGGTCTTCTGGAGCTCCGCCTCCACCGCCGCGACGATGTCCGCCCTGAGCGGGCCCGCGGTCACGCTCCACGCCTTCCGCATGACGACCGCGTCGCTCCGGCGCTCCTCGGCGTGGCCGGCGCCGAGGTACGCCCAGTCCCACGCCAGGAGCAGCGGGTAGACGAACGGCGAGGGAAGCGGCGTGTCCACGTGGCGCGCAGAGAGCTCCCCGTCGTGGATCCGCTCGAGGAGGCGCTTCAAGCGCGGGACGTCGAACGCGTCGCTAAAGCACTCCGCCACGAGGGGGAACTCGGCCCGGCCCCCGACCGCTTCGAGGAGCGCGTCGGCCTTGAGGCGCTGGAGGTACGCGGGCGTGCGCGCGCCCCGGAACATTCGCGGAATATAGAGGGCGCGCACCGCCGCGTGGCGAAAGCGGGTCGCAAAGAGCGGCGAGCCGATGAGGGCGTGACCCAGGAGCGTTTCGACCTCCTCCGGCGCCACGAGCCGCACGAGCCGCTCGGGCCCGGGGGGCACCTGGCCCGGGGCGAACGAGAGGAGAATTCCATCGTCGACGTGGCTCGCTTCGGCGACCGTGCCGAACGCGCGCCGGAGCTTCTCGCGGAGCGCCATACCCCAGGCGCCGTTGATTCGCATGCCGAAGACGGAGTGGATCATCGCGTGGCGCCCGCCCAGCTCGTCGGAGAACGACTCGACGATCACACCCTGATCGTCGGGGACGCCCTCGAGGACCTCCCCGGCCTTCACGAGCCAGTGCCGCATCGCCGACGCCGCGTGGCCATCGAGCCCACACTCGCGCTCCGCCCACTCGGCGAAGTCCGGGGTGTCGAGACGGTCGGCGGCGTCGCGGCGGAGGCGGCCGACGGCGAGGCCGAGCTCCCACGAGCGGGAAGGGTGCTCGCCCTTCCAGAACGGGATCGTCGGCGACATGCCCTGGGCGTCCTCGACCAGCACGCGGTCGGCGCGCACCTTGACGATGCGCCAGGCGTGCGAGCCGAGGAGGAAGACGTCGCCCGGGAGGCTCTCGGTGACGAACTCCTCGTCGAGCGTGCCCACCTTGAGATCGGTTTCGGCGACGAAGACGTCGAAGAGCCCCGCGTCGGGGATCGTCCCGCCGGAGGTGAGGGCGAGGAAGCGGCTGCCCCGCCGGGCGTGGAGCCGGTCGTTCACGCGGTCCCACAGGATCCGCGGCGCCGCGCCCTTGACCTCGGCGGGGAGCGGCTCGGCGAGTGCGCGCACGACGGCGACGAAATCCTCCCGCGAGAGCGAGCGGTAGGGCGCGGCGTTCCGGAAGCGCTGCCAGAGCGTGTCGACCCCCACCGACTCGGCGGCGACCGCGGCGACGATCTGCTGCGCCAGGACGTCGAGTGGGGCCTCGGGCATCACGGTCCGGTCGAGCTCTCGCGCGCGGATCGAGCGGACGACCGCAGCCGCCTCGCCGAGCTCCTCGCCCCGGGTGACGACGATCCGCCCCTTCGACACGCGGGACAGGAGATGGCCCGCGCGGCCCACACGCTGGAGCGCCGCGGCGATGTTTCGGGGCGACTGGAGCTGCACGACCAGGTCGATCGCGCCGACGTCGATCCCGAGCTCGAGGGACGACGTGGCGACGAGCGCCCTGAGCTCGCCCTCCTTGAGGCGATTCTCGGCCTCGAGCCGGGCCCGGCGGGAGAGCGAGCCGTGGTGGGCCGCGACGCGGCCGTCGGCGATGCGGTCGTTCAGATCACGCGCGATCCGCTCCGCCGCCCGCCGGCTCTGAGCGAAGACGAGGGTCGTCCGGTGGGTCTGGACGAGCTCGGCGACGAGCTGGAGCGTCGCGTCCCAGATCGTGTCGCTCGTCGCCGTCAGGAAGTCGTCCACCGGCGCCACCACGCGGAGGTCGAGCTCGCGCGCGAAGCCGACGTCCACCACGACCGGGTCCCGTGCCGTGGCGCCGGTGAGGAAGTCGAGCGTCGCGTCGAGGGGGCTCACCGTGGCCGAGCAGCCGATACGCTGGGGCCGCGCCCCCGGTGCCTGCGCCTCGACGAGGGCCGCGAGTCGCTCGAGCGAGAGGGCGAGGTGCGCGCCGCGCTTTCCCCCCATGAGCGCGTGGACCTCGTCGACGATCACGAACCGTGTCCTCGCGAGGGCCGGCCTGAACCGCTCGCTCGTGAGCAGGATGTAGAGCGACTCGGGCGTGGTGATCAGGACGTGCGGCGGTCGGCGCGTCATGGCCTGACGCGCGGCGGCGAGCGTGTCGCCGGTGCGGACCGCCACCCGCACCTCGGGGAGCCTCGTCCCGTCGGCCGCGGCCGCGGCCTGGATGCCCGCGAGCGGCGCGCGGAGGTTCTTCTCGATGTCGTTGTTCAGGGCGCGGAGCGGCGAGACGTAGACCACGTACACGCGGTCCTCCAGCCGCCCCTCGAGGCCGAGTCGGTGGAGGTGGTCGAGCGCCCAGAGGAACGCGGCGAGCGTCTTCCCCGAGCCCGTCGGCGCGACGATCAGCGTGTCGCGCCCCGACGCGATCGCCTCCCAGCCTTCTCGCTGCGGGCGTGTCGGCTCGCTGAAGGTCTCGGCGAACCACCGGCGGACGAACGGGAGAAACTCGGGCATGCGCGCATTGTACCCGTCCCCATCCTAGAATGGTCCCCGTGGAGGAGGCCCTGGGCGCATGACGCGGCGCGAGGCGACGATCTTCGTCTCCCTGGCCGGTCTGCCGTTCATCGTGCCCCACGTCGTCGAGGACTTCGCCGAGGGTATCGCGGAGCGCGTCGGGCTCGCGACCGGCGCCGCCGCGTTCCTGCTCGGCGGCTACCTCGCGCTCCAGGTGTGGGGGATCGTGGGCGTCGGCCAGGGCCGGCAAGTGGCGTGGGTCATCACGTTCTGGGCGAGCGCGGTCTGGACCGTCGTGGCGGTCGTGGACCACGGGCCGGCGGTTCTCGCCGGGGGCTTCCGGAGCGGCGCGTTCTCCGTGGTGTGGGTGCTCGGGCTCGTCCTCTCGCAGGGGACGGCCGCCGCGCTGGCCTGGCGCGGGTGGCGCCGGGAGCCCGCGTCGTGAGGCCCGGGGCCGACGTCGTCGTCGTCGGCGGCGGTCCCGCCGGCGCCATGGCCGCGATAACGCTCGCCGCGCGCGGCGTGTCCACGCTGCTTCTCGACAAGAAGCGGTTCCCACGCGACAAGCCGTGTGGCGGGGGCATCCGCTACGGCGTCTTCCGGCGCTTTCCCGCGCTCGCGGACTACCTCCGCACCACCGTCGAGATCCACGAGATCCGGAAGGTGCGGATGGAGGGTCCGTCGGGAGTGTCGCTGCTCGCCGAATCGGACGAGCCGTTCTATCTGACGCTCCGGCGCACCGAGTTCGACGCGGCGCTGCTCGCGCGGGCGCGCGCCGTGGGCGCTCGTGTGCTCGAGGCCGTGCGCGTCACCGACCTCCTCTTCTCGGCCGACGGGGTCGCCGCGCGCGCCGTGGACGGGCGCGTCTTCACCGCGCGGCTCGTGATCGGAGCCGACGGCGTGAACGGCGTCGTGGCGCGCCAGGCGGGACTCGGTGACGGCTTCCCCCTGGACGCCCTGGCGATCGACACGATGGAGGAGACCGAGCTCGCGGAGCTCGTCCCCGCAGATCCCGACACGATGTACGTCGCCTACGGGTACAAGGGCTACCCGGGCTACGGCTACGTGTTCCCAAAGCGCCACCACGTGGACGCGGGCGTCGGCTTCCTGCTGTCTTTCTTCAAGGAGCGGCTCGCCGGCGCACCCTACGAGCATCACGCGCGCTTCCTGGCGGACGCGCGTGCCCGCGGCGTCGTCGCCGGCAACTCGAATCCGAAGAACTTCAAGGCGTATCGGCTCCCGCTCGGCGGCCCCCTCGCCCGGACGTACGCCGACCGTGTCCTCGTCTGCGGCGACGCCGCGGGGTTCGTCAACGGCTACACGGGCGAGGGGATCTACCACGCGATGGTGACCGGCCAGCTCGCGGCCGAGACCGCGGCCGATGCGCTCGCGCGGGGACGATGTGGGACGGCGGCCCTCGCGTCCTACGAGGCGCGGTGGCGGCGGGAGATCGGCCGAGAGCTCGCGGACTCGCTCAGGATCCAGCGCCGCCTCTTCGCGCGCCCGGCGCTCGTGGACACGGTCATCCGGGCGGCGGCGACCGACCGGCGCCTCTGCCGGCTCCTCGCGCGCGTCGCGCTGGGCGAGGAGGATCTGCGGGCGCGGAAGCTCGAGCTGGTGGTCCGGTTCCTGCTCGCCCGGTTCAGGCGGGCCCCGTCTGCCGCGCGACGCCTTGTTGACTCCGTCTGAGCCGCTGAGCTAGATTGAAGAACGTGGTGACCGACCAATAGGTCCGTGAGAATCCCTGTCGGAATGAGGGGGCGACTCATGACACAGAAAAAGCCCGCGCCATTCGATCCCGGGACGTACCTTGTGAAGGTCCAGGGGGGAGAGACCGTCAAGGAGTACCGCAAGAAACAAACCATCTTCGTGCAGGGCAGTCCCGCGGACGCGGTCTTTTACATTGAGAAGGGTAAGGTGAAGCTGACGGTCCTCTCCGCGCGCGGAAAAGAAGCGGTCGTCGCAATCTTGGGGAGCGGGGATTTTTTTGGTGAAGGAAGCCTGGCGGGACAGCCTCTTCGCATGGCCACGGCGACCTCGATGACCGAGTGCTCGATCCTTCGAGTCAACAAAGAAACAATGATACGGACGCTGCATGATGAACACGCGTTCTCAGAGCTCTTCATGTCGTACCTGCTGTCCCGTAATACTCGGATCGAAGAGGACTTGGTTGATCAGCTTTTCAATTCCAGTGAGAAACGACTGGCTCGGATCCTGTTGTTGCTGACCCGCTTCGGCAAAGAAGGGCAACACGAGCTCGTCGTTCCCAGGGTAAGTCAGGAAACACTGGCCGAAATGGTCGGGACAACACGGTCGAGGGTGAGTTTCTTCATGAACAAGTTTCGGAAGCTGGGCCTCATTGACTACAATGGCGGCTTGCACGTTCACAGCTCCCTCCTGAGTATCGTCCTCCACGACTAGGGGCGTCAGTACCAGCTATCTGTAGTCGCTGTCGAACAAAACCCTGCTCCCCCATAAAGAGCCAAACGTGAGCAATTCTGACCAGACATCAGAACCTGCGTTGGACCATCCTTCAGTACATGGGGCAAGGTGCGTCGTCCGATCGCGACTCGGGGAACGTTGCGAGGCGTTGGGCCCTTCGCGCGGGAGACCCAGAACGGGCTGTCGCAGGCCTTCACGGGAACGGTGGCAATAATGGCGCTGCCAGTGGCCCCGTTGTCGAGGAGCGCCCGGCCGAAGCGGCGCTGGCCTTCACCGCTTCGATCGTGGAGTCTTTGGACGACGCGATCGTCGGCGAGACACTCGACGGCGTGATCACGAGCTGGAACGCTGGCGCCGAGCGGCTCTACGGGTACCCTGCCCGCGAGGTCCTCGGGCGGTCGGCGATGGGGATCATCATCCAGGGGGACGAGCTGCCGAAGATCCTCAAGCTGGTTGGACGTGGTGAACGGGTCAACCACGACGAGACCGTAGGGGTGAGGAAGGACGGGCGGCGCGTCGACGTGTGCGTCGCCGTGTCGCCGATCCGGGACGGGGAGGGGAGGATCGTCGGGGCGTCGTCGATCGCCCGTGACATCACGCACCGAAAGGAGGCCGAAGCGGTCGTCCGAGCACGGGACATCCTCCGGTACGTCGCCGGCCTCGCCGCCGCGGCCGCGCCCGAGATCAACAATCCGCTGACGGCCGTCATGAAACAAGCCCGGCTCCTGGCCGACGAGGTTGACGCGACGGCGTGTCGGCGTATTGACCAGACCCTGGAGGCCCTTTCGCGGATTCAGGAGATCGGCATTCGGATGAAGCGCGTCACGCGGATCGAGCTGACTTAACGAGGCTCCGCGCCCTTCGCCATCACCTCCGCGACGTCCTTGCCCTCGGCCACGAAGTTGCAGCCCGGCATCAGATCGGCGCACCGAAGCACCCTCGCCATGATCGGCCTCGTTTCGTTGGGGTGAGCTGCCGTTAGGCGCCGAAGATCACGCGCGTGCCCGTGGAGGGCATCACGAGCTTCCCCGGCATCGCGTGGTGCACGGCCACGATCGTGTTAAACCCGGTGCAGTGCATCGGGATGATGTAGTCGGGGTCGATCGCCTTGAACGCCTCGACGGTCTTCGCGACGATCTCGTCCGGGGCCGGCGCCAGGTGAAAGCCGCCGACGATCGCGTGGACTTGGGACACGCCGCTCGCCTTCTGAGCCTGGCGGACGGAGTTAATCACGCCGGCGTGCCCGCACGATGTGATGACCACGAGCCCGCGGTCTCTGACGTGATAGGCGGTGGCGTGCTCGCCCTGGAAGGTGTCGTGGACGAGCTCGCCCGGCTTGGCCTCGACCTGCGTCGCACCGAAGTGCGTGACCGAGCACGCGGAGCCCATCGGCCCCGCCTCGAGGCGGGCGGCCGCCGGCGGCCGCTCGAAATCGGTGAGCCGCGGGATCTGGCCCGAGGTAAAGGCGTGCCCGGCGACGACCGTCGGATCCTTCGAGAGGACCACCCTGAGCCCCCGCGCCTCCAGCGCTCCGCGGTCGAGCTGGCCCCCGTCCACCGTGCCGACCGGGGTGACGACGACGCGATGGCAGAAGGTGTCCTCGCCGCCCGCATGGAGCGTGAGGCCGGGCCGGAGCTTGCCTTGCGCGAGGCGTGCGAGGTCGGGGAGGGCGCCGTAGTGATCGCGGTGGCCGTGACTCAGGATCAGCGCGTCGGCCCTGGACGGGTCCACCTTGAGGACCGCGTAGTTGTTGAGGAGGTTCCGCTCCGTGAGACTGAAGTCGAGCAAGATCTCCCGGCGCTCGGAACCCCGGAGGGACTCGAGGTGATAGGCCAGCCCGTGCTCGGCGAGCAGTGTGCCGCCACGCTCGAGCGGAGTCCGCTGCACGCTGATCGTGTCGAGCTTCCCGCCCTTCGCAAAGATGTCGTACACGTTGTCCACGACGTTGGTCATCACGAGGCGGTCGACCGCCGGGACCGCCCCGCTCTGGGCCAACGCCGCCCGGCCGCCCACACGGAGCGTGCCTGCGACGGCGAACGTCCCGGTGGCGACGGCTCCGAGCTTCAAGAACTCGCGTCGCTTCATGGCTCTCTCTCTCGGTTGGGGGTTACTTGCCGAGGAACGCCTTCGCCTCGCGGAACTCGGGGCGCTCGGTGTCGGCCTTCTCGCCGAGCGCCAGGAGCTCGGAGTAGTGCGTCCGGGCCTTGGTCTGATCGCCCGCGAGGCTCGCGGCTCGCGCGGCGCCGTAGAGCCCCCGGAAGCGGTTCGGCTCCACGCGCATCGACGCCTCGAACTCCCGCAGCGCCTGGGCCGGCTCGTTCGCCTCGAGGAGCATCTCGGCCAGAAGCTCGCGCGCCGGCGCGAGCGGCCCCGGGGTCACGGGGTGCTTCTCGGTCGCGTTCTCGCGGTCGGCGGCGGCCCTGAGGAGAACGAGCGCCTCGTCTCTCTTCCCCTCGGCGCGCGCCACCCAGGCGGACGCGATCGCGCGCTGAATGTCGACCTGCTCCGCCCAGTAGCCGACCTTCGCCGCGGCGAGCGCGTCGCGAAGCGCGCCGAGGCGGTCAGTGTCCCGCCTGGCGGCCGCCGCATCGCCGCCCCGCGCGGCGCCGAGGGCTCGCGCGAATACGAGCTGCGCCTCGGACTGTGGGAAGCGGCTCCACGGGAACTCCTTGCCGAAGAGCTCGAGCCTCGCCGCGTCCGCCCAGCGACCCCGCTCGAGGGCGTAACGCGACGGAATCGTCGCCAGCGCGAACCCGGTCACGAAGTGCTCGACGTTGACCTTGGGGAGCTCGCTTACCTGGTCGACCACACGCTTGGCCGCCGCGTCCTGGGCCGTCTGGAGATAGGCGTAGGCCAGGTAGTCGAGCGCGTGCAGCTGATCGAAGTGGCTGCTGATGGCGTTGATGGAGGCGCGATTGGCCTCGATGGACTCCCCCCAGAACCCCCGCCGCGTGAAGATGTGGGACGGCATGTGAAGCGCGTGGGGCGCGGCTGGCGCGATCGCGGCGTAACGCCGCGCGGCGGTGAGCCCCTTCTCGGCGATCGGCGGGTAATCGTAGCTGTGGATCAGATAGTGCGCGACACCCGGATGCTGCGGCTCCGCGGCGAACACCTTCTCGAGGATCTCCGCGGCCTTGAGCTGGTCGGCGTACGTCTTGTCCGTCGGGAGCGCCGTCGCGTTGAGCGCCAGGGCGTCGAAGACCGCCGCCTCGCGATCGTCCGGGTAGCGCGCGGTGAGCTGCTCCATCGCCTGCCGGTAGGCGAGCGCGCGGGTCCGGTGGTCGACCGTGTCGGCGTCCTTGTAGAAGGTCTCGATCGCCGAAATATAGTCACGCTCGCGCTGGGTCTTGGCGCTCGCGGTCTTCGCGCGCTCGACGGCCGCCCAGCCGTCGGCGAGCGCCTTGGGCGACGGCGGCCAGCCGAAGGGATTGCCCAGGAGGTTCATCGCCACGCCCCAGTGGGCGATCCCGCAGCCGGGGTCGGCCTGGGCGACGGCCGCGAACGCGGCGGTGGACGCGGAGAACCAGAACGAGTGGAGCATGGCGACGGCGCGCTCGAAATCTCCCTGGACCGCGGCACTACACGTCGTCGGGAAGTGGACCGTGCCGACCTTGTCCTGGGCAGTGACGCCGCCCGCGCCGAGCGCCAGCAGCACGGCGAGGGTGAGGGGCAGACTCTTGACCGTCATGGCTCGTCCTCCGGGTGAGGGTTGGCGCGCGCGTTCGGTGGGAAGCCCTGCAGGGATTCTAGCCTAAAATACCCGTTTCGCTTCCGACCTTCGTCGAATCAGCGGTTTGCGGGGCGTTCCTGGGGCGTTCCTGTGGATAGGTGCCAGGGACGGGCTGGACGGCCACCACGCCTGCCGCGATCGCCACGAGAAACTCGCGTGTACGCGATCATGTCACTTCGTGATGACGGATGACAAAGGAAGAACGCGAGTGTGCGCTACAGCTTTCATCGTCTCACTGGCTTGAGAATGATCTGTCCGGTTAGAGACTCACCAGCCCGCACCTGACCAGAGCCGCAGAAGTTATTGATCTTTCTGGAAATTCGATTCCGGTATCAGATTTGCCCTGAAGTCCTGCCATGGAGGGCTCGGGTCAGATGGCGCCCGCCGAGGCCGGGCGTGGACTCCACGATGCCGTGATGCTCGTGAGGGGGCCGCGCCCCGATAATCCAGGCCAGAAGCCCGTTCCGGACATGACAGGCACTGCCAAGGGTCCGCTCGAGGTTATTCCAATTCTGGAGGTCACACGTCTATGATCAGCCGAGTACGACAGCTTGCGCCGCATGTGCATCTACCGTTGCGACACCTCGCCCTGTGTCTCGATTGCGACGAGTGCTTTAAAATCGGCGCCGAGCCATGCCCCGCCTGTGGGAGCCGGACGTGGGTATCGCTCTCGCGGTTTATGGGCCAGGCCTCGTCTTCGCGTCGCCCGCGGCGCCTTGACGGGAGCCCGTCTGCCGCCCAACGGCACGACGACCATCCCGCGATGGTCCGGCAGGTCATCATCGTCGCCGGGCATCGGGCGCATCTGTACGACCATATCAAGCGCGCGTTCGCCGGGAACGAGACCGTGCGAGTGCTCCTCAATCGGCGCATCGGAGAACGGCGGGTGCGCTCCGGACCCTCGACGGCTGAACGGCGCCAGGGTGATCGACGCGCGCCCCGTACGATCGACGGGCTGCTGCGCGCGATGGGCTTGGCCGTCGTGCCCCAGGCTGTCCCGGGAACTCATCGAGGCTCGACCCGCTAGCGGACACTGAAAGCTTTCGACCACGGGCGCCTTCCGTGTTAGGAGCTGCGGGTGCGCCTACCGGGAAAGGACCTTCACGGGCCGGGTGCCATCGCCCCAGCGGGCGGGCGAAGAGACCCAGGGCGCGGGAGTGAAGATCGTGCCCGCTAACTCCGGGTCGAAGTCTGCTCTGGGTTGTGTTGATCGCTGCTCATGGGCAGCCGAGGGCGGCGGTGATGTCCCCGGCATCCTGCCTGAGTTGAGTCGCCTGGGCTGCGGTGACTTCCCCGCTCTGCTCCTTTGCGTTCACCTGATCGATGAACGCGTCGAGTCGGCCGCAGGCGGCACGATCATTGGCCGGGTTCGCGTCGGTCAGGAGCGTTGCGACCTGGCGCAAGGGGCCGATGAGGCTCGTTTGCTCTTCGGGCGGGAGCGAACGCCGGATGGCCTCGATCAGGCGCTCGCTCGCGTCGGCCGGCGTGAAGAGGACAAACACGCCGCCCTGGGTGCCCGCGTAGAGGGTCGTGGGACGCTGGGGATCGACGACGACGGAATTGACGAGGAGGTTTGTCAGGCCCGTGTTGAAAGCGCTCCAGCTCTCGCCGCCATCGGTGCTCTTGAAGACGCCGCCGCGCTCGGTGCCCGCGTAGAGGATGGTGGGGGTTTGCGGGTCGATGGCCAGGGCGGTCACAGGGAGATTGGGCAGCCCCGCACTGACTGCGCTCCAGCTCTCCCCGCCATCGGTGCTCTTGAAGACCCCATCGGCGCGCGTTCCCACGTAGAGGGTGGCGGGGGTCTGGGGGTCGATCGCCAGGGGGCCGATGAGTGCGTGCGGGGAGGCCGCGAGATCGGTGACGGCGCGCCAGCTCTCCCCGCCGTCGGTGCTCTTGAAGACGCCGCCAATGAAGAGGCTACCAACGTAGCTGCCACTGGTCGCATAGAGGGTGGTGGGAGTCTGGGGGTCAATGGCCAGGCCGCTGGTAAAACCAATACCGCCCCGGAGATTGCTCAGTCCTGTGGCGTTCCAACTCGTCCCGCCGTCGGTGCTCTTGTAAACGCCCCCGACGTGAGGCCGTAGTAGGTGGTCCACATGCCCGCGTAGAGGGTGGTGGGGGTCTGGGGGTCGAAGACGAGAGCGGTGACATACTTGACGAACCCGGTGAGTCCCGATGACGGGTTCCAGCTCCAGCTGTCTAGGTAGTCCGTGCTCTTGAAGATCCCTCCTGCTGCTGCGGAAAAATCATCTCCGGTACCCGCATATACGTTGGCGGGCGTCTGGGGGTCCACGGCGAGGGCGCCGATGAGCCATCTCGCCTTCGCTCTCCAGCCCCAACTGCTGGCGCCGTCGGTGCTCTTGAAGACATCGCCGCCGTTGCTTGCATAGAGGGTGTTGGGGGTCTGAGGGTCGATGGCGAGATCGCGGACGCCGACTGAGAGATTGCTTGGCCCCGTGAAGACGGCGCTCCAACTGGCCCCGCCGTCGGTGCTCTTGAAAGCGCCAGCGGTGCCCGTCCCCGCATACACGGTGGAGGGAACCTTAGGATCGATGGCCAGGGCGCCGACAACGGGCGCGTGCAATCCTGTATTGACGATGCTCCAGCTCTCCCCGCCGTCGGTGCTCTTGAAGGCGGCGCCGCCCGTCCACGACTCGGGATAGGAAAACCTCGTGGTGCCTGTAGAGGGTGGTCGGGGTCAGGGGACTGGTCACCAGGGCGCGGACGTAGAGACTGGTCAGCCCCGTGTTGACGGCGCCCCAAGTGACCCCGGCGTCGGTGCTCTTGAAGACGCCACTGCTGTACGTTCCTGCGTACAGGGTGGCGGGGGCCTGGGGGTCGATCGCCAGGGCGGAGATAAAGACAACCCCAGGTTTGGTCAGCCCCGTGGAGTGCCAACTGCCACCGCCGTCAGTGCTCTTGAAGACGGCGTCGGTGCCGCCCGCGTAGAGGATGGCCGGGGTCTGGGGGTCGATCGCCAGGGCGACGCAACAGCGTGTGGTGTCCAACCCGGTGTTGACGGCGCTCCACTTGCCGCCGCCATCGATACTCTTGAAGACGCCGCCGCCGGAGCTAGACGTGTAGAGGGTGGTGGGGGTCTGGGGGTCGATCGCCAGGGCGACGCAACAGCGTGTGGTTTCCAACCCGGTGTTGATGGCGCTCCAGTTGCCGCCGCCGTCGGTGCTCTTGAAGACGTCGCCGCCGGAGCTGGCCGCGTAGAGGGTGGTGGGGGTCTGGGGGTCGATCGCCAGGGCATTGACCCAGATTGCCCCGTAGGGAGTGGTCAGCCCCGTATTGACGGCGCTCCAATTGCCGCCGCCGTCGGTGCTCTTGAAGACACCATGGCCGGAGGTGCCCGCGTAAAGGGTGGTGGGGGTCTGGGGGTCGATCGCCAGCGCATTGATAGTCTCGCTGTGCGGCCCGTTGGTCGTCCACGCGTTGACTCCCGCCTCCGCCCGGTGGAGGCTGACCACGAGGAGGAGCACTGAGAGCATCAGGGCCGCCCAGTTCCCTTTGCGTCCTATGGTCTTCGCGGCGGCTGTCTGCATGTGGACCCCCAGTGAATCAGAAGTTGATCTCCGCATCAGAAGTCGCCCGTAGCGTCGCAAAACGCAATCGGGACCGCCCCTGAAGCTCAGATGGGGAAAGTCCGGAGAAGCGTGGAGCCGACCGTGTCCGCAGGTGGGTGGTTTCCCAGACTGTTCAGACCTTTAGCTCTCGAGACCACGTGATGAGCCCCTGCCGAGCGGATGGCCTAAAATAGCCACATGAAGATCGTCTGTGTCGGTGGCGGGGCGGCGGGGCTCTACTTCGCCCTGCTCATGAAGAAGGCGGATCCGGCCCACGACATCCTCGTGGTCGAGCGCAACCGGCGCGACGACACGTTCGGGTTCGGCGTGGTCTTCTCCGACGCGACGCTCGAGACCTTTGCCGACGCCGACCCCGAGACGTACGCGGAGATCACGCGGAACTTCGCCCACTGGGACGACATCGACATCCACTACCGGGGCGAGGTGCTGACCTCCACGGGCCACGGCTTCTCGGGCCTGTCGCGGCAGCTCCTGCTCGACATCCTGCAGCGCCGCTGCGCGGAGCTCGGCGTGAGGTTCCGGTGGGAGACCGAGGTCAGCGACCTCGGCGCCTGGGCCGACGCCGACCTCGTGCTCGCCGCCGACGGCGTCAACAGCGTCGTGCGGAGCCGCTACGCGGA
>Ga0209468_1000619_pt1 | contig 16395 bp, 25 predicted proteins | sample GraSoiAngelo_102_FD_185871 | JGI IMG/M metagenome (GOLD analysis project Ga0209468, IMG submission 185871) | Grasslands soil microbial communities from the Angelo Coastal Reserve, California, USA - 14_0903_02_40cm (SPAdes) (version 2) | ecosystem: Environmental > Terrestrial > Soil > Grasslands ...
CGATCATGATGTATGGGACATACAACAGCCCGCGTATCGTTGCGCAGCGCGGCGGCTTTGCTCTCTTTGGAAACCTGCCTGATCCCATGGAGCAGATTCACCAAACAGGAGGCTTCGCGCCAGAGTGCCTACAGAAGGTGACCGTCAAGAAGGAACACATCCCTGACATCAGATCGTCCCTTCTAAAGAAGGGATTCACGGAATCGGTGGTCTTCCCCGACCTGGATGGCCTCGCAAAGGAAATAAGGCGAGAGTTTGGATTCGAGCAATGATTTACAAAGGCCTCAGGATACTTTCGCATCCGAGTAAGCCACTTTTGTGGTGGTACAAGCAGCGGGATGTTATTGACTTTGACCCGCCCTATCAGCGGAAGGGCAGACTTTGGTCACGCTCTGACAAGGCCTATTTGATCGATTCAATCATAAACGGGTTTGATATACCGAAGCTATACATGGCCGACTTCCAGATGGGTGGGATGGCGCTCAATCGAAGTGGGAAAGAATATGCCATTATCGACGGCAAGCAGCGTTTCGAAGCTGTGTTTGATTTTTTTGATCATGCGCTAACGTTAAACGCAGATTTTGTGTGGAGGAGAGATCCCAGCCTCAAATTAGGCGGTTTGTCGCTGCGCGACCTCCGCAACAGCTATCCTGATATTGCGGACGCTTTTGAAACTGAGACATTTGATGTCATGTCCGTCGTTACGGACGATTCTGAAGACATTAACGAGCTTTTTGTTCGTCTAAATAGAAGCAAGCCGTTGTCCGGCGCTGAGATTCGAAACGCCATGATTGGCGCTGTGCCGGATATGATACGCAACGTCGCCAAACATGAGTTGTTCACCGACTACATTCGATTTAGCACTAAGCGGGCCGGTGATTTCAATGCAGCGGCGAAAATCGTGTTATTTGAGTACCGTGGATCCCCGGCGAGCACAAAGAAGTCAGACTTGGATGCATTTGCTCAGCTGCGGCGTGTTGAGGCTGAGAAGCTGGACCTTGCTGGCAACCATTGCCTCACGCATCTCGACTCGATGACACAGGTTTTCCTGCCTCGCGATATCCTGCTCGCATCCGCCGGTGTCTTTCCGGTCTATTACTGGTTCGTGCGCGTAGCCCATCCTAGTTTGTATTCTTATATTCGAGAATTTCTCGTTCAATTTGAAGGAGAGCGTGCTGAGGCGCGTGCGCGTGCGGCGCGTGACGAGAACCTGAGCGACGAGAGGGACTACGTCTATTCGCGATACGATACATTCAATCGTTCCACCGATGACCGGCGCAGTCACTTGGGGAGATTGGGAATACTCGCAACACTCTTCGGGGACTGGCTTCGGGGGCGCCACCTCACAAATCCGGTTCCTGACTTGAGCCGGCGAGTTCGGGAATTGCGCTCGACAGTGCAGCATGAGATTGACGAAGGCGACAGCGAATAGCCCCGTTCAGGGCGGGCATAGATTTCCCGCCTTGCAACGTCTCCTCGACGCCTTGTGTGCCTCTCCCTCTGACTGCTCTAAATGTCGCGTTGGTCGCCGTCGCGCGCCGTCACGCCAGCCCGCGCAACTCCTTCTCGAAATCCACCACCCGCCACCGATCGTTGAGCCCAATCGCATAGGGCATCCCCTCGAACACGCCGTGGCGGTAGGTGCACACCCCAACCTTCGCCGGGGCAGGCTCCAAAGACATCGAGGCCGCGCCGGCCACCCCGACCGTCACCACGCATCCTCCGCCCCCCGCCGCCGTCCTCAGCCCACTTCTCCCGCTCGCCCCATTCCGCGTCGGCCTCCACCGGTCTACACCGTCCAATGCACATGCCGGGGCCACCGGTCATGATCCCGCACGGCATGGATCTCGGCGAAGATGGCGTCCAGTTCCGCTTGCTCGGACGGCTCCGGGATCGCCTCCAGCTCTTCCTCGTCGAGATCGTCCGGGAGCGCATCGAAGATGCGGCTCCAGGCGTCGTCGACGCGGTTCTGCGCCGCCTTGAGCGCGGCCATGATCTCCTTCACCCAGGCGACGCGCGCCGCCACCCGCGCTTTCGCCTTCGCCTGCTCGCCGGGCCCATGACCGACGGCATCGAGCAGGGCCCGGATCGTCGCCTCATGGCTCATTGGGAATCCCTTCCTTCACCCCGCGCATCATCCGCCGCCCCCGGCCCCTTTCGGGACCGCTTGATCGGCTGGGACGTCTGGCCGGAAGCCTCCCCCGCCTTCTCCCGCTCCGCCCAAGCCGCCGCATCCGCCCGCGCCTTCTCCTCCCACGCTTTTTGCGCCTCGGCGGCGTTGCGATGCTTTTCGTCCTGGCGGCGGCACCATTGCTTATAGTCGCCGTCGCGGCCGGCGTTGAAGTTGAGGTCCTCGCCGCGGGCGAGTTCGTGGCGCACGATTCCGAGCGGGGCGAGCGGCGGCCGCTCGGGCTCGCCCTTCTCCGCCCAGTAATCGCGGCGGATACCGGCGAGCAATACGCTCATCGGGGTCGCCGCGACGTCGAGCATGTGCATCCCGTTCGGCAGCCGCCAGCGGTCGATCAGCTCGTCCGCCCCGCCGGCGAGGTCGAGCATGATCTCGATCGCCGTCAGCTGGCGAACGCAATAATCGGCCTCGACGATCCGCCCCTCGAGCCGGCAATTGCGCTCGTCCTTCAGCTTGGCGAGATATTGGGCGGTCAACGGTCCCAGCAGATCGGCCAGGGTGCAGATCTCCAGCGCCTCCTCGGGCTCCAGATCCTCGGCCGCGACCCTGAGCGACGCCCGCGCCGCAAGCGCCGCCTTGCCCGGGCCGGGCTTTCGCCGATCCGGGGCGCGGGGCGGCCGTCCGCGCACGGCGTGCCGGCCCCGCCGCTTCCTGTGGAGGGCGATCGCCGCGTCCCACGCCGCCGCGAAGCTTGCCGCTCCGGCGGAGCCGCGCACGGTGTAGGCGCCGGAGAGCGTCCGGCCGACGCGGGCCGCGGCCTCGACGATGCTGCCGGTCTCGGCGAGGCCGAGGATGAAGGCGCGCTGGTTGTCGTCCGACCAGCCGTCGTGACGCTTGTTCTTGCGGACCACCGGCTCGAAATCGAGCAGGGCGGCGATTTCCGGATCTTCGAGCTCCGGCGACTCGGGTTCCTCTCTGTCCATAGAGCGAACCTAACAGGAACAATAAGGGAATACAAGGGGCGGATCGCGAGGCGGCAATCCGGCGGCCCTCGGAGGTCGCACGGGATTGCTTCGCCAGGCCCGCAATGACGCAGTGAGGGCCGGCCGCGTCGCGGCTCTTCGCCCAGGCGCGGCGCGCCCGGGCCCGGCGCATCGCGCCGCCCGCGCTCAGGTTGCGCGGGGGCGCGCGTCCGCGCTAGGAGCGCTGCCACGTTCCACCCCTTGCCAGAACGAGCGAAAATGGCCGGCCACAGCAAATATAAGAACATCATGTATCGCAAGGGCGCTCAGGACAAGAAGCGCTCGGCGATGTTCTCCAAGCTCAGCCGCGAGATCACCGTCGCGGCCAAGATGGGCGTGCCCGATCCGGACATGAACGCGCGCCTTCGCGCCGCCGTCAACGCGGCCAAGGCGCAGTCGATGCCCAAGGACAATATCCAGCGCTCGATCGACAAGGCCTCGGCCTCCGACGCCGAGAATTACGAGGAGATCCGCTACGAGGGCTTCGGGCCGGGCGGCGTGTCGCTGGTGGTCGAGGCGCTGACCGACAACCGCAACCGCACCGCGACCAACGTCCGCACCGCCTTCTCCAAGAACGGCGGCAATCTCGGCGCCTCGGGCGCGGTGACCCACGGCTTCTCAAGGCTCGGCCTGATCGAATATCCGGCCGCCGCGGGGGATTCGGACCAGGTGTTCGAAGCGGCGATCGAGGCGGGCGCCGAGGACGTCGAATCGGACGAGGACGGCCACCGGATCTGGACCGGCGTCGACGATTTGCACGGCGTCGCCCGAGCGCTCGAAGGCGCGCTCGGCGCTGCGGAGAGCGTCAAGCTCGCCTGGCGGCCGCAGACCAATGTCGACGTCGCCGAGGGCGACGCCGAGCAGCTGATGAAGCTGGTCGAGACCCTCGAGGAGGACGACGACGTCCAGACCGTCTGGGGCAATTACGAACTGTCCGACGCGGTGCTGGAGAAATTGGGTTGACCCCAATCCTCCCCGGAACGGGGAGGGGGACCGCCGGCGAAGCCGGTGGTGGTGGGGCCGGGGCTTCGCCATGCTCGCTGCGCTCGCGACCCCTCCACCATGGTCAGGTGGACAGTGCCCCGCACTGTCCAGCCCTGTCCGGGGGACAGGGCGACCTGGCCATTGCGGCTGGTCCCCCTCCCCGTTCCGGGGAGGATTTCGGGTGCTGATCATCGGCCTCGATCCCGGCTTGGCCTGCACCGGCTGGGGGGTGATCGCGGCCGAGGGGAACCGGCTCTCCCACATCGCCAACGGCCAGGTGCGCACTGACGCCAGGGCGGCGCTGCCGGCGCGGCTGGTGGCGCTCGAGGCGGCGCTGGGCGCGGTAATCGCGGACCACGCGCCGGAAGCGGCCGCCTGCGAGGAGGTGTTCCTCAACGAGAACCCGCAATCGACCCTGAAGCTCGGCCAGGCGCGCGGCGTCGTCCTGCTCGCTCTGGCCAAGCGTGGGCTCGAGATCGGCGAATATGCGCCGCGGCTGGTCAAGAAGGCGCTGGTCGGCACCGGCGCGGCGGAGAAGGCGCAGGTCCATGCGATGGTCCAGCGGCTGTTGCCGTCGGCGAAGATCGCGGGTGCGGATGCGGCCGACGCGCTGGCCGTGGCGATCACCCACGCCCACCACCTCGCCAGCGCGCGGCGCTTCGGCTGAACTTTCGCTTTCCTACAGGCGATCGTTCCGCTTATGTACCGGGCATGACGGTTTTGCGCCCGATTTTCGCCCGTTCGCCGCTGCCCGGCACGGGTCTGTGCGGGGGGAAGTTTTTTTCGCCTATGGAAGCGGAAACTTCGGAAACTTCCGGCGGGCCCGGCGCATGATCGCCAGGCTCCGCGGCCTGCTCGATTCGTTCGGCGCGGATCATGCGGTGATCGACGTCAACGGCGTCGGCTATCTCGTTTCCGCCTCCTCGCGAACGCTTTCGTCGCTGGGCGCGATCGGCGAGGAAGTGGTTCTGCACACCGAGATGCTGGTCGCCGAGGATTTCATCCGCCTGGTCGGCTTCACCACCGCCGCCGAGCGCGACTGGTTCCGCCTCTTGACCTCGGTCCAGGGCGTCGGCGCCCGGGTCGCCCTCGCCATCCTCTCGGCGCTGTCGATCGACGAAGTCCACCGCGCGGTGGCCAGCGGCGATAGCGCGATGGTCGCCCGGGCCCAGGGCGTCGGCCCGAAGCTGGCCCAGCGCATCGTCAACGAGCTCAAGGACAAGGCGGGTGGCATCGCGCTCGGCTCCGGCGGCGCGGCGGCGCCGAGCGGCGGCAATGCCCAGGACGCCATCTCCGCGCTGGCCAATCTCGGTTTCCGCCCGAGCGAGGCCGCCGCCGCGGTCGCCAAGGCTGAGGCGGAGGTGGGCCCGGAAGCGACGCTGGATTTGCTCGTCCGCACCGCGCTCAAGAAGGCCGCCAAATGAGCCGTTCCCCCGTCATTCCCGCGAAAGCGGGAATCCCGCTTTTCTTCTTCGCGCTCTTCGCGCCTTCGCGTGAAAAAGGGAAAAGTATGGGTTCACGCGAAGGCGCGAAGGTCGCGAAGGAAGAATTTGAAGGAAGATGGATTCCCGCTTTCGCGGGAATGACGGAAAGAGGTTGGCAATGACCGACCCCGATCGCCTCACCACGCCCGAGCGGCGCCCCGAGGATCTCGACGCCGCCTTGCGGCCCAAGACGCTCGACGAGTTCGTCGGACAGAAGGCGGCGCGGGAGAATCTGCGGGTGTTCATCCAGGCCGCGAAGGGCCGCGGCGACGCGCTCGATCACGTCCTCTTCTTCGGCCCGCCGGGGCTCGGCAAGACGACCCTCGCGCAGATCGTCGCGCGCGAGCTCGGGGTCGGCTTTCGCGCCACTTCGGGGCCGGTGATCGCCAAGTCGGGCGATCTCGCCGCCTTGCTCACCAACCTCGAGGACGGCGACGTTTTGTTCATCGACGAGATCCACCGGCTCGCGCCGGCGGTCGAGGAGATCCTCTATCCGGCGATGGAGGACCGCGTTCTCGATCTGATGATCGGCGAGGGGCCCTCGGCGCGCTCGGTGCGGATCGACCTGCCCAAATTCACCCTGGTCGGCGCGACCACCCGGCAGGGGCTGATCACCACCCCCTTGCGCGACCGCTTCGGAATCCCGGTGCGGCTCAATTTCTACAGCGTCGAGGAGCTAGAGCATGTCGTCCGCCGCGCCGGCCGGCTGCTCGGCCTTTCGCTGACGGAGGACGGGGCGAAAGAGGTGGCCAGGCGCTCGCGCGGAACGCCGCGGATCGCCGGGCGGCTGCTTCGCCGGGTGCGCGACTTCGCCCATTCGGATGGCGACGCCGAGGTGGACGCGACGGTCGCCGACGCCGCGCTCAACCGGATGGAAGTCGACAAGCTCGGCCTCGACGCGATGGACCGGCGTTACCTCACGATGATCGCCGACATCTATCGCGGCGGGCCGGTCGGGGTCGAGACGCTCGCCGCCGGCCTCTCCGAGCCGCGCGACACGATCGAGGAGGTGATCGAGCCCTATATGATCCAGCTCGGCCTGATCGCCCGCACCGCGCGCGGACGCTGCCTCAACGGCCCCGGCTGGACCCATCTCGGCCTGCCTCAGCCCAAAGGCGGGCAGGCCGGCCTGTTCGAAGGAAAATGAGGGAGGGATAAATGAAGAAGCTGTTCCTGGCGCTCGGCCTTTGCGCCGCGCCCGCGCTGGCGCAACCGGCGCCGCCCGCACCGGCGGCCGCCGCGCGCGCCGCGATCGACTATTCGGACGCCGCGACCTGGCTCTGCCTTCCGGGCCGCCAGGACGCCTGCGGACGCGACCTGACTCCCGCCGGCTACGGCCCGGTCACGCAAAGCACGCCGGCCGCCGATCCGCCGATCGACTGCTTCTACGTCTATCCGACCGTCTCGCGCGATCCAGGCCTCAACAGCGACATGAGCCCGGGAGTCGAGGAGCAGGGCACCGCCGCGGTCCAGCTCGCGCGCTTCGCCTCGGTCTGCAAGACCTACGCGCCGGTCTACCGGCAGGTGACTCTGGGCGCGATCCCGCGGGCGCTCGCGGGGGAGAACGTCACCGCCAACTTCATCATGGCCTATGCCGACGTGGCGAACGCCTGGCGCTATTATCTCGAACATTACAATCACGGCCGCCCCTTCGTCCTGATCGGCCACAGCCAGGGGACGATCCACCTGACCCAGTTGCTGGCGCGGGAGATCGAGAACGGCCCGGCCGCCGCGCGCATGCTCTCGGCGCTTCTGATCGGCTATGCGGTCGAGGTGCCGGAAGGAAGGCTCGTCGGCGGCAGCCTCCAGCGCACGCCGCTCTGCAGCCGGGCGGGACAGACCGGCTGCGTCATCACCTACATGTCATTCCGGGCCGACGCCCCTCCGCCGGCCGGATCGCTGATGGGCCGCGCGCCGCGTCCGGGCATGACCGCCGCCTGCGTCAATCCGGCCGCGCTAAGCGGCGGCAGCGCGCCGCTCGATTCCTACTGGTACGCCGCCGCCAGCCAGTTCGGCGGCCCGACCATCACCTGGTCGACGGCGGGCGCTCCGCCCGCGCCGTTCCTCCACGCCCGCGGACTGATCTCCGGCGAGTGCCGGCACGACGGGCAGGCCGGCTGGCTGGCGATCACCGTCAACGCCGATCCGGCCGACGCGCGCACGGACCAGATACCGGGCGACGTCTATCTCGGAGCGAGCCGCCAGGCCGGCTGGGGCCTTCACCTCGGCGACGTTCCCTATGCGCAGGGCGACCTGATCCGCGCCGTCGAGGCGCAGCGCGACGCGATGCTGAGGCGGCGGCGCTAGGATGACCCCATATTCGCTCATCCTGAGTAGGGACCGAGCTTGTCGAGGGCCCGTATCGAAGGACCGACCGGGTACGTCCTTCGAGACGCCGTTTCGACAGGCTCGCAAGTTTACCCTGAGCGCCTGCCTTGGCAGGCAGTCGAAGGGGCTCCTCAGGATGAGCGGGAGACGAGTCAGCTTTCGAGGAAGAAGATGTCCTCGACCGGCCTTCCCAGCGCTCGGGCGAGCTTCAGCGCCAGCAATGTCGAGGGCACGAACACCCCGTTCTCGACCGTGTTGATCGTCTTGCGGCTCACGCCCACCATCTCCGCCAAAGCGGCCTGGGTGAGGCCCCGCTCGGCCCTAAGGTCGAGCAGCCGGTTGGCGAGGGCTTCAGCCATCCTTGTGGGCGCGCCGCTCGAGCATGGCGAAGCGAATCAGGGCCACGGCGATTCCGATCGTCGTCAGCAAGTGGATCGTCTCGCGCCCGCTCATCGGCTCGAACAGGTTGACGAAGTAGAGCAGGATCGCCCCCGCCATGGTCGCGAGAAAGGCGATTCGGAAGGCGTCGGCCCGGTTTGCGCGGGTGACCTCGTCGTCCATCAGAGCGCGCACCGCCTTCGGCTTGAGCCAGAAGCCGCCGGTCGCCACCGCGAGCAGGAGGACGATCGAGAGCACCAGCCAGGCGGCGATCTTGACATGATCCACCGCGCGCATGCCGGTGTCGGGCTGGGAGAAATAGGAAGCCTGCTGGGCGAGGAAGATCACGGTAAGCGCTGGAAACATCCGCGCACGTCGGCGCGAAAGGCGGTCGGCGGTCTCGATATCGGAAGCGGTCATGAGCATTTCCCTGTAACCTACAGGTGACATGTAACCTACACGTTACACGCGCGTCAAGCGCAAAATCGGCTCGGCTCGTCTTTTGCGGTTTGCGGGCGACTCCCGGCCCGATAGACGCCGGAGCGTGAGCGGAGAGATCGATCGGCCCTACGAGGGCGCCTTCGTCGGCGGCACGCACCATTTCGCGCTGCGCGTCTATTTCGAGGACACCGACGTCGCCGGCGTCGTCTACTACGCCAATTACCTCAAATTCATGGAGCGGGCCCGCTCCGACATGCTGCGTTGCGCCGGAGTCGACCAGCGCGAGGCGATCGAGGCGGGCGCCGGAGTCTATGTCGTCGCCGAGGCGAACATCAAATACCGCGCCTCGGCGAAGCTCGACGACGCGCTCGTGGTGCTCAGCGAAGTTCGCGAGGTGCGCGCGGCCTCGTGCGTCATTCATCAGCGAGTCATGCGCAGGGATGACATTCTCGCCGAGGCGATGATCACCGCCGCCTTCATCTGTGAGGGACGGCCGAAGCGCCAGCCGCGCGCATGGGTCGAAGCATATGAGCGGCTGAAGAAGGAAGACTGAGTGGGACGAATGAATCTTGGCGCGGACGTGATGTCGCCGGTCGCTTTGTTCCTTCACGCGGACATCGTCGTGAAGGTGGTGATGATCGGCCTCGTCCTGGCCAGCATCTGGACCTGGACGATCATCGTCGGCCAGTGGATGCGAATGCGCCGCGCGTCCCGCGAAAACGACCGGTTCGAGCGCGAGTTCTGGAAGGCCGAGGATATCGACAGTTTCTACGAATCGCGCGGCCGCGACGAATTCCCCTCGGCCAAGGTGCTCGCCGCCGGAGTCGCGGAGTGGCGGCGCTCGACCTCGGGCAAGGCGGTCGACCGCGACGGCACGCGCGCCCGGCTCGCCGTGGCGATGAGCTCGGCGGTGATCGCCGAGACCGTGGGATCGGTCGCGCCGTTCGTCGGCCTGTTCGGCACCGTCTGGGGAATCATGCGCGCCTTCACCGACATCGCCGGCGCTCAGAACACCTCGCTCGCGGTGGTCGCCCCTGGCATCGCCGAGGCTTTGTTCGCCACCGCTCTCGGCCTGTTCGCGGCGATCCCGGCGGTCATCGCCTACAATCGCTTCAGCTACTCGATCAACCGGATCGAGGCGCGCCTCCAGCGCTTCGCCGACGGCTTCCACGGCACCCTGTCGCGCGAGCTGGAGGTGGAGGGATGAGGGTGGTTGCTCCCAAATCCTCCCCGGAACGGGGAGGGGGACCGCGGCGCGAAGCGCCGTGGTGGTGGGGCCGATCCGAGGCCGCCGACCCCTCCACCGGCTTCGCCGGTCCCCCTCCCCGTTCCGGGGAGGAATATTAATGGCCATGGGTCCCATACTCGGCCCCGGCCGGCGCGGGCGGCGTACCCCGATGGCGGAGATCAACGTCACGCCGATGGTCGACGTCATGCTCGTGCTGCTGATCATCTTCATGGTCACCGCGCCCCTGCTCACCGCCGGAGTCCAGGTCGATCTTCCGGAGAGCAAGGCGGCGTCGCTCGACCAGAATAACGAGCCGGTGGCGATCTCGATCGATTCCGGCGGCAACATCTTCATCGACGAGACGCCGGTGCCGCTCGACACGATCGACGCGCATCTGCAGCAGATCGCCGCGGCGAGCCATGAAGCGGGCGGCCCGCGAATCTTCCTGCGCGCCGACCGCGGGCTCGATTACGGCCGGGTCATGCAGGTGATGGGCGAGATCAACCGCGCCGGCCTGAGGCGGGTCGCCCTCGAGTACCCGATCTCGCGCGCGTATGCCGACGCGCGCGTGAACCGCATCTACGGCGGCTCGAACGAGATCATGCTGGAGATCGTGGGCCGCTCGCTCGGCCTCGGGGAGCCGCGCTGATGGACCGCGCGGAGGCCACCGGGCTCGGCGTTTCCATCGCCGGCCACGTCGCGCTCCTCGCCTTGCTGTCGCTCGCTTTGGTCACCGCCGGCCGGATACCCCTCTCGCCGCCGCCGATGGAGGTGTCGTTCGTCGACGAGGTCGCCTTGACCTCGGCCGCGCCGCAGCCTTCGCCGGCGCCGGCCGCCCAGGCGACGGCGCCTGACGTCGGCCCGACGGAGGACGCGGCTCCGGCGGCGCCCCTCGCCCCCGCGCCGGCGCCGCCCGAGGCGGAGGTCAAGCCGCCCAAGCCGGTCGCCGAGGAAGCGGCTCCCGCGCCGCCGACTCCGCGCCGCGCCGAGCGCCCGGCGCCCCAGACCCCGCGCCGGGCCGAGCAGCGCCCCGTGCCGCCCGCGCCGGAGGGCACAGGGCGCACCACCCGGCGCTCGGGCCTCGGCGACCTCGATCCGCGCAGCTTCGGCCGCGATCCCGCCGCGCAGCGCAGCGCGCCGCCCGCGGCCACGATGAATGCGCGGGCAGCGGCCGATATCGCCTCGGCCATCGCGAGGCAGGTCCAGCCCTGCGCCGACCGCCAGATCAATCCGGGACCGGGGGCCGAGCGGATCGTGACTCCGATCATCCTCAGCCTCAACCGCGACGGGTCGCTCAAGACTCGGCCGCGGGTCGGCGAGCAGCGCGGGCTCGACGACGAGAACAGCCGCTACGCGCGCCGCGTCGCCGATCTCGCGATCAACGCCTTCGCGTCCTGCGCGCCGCTGCGCGGCCTGCCGCAGGAGCTTTACGACGTGCCCCGCGGCTGGGCCAATTTCACCATGAACTACCGGCTGCCCGGATAGGAGCAAGAGACGTGCGTATCGCCATCATCATCGCCGCCGCCTGGAGCCTGACCGCTCCGGCCTTCGCCCAGACTCCGCCGCCTCCGCCGCCGGAAGGACAGGGCGGCAAGGATGAGGGCCAGCTGGTGGTCGACGTCACCGGCGGCCAGCGCGCCGCTCTGCCGATCGCCGTGCCCTACATGCCGACGCCGCAAGCGGCGGATACCGCCGCCGGCAATACCGGAGCGCTCGGCCGCCAGGTCGCGGAGATCGTCACCGCCGACCTGCGCAATTCCGGCCTGTTCACGCCGATCGGTCCGAGCGGCCTCGCGCCCGTCTCCTTCCCGCAGGTGACCGCGCCCGATTTCGGCTATTTCTCGACCACCGGGGCGCAGAACCTCGTCCAGGGCTTCGTCCAGGCCAATCCCAACGGCTCGCTCACGGTGGGCTGCTACCTCTACGACGTCGCCGCCCAGAGCGAGCTCGCCCGCCAGGGCTATGTCGTCCAGCCGCGCGACTGGCGCCGCGCCGCCCACCGCTGCGCCGATTCGGTCTATTCGCGCCTCACCGGCGAGGGCGCCTATTTCGACACGCGGATCGTCTACGTCTCCGAAACCGGCCCGGCGCGGCGGCGCATCAAGCGGCTGGCGATCATGGATTATGACGGCGCCAACCACCGCTTCCTGACCAACGGCCAGTGGACCGTGCTGACCCCGCGCTTCGCGCCGAACCAGCAGACCATCACCTTCATGACCTACCAGGACGATCGTCCCCGGGTGATGGTCTACGAGCTCGATTCGGGGCAGACTCGCCCGCTCGTCAGCCAGCCCTACATGACCTTCGCGCCGCGTTACTCGCCCGACAGCCGCTACGTGATCTTCTCGATGGCCGTGAACGGGAACACGGACATCTACCGCATCCCCGTCGCCGGCGGCACGCCGCAGCGGCTGACCAACGCGCCGGGCATCGACACCGGCGGCTCCTACTCGCCCGACGGCGGCCGGATCGTGTTCGAAAGCGATCGCGGCGGCTCGCAGCAGCTCTACGTAATGAGCGCCGACGGATCGAACCAGCGCCGGATCAGCTTCGGCGGCGGCGGCTACGCGACTCCGGTGTGGAGCCCGCGCGGCGACCTCATCGCCTTCACCAAGACCGGCGGCTTTCGGATCGGCGTGATGAACACCGACGGCGGGGCCGAGCGGATCCTGACCAGCGGGGGCGGCGAGGGCCCGACCTGGGCGCCCAACGGCCGCGCGGTGATGTTCACCCGGGGCTTGAGCAGCGGCGAGCTCTGGTATGTCGACGTCGCCAGCGGCGCGACCCGGCGCGTTCCGACTCCGCTCGGCGGATCGGATCCGGCCTGGTCGCCGCTCAGGCCCTAACAGTTTCAAGAAGCGAACGATTAGAGGAGCGAAGAATGAACAGAGCAACCAGCCTGCTGGCGATCGCCGCGGCAATGGCGCTGACGGCGGGCTGCGCCCACCGGCGCACCGCCGCGGAGCTTCCGCCGGAGCCGCCGAGCTCGGGCACCGCGGAGGGCGACCTCGGCGAGCAGAGCGGCAACGTCACCGGCGCCGCAATCCCCGGATAGCGCGCGGACTTCCTGCAAAGCGTGCCCGCGGACCGCGTGTTCTTCGAGCTCGATTCCTATTCGCTCGACGGCGAGGATCGAGCGACGCTCGACGCTCAGGCCGCCTGGCTGCAGCGCAATTCGGGCGTCCACGTCACGATCGAGGGCCATGCCGACGAGCGCGGCACCCGCGAATATAATCTCGCGCTCGGCGACCGCCGCGCCAATGCCGCGCGCGACTATCTCCAGTCGCGCGGAATCGCGCGACCCGGATGCAGGTGATCAGCTGGGGCAAGGAGCGCCCGGCCAACCCGGCCTCGAACGAGCAGGCCTGGGCCGAGAACCGGCGCGCGGTGACGGTCGTGCCGGAATAGGCTAGCTGCGCGGCCGCTCCGGCGGCCTCAGCCAGCGCGAATCGGCCATGAACGCCTCGTCGAGCAACCGGGCGAGGCGCAGGCCGCCGCGAGCGATCTGCCGGCGGACGACGGGGACGAGGCGGCGGGTGGTCTCTTCGGTCACCACAGGCCGCTCCGTCGGTATCGGCCCGCAAGGATCGGGGAGCACCGTCGCGTAGGCGAAATCGTGGGCCGCCTGCCAGCTCTCGCGCGCCCAATCGGTCACCGTGCCGGCGCGCATCGCCGCCATGTCGGCCTCGCCGAGCGCGGAAAGAATGCCGCGCGGGCCGCCCGGCGGCTCGGAAATGCCGCGGTCGGCCAGATAGCCGTCCCAGATCGTATGGAGGTTGGTGCGGCCCGCGATGAGGCCGTAATTCGCGCCGAACCGATTGCCGCCGAGGTCGCCGCGGTCGCCGGTATGCAGCGGCTGGTGCAGATCGCCCATCAGGTGGACGACGAAGATCAAAGCGAACAGCCGCTCGCGCATCGGAAGCTGGCGATTGGCGAGCAGCCGCATGTTGCGCTCGATCTGCGCCGAGACGCAATTGCCGTCGCGGCAGGCCGAGGCTTGGTCGAATGGCCGGCAGACGTCGACATTCTGATAATGCCAGGTCGCCGCGTAGCTGAAGCGGTCGCCGAGCGTCTTGATGCAGTCGGGCCAGACGCTCGCCTGCTCGATCGTCCGCGCCGGGCAGGTCGGCGTGTCGAGCAGCCGCGCCTGCCGAAGCAACCGGCCGATGTCCGCCCGGGTGCGCGGGCTCGCCTTCAGATAGGCGATCGTCGCCACGCCCTCATGGCCATATTCCCACCAGGCGAGCGAAGGCGAGGGCGCGAGCGCCAGGACGAGGGCGAGGAGAAGCCGGCGGATCATTCCGGATCGTCGCCGTAGATGGCGACCGCGCGGCGTTCCGGCGACGCCATGCCGCGATACATTCCGGGCGTATTGTAGGCGAAGATGCCGTCGCCGGCCGGCGTGACGACGATGACCCCGCCCGAGCCGCCGAGCGCCGCGACCTCGGCCATCACCGAGTCTGCCGCAGCCCGGGCGCTCTCTCCGGCGAGGCGGATTCGCGCCGAAATCTCATGAGCGACGCCGACCCGGATGAAATATTCCCCGGCGCCGGTCGAAGAGACCGCGCAGCCGCGCTCGTCGGCGAAGCAGCCGGCGCCGATGATCGGCGAATCGCCGATCCGGCCCCAGCGCTTGCCGGTGAGCCCGCCGGTCGAGGTCGCGGCCGCGACGTGGCCGCTCCGGTCGCGCGCGACCGCGCCGACCGTTCCGTATTTGAGGTGCACGTCGAAATGCTCGGATTTCGGGCGGGCGCGAAGCTCGTCGAGCTGGCGGCGGCGCTCGGCGGTCTCGAAATAGGCGGCGGACGCCTGCTCGAGCCCGTGATCGAGCGAGAAGCGGTCGGCGCCCTCGCGCCCGAGGAAGACGTGCGGGCTCTCTTCCATCACCGCGCGGGCGAGGCTGATCGGGTTCTTGGTCGCCGTGACTCCGGAGACGGCGCCGGCGCGCCGGTCCTTCCCCTCCATGATCGCCGCGTCCATCTCGATCCGCCCCTCGTAGGTGAAGACCGAGCCCCGGCCCGAGTTGAAATGGGGGTCGTCCTCGAGCACGCGGACGCTCGCCTCCACGGCGTCGAGCGCTCCGCCGCCGTCCTCGAGGATCGCGCTGCCGGCGTCGAGCGCCCGGCCCAGCGCGGCGCGGATCGCCGAATCCTCCTCCGCCGAGATGCGCCCCCGCTCGATCACGCCGGCCCCGCCGTGGATCACCAGGCGCCAGGTTCCGTCTTGAGCAATGCCGGACATCGCGACGCCATAGCAGATCGTCCCCGCCCCGCCAGTGCGCGGCACCGTAACGATTTCGCTTGCCCGCACCGAATCATATAATTATGATATCATCATTCTTGGAGGAGAATGACATGTCCAACAATGCAGATTCGGCCGCGGCAGCGCTCAGCCACACGCACGAGCGCCCGGCCGCGACGCAGAGCGGCTTCGCCATGCTGCTGCTCCTGCTCGTCCTGTTCGTCGCCGTTTTCTTCGATCTCGGCTGGCTGGTGAGCAGCGCCGACAAGGGCGGGACGGATCCGGCTTTGCCCGCTTTCCTGCTGGCGCTGATCGCGATCGCCTTCCTGTTCGTGCTGTGCGGCTTCTACCTGCTCCAGCCGAACCAGGCGGCGGCCATCCTCCTGTTCGGGGACTATCGCGGTACCGACCGCAAGGCCGGCCTTCGCTGGCGCCTGCCCTGGCTGTCGCGGACCAAGATCTCGACCCGAATCCACAACATCACCTCGGACAAGATCAAGGTGAACGACCTGCGCGGCAACCCGATCGAGATCGCCACCAACGTCGTCTGGCGCGTGACCGACACCGCCCAGGCCCTGTTCGACGTCGCCAATTATATGGAGTTCGTCGAGATCCAGATCGAAAGCGCGGTGCGCGCGATCGCCGGCAAATATCCCTACGACGATCTGGAGCATAAGGAGGTGACTCTGCCGAGGTGGTCAGCGAGGAGCTGGAGCGCGAGCTTCAGGAGCGAGTCACCCGGGCCGGAATCACCGTCGACGAATGCCGCCTGACCCACCTCGCTTACGCTTCCGAGATCGCCCAGGCGATGCTCCGCCGTCAGCAGGCGGAGGCGGTGATCGCGGCGCGTCAGAAGATCGTCATCGGCGCCGTCTCGATGGTCGAGAACGCGCTCCAGCTGCTGTCCGAAAAGGGCGTGGTCGAGCTCGACGACGAGCGCCGGGCGGCGATGGTCTCGAACCTGATGGTCGTGCTCTGCTCCGAGCGGGACACGCAGCCGATCGTCAACACGGGCTCGCTGTACCAGTAGGAGTAGGGCGCGTGGCCCAGTCCCCGAAGAAGGCCTACCCGCTGCGCATCGAGCCGGCCCTGTGGGGCGCGCTCGAGCGCTGCGCGGCGGCCGACTTCAGGAGCGTCAACGCCCAGATCGAGGTGCTTCTG
>Ga0209468_1000628_pt1 | contig 16312 bp, 19 predicted proteins | sample GraSoiAngelo_102_FD_185871 | JGI IMG/M metagenome (GOLD analysis project Ga0209468, IMG submission 185871) | Grasslands soil microbial communities from the Angelo Coastal Reserve, California, USA - 14_0903_02_40cm (SPAdes) (version 2) | ecosystem: Environmental > Terrestrial > Soil > Grasslands ...
CCCAAGCGACGGCGTCGTAGGTCGTCGTCGTCAGGACGCCGACGACGCGCCCGTTCGACTCCGCCGCGAAACATCCGTTGGGCGAAAGCGCCAGCAACCGTCGGAAGTCCGCGCGGGTGTAACCCCAATGTTCGAGGTCGGTCAGGGCGATGGCGGCGTCGATGTCGCGGTTGGTGAGCCGTCGGACGTTCGCTGCTTCCAAATCGTCACCCGCCGCTCGAGCTCCTCGAGCTCGTCGCACTCGTGGTAACCGTAGGTGACGTATCGCTTTTCCTTCCGGAAATGCTTGTACATGCAGGGACCGTACTCGTCGTCCTCTTGCCCGTACCACTTGTCGCAGTCCTTGCACAGGTGCTTCTGCGGCAGCTGCGCTTGGAGTTCCACTACATGCCCCAAAACGGGTCCTCCTTTCGTTTGATCTTCGCGAGTTCTTCGAGGGCGGCGACCTCGTCCGGGTTCAGGTCCTTCCGGCCGCGGAGGGCCCGGGCGTCCGCCTCGGGGAGGTCCACGTAGAGGACGTCGCCGGGCTCGATCTGTCGGCCGATCGTGACCCCGTCGACGGAGACCGCGACCTCCTGTCCCGCGCTCGCTCCGTCGAGGCTCTTCTCGCCGCTCCGGATCGCCTTGATCCGACCGAGGGTCCGTCCGTCTTTCCGCACGAGCGATTCCCCGCTCCGGATGCGCCCGGCGAGGACGCGCACGCCGAAGATCGCGGGCTTCGAGGTCCGGAAGATGTGGTCCGGCAGGAACAGTAGCTTCGCCGGGTACGCGATTTCCTTGCGGCTCGCCTCCTCCAGCTGCCGCTTCCGCTCGTCCCGCCAGGCCTGGTAGTCTTCGATCAGGCGGTAGATGATGTCGCTCTCCAGCAGCTCGACGTCGTCGAGTTCCTGCAGCGCGACCTTGGCGTCCGGGAGGATCTCCAGGTTGAAGGCGAGGATCGCGCGGTGGAGCGGGGTCTTGACCGTCGAGGCGCGCGAACTTGATCGGGATGCCCGCCTGCTTGCATTCGTAGGCGAGGCCTTCGAGGGAGCCGATTGCGTCCGCCTTCACGAGGATCCCGTCGTCCTGCGTCTCGATGTGGACCTGCGACTCCTTCGCGACCTCCTCGATCGCCGCGGCGAGGTCGCCCTTCGCGGCCCGGAGGGGTGCACCCGCGACCGCGCGTTCGAGCCCGCTGCCGAGGATCTTGACGCCGGCCGCGGCGGAGACGGACGGGACGGAATCGAAGCGCTCCTGCGGGTCGCGGATCTCGTCGAGCGGCTTCGGCTTCAGGAGGGCCTTCACCTTCGTGGTGCCTGGCTTCCCGGTCGTCCCGAACACGATCGTGTCGCCTTTCGACAAGCTGCTTTGGTAGAGGATCGCGTCGACGGTCGTCCCCAGGCCCTTTTCCTCCTTGACCTCGAGGATCGTGCCGACCGCGGGCCCTTCCGTCGCGGCGAGCTGGGATTCCAGGAACCGCTGCGCCAGGCCGATGAGTGTGAGGAGGAGGTCGGGGACTCCCTCGCCGAACTTCGCGCTCACCGGCACGACGGCGATGTTCGTCGTGAAGTCGGCGACACGGTCGTATCGCTCCGCCGAGAATCCATGTTCGAAGAGGCGGCCGATCAGCTCGTACATGCGCTTGTCGAGCTCGTCCCGGACGGACTCCGCCTGGTCCCGATAGGAGACGACGAAGGGCTGGCCCTCATGCTTCCGCCATCCGGGCACGAGGTCGATCTTGTTGGCCGCGACGACGAACGGTGTCTTGTACCGTTTCAGGATGTTCAGGCTCTCGATCGTCTGCGGCCGGAACCCCTCGTTGACGTCGATGACGAGGACCGCGAGATCCGCGAGGGCTCCGCCGCGGGCCCGCAAGGTCGAGAAGGCGACGTGACCGGGCGTGTCGATGAACAAGAGGCCGGGGATTCGAAACGACTTGCCCTTCACCAGGTCGCCGCACATCTCCAGGATCGCCGAAAGCGGGACCTCCGTGGCGCCGATATGTTGGGTGATGCCTCCGGCCTCGCGGCCTGCGACGCCGGTCCCGCGGATCCGGTCGAGCAACGTGGTCTTCCCGTGGTCCACGTGCCCGAGGACGGAGACGATGGGCTGGCGGATGGAGGGGGCCATACGCCGCGCATCAAGAATCCGACGCTACTTGAAGGTTCGTCCCTCGGCTCAGTAGTGGTCTGGGACCGGGCCACCCCACTCTTCCTCCGGATGGTCGTAGAGGCAGAAGAAAATCCCGTCCGGGTCCTGGATGTAGACAATGCGGTGGCCGCTCCGGCCAAGCCAAACATCCTCCTCCATGAGTTTCCGGAATTTCGGATCCTCTTTCAGTTTCGCGACCGCCGGTCGATTGACCCAGAGCTTCTTCGTCGCCGGGAGGATGCCGAGCTTCTTGAGCCGCTCCATCGTCTCCGGCACGCTCTTGACACGGACCTCGAAGTGGTCCAACGACTCCCCCACGACGTAGGGAGCCCAGAAGGGATTGCTCTCCGCGTACCAATTGAGCTCCAGCCGCTGGCCGGAATGCCGATCCTTGAACAGGACGTACGTGCTCTCGACGTCCCCGCCGCGGTCGATCTCTTCGAGATCGAAGACCTTCGTGTAAAAATCGATGGACTTCTCCAAATTGGTGACGCGAATTCCAACGTCGCCGAGCCAGAGGTCGTGCATGATCAGCGAGGGGTCGCCCCGACCGAAGAACGTTTCCCCGGCATTTGGCTAATCCCGGAGCCACGCCTCGTCGACGCGGGCGTACGCGTGGATCTCGTCGGGCTTGAAGAAGAGCGGGATCTCCCGCTTCGCGCTCTCGAGCGAATCGGACCCGTGGATGATGTTCCGCCCGATCGTCAGCGCGAGGTCTCCGCGGACCGTCCCCGGTTCGGCCTCCGCGGAATTCGTCTTGCCCATCATCTTCCGCACGATGGCGACGGCCCCGTCGCCCTCGAGGACCATCGCGACGACTGGCCCCGCGGCAATGTACGACATGAGAGGTTCGAAGAAGGCCTTGCCCCTGTGTTCCGCATAATAGGTCTCGCCGAGAGACCGGGTCACGCGGAGCATCTTCATCGCGACGACCTTGAGTCCGCGACGCTCGAAGCGCCCAAGGATTTCACCGACGAGCGCGCGTTGGACCGCGTCCGGCTTCAGGAGCACGAACGTGCGCTCGGCCATCTCAGGCCCCTTTCTTCGCCTTCTTCGCGGGCTTTGCGGTCGGCGCGGGAGCTTCCTCTTCTTCCTCCTCCGGCTTCTCGCGCTTGCGCCCCTTCACCTTGGCCCATTGGCCGTCGAGCCAGGCCTTGAAGACGCGGCGGCCTTCCTGGGAGTCCTTCCAGGCCGCGAACTCGGCCTTCTCGACGTGCGTCACCGGCTTCGCGCCGTGCTTCTTCTTCGCCCAGCCGAGGATCGACGTCCGGAAGGCCGGGCTGTCGACGAAGGACGTGAAGAATTTCTCGACCTCTCCTCGCGGGAGGTCCGGACCGAGACGCTTGTCGATCAGGTCGGCGAGGTCCGCCGGGATGTCCTTGCCCTTCGGCGTCTCGATCGTCACCTCGCCGGGGGCGGCCTCGGCGGGCGCGGGCACCTCCTCGGAGACGATCGCCTCCTCCGTCGCGGCCCGTCCCGCGGCGCGGCGGAACGCCTGTGTCCAAGGCGTCCAACGCGGCACGCGGCCGAGGTGGAGCATGTTCGATTGGCATTTGTGGGAACAGAACAGGAAGACCGTCCCATCCTTTCGGATGAACATCTTGCCGGTCCCCGGCTCGATCTCGTTGCCGCAGAAGGAGCAGGAACGGCGGGCGGGCATCGGCTCACCGGACCGAGAGCTTGCGGGCCTCGCGGGCGGTCTCGCGGAGCATCAGCACATCGCCGACCTGGATGCTCCCCTTCACGTTCCGCGTGATGATGCGGCCCTTGTCCCGTCCGTCGAGGACGCGGACCTTCACCTGGACCGCCTCGCCCGTCATCCCCGTCCGGCCGACGACCTCGACCACTTCTGCGGGGATGCTGTCCTCGTCCGCCATCGTCTCTCCGTGCTCCTTCCGGGCTCCGTCACTTCTTCATCGCGCGGAGCTTGCCGGACAGATCGTCGAGCACCGGCTTCGCCTTGCCGGGGTCCAAGATCGCGATCGAGGCCGTCGCCTTGCCGAGGCCGACCGCGACGCCGAGCTCCTGTTTGCTCGGGACGTACGCGTAGGGCACGCCTTTCTCCTCGCACAGGAGGGGCATGTGGGCGAGGATCTCCTCGGGCTGGACGTCCTCCGCCATGACGACGAACTGAGCCTCGCCTCGCTCGACGAGCTTCGTGACCTCGTTGGTCCCTTTGCGGACCTTCCCGCTCTCCTTCGCGAGTTCGATCGATTGGTACGTCTTGTCGACCAGGTCCTTCGGCATCTCGAAGCGCACGTACATCGGCTTGGCCATTGGGGAGACCTCCTTCCGCCCCGCATCGCGGGGCGTCATGAGTCATCGGCTCTCCGTTCCCAGAGAAGCGGCCGTCGAAGTGGCGCGGCGTATAAAAGGATTTCCAGGATACGCCGCGGCGATTCCTAGGGAGGGCTCGGACCGAGCTGCTCGCGGACGATGCGGTTCGCGATCTCCAAGAACTTCTGCTCCGTCCCCGGAGGGATCGTCGCTCCCGCGGCCGCGTGGTGCCCGCCTCCGAATCCACCCACCGCCTTGCTCGCCTCCTGCATGACCGCGCCGAGGTCGAGCCCGCGCGCGACGAGATCGCGCGTCGTCCTCGCGCTGACCTTGATCCCGTCGTCCGCCGTCGCGAAGGCGATGATCGGCAGGTCCTTTGCCGCTCCCTCGCGGTTCAAGGCGAGGCTCGCCGCGATCCCGACGACGGTGTCGCGGATCCGGTCCGCCGCATGGAAATATTGGATCGCGTCCATCGTGTTGATGCCCGCCTCCGCGATCGCGTCCATCGACTCCACGAGATATTCCCGATGGCCGCGCAGGAGCCGCAAGGCCTGTCCGAGGAACTCGTCGCGGTCGCCGCGGCAGACGCGATAGCCGACCTCCGGCTGGTCGTATCGGCCGCAGGCATTCACCAGCGTCCCGAATTCCTTCGCGTCCCGGGTCGGGCTTCCCGCGGGTTCTCGGATCAGGGTGTACGTCTCGCCGGCAAGCCGTTCCGTTTCCTTCACACCGCAGCCGCGTTCGAGCATGTGCGCGACGAGGGCGGTCACGACCCGCCGCTTCTCTCCGTCGTCAAGGTCCGACCAACTCCGCCAGTGCTCCTCCACCTTGAGGTCGATCCCCAACTCGAGCAGGAAGGCGATGCACGCATCCTCATTCCCGCTGAGCCGCGGGATCCAGGGGTCGGAGGCGTATTGCAGCATCTTGTAGGCCGGCCGGGTCTCGCGGCCGAATAGGCGCAGGTCGATCTGGGCCCGGAGGACCCCGGCGTCGATCCCATCCTGGAGGATCGTGCGGTTGTACCCGGAGAGGCGTCGGAACTCCTGGTCCTGGACGTCTCCGACGGCCCCGACGATCGCGACGGCGGCGAGGTCCCGGTTCGTCGAGGCCAGGGCCCTCGCGACGGCATAGGCGCATCCGGCCCCGCTCGCGACGTCGGACCCGGCGCCCTCGAGGTGCGGATTCAACATGAGGATGCGGTCCTGCGACTCGGCGAAGCGCATCAGGTCGGACCGCAGGACTCTCGGGACCTCCCGTTCCGTGGGGACGTGGTGGTCCGTGATCACCGCGTCGAGTCCGTGGAGGGCGTGCATCATCCCGGCGCCCAGATCGATGAACCAGACGAGGGGCGTCCCGCGCCGCTTCAGTTCCGTGATCACGGGCTCGTCGAGTTTCTTCACGAACGCGACTTCGTGCGCGATTCCCGCGCGGTCGAGCGCCTCGGACGCGATCGCCCCGCCCGTGATGCCATCCGTGTCGATGTGGGTCACGATGCGGACCATCGGGGCGTCCCGGACGCGCTCCGCGATCTGCTGGGCGACCGCCTCCATCGAGGGCGACTAGCGGGGGACCGCTCCTTGAATCTTTGGGAGGGAACGGCGGACGCCCTTTCGACATCAAGCGGGGGCGAGTGCATGTTATAGTCAAGTAACTATAACGCGGCCAAGGCGGATATTCCCGGAGCGAGTTGCGAGGCCGCGATGCTCCACGTGACCGCGACGGCACTCCTCCTGAAGGAGGGGCGGGTCCTCCTGGGAAGACGGACCAGCACAGTCCGTTTCGCCGGCATGTGGGATGCCTTCGGCGGCCACCTGGTGCCCTGCGAGGAACCCTCGACCGCCTTGATCCGGGAACTGAAAGAAGAGCTAGGGATCGAGGTCGTCGGCCCGCGGTTCTTGGGGATTTACGAAGACGTCGACCCGACATCCCGAGACCTTTTCCGCCACTACCTCTTCGTCGTGACCCGGTGGGAGGGCGATGTGCGGATTGCGAACGAGGAACATTCGGAGATTCGCTGGTTCACGCCCTCGGACGCGGTGATGTTGGATCTGGCACCGTCCTTGAAGGACTCGATCCGTCGACTGATTCCGACGAAACCTTAAGCGAAACGCGGGACTTGAGTGGATTGGCCGTGCCATGACGGATGACGCGACGATTCGAAAGATCCTGACGACCATCCGAACGATTGCGGTCGTCGGATGTTCGAAGGACCCCACCAAAGATGCGCACCGGGTCCCGAAGTACATGCAACAGCATGGGTACCGAATCATCCCGGTGAATCCGACGGCGACGGAGATCCTCGGCGAGAAGGCGTACCCGTCCCTTGACGCGGTCCCGATCCCATACGACGCCGTCGACATCTTCCGCCCGTCCGCGGATGTCCCGCCGATCGTCGATCAGGCGATCAAGGGTCCCGCGAAGGTCATCTGGATGCAGCTCGGCATCCGGAACGAGGCGGCGGCCTCCAAGGCCCAGGCGGCCGGCAGGACCGTCGTGCAGGACCACTGCCTGATGCGCGACCACGCGCGGCTATTCGGCGGCGACATCCTCGAATGAGGACGCCGCGAAGACGATCGCGACGCTCGGCGCGCCCGCGCGCCGCGCCGCGGCACTGAGTGCCTCGATCTCCCCGAGGAGACTCGTCACGGACGCAGGCGCATTGAATTTCATCTTGGACGCCCAGTCGTAGAGAGCGCGGACCCTCGGCTCGGGGACGATCCCCACTCGATACCCGCCGGCGACGCCGCGCTCCAGCTTCACAATCGGGCTGATGCCGGAAAAGGCCTGCACGGGGATCTCAATCCACTCCGTCGACTCCTTCGGCAGCAGCTCACGGAACGGGTCCTCCTGAAGCGCTTCCTCGGCGCTCACGAAGGACTCGAGGCCCGCCTCGCCCTCCCACACCCTGCCGAGGCGCGCGCCCGCGGACACGACCGAGTGATCGAGCCACGCCAGATCGTGCACCCGCTCGATCGACGCCCGGCGGGTCCAGAGGGTCTTCGCGAGGAGCTGGTATCCTTCGCGGAGGGCCTTCGCCTCCGGGGACTTCGTGCCGCCCGATCGCTGCGCCTTGTCGAGCGCCGCGGCGAGGACCGGCTGCGCCGTGAGGAGCTCCTGGAAGTCCACGACGCGCAGGAGGCCGCGCCATCCCATGGGACCCATCACGGGCCCTCGCCAAGAAAAGCGTGTCGGCCCCTCGTTGCTCGAATGCCCGCGGTGGTGCGGCTCAATGGAGCACGACGGACTTGACCCCGTCCACCTGTTTGATCAGGGGCAGCAAGCGCTCGGGGACCGGGGCCTCCGTCACGATGAACCCATGCGGATCGTCGACGATCTCCGGATCGTCCATGATCACCTGGCGGACGGAGATGCCCGCCTGCGCGATGATCGTCGTGACCCCGGCGAGGATGCCGGGCTTCGCCGCGTTCGTCGGCACGATCTCGATCGCGCCCCAGTTCATCAGAGGGGCGACGTCCCTCAGGTAGCACGCCGGCAGGAGTCGGTCGAAGAAATTCCCCAGCTCCGGGTTCTTCGCGATCGTGTCGACCGTGGCCGTGACGACGCGACGGTCCACGCCAGCGGCGCGCGCGAGGGACGTGTCGGAGATCTTGATCGCTCCTGCGTAGACGTTGCCCTCGTGGACGCGAAGTCCTGTCAGGACCATGAGTTGGGCGACTTTCTCTTGCGCCGGGAAGCCCTTGAAGTACGGACGCAACCTCGACCACATGCTAAGTCCACGTAATGCACGAAAAGATTCTATGGAGCTTAAATCCTCTCGGTTTCGTTTGTAGTTGCGAGTATTCTTACTCCTCGTGTTGCACCATCCATGTATTCTCACTCTACATAAATGTACGTCATAGAACGTAAACGTTATATAACGTCCGGATATCTGTGTCAGCGTCAAATGGTGGTGACCATGCAAGCGATCCATCCGAGTTCGGCGGCCGCGGGACACGTGAAAATCCTCCTCGATGAGGACGACCTCCCGCGGGCGTGGTACAACATCCTGCCGGATTTGCCCGCTCCCTTCCCTCCCTACCTTCACCCCGGGACGAAGGAGCCGGTCCCGCCGCAGGCCTTCGAGCCGCTGTTCCCGAAGGAGCTCATCCGCCAAGAGATGAGCCCGAACCGCTCGGAGCCGATCCCCGAAGAACTGCGCGAGGCCTACCTCCGATTCGGCCGACCGACCCCGCTGTACCGGGCCTCCCGCCTGGAGGCGTTCCTCAAGACGCCGGCGCGGATCTACTACAAGCGGGAGGATCTCTCCCCGGTCGGATCCCACAAGCCGAACACCGCGATCGCGCAGGCGTACTTCGCCGCGAAGGAAGGGGTCGAGGCCCTCGCGACGGAGACGGGGGCCGGCCAATGGGGATCCGCGCTCGCCCTCGCGACGAACTATTTCGGCCTCCGGTCCAAGGTGTTCATGGTCCGTGTCTCGTACGACCAGAAGCCCTACCGGAAGTACATGATGCGGCTCTTCGGCGCGGAAGTCATCCCGAGCCCGAGCGACCGGACGAACGTGGGGAAGAAGATCCTCGCACAGGACCCGAACCATCCCGGATCCCTCGGCGTCGCGATCTCGGAGGCGATCGAGACGGCGGTGACGAGCCCGAACACGCGGTATTCCCTCGGATCCGTCCTGAACCACGTGCTGATGCATCAGACGGTCATCGGCCTCGAGGCGCAGAAGCAGTTCGAGATCGCGGACATCACGCCGGACTACATGGTCGGCTCCGTCGGGGGAGGCTCCAACTTCGCGGGCTTCACCTACCCGACCATCGGAGAGCGGATCCACGGGCGTTCGGAGACGCGGTTCATCGCGGTCGAGCCGACATCGGTCCCCTCGATGACCCAGGGCCGATACGAATACGACTTCGGCGACACCGGCGAGATGACGCCGCTCGTGAAGATGCACACCCTCGGCCACACCTTCGTACCGCCGCGCATCCACGCGGGCGGCCTGCGGTACCACGGGACCGCGGCGACCCTGAGCGTCCTCCTGGACGCAGGGCTCGTCGAGCCGCGCGCGGTCGACCAGGTGAGCACCTTCCAGGCCGGCGAGATCTTCGCCAAGACGGAAGGACTCATCGCGGCGCCGGAGACCTGCCACGCGATCCGCGGCGCGATCGACCTGGCGCTCGAGGCGAAGAAGCGGAACGAGGAGACGGTCATCGCCTTCAACTACAGCGGCCACGGGCTGTTGGACCTCGAGGGCTACGCGCAGTTCCTCGCCGGCAACCTGAGCAGCAACGGGCCCTGACCACGTCGCTGTCCCCAATCCGTTCCCGAGTCGTCGACTTAGCCGCGCGAAGTCTCTTGAGGTCTCGGACAATCCGGCCGACGATGGATGTGGGCGTGGACGTCGGCGGGACCTTCACGGACTTCGTCGGGTTCCGCGGCCGCGAGGTCGTGACGGCCAAGGTTCCGTCGACGCCCGATCCCTCCCGCGCGGTCGTCGACGGGATGCGGGAGCTCGGGGCCGGCGACATGGCCCACGGGACGACGGTCGCCACGAACGCGATCCTGCAACGAAAAGGGGCCCGCACGGTATTCGTGACGACGGCGGGCTTCGAAGACCTGCTGATCATCGGCCGCCAGGACCGTCCGAACTTGTACGACTTCCACGTCACACGGGCGTCTCCGCCGGTCGATTCGGAGATGTGCCTGGGAGCCGACGAACGCGTCGACGCGCGAGGGCGCCCGTTGCGCCCTCTGACGGAGCGGGAGGCCCGCCGAATTGCCAGGGAGGTGCGTTCCCGAAAGGCGGAATCCGTGGCGATTTGCCTGCTCTTCTCCTTCATGCGACCGAGCCACGAGCGGATCCTCCGCGATGCCCTTGGCGACCTCCCCGTCTCGATGAGCCACGAAGTCCTCCCGGAATTTCGAGAGTATGAGCGCGCTTCGACCACCGTGTTGGACGCCTACCTGAAACCGCTCGTCGGCCGCTACCTGACCGAGTTGAGGGCCGCAATTCGAAAGGACTTCTTCGTGATGAAATCGGGAGGCGGCGTGGCCGTCCATTCGGCCGTCGCCCGACGACCGGTTGACTTGGTCCTCAGCGGTCCCGCGGGCGGCGTCGCCGCCGGCGCGGCCCTGTCTCGAGGGAGCCATTCGAGGAACTTCGTCACCTTCGACATGGGAGGGACCAGCGCAGATTTTTCCGCACTCCCGAAGGGCGAGCCGACCTGGACGACCGATGCCGTGATCGACACCTTCCCGATTGCGATCCCGGTCATCGACATCGAGTCCGTGGGCGCGGGAGGAGGGAGCCTTGCGTGGATTGACCCGGGAGGCGCGCTTCGAGTCGGACCCGAGAGCGCCGGCGCGACCCCGGGGCCCATGGCCTACGGTGCGGGCGGGTCCCAGGTCACGGTGACGGATGCCGACCTCGTCGGCGGGTCCCTTGGACCGAGTCTCCTCGGAGGTCGGCTTCCCCTCGACAAGTCCCTCTCCACAAAAGGGATCGAGGCCCTCGCATCGACCCTGCATCTTTCCCGGGACGAAGCGATCCTCGGCGTCCAGCGGGTTGTCGAAGCCTCGATGGCGAAGGCGATGCGGCTGGTCCTCGCCCGTCGCGGCCTTGACCCGAGGGATTTTGCGTTGCTCGCCTTCGGCGGCGCCGGGCCGATGCACGCATGCGCCCTCGCCCAACAGCTCGGGGTCCGGACGGTCCTCGTGCCCTTCCTCCCTGGGGCGTTCTCGGCCTACGGCATCCTGATTTCTCCGATCCGAGCCGAGTATGGGCGAAGCGTCCTCCGACCGTTGGAGCGAGCCGAGACGGTCATCGAGTCGGCGATCGAGGAGTTCCGTGACCGGGCGATTTCGGTGCTGCGGACGCAAGGGCACGATGTGGGTCGGGCTCAATTCGAATCGAGCGTCGACCTACGATTCAAGGGGCAGAGTTACGAAATCAACGTTCCGATCCGCGGCGACTTGAGGCGGGCCTTCCATCGAGCGCATCGGCTTCGGTACGGATACGCCTCGCGGAGCGAAGCGATCGAGGTCGTCGCGGCCCGCCTCGTGGTCCGCATGCCACGTCCGTTCCGCCGGCCGCGTGCGCCTCTTCATCGCGGTTCGCGTCCGCGGAGTCGCCGGGTTCTTTTCGACGACGGATGGCATGATGTCCCCGTCCACGAACGGTCGCGCCTCGGCGTCGGGAGCGAGATCGACGGTCCCGCCATCGTGGCGGAGGACCATGCGACCACTGTCGTTCCTCCCGGCGCGCACCTCACCGTGGATCGATTGGGCCTTCTCGAGGTCGAGGTGCCCCGATGAATCCGGCCGAACTCGAGATCCTGCGGACCGGATTCGCGTTCATCCCGGAGGAAATGGGCGTTGCGCTGAAACGAAGCGCCTATTCGCCGAACATCAAGGAGCGGATGGACGCGAGTTGCGCCTTGTTCGACGAGGCCGGCCGGATGGTCTCGCAGGCCGAACATATCCCGGTCCATCTCGGCTCGATGCCCGCCGCAGTGGACGCGGTCCTGCGGGATTTCCCCGGCACGTTGCGGGAGGGCGACCAGGTCATCCTGAACGATCCCTATCGAGGCGGGACGCACCTCCCGGACGTGACGCTTGTCCGGCCCGTGTTCGTCCGGACCGAATTGGTCGGCTTCACGGCGAATCGCGCCCACCACGCAGACATCGGCGGGATCGCGCCCGGATCGATGCCCGCGGACGCCGTGCATCTGGAGGAGGAAGGCATCGTCCTGGAGCCGCAGAAGTTCCTCGACCGCGGCGAGGAGCGGCGCTCGGTCCTCGACCGGTTCCGGGAGGAGACCCTCAATCCCGTTGAGCGACTCGGGGATCTCCGCGCGCAGGTGGCCGCCAATGAACTGGGCGCCCGGCGTCTCGCGGAATTTGCGGACAAGTGGGGCGTGACCCGCCTTCGGTCCCACATCGGGGAACTCCTCGACTATGCGGAACGGCGCATGCGATCCGCCATCCAGACGCTCCCGCGAGGGACATGGGCCGCCGAGGATTACCTCGAGTCCGCCGGCTCCCGCGACTCGCAGAAAATCCGCATCCGGGCCGAGGTCACGATTGGCGGTTCGGGCTTGACGGTCGACTTCCAAGGCACGGATCGCCAGGTCCGCGGAAACGTGAACGCTCCGTTCGCGGTGACCTTGAGTGCCACGTATTACGTCGTCCGATGTGTCACGGATCCCGACGCGCCGCGGAACGCCGGCGCGTATCGACCGGTCCGGGTCCTCGCGGAGGAAGGCCTGCTCGTCCGACCCCGAAGCCCAGCCGCAGTGGCCGCGGGGAACGTGGAAACCTCCCAGCGAATCGTTGACGTCCTGTTCCTCGCCCTCTCGGAGCCCTTGGCGGACCGGGTACCGGCCCAGAGCCAGGGGACGATGAACAACCTCACCATCGGCGCGGTCGACCGAGTGCCTTTCTCGTACTACGAGACCATCGCAGGCGGCGAAGGCGCTCTCCCGTTCCGCCGCGGCATGTCCGGCGTGCACACCCACATGACGAATACGCGGAACACGCCCATCGAGGCCTTGGAGCTCGCGATGCCCCTCCGCGTCGAGGAATATCGCCTCATCCCCGGCTCGGGAGGCGCCGGCCGTTTCGCGGGAGGCGATGGCGTGCGTCGGTCCGTCCGGTTCCTCGGTCGAGCTGGGACGGCATCGATCCTCTCCGAGCGACGATCCCTGCGACCCCGGGGCTTGAAGGGCGGCGAAGACGGCCGGCCGGGGCGAAATCGGCTCGTCCGAAAGGGCCGCCGAAAGACGCTCCCGGCCAAGGTCACGCTCCCTCTGCGGCGGGACGATCTCCTGATCATCGAGACGCCCGGAGGCGGCGGCTGGGGAAGGCCCCGAGCGCCGCAGCGGTGAATGTAGGCTACCTGCATCGGGGACGTTCACCCGATGCATCTGTGTTTGTCGTCGTGGACCTCCTCGGCGTCCTGGCAGCCTTCGTCGGCGTCGTCCTCCTCGGCGTCGCCGTCGGGATGCTCACCGGACTCTCCCCCGGACTTCACGTGAACAACGTGGCCGCGCTCCTCCTGGCCACCCGAGGCCTCTGGGCCGGCTTCCTCGGACTCCTCGTCCCCGACATCGCCGCAGATCCCGCGACGATCGGGATCTTGTTGTCGTCGTTCCTGCTCGCGACGGCGGCAGCCCACGGGGTTTCAAGCCTCATTCCCAGCGTGTTCCTTGGCGCGCCGACGGAGGACACGGCCCTCGCGACGTTGCCGGGCCATCGTCTCCTCCTGGCCGGGGAGGGCCCGAGGGCGGTCGCCCTCGCGGCCCGCGGAGCAACGCTCGGGACGCTCTTCGCCGTCCTCCTCCTGGTCCCGCTCCGATTCGTGCTGAGCGATCCGATCGAGCTGGCCGTCCGATTCCGTCCATGGAGCGCGCTGTTCCTGGTATGCCTGCTCGCCGCGATCCTCGCCACCGAGTTCCGCGGACGGCACCGAATTCGGCGGGGCCTCCGAGCCGCCTGGGTTCAGGGGCTGGCGGGCCTCCTCGGCATCCTGACCCTTCGCGGGCCGGTCCCCCTCGATCCGAGCCTCGTGCTGTTCCCCCTCTTCTCCGGCCTCTTCGGACTCCCGACGCTCTTCATCAGCCTGCGGAGCGCCTCGGGCCGGATCCCGGCGCAGCGCATCGAAAGCCTGCGTCGCCTGTCGTGGGGCGATGCCCGGAGCGCATTGCGGGGGACGGCCGCGGGCGCGGCGATCTCCTGGCTCCCCGGCCTCAGCGGCGGCGCGGCCGCGACCCTCGCGTCGATCGGGAGGCGGAACCGCGCCGGGCCAGGACAATTCATGATCGTCCTCGGGGCGGTGTCCGCGTCGACGGGCCTCCTCAGCGCCGCTCTTCATGATTCATCGGACGCGCAGCGGCGTCGCGGCCGGAGTCAAGGAACTCGCGGGAGATCCCGCGGCCTCGTCGGGTTTCGGCATCCCCGGCACCTTGGTCGCGCTCGTCGCGGCCGCTTCGCTCGCGACCGCCTTGGCGGCTCCGATGGCGGCCCGCTTGGCTCGACGGATCGCGCGCCGGTGGTCGACCTGGGATCCTCGGAAAATATCCATCGTCTCCATCGCCGTGATCGAGGGCCTCCTATTCGTCGTGACGGGCTGGCCCGGCGTCGCCATTGCCGCCGTCGCGAGCTTGGTCGGGATCGTGCCCGTCGCGCTTCGCGTGCGGCGCATCCACTTGATGGCCTCCCTCCTGGTCCCCGTCCTATTGACGTACCTCCTCCCCGCTCCCTGAGGAAAGGGTAATGAGCCAACGTCTGCATCCCTCAATCGGAGGGGCCCTCCGATGCAAGGTGCGCCGACTAGATCTAGGGATTTCCTCGAAGGGCTCTCGTTCGTCCTCGCGAGTCGACAACGCGAAACGGTCCTCGCTGCCGTGATCCCGGGGCCGAAGACGCCCGTGCAGGTTGCGAAGCAGACGGGGCTGCACCTGCCCCACGTGAGCCGCGCGCTCGGTCAACTCGTCCGCACGGACCTCGTCGAGCGCGTCGCGGGCCAGCGCCGCGGCCGGCTCTATGCCGCCTCCGGCCTCGGCCGAGCCGTCTTCGGCGAGCTCACGGAGGAGCGGGGCGATCGGATCGTCGCACCGATGATCCGGGGCGGTCACCTTCGGAACTACCACCATTGGGTCGCAGCCCACTACACCTCGACCGCCGCGGACGAGATCCTCATTGGCGTCGGCCTCGATCCGTCCACCGTACGGGCGGACGGCTGGTATCCTCTTCGCGCCGCCTTGCAAGCCTTGGACGCGATCGAAGCCCGTTTCGGAGACGGCACCTACGAGACGATCCGGCGAATGCTCCGGGAGGAGGCGAGGAACTTTTCGTCGGCCAAGCGACTCATCTCCCGGGTCATTCCATTCCCGCTCCTGCTCGAGTTGTCCCCCAATGCGTACTCGCGGGAATTCAACCACGGACGCCTCGAGGTCGAGGTCCAGGGGCATCGGGCCCTGCTCAAGAACTACGATTGGATCAGCAGCCCCGCCCGCTGCGCCGCATGGTTGGGCGCGTACGAGGGGTTCGTCCAGATGTTGAAGATCGACGCCATGGTCACGAAGGTCGCCTGCATGCTCCGTGGAGACCCGTACTGCGGTTACCAGCTCGATTGGTGATACTGGCTCGCCGAACGACTGGTACCGAACGGAACAAGGCCTGGTAACCAATTGGTAATATGGCCTTATCCCCGAAGGGGTTGGTCTACTTCTCGGCAGGAATCTCGAGACGAAATCCTCGTTTGGAGGGATGCCTGCCTAAGCCCGTCCTCGTGGGGAGTCGCGGACGGGTTCCTTTCTCAGGCGTCCTCGTGGTTTTCGCGAGTGCCGTACGGCGTCGAGTACTTGTGCGTCTCGCGGATGCGCTCGGTCCCATCGATCTCTTTGATGTACGCCGCGACCACCGCGGGGACGAGGGACTCCCAATCCTCCCCCTTGAGGATCCGGTGGCGGACCGTGGTCCCCGAGAGCCGCTCCCGATCGAGCAGGGGCGGCGAGAGCACCTTCAGGCCGTGCTCCCGGAACAGACGAACGACGAGGTCGGAGTTCGTGTAGACCACGTCGAAGCGCGGGACGAGGGACGTGACATGGCTGACCCACACGCTGTGCACGTGGGTGTCGGGGATTGGGACGATGTGGTAGTTGTGGATCCCTTCCGCGTCGAGGGCCCTCTTGATCATCTCGTACCGCTCCCCGGCCGTGAAGGGATTTTCGCCCGTGTGGCTGTACTGGGCCGAGCCGATTCCGACGATGATCTCCTCGTTCGATTCCAGGATCCGCCGCACCATCGCGAGGTGTCCGCGGTGGAAGGGCTGGAACCGGCCGATGAAGAAGGCGCGTCCCGTCATTCGTCGTCCTCTCCGACGAAATGGCCGATGTACGGGCACTCGAGCGTGAGGAACTTGCGGCAATGGAGGCACCGGCCG